>Ga0114909_1000633_pt1 | contig 24294 bp, 18 predicted proteins | sample MalvireepMed_906_FD_87290 | JGI IMG/M metagenome (GOLD analysis project Ga0114909, IMG submission 87290) | Marine viral communities from the Global Malaspina Expedition - Malaspina viral metaG DeepMed_906 | ecosystem: Environmental > Aquatic > Marine > Oceanic | place: Mediterranean Sea...
CATAGCAAACATAGAGGTAATATTGTCAGTTGTCAGCTGTTGCTCTAACAAAGTTCCTGCATCTGCTTGATGCCAAATATCAGCTGGTGAATCATATAAAATAAAGCAGACGAATAAACCTACGGATAAAAAAGCGATAAGCTTCACTAGCGACTCAAAGGCAATCGCTAGCATAACCCCAGGGTGGCGTTCAGTTACATCAATATTTCTAATACCAAATAATACCGTAAAAACAGCTAATACGAGGCTTACCACGAGTCCAATATGCCAACTTGTTAAGCTTTGATCTGCTTGTAATTGTTGGAAGGAATATACCATGGCTTTTAACTGTAGAGCGATATAAGGCATGGTACCGACTAAGGCAACAATAGTAACAATAATGGCAAGGTTGTGTGATTTCCCAAAACGCGCCGCCAATAAATCAGCTATAGAAGTTAAATGTAATTTAAGACTGACGCGAATAATGCGCTGAATAAAAGGCCATGCAAAAATGAACAGCAAAATAGGCCCGACATAAATAGGTAAATGTGAAAGAAAGTTTGTCGAGGCCTGCCCTGTTGTGCCTAAAAAGCTCCACGAAGTACAATAGACGCCTAACGTCAAGGCATAAATAATACTTTGACCTTTTTTTGCTAACTGATGGCGATATTTATCCCCCAAAAAAGCAATTAAGAACAATAGACAGATATAAGCCAAACTTAATAGCACAAGTTGCCAATTAGGGAACATAATCACTCACAAACATTGATAGAAAAAAGCTGAATACTCATGTTACCTAAGCGACCTAATAATAAAAAGAATATATGCCAATTATGGCCATTTATTTGCTAGAATAGCGGCCAAACCAAGGGGAGCAGTTTTTTATTCTTTTTCAAATTGATTAAAGTTAAAAAGAAACTGCTGAGATGCATCGCGAACCCTTTGAACCTGGACGGAAATTTAGCTTACCCTCACCTTAAAAGTAGGTATCAGGTAAGTAACTTGGCCGGCGTAGGAATGGTTACTAATCTCGACTCTTTTTAGTAGAAATTTTCAGATAAAAACCTGACACCGCCGGATCCCATAGTACCTATTTAACATTACTAATGAGATCTTTATGACTTTTGACAAATCTTCTTTGGCTATAGCGATTAGCGTCAGCCTACTTAACCTCGCTAGCCTTAACAGTTACGCTAATCAAGAAACAGACAATACTTCCACCGATGATGATATTGAAACCATCACAGTAAACAGTGACTTTCGCCAGCAAAGTTTACAAAAGATGCCGACCTCTTTATCAGTATTAACTGCTACAGATATTGAACAGCGTAACGCTAAACATCTTGAAGAACTTATTGCCGTTAGCCCTAATGTTAACTTTGCCAGCGGATCACAACGCGCACGATATTACCAAATCAGGGGTATTGGTGAGCGTAGTCAATTCCAAGAGCCTATCAATCCATCTGTCGGTATGATTATTGATGAAGTTGATTTCACCGGTATTGGTAGCATTGCTAATTTATTTGATACTAGCCAAGTTGAAATTTTTCGTGGCCCACAAGGTACTCGTTTCGGTGCCAATGCTATTGCTGGTATGGTAAATATTACCACCAAAGCAGCGACTGACGACTTTGAAGGTGCGCTGCAACTTGATGTTGGCAATTACAATAGCTACGGATTAGGTTTAGCATTATCAGGGCCAGCTAATGACTCGGTAAACTATCGTTTAGCCGTTAACAAATACACCAGTGATGGCTTTATTGAAAATACTCACTTAAATGTTAAAGATAGTAATAACCGTGATGAATTAAATGTTCGTGCTAAGTTAGCTATCGAAGCTAGCGATAATTTAACCATTGACTTAACTGCTTTTCATTTTGATTTTGATAATGGTTATGACGCTTTCTCTCTCGATAACGATCGCACTACCTTATCTGACGAACCAGGCTTTGATAGCCAGAAAACATCTGCATTAGCGGCTAAATTTACCTATCAAGGCTTAGATACTGTCACTGTTGTGGCTATTGTCAGCAGCTCTGATTCTGATTTGGCTTACGGTTATGATGAAGACTGGGCTTATGTTGGCATTTCAGACCCTGACGTTATTGAAAACCCAGAATTTGCTTATTGGGAATATTCTTCAACAGATCACTACTTTCGTGATAAGTCAGTGCAAACGGTAGAATTACGTGCTTTATCAAAAGCTGGCGAAGACATTTTTAACGGTTCAACAGCATGGCTTACCGGAATTTATTTCAAACAAGATGATGAAGAATTAATACGCCAATATACTTATGCCGAAGCAGACTTTAATTCAACAAATAAAAGTAATTCGATGGCTGTTTTTGGACAATTAGACAGCCAGCTTAGCGAAGACCTGACATTAACAGCTGGCTTACGTCTTGAAAAACGTGACGCCGACTATACGAATTCCGATTTATTCAACGATACTCCTAACGACACTATGCTTGGTGGTAAGTTAGTACTTAGTTACCAGGTGAGTGGTGATAGTTTATGGTATGGTTCAATTAACCGTGGTTATAAAGCTGGTGGTAGCAATACTGATGGCAGTTTATCAGACAGTTTACGTAGCTTTGATCCTGAATACTTGATGAACTACGAAGTCGGTTACAAAATGACTTTCTTAGAAAAAGATGCCTATTTACGCACGGCTTTGTTCTACATGGATAGGACTGATATGCAAGTGAAAGGCTCACAAACCATTGTTCGTGAAGATGGCAGTTCAGAGTTCATTACATACTTAGGCAATGCCGCAACCGGTTCAAATGTAGGTATTGAAATTGAATCTGCTTGGCAAATAAATGACTTTGTTAATCTATACGCTTCATTAGGTTTATTAGACACTGAGTTTAATGATTTTATTGATGTAGAAGGCAACTCATTAAACGGTGAAGAACAATCACACGCACCAAATTATCAGTTTAATCTTGGTATCAAGATTCAACCCAATGAACACTGGCTTATCAATGTTTCCATTGATGGTAAAGATGAGTTTTATTTCTCTGATAGCCGGTACTACTATGGTGAACCCATAAGTGAGGATGAGCTAACTTCAGAATCCGTCGCGTTAGTGAACGCTTCCGTTTCGTATTTAGCAGATGCTTGGCAACTAAAAGTTTGGGCACGTAATTTAACCGATAAAGAATATGCTAACCGTGGTTTTTATTTTGGTAACGATCCACGTGACGGTTATGCTGCTAAGCAATATACGCAGTTATCTGAGCCGCTAGTCTTTGGCGCTACGTTAGATTATCAATTTTAGTTCAATTGGTTAAAGTGTACCTTTAGTGGGTGACTTATACTCACTGAAGGGTAAATAAAGGAAAGTAATAATGAAAATTTCAATTGAATTAAGTTTATACCCACTGGCTGAAGAGCAATACAAAAGTGAAATTTGGGCTTTTATAAAACGCTTACGTCAGGTTGATGGTTTAAAAGTTATTACCAATGGCATGAGTACCCAAGTTTTTGGCGATTATGATCTAGCTGTCAGCAAGGTGATGAGTGAGATAAAACATGTGCACCAAACAACCGGCGCTGCCGTATTTGTTTGTAAATTTATCAATGGCGATCGCTCAAGTGTCGAAGCAGAAAGCTAATGCCTGAACTAATGCAGCTACTAAGCAATATTGTGCCGACCACACTTGAATCACTCATGAATATTACCGGACTTGAATGGCTCGCGATGTTACTGTCGCTTGCTTACGTAATTTTAGCGGCGAGAGGGTCATTGTGGTGCTGGCCAGCAGCATTCATTAGCACGGCTTTATATACGTATATTTTCTATGAATTCTTACTGTTAATGGATAGCGCACTTAACGTATATTACTTAGTTATGGCTATTTATGGTTATTGGGCATGGCGCCAGAACAATCAAAACAAAAGTGACAGTGTTCATCATCAAGTTACCTTTAGCGTTATTTCAAAACAAGCTAAATGGCACATTACAGCATGTGCCTTCTTGGCCTGTATTTCTCTAGCTTTAGGCTATATTATGGATAATTATACACCTGCTGATTTTCCATACTTAGATACTTTCACTACCGTTTATGCCGTCTTTGCAACCTATTTAATTGCACAAAGGATCCTTGAAAACTGGCTCTATTGGATTGTAATTGATCTGGTGTCTATTTATTTGTACCTAGAAAAAGCCTTATACCCTACGGTGTTACTCTTTATCATTTTCGTCGGTGTTGCTTTTTACGGATATTTAAAGTGGCGAACTCTATTGATAAATAACTCTGCAAGGTTAAATAATAGTGCGGATGGCTCTTTTGCTTAAATCGCTTAGCGCCTTACCCTGCTTTAATAACATTACTCAAATTAGTGCTATGACTGGTGGCTTAAGCAACCCTTGTTTTAAAGTTGCAGCCGATAATAACTTTTATTTTGCAAAGTTCACTAACGAACAGCAGCTAGCGAACGAATTAACCTTGGCTAAAATAGCTGAGTTTGATGGGATTACGCCAAAACTTTATTACCATGATGAGCAATGGCTTATTAGTCACTTTATTGATGGTAACAACTTAGCAGTAGAACAAATTCCGCTAAAAACTAAAATCAAAATTAGCATTGAGTTAATGATACGGTTTCATCAACTTACTGGTTCAAATCCTGAAAAGATAAATACTGAAACGATTGAAACGCTAAACACTAGAGAAAACTTTAATGGCTTAATTTGCCCTGACTATGATGTTAACTTAATTAGGACACTTAATAACATTGGCAGTGTTATCGAAACGCTCATCACGTCAGAGATAAAAACCAGTTCCAACAACTTAGTATGTTGCCATTGCGATATCAACTTTAGTAATGTGCTACGAGATAATAAGCAACGGGCTTGGCTGATCGATTTTGAATATGCCTGCTTTGCACCCGTCGAATTTGATTTGGCTATGTTTATTGCTGTGAATAACATTCCTGAGTCAGAAATGTGCTTCATCATCGATTATTATAAGCAGCGAACTAATTCAGCCGTTGAGACAGGGTTGTTGCGGCATTATCTTTTATATTGCTACTTAATTAATGGCTTATGGTATTACAACATGTCATTTGATAAGACTGCTGTATTACAGCATAGAACACAAAGTAATATGCTCAAACTTGCTGCCGAGCAGTGGCAAGCCTTTGACCGCTTATCTAGTCAGTTAGAAATTCCTGAAGCGGCCCCCCCTTTACAAGAGTTTATTTAACCGTTTGCGTATAGAACTCACTGATATACTGCCCACCTTTAATTTTAGCAATTAAACGTAATTTATAACTATCGCCTTTATTGCTAATTAAGCTGCGTAGCTGCGTTTCACTGCGCCAATAATAAGGATTTTTTAACATGCCTAATGGATATGAAGTCATTTGATCATTCTTATCCACGAGGAATAAGGTTGCGCTATCAAGCGGATAAGTTGAGTTTACTTCTGTAATCCCTGCTTTATCAGAGATACTCACTTTAAACTCACCTGACTTCAACACACAACTTTGATTAATAATATCGCAGTGCCCTTCTGGTGCTAATTGAATTATTTTGCTGTCATTTGCTTTGGCTTCTTCATAATAATCGGCACCAATAAAGCCAAATACAGCAAGAAATGGAGCGACGATAAAGGCCAGTTTGGTGTGTTTATTCATAACATTCTTCTTATAATACGTTGATAAGATTCTACTATCTAATGGCAACTAGCTTAACAAAAAAGGCCAGACGAGCATATCGTCTAGCCTTTTTATTTTAAACCAGGCGTGATATTAAGCACGCCATAATCACTTTAAAATTCTAGTGATCGTGTGCTGCATTAGCACCCGTTGGTATACGCATATTCTCAACTAAATCTTGAATGTGCGCAGGAGCTGGACCAGTCACTTTAAGCATAGCAAACGCTACTGCAAAGTTAACTAATGCACCCACAGCACCAAAAGCGTTAGGAGAGATACCGAAGAACCAGTTAGGGCCCATGTCACCTAGGAATGAAGTTCCTGGGATAAACATAATACCTTTATGCTGAAACACGTATAGCATAGTGATACCAATACCTGAAATCATACCTGCAACAGCCGCTTTACCACTCATTTTCTTAGAGAAGATACCCATCATTAACGCTGGGAAGATACTAGATGCAGCTAAACCAAAGGCTAGTGCAACGGTACCTGCGGCAAACCCTGGCGGATTCAAGCCTAAGTAACCAGAAACCATAATCGCGACTGTCATAACAATACGACCTGCTAACAACTCATTTTTCTCTGACATGTCAGGTGTTAATACCCCTTTCATTAAGTCATGCGAGATAGATGAAGATATCGCTAATAATAAACCAGCCGCAGTTGACAGCGCAGCAGCTAAACCACCAGCAGCTACAAGAGCAATAACCCAGTTAGGTAAGTTAGCAATTGCCGGATTAGCTAGTACCATAATGTCACGGTCAACTTTCACCATTTCATTAGTTTCTTTATCGGCAGTATACTGAACTTTACCGTCGCCATTTTTATCTTCAAACTTTAATAGACCAGTATTTTCCCAATCTTTAAACCACTGTGGACGCTCAGAATACTCAAGATTCTGGCCTGCAACAGGTTCAATAGTGTTCATCAGGTTAAGGCGAGCCATTGCGCCAACAGCAGGAGCAACTGTATATAGTAACGCGATACAAACTAATGCATAACCAGCTGAAGAACGTGCTGCTTGTACTGAAGGTACAGTGAAGAAGCGCATAATTACATGAGGAAGACCAGCAGTACCAATCATAAGAGAGATAGTATAGGCAAACATGTTAAGCGTGCCACCTAAGTTAGCTGTCGTATATTCTTTAAAACCTAAGTCAGTCACAACCATGTCTAATTTATCAAGTAAATAAACACCACTGCCATCAGCTAAAGTACTGCCTAAACCAAGTTGTGGGATAGGGTTACCGGTAAGTTGTAATGAAATAAAGACTGCTGGGATAGTGTAAGCAAAAATCATCACTACATACTGTGCGATTTGTGTATAAGTAATACCTTTCATACCACCAAGTACTGCATATACCCAAACAACGCCCATACCTATGTATAAGCCAAGATCGTAATCAACTTCAAGGAAGCGAGAAAAAGCAACACCAACACCTTTCATTTGACCAATGATGTAAGTTAAAGAAGCAATAATTAAACAAGCAACCGCCACAATACGTGCCGTTTTAGAATAATATCTATCGAAAATAAACTCAGGAACGGTAAATTTCCCGTGCTTACGCATGTATGGCGCTAGAAGCATAGCCAATAATACATAACCACCAGTCCAACCCATTAAGAAGACTGAGCCGCCGTAACCTAAGAAAGCAATTAAACCAGCCATTGAAATGAATGACGCTGCCGACATCCAATCGGCGCCAATCGCCATACCATTTTGTAATGGCGTAATACCACCACCCGCTACGTAAAAGTCACTGGTTGAACCCGCACGAGCCCACCAAGCAATCGCAAAATATAAAGCAAAGGTGCCAAATACTGCGATGTAAGTATATAGTTTTAACTCATCCATCTGTTAACCCTCCGAGTGATATTTTTTATCAAGTTTGTTCATTTTGGCTCCGTACCAAAAAATCAAACCAAGAAATGAATAAATAGAGCCTTGCTGTGCAAACCAAAAACCAAGTTTGTACCCACCCAGACGAATTGCATTTAATGGTTCTACAAGAAGTAAACCTAAACCAAATGAAACTGCAAACCAGATTGCAAGACAGATAAAGATAAGGCGAAGGTTTTCCGACCAATATGTTTCTTTATTTTCTTCCACAATGTTCTCCTAGCGAATGTATAGCGTTAATTAGCGTTTTATATTTTTATTGCGCTTTTGACGCCCTTTTTTATAAAAAATTATAAAAAGAAGTTGTAATAGTTTTAGTAAAAGTGTGGATATAGATTTCAGTCACTTGCCAGCAAGCATTAAAATGACAGTGGCAAAAATCCATATTCAACTTTAACTGCTAATTAATCTAGCAAGCTTTTTTTTGACGGGATATTAGCCTTTAGTCTAGGTCAATCAATAATGCCTTTACGACATGCAAAACCTGAGTAATTAGTCTATTTATTTAATGACTTTGTAGCTATTGATTTACAACAAAACAAGTCCAACTTTAGTCTAGGTTTTGGCAATAATACTTGTCTAAATAAGCACAACATTTTAAATTACCTATGTCCTCTTCAATCGTCGATGCCTAAGGTAAAACCATGGATAGTGAGCTTTCAGAAATTAGCACTTTTATACATAATATTCCGCCTTTTGATAGTTTGCCAAAACAAGTACTGGCACAACTTGTACGGGAGTTGAATATTAATTATGTAAGAAAGGAGGAGGGTTTACCGCCCAAAGGCATTCACGAACCACGGTTATATATTTTACGCAAAGGTGCCATGAGTTGTTTATCAAGCGCTGGTGAATTAGTGAGTCGGTTAGGTGAAGGTGATTTATGTACCGCATTTTATTATCCGCAAGATAAACAAAGTCAGTTAACCAACCCTGATAAAACATTACAAGTTATCACTGATGAAGACAGCTTGATTTACAGTGTTGATGTTACTGTATTGAATAATATCGGCGAACGTTATCCTAGTATCAGCGATTACTTTAGCCAAAATTCAGCACAACGACTTAAAAGCAAGATGAACCAAGTCAATGAAGAGTCTATATTATCTTCAACGTTGATGAATACCTCGGTAAGCAATTTTTATCAATCTCCAGTAGCGAGTATTTCCGAAACAAAAAGCATTCAACAAGCAGCGATTCAAATGACTGAACAAGGTTATTCTTGCTTGGTTGTTACTGCTGAGACTAACGCTAATGCAGTGCCCGTCGGCATAATAACGGATAAAGATATTCGTCGTCGCTGCGTTGCGACGGGTTTAAGTAGCAGTGAACAGATCAGCGAAATAATGACTAGTGATATGTATACCATAGACATTAAAAATAATGCCTATGACGCCTTAATGACCATGACTGCTAAGCATATTCATCATCTCCCTGTTACTAAACACGGTGAACTTGTTGGCATGGTAACCGTAACCGATCTTATCAATAACGAAGGCCATAATGCGGTAAATTTATCGAGCATTATTCACAAAGCAAATACGGTTACTGAGTTAAAAGAAATCAGTCAGTTATTGCCAAAACTGCAAATTCGCTTAGCAAAACTTGGTAGTAGCGCCGATCATGTAGGTAAAAGCATTAGCGCCATCACCATGGCGTTTACTAAACGCTTAATTGAGATGGCTGAATACAGGTTTGGCCAAGCACCTGTTCCCTATGCATGGCTTGCCGCAGGCTCACAGGCTAGGCAAGAACAACTTGCTCATTCAGATCAAGATAATGCCATTATTATTTGCGATTCCATGAAACCTTATGATGATGCTTGGTTTGAAAATCTGGCTCATTTTGTTTGTGATGGTTTGGCCGAGTGTGGATTTATCTATTGCCCTGGTGACATTATGGCAACTAACCCTAAATGGCGACAACCTAAAAAAGTATGGCAAAAATACTTTTATGACTGGGTGGAAACACCAAGCCCAAAAGCTTTATTAAATAGCAGCGTCTTTTTCGATTTAGATACTATCTACGGTGATAGCACATTGCTTAGTGATGTTCGTAAAAAGATGCTCAGAAAAACTCAAAATAGCACTTTGTTTATTGCTCACCTTTCTAAAAACGCCTTAGGTTTACGACCGCCATTAGGTTTTTTCCGTGATTTTGTTTTAATACAAAATGGCAAACATAAAGCAACTCTAGATTTAAAACATAACGGTATCGCCCCCGTAGTTGATTTAGCAAGAATTTACGCTTTATCGGAGGGCATTAGTGCAGTAAATACTATTGAACGCATTCAGCAAGCAGCGGGTACTGCATCACTAACAAAAGCTTCGGCTGACAACCTTATTGATGCTTATGAGTTCCTAGGTATGTTACGTGTAGAGCATCAAGCGAAAGAATTAATGCGTGGTGATAGCCCTGATAACTATTTGTCACCTAAAGAAATATCCAAGCTCGAGCGTGAACATTTAAAAGATGCATTTAAGGTGATTAAAACCCTGCAAGATGCCAGACAATCGAGTTATTAATGACTAGCTCTACAGTACGAAATAATCCACTATTTTTTTGGTTACTTGGTTATGAAGCCAAGCGAAAACAATTACTTAAAAAATCGCCCAAAGGTGCTTTACATGATTTTTTGAGCGTACCTTTACCTGATTTGAATACCCCAATAAATAAACTTAATATCTTATCCGTTGATTTTGAGACTACAGGTTTAGACGCCAAACTAGATAAGCTACTCAGCATAGGCTTTGTCGAATTGCACAACCAACAAATACCACTGTCTAGCTGTTATCATCAAATCATTAATACTCAAGAGCAACTTGAAGAAAGTAATGTCATTATCCACCACATCACTGATAGTCAAAAAGAGCAAGGGCAGTCATTAAGACAGGTTGTCGAAGCATTATTACATGCATTGAAAGGTAAAGTGATGCTAGTGCATTTTGCTCGTATTGAGCAGCTATTTTTGCAACAAGCCTGTCTTGAACTTTATGGCATGGCACCAATTTTTCCAATGATTGATACGTTAGCCATAGCCAAACGCCGATTAGATAAACGAGACGTTGCCTATGACCCGTCAGAGCTACGACTAGCTATATTAAGAGATAAATACCAACTACCTGACCATCATGCTCATAACGCGTTAAATGATGCTATTGCAACGGCTGAATTGTTCATGGCTCAAATGAGTAAACGCAATGCAGATAATGAATTATTACTCAAAGACGTACTGCTTTAATACTTTTTACTAGGTAAAAAAAATCTAGCATGACAGCTAGATTTTATTTTTTATATTAAAAGTGAAAACTTTATTAGCAAGGCCAAAGCACGGAATTTTCGAATGCAAAGGAGTACTTTCAACGATGCTAAGAAAGAGTTTCAGCAAAAATATTAGGCACGCTCGAACACTGTAGCAATACCTTGGCCAAGACCAATACACATAGTTGCTAGGCCAATATTAACATCTTGGCCTTCCATTAAGTTAATCAAGGTACCTGAAATACGTGAACCTGAACAGCCTAACGGGTGACCTAATGCAATTGCACCACCATTTAAGTTGATTTGATCCATTTTATCTTCCACTTTTAGCGCTCTAACACAAGATAATGCTTGAGCGGCAAAGGCTTCATTAAATTCAAATAACTCAATATCTTCAATAGATAAACCAGCACGTTTTAATGCTTTTTTAGTGGCCGGTACAGGACCATATCCCATGGTAGCAGGATCGCAACCGGCAACAGCCATACCACGAATTTTCACACGTGGAGTTAAACCTAGCTCTTTTGCTTTATCAGCAGACATAACTAACATTGCTGAGGCGCCATCAGATAATGCTGACGATGTGCCGGCCGTAACAGTGCCATTAACAGGGTCGAATACAGGACGAAGTGTCGCTAAACCTTCTGCTGTTGTTTCAGGACGAATAACTTCATCTTGCTCAACTAAAATTAAGGCACCATCCGCATCATGACCTTGAGTAGCAACAATTTCATTGTTCCAACGTCCAGCTAATGTAGCCTCATGAGCTTTTTGATGCGAACGTGCGCCAAAGGCATCTTGCATCTCACGGGTAATACCATGTTGTTTACCTAATAATTCAGCAGTTAACCCCATGTTGCCAGAAGCTCGAGCAATATGTTTGCTAAGTGCGGGATCAAAGTCGATATCATACATCATAGGTACATGGCCCATGTGCTCGACACCACCAATTAAGTACACATCACCTTGACCAGCAATAATGCCTGTCGTTGCATCATGCAAAGCTTGCATAGATGAGCCACATAAACGATTAACCGTTAAACCACCAATAGACTTTGGTAAACCGGCAAGCAGTGAAGCATTACGGGCAATATTAAAACCCTGCTCTTTAGTTTGCTTTACACATCCCCAAATAACATCTTCAATATCATTAGGATCTAATGCTGGGTTACGCTTTAAAATTTGTTCCATTAAATGTGCAGATAAGGTTTCTGCACGCACGTTTCTAAAAACACCAGCTTTTGAACGTCCCATAGGAGTTCGAATACAATCAACAATGACAACTTCTTTCATTTTATCTCTCCTAGGTTTATTTGGCTGTTTTCACATCAGTGAAAAAATAAGATTTACCGGATTTTGCCATCTCACGAAGTCCATCAGTTACTTGATAAATTTCGCCTAAATGCGCAAAAGAATCTGCCATAGCAATAAAATTATCCAAACCAAGTGTTTCTAGATAACGAATAGCGCCACCTCTAAACGGTGGGAAACCAATACCGTAAATTAAGCCCATATCAGCTTCAGCTGCAGTATCAACAACACCTTCTTCTAAACAACGGATGACTTCATTCACCATAGGAATCATAAGACGAGCAATGATTTCTTCACTAGTAAAGTCTTTTTTATCTGCACAATTTTCAGCAAATAATTCATATGCATCGCTACTAGGAACTTTCATCGGACGACCACGCTTGTCTTTGCCGTGATCATAAAAGCCTTTGCCATTTTTCTGACCAAAACGTTCATTGCTGTACAAAGTACTGACGGGGTCATTAGCAAGCTTTTTCATGCGCGTAGGGAAACCTGCAGACATTACACCTGTACAGTGATCTGCGGTATCAACACCAACAACATCAAGTAAAAATGCGGGTCCCATCGGCCAACCAAACTGTTTTTCCATAACTTTATCGATAGCGACAAAGTCAGCACCTTCAAGTACTAACTGACTGAAACCGGCGAAGTAAGGGAATAAAACACGATTGACATAAAAACCAGGACAGTCATTGACCACAATAGGTGATTTACCCATTTTAGCTGCATAAGCAACAACGGCAGCAACAGTATCATCCGAGGTATCTTTACCACGAATGATTTCAACTAAAGGCATACGGTTAACTGGGTTAAAAAAGTGCATACCACAGAAATTTTGTGGACGTTTTACACTTTCGGCCAATAAGTCTATAGAAATAGTCGACGTATTCGACGTTAAAATGGCATCATCGTTAATAACAGATTCAACCTCTGCCAACACCATACCTTTAACTTTTGGATTTTCCACCACAGCTTCAACAACAATATCAACGTCTTTAACACTGTCGTAGCTTAAACTTGGCGTAATACTATTGAGTACACCTGCCATCTTTTTAGCATTCATTCGACCGCGTTCAACTTGCTTAGTTAAAATGCCCGCAGCTGTTGATAGGCCAAGGTCAAGCGCTTGGTCATTAATATCTTTCATAATGATTGGCGTGCCTTTATAGGCCGATTGATATGCAATACCACCGCCCATAATGCCTGCACCTAAAACTGCTGCTTTATCAACAAGTTTAGTCGCTTGCTTAGTTGCTTTCTTAGCTTTTCCTTTAACAACTTGATCGGCCATAAATAGTCCAATCTGTGCTGTTGCGGCATCCGTTTTAGCTAATTTTGCAAAACCAGCATTCTCTAATGCCATAGCGCCAGCTCTATCTAAATTTGCTGCTGCTTCAAGTGTTTTTACCATCACCATAGGCGCAGGATAGTGCTTACCCGCTTTAGCAGCTATCATGCCTTTACAAGTTGTGAAGGTCATAACATGCTCTACCGCACTCAAGTTTAATGATTCAAGTTTAGGCTGACGTTTAGCGCGCCAATCTAATTTGCCGTCAATAGCTTGCTTCAGCATTTTAATAGCTGATTCTCGTAATTTTTCCGGAGCAACAACGGCATCAACTAAACCAAAACTTAAAGCAGAGTCTGCTCGGTGCGCTTTACCAGTAGACATCCACTCGACAGCATTATCCGCACCAATTATACGGGGTAAACGTACAGTTCCGCCAAACCCTGGCATAAGTCCTAATTTGACTTCTGGAAGGCCAATACTCACAGAGCTGTCCGCAATACGATAATCACAGGCTAGGGTCATTTCACAACCGCCACCTAAAGCTACGCCATTAATTGCTGCAATAGTTGGGAGTTGGATATCTTCAAATGAGTCAAACACATCTGAGGCTTTCTTCACCCAAGGAACGAGTGCTTCCTCAGGTTGTTTAAAGGTTTCTAAAAATTCGGTAATGTCGGCACCAACAATATATGTTGATTTGCCAGAGGTAACCATAACGCCTTTAGCAGCGCTACAATTGTTAATTGCTGCAACAACTTCGATATATTCTTCAAAAGTTGCTTGGTCAAATTTATTTACTGAGCCTTGAGCGTTAAATAAAAGCTCAACAATACCATCAGCTAATAATTCGGCGCTAAGGCTTTTGCCTTGATAGATCATGCCTTGTCTCCTCACTTAATTTAAGGGAATTTTATGTTCGCTTGTTCTGTTACTTATAATAATAGTCGATTGACTATGCCTTGAAAAAAAATGAATTGCAATAACTTTCAAACAATCGTTTGAATCGATCGTTTGATTTTGAATTAAATTTATTTTATGGCTATTTAATTTGTTGCTGTACAAGAATAAAACGATTTCTAGCTGGAGAAATTAATATAATGAAGGTGTTGTAGTAACTTTGACGATTAACTTTTTAATACTACTCTGCGCAGCTGTCGCAGTTGTCACTAGCTTTTTATAAATGAGAAATGCAGAGATAGTGCTGATGGTATCAGCACATATTTCGGGTAAATGTATTGTTGAACTGGATGGTCGGTGAGTTTAGTAAGTTCACAACCGAGATAAGAAATGTGCTGACCAATAAATCAAAAAGCTAAAGCTAGAAATAATCCCTAGATTTAGCCTTTATTATGATCATTTAAAAATTGTAAAAACTCAGTTTCTGGCATAGGTTTAGCGTAATAGAAACCTTGTACTTCATCACAACCTAGTTCAATTAAGCGTTCTTGTTGAGCTATTTCTTCAATACCTTCAGCAATCACTTTTAACTGCATTTTCTTACCAAGATTGATAATTGTTTCAGCAATAACCGATTGACCTTCTTTGTCGATATCAGTAACAAAAGTACGGTCAACTTTTAATCGATCTAAAGGTAGTTTTTGAACATAACTTAATGAGGAATAACCTGTACCAAAGTCGTCTAAAGCAATGCTAAGGCCCTGAGATTTAAGCTTAGATAATGCATCAATGACGACCTGAGGATCATCCATCAATATATTTTCAGTGATTTCTAATTCAAGTTTACTTGGTTTTATTTGGTGTGCTTGAATTGTGGCAATTGTAGTATCAACAAAATCATCACGCCTAAATTGCGGAATAGAAACATTAACTGAAATACTAATATCAGCATAGCAGCTCTCAAGTCTTTTCAATTGCTGACAAGCTTGGCCAACCACCCAGTTACCGATTTCAATAATCAAACCCGAGTATTCCGCTAAAGGAATAAATACCGCAGGAGAAATAAAATTACCATCAGCAGTACGCCAGCGTAATAATGCTTCTGCACCAATAACCTTTCCAGAAGCTAAATCTAGCTGAGGTTGATACCAAAGCTCTAAACAGTCGTTTGCAAAATCAGTACGCAATTGTCTGATCATATTCAAACGCCATTGCATTTGATCTTCAACTTCAGGGTTATAATAAGCGAAATGTTCTACACGATTTTTCTTAGCTAAGTTTAACGCAATATTAATTTGATTTAATACTTTCACACCGCTAGTTTCAGCATGCTCTTTCGTACAAAAACCAAAGCAAGCATTCACAGGTAAATTTTGTTCGCCAGCAGAGAATGGTTGATGGAATAAATCTACCAAGGCCTCCGGTGTTACGCAACTTGCAGGGCCAATGATACCAAAGACATCAGCACCAACTCGGGCAAACTTACAATTGCAGCCCATAGTTTGCATTCGCTGGCCAACCGCAGCCAAAAGTTGGTTACCAATATCTTGTCCTAATGCATCATTAATATCGCTAAAATGATTAATATCAATAAGTGCGGCGACATCATCTTTACCGTCTTGTTGAGCAAAATCATCCAGAAGTCGTAAAAAAGCTAATCGGTTTGGTAGGTTAGTTAACCAATCCTTATAAGCTGCATTAGTCAACTTTTGAAATAAGTGCACATTCTCATAACCAACAGCAACACCGGTAAGAAATACATTTAACAGCTGCGTTTGAGTTTCGGTAAGAGGGGTATTGAGTGCTACATATATAACGGCGCGATAATCACCTTTTGCAATATATAAATTCAGGCTATCGCTTTGGTAATGATGCTGCTGCTGAAGGAAGCAAGCTTTTACTTGTTTGCTTGCTTGTTCATTTTTTAACTTATCGAGTTTCTGGTTAACTAAATTATTCGAAAAACCTGTTTGTCCCAAAATATAAAAGCTTAGATCATCAATGTTATCGATGATGCCTTGCCCTCTGGCACAAAAAACTGCAGAGATATCATCACTAATTAAGGTTTTAAATTGGAGCAAAACACTATCACAATAAGCAGCTAAAGAATGTTGTGAAGAAAGCTCTGTTGCACCTGAAACAATTTTCTCTAGGCCAAGACGGTTTTCGTTAACCGTGGCAATTTGCTGATAAGAACGAATAGCAGCAAAAACAGTAGTCACTAATTTACGGCGAGTTAACTCTGTTTTAGTTTTATAATCATTAATGTCATATTCTTTAATAACACTTTCTTCAGGTGCATAACCCGGTTGACCGGTTCGTAAAACAATACGAATATCTTGTCTTTGTAGATCTTCACGAATATATTTGACAACATTTAGCCCAGCATCGTCAGTTTCCATTACCACATCAAGTAAAACGAGAACAATATCCGCATTATCTTTAATTAGCTGACACGCATCTTGACCTGAATACGCATGTAGGTATTCAAGGCGGCGTCCTAATACCACTAAATCTGATAGTGCTAACTGCGTGACCGAATGAATCTCAGGATCATCATCAACAATTAGTACTTGCCATGACCCCTCACTACCTTGAGCTAAAATATCATCTTCATCACTATCATCGATAAATAAGAAATCATCATTTGAATTTTCTGATGCCTGCATACTGCCCTCAAGTAACTAGCTTAATTCTTAAATTAGCTGACTAGTTAACTATAAATATATTCTGAGAAATCGTTTAGTCTAACTATAACCTAATACTACTTTTTTACACTATTCCATTTGATAATAAAAGTCACTTTGACAATATTCAATAAATCCATACAATAAATTTGTAAACAATGCGCTAATTTTTCATTATAACATGCCATCTGAAGGAGTCAGTATCATGAAAACAGACAAAACAGCAGTGATTATTTCAGACAATAGTCATTCAGATGAGCAAAGCTTAAATAGTGGAGGCGAAGACAAAAGCAAAAAAGACATATCTCAAGGGCAGCTTGTTGAAAACGAATCACCCAACAAGAAAGCAACCGAATCAGCCTCTTCACAACAGTTCTTAAAATTAGCCAAGCAATTTGCCATCGATGGTGCATTACTACCGAGCGATAAGCAAATGCCTATCGAAGACAGATCTAATAAACGGGAACGATTAAGTCATTTACGCAAGCAACAAAACATTGAAAGTATTATCAAGAAAACATTAACTTACTGCGCTAACCATGACATAAGAGCAAGAACAGATTACGATTGGTTTAATCGCTATATTGGTTTAGCTGAAGATGTTAGCAACCCAACGATGCAAGATTTATGGGCAAAAATTTTAGCTGGTGAATTAGCAAAATCGGGTTCATTTTCTTATAAGGCATTAAAAACATTTAGGGATATGGGCATTATCGATGCTAAGTTATTAGCCAAAGCCTGTTCATTAGCCTTGAAGGATTTAAGTAAGAAGAATATTCGCTTAATTTCAGGCGCATACCAGCAACCTGGTTTATTAAATTTTTTCTCAAAAACTAGGCAGTCACAAATCAATTTAAGCCAATTTGGCTTAAATTATGCCGATTTACTCACCTTAGCAGAGAACCATTTAATATATCTGCAAGAAAGTGAATCGAGCATAATGGATAAAGAAGAAAAACTCAATTTCACTTTTAATGGTTTGCCGTTAAAACTCAGCGCCCAAAAAGATAAAGTCTGTTTACAATTTTACAAGTTTACTCCCTTAGGTACAGAACTTGCTAATTTAATAACAGACAAACCTAACGAGGAGTTTTTTACCTACCTAAAAAAACAATTGAACCAACACTTTAATATTAATTCGGATTAGCTATTAATTACTTGTAGAATTTTCCTTAAATACCATCGCCATCAGTATGTAAGCCACATTCACGTTGGTTGCCACCAAAACGAGTTTCTTCTTCGCTCATACCTAAAGTTAATGGTCTAGTGCTATGTACATCTCCAACACTGACATAACCTTCATCCCATAACGGGTGATAAGGTAAATTATGTTTAGTTAAATACTCATGTACTTGTTTGTTTGACCAATCAATGATCGGGTGTACTTTAAAACGTCCACGCAAGATACTGACAACCGACAGACCTTCGCGGTGTGACGATTGTTGGCGGCGCACACCAGAAAACCAAGTATTAGCATTTAACTCAGTTAATCCTCGCTCTAGTGGTTCAACTTTATTGCGACGATTATAGGCTTTTAATGTTTCATCATTTTGTGCCCATTCTTCACCATACTTAGCTAACTGCCAAGCAGCACTTTCTTTTGCACTAAAAACTTGCAAATTAAGGTCAAGTCGCTCTGTCAGTTGCTCAATAAATTGATACGTTTCAGGAAATAAATGGCCAGTATCTGTTAACAATACTGGAATATCGCTATCAACCTGAGTCAACATATGCAGCATTACAGCCGACTGAATGCCAAAGCTTGATGACAAAACAAATTGGCTTGGCAAGTTTTCCATTGCCCACTCAACACGAGCAACAGGTGATTGCTGCTCAAGCTGTTCGTTCCATTGATTTAACCAAGGTTTTGGCAAAGACGCAGGAAAGCGGTTATTAATAACCTCTTTCTCTGCGCTAGCTAAGACACTAGACATGATGAAAATCCCTCACGCTGATTTTTACTTCATCGACAATACCGGCACGAATAACAAAATCACCAAAAGCCTCATTATCATTGCGTTCAGCTGACCAGCGTGCACTTAAGGCATCTATCTCAACTAACACATTCGCTTCATCAACGTTTTCTTTATATAACTTAGGTACACGTGTACCGCCAAGGTTACTGCCTAAATACATATTGTATTTACCAGGTCCTTTGCCTACTAAACCAATTTCAGCCAACATCGCACGACCACAACCATTTGGACAGCCGGTAACACGAAGGATGATACTTTCATCACTAAGATTGTTTTTAGCTAAAATAGCTTCAACGTCATCGACTAGACCAGGTAAGTAACGCTCAGCTTCAGCCATCGCCAATGGGCATGTTGGAAAAGCAACACACGCCATAGAGTCTTTACGTTGCTTAGAGACCTTATCGTCCAGCAAGCCGTGCTTTATCGCTAATGTTTCAATGGCAGCTTTATCTGCTTCGTTAACACCGGCAACAATTAAATTTTGATTGGCTGTTAAACGGAAATCCCCTTGGTGAATCTGAGCAATTTCGCGCATGCCTGTTTTCAATGACTTACCCGCGAAGTCTAATAGGCGACCATTTTCAATGAACAAGGTAAGGTGATATTTACCATCAATACCGGCAACCCAACCAAAACTATCGCCACGGTAAGTAAGCTCGTAAGGACGCACATCAGCAAAAGTGATACCTGCTCTACGCTCAACTTCAGCTTTAAAGGTATCTATGCCGACACGATCTAAAGTGTATTTTGTTTTAGCGTTTTTACGATTAACTCGGTTACCCCAGTCACGCTGAGTAGTCACTACCGCTTCAGCCACAGCTAAAGTATGCTCAAGTGGAATAAAACCAAAATCATCAGCACAACGAGGATAAGTGGCATTATCACCGTGAGTCATTGCTAAACCACCACCAACTAAGACATTAAAACCAACTAATTTGCCATTATCACTAATAGCAACAAAGTTTAAATCATTCGCATGTACGTCAATATCATTTTGCGGTGGAATGACTACTGTGGTTTTAAACTTTCTTGGTAGATAAGTACTACCTAAAATAGGTTCAACAACCTGCCCTTCTGTCGTTTCTACCTTTTCTTCATCTAACCAAATTTCTGCGTAAGCACGAGTTTTAGGTAACAAGTGCTCACTAATTTTTGTCGCCCACTCATAAGCTTCTTGATGTAGCTCAGACTCAACAGGATTTGAGGTACAAAGTACGTTACGGTTAACATCACCAGCAGTCGCAATTGAATCTAAACCTATGCTATTCAATGTTTGATGCATAAGTTTGATATTAGGCTTTAATACACCATGAAACTGGAACGTTTGACGTGTTGTTAAACGAATACTGCCGTATGAGGTATAGTCATCCGCAAATTTATCAATCGCTAACCACTGTGTTGGTGTAATAATGCCACCAGGCAAACGAGCTCGTAACATTACATTGTGTAGCGGCTCAAGCTTTTGCTTTTGACGCTCGGCACGAATATCACGATCATCTTGCTGATACATGCCATGTGTACGAATTAACTGGAAATTATCACTGGTGAAACCACCAGTGATACGATCTTGTAGATCATCAACAATAGTGCCACGTAAGTGATCACTTTCTGCTTTTAAACGTTCGTTATCGGCTAGTTTACCTTCAACGATAAGTACTGGATCTGCTATTTTTACGCTATCGTTGCTCATTAGTAAACATCCTTCTGGTAACGTTTATTTGATCTTAAATCTTTTAAATAATCTTCTGCTTGTTCTGCACTTAACTTGCCATGCTCACTAATAATACCAACTAGGGTATTATGAACATCTTTTGCCATGCGATTTGCATCGCCACAGATATATAAATGCGCTCCACGCTCTAGCCAAGCATAAACGTCACTGGCTTGCTCTTTTAGCCTATCTTGTACATATACCTTCTCTGCTTGATCACGAGAAAAGGCAACATCCATACGTGTTAACAAACCCGACTTTAAGTAATTCTGCCATTCAACTTGATATAAGAAGTCTTGAGTAAAGGTTTGGTCACCAAAAAACATCCAATTATCACCAGCTGCTTCACGTGCTTCACGCTCCTGCATAAAGGCTCTAAATGGTGCAACACCGGTGCCTGGACCAACCATGATAACCGGAGTATCGTCACTTGCCGGTAAACGGAAGTTGTCATTGTGCTCAACAAATACACGTACCTTTTGGCCTTCTTCGAGGCGCTGGGTTAGAAAACCTGAAGCGCCACCGGTACGTGTTTGTCCATCAGCATCGTAGCTGACAACACCTACTGTTAAATGAACTTCTTCTTCCACCTCAGCTTGAGCTGAAGCAATAGAATATAAGCGTGGTGTTATTTTGCGTAAATTATCAACAAAGGTTTGTGCGTCGATATCAGCACTAGCCTTAGCAACAATATCAATAATTTGATGATTACCAGCAAATTCACGAGCAGTGTTTTTATCACTAGCAACGCTAACTAACGTTCCATCTTTCGATACACTAGCCCAAAACTCAACAAAAGCTGGTGCAGTTTGCGTAATCTCTAACTGAGAAATAAGTGCGTCTTTTAATTCAAGTTCTTGCTGTTTACCATCAACTTTAAGGTTGATTTTTTCACTGCCTGAGAACTTTAATTGCACTAATAACTGTCTAACCAATGTTTCATCATTTTCAAACCAAACACCTAGGGCGTCACCGACTTGATAAGTCAAACCTGACTCACCTAAATCAATTTCAACATGACGAACGTCTTTAGCTGAATCTCGGCCAGTAATTTTCTGGCTGATCAAAAACTCTGCTGCTAATGGGTTTTGCTTATTATATTGGCTTGCGGCGCCTGCTGTTGCTAATTCAACGACAGGAGCTAAAGTGGCTCCTGTTTGAGTTAGTTCTTCTTTTAATGTTTCAACAACATTTAAAATCCAAGCATCACTTTCACTATCGTAATCAAGATCACAGTCAATACGTGGGCTAACTTGGTTTGCACCTAATGCTTTTAAGCGTTCATCAAAGTCTTTACCTGTTTGACAAAAGAACTCATAACTACTGTCACCTAGCGCTAAGACGCTATAACTTAAGTTAGCGAGTTTTGGGGCTTTTTTACCCAATAAAAATTCATGGAATTCAATAGCATCATCTGGCGGCTCGCCTTCACCGTTAGTACTAGCAACAATCAATAAGTGGGTTTCATTTTTCAAACCCTTTGCTTTATAGTCACTAATATTCTTCAAATTGACGTTAATACCTGCAGCCACAGCACTTTGTTCTAACTGTTTGGCCACACCTTTAGCGTTACCTGTTTGTGAGGCATAAAGTATTGTCAGCGTCTTAGCTGCAACAACAGGTGCAACAGGTGCTATTTGCGCATTTTGACCTGATTCACTTTTTGCAGCTAAATAACCACTTGCCCAAGCAAGTTGTAATTGAGAAAAACTTTGCGTTGCTTGTTGTAGCTGCGCTAATTGATTCACATCTAAAGCACTGCTATTGTTGTTTGAATTTTGATTTATTTGGTTCATTTTATTTAGCTGCTGTATTGACAACACGCTTCCTGACAACATTTGCTCTGAATATATATAGGTGCTAAACATAAACATTGGCACCTATGACAATTGATGGTGAAGGATAGACAAATTTCGCCAAAATCAAAAGGAATAGATAGCGCTTTTTTATTCCAAAAAAGAATAATGGCCTTTATCTATTGGTACAAAAAATGAAAAGTATGAAAGTAGGTGGTAAAGTTTTCATGAGTAAACAAAAAATAACGATGCCTTATATAGTCATAATGTCTTATATAGTAATCGCTAGTTTGGGAACTTTAGCAAAAGCTGCCCCATTTATAAGCAAAGAAATTAGGGTTTACACCTATAAATCAGCGACAGGCGTTACTTCTTTTTCAGATATAGAACCAGTGAATCTAGAATTCCATCGTTATAAAATTGATTGTTATGCTTGCCAATTAGATTCTTTAATTAACTGGCGCACCGCAAAGTTATATTTAACTGATTTTAGCCAAAACATTAATCATGCGGCTTCAGTTAATAAGATAGACCCGGCTTTTGTGCGCGCAATCATTCATGCTGAATCACACTTCAACCCGAAAGCAATTTCTAAACAAGGGGCGCAAGGCTTAATGCAGTTAATGCCCGAAACAGCGAAAGGGTTGGGAGTTAAACAACCATTAAATGCAAAACAAAACATTTATGGCGGTGTTAAGCACCTTGCCCGTTTATTAAAAAAATATCGAGGTGATAATAAATTAGCTGCTGCCGCCTACAATGCCGGTGAAGGTGCAGTGAAAAAGTACGCAGGTATACCGCCTTATGCAGAGACAGAAGTGTATGTTCAGCGCGTTGATATTTTACATAAAAGATACAAAAAAAAGAGCTTAGCTTTAGCTAAACTCTAATTTTTTATACTTTAGGCTTTAGCTTAAAAGTGAACAATCACACCAGCAAAAGCGCCATCAAAAGTTAAATCACTGTAGAAATCATCTAAGTCATTTAACTCTAATTTTACTGAGCGATAACCTAAAGTAAGGTCAACATCAACGGCTAAGTTGTCTAACAATTCATAACTCACCCCTGCTTGTACATCATAAATAGTTTGCGAGTCATATGAGACAAAGTTGCCTTCTGCAAATAAATTAAAGCCCGTAAATGGCAGACCTACAATGGTTGATAGGTAGAACATTGGGATATAGCCAGATGCAGATAAATCGCTAGCAGCACTTGTACTAGGTTCAACCACCTTGATATAAGTATCAAGATCACGAGCAGTAAGACCGAAATCAAAGGTTAGTAGGTCGTTATCTAATACTTCATAATACAAAGTATAATCGATATAACTGGCTTCTAAAGTCGTGTCTAATTTAGCATCATTTTGATAAGTAATACCCTCAAAAGTAAAGCTAGTATTAACAGTCGTACCACCAATAGTATCTAATGTAGTTGATGCAATTTTAACATTGGGAATAAGTGGAATTGGGTGCTCAAAAGCGACATAAAAGCTGCCTTGATATTCATCATCAAAATCAAAAACTGCTTGATCATTACTTCCTTCACCAAAACTACCACTTGCCGTATTAGCCCAAACTTGTCCACCTATATATAAGCCCAATAGCGTATCTGCCTGCGCATTAACGCTAATAAGTGCAGCTAAGCTTGCCGCTATCATTGATTTCTTCATTGTTATCCCTTGTGATCTTTTTATTAATTTTTTTAAGTTAATTGCTATTTGTTAACCTTTACTTAATAACTCATTTAAATCGATAAGTGCGGCATTAGCACGTGAAATATAGTTTGCCATCACTAAAGAGTGATTCGCTAACATAC
>Ga0114909_1000639_pt1 | contig 24219 bp, 18 predicted proteins | sample MalvireepMed_906_FD_87290 | JGI IMG/M metagenome (GOLD analysis project Ga0114909, IMG submission 87290) | Marine viral communities from the Global Malaspina Expedition - Malaspina viral metaG DeepMed_906 | ecosystem: Environmental > Aquatic > Marine > Oceanic | place: Mediterranean Sea...
GGATCATCCGGCGTTAATGATAAAATGATATCAATGCACTTTAATGCTTTAGCAAAATCTTGCTCTCGCACTAAGCTATTTTTTAATGATGTTAAATGTTCTACCAATAAAGCTTGGTTATCAACGGGTAATAACTCATGTTGAGAGGGGTCGCCATCAAGTTCATCTAGACGAAGATCCAACTCATGCCAGTTAAGTGACTCGCCAGTTACCGCATCAAAAATAATTGCGTATTGCTCATCGCAACATATACGCACCATAATTTTATTAGGTACAAAGACTAAGTCGGTTTCGAAACCACAAGCAGTTATAACCTCTTTTACTATTGCAGCTTTTACAATAGGTGACATCAAGCGATGACTCAAACCAGCAATACTGTATGATTCAATAGGCCAAGTTAATTGATAACTATCGATGAATAAGTGAGAAAAATAGAGTTCGTTAAGTAAACATTCAGCCCGTTCTAACGGCGCTTCAATTTCACTGATAACGGCTTGGCACTGCTGCTCTATCATTTCTAAGGCTTCAAATGATTGTGCCAAATCATTATTTATAGCCCCTTTACCTGAAAACTCTTCTTCAATTAATACAAGCAGTTGTAATAAATCTTTATCTGCTGATTTTATTTCTGATAACAACAATTCATTCATAGAATACTTCATTTAATAACTTAACTATTTATACCTTACAAGTAATAACAAGGAAATTTGCTTTCTCTAGCTGCGCAAGTGATACACACTAAGCTTTAAGAGAAAAACATGACCTCTCTGGTCATTGCTAATCTAACGACTAACATTACCCAACCCATAGCTCCTAAATAACCAATAATTTGCATCGTTCTATTACGTGCTAACTTTAAGGTGTAATAGCCGGTAAAGATATAGGCCGCTACTGCCAATAATTTCTCAGCTAACCAAAGTTGCTCTAATGGATTTATATAAAGCTTTACCGCCATAACGACCCCTACGGTAAATAACAAAGTGTCAATGATATGTGGGGAGATTTTTAGCCATTTACTGTTTAATTTTTTAGACTCTAACAATAATAAAATAAAACGTAGGGTAAATAAACCAATGCTGAACGCAGCCAACATCATATGTAAGTGTTTCAATGAACTATCCTTTTAATAAGTTATAATTTGTTCTAAACAATTTTCACCGAGAAGTATTCTAACGAGTTTTTGTTGTTAAAGCGTATTAAAATGTAACCATGTTAAATTCGGCTTTTTATTTAACTCATTACAGCCCAAGTGATCCTGTCGAGGTTGTTTAAGTCTTTCACTGTTTCTGCTTTTTGATAGCCTAACTCTGCTAATATTGTACGTACTGAGTCACCTTGATCAAACCCATGCTCAAAAAAAATGGCGCCGTGTACTGTTAAGTAGCTTCGCGCAACCTTTGCGATATGTTTGATATCGGCTAGGCCTTGTTCATCGGCAACTAAAGCTGATTTAGGCTCAAAACGTACATCACCCTGTTGTAAATTTTCATCTTGAATGTCTATATAAGGGGGATTAGAGACAATAACCTCAAACTTTTTATTTTTAGCAACCCCATTAAACCAATCACTTTGATAAATATTAACTTGAGTCAGGTTTAATTGCTCAGCATTTTCTTTCGCTAAAGCAACAGCATTATCGCTGTAGTCTAAAGCATCAATTTGCCAAGTAGGCAGTTCGGACGCAAGGGCAAGCGCTATAGCGCCTGTTCCTGTGCCTAGATCTAAGCAACGATACTGTTTCTTCTCAGCAAACAAGCTTAAGACAAGTTCAATCAAAATCTCAGTATCAGGTCGTGGGATAAGTGTTGCAGGAGAAACCTTGAAAGGTAAGGACCAAAACTCTTTGACACCAAGAATGTAGGCAATTGGTTCACCCTTTATTCTTCTTTCAAGTAAAGCATCAAATTTTTCAAGGTTTTGTTGTTCAACTAATTTTTCAGGCCATGTAAGCAAGTAACTAGGTGTTTTATCTAAAACAAAACATAATAAAAGCTGAGCATCGAGCTTGGCACTATCCGAACTCACGCTCAATAGTGCCTTTGCACAGTCAATTATCATAGCTATATTGTTTAGCTTATCTTTACCTAAATCAGTCACACAAGCGGGCATATTAGTCTTGATTAGCTAGCTCAGCTAATAAATCAGCTTGGTTTTCTTGCATAATAGGTTCCATTACTAGCTGCAAGTTACCTTCCATGATCTCATTTAAACGGTACAAGGTTAGGTTAATACGATGGTCACTCATACGCCCTTGCGGGAAATTGTAAGTACGAATTCGTTCAGAGCGATCGCCACTAGCCACTAGGTTACGACGAGATGACTCTTCTTCACTGCGGCGCTTTTCATCTTCCGCTTGCTGTAAACGTGCTTGCAATACAGACATTGCTTGCGCTCTGTTTTTATGCTGTGAACGCTGATCTTGGCACTCAACCACAACCCCTGTAGGAATGTGAGTAATACGAATAGCTGAGTCGGTTTTGTTAACATGCTGACCACCGGCACCTGATGCACGGAACGTATCAACTTTTAAGTCAGCTTTATTAATTTCAATCGCTTGGGACTCAGGAATCTCAGGCATAACCACCACAGTACATGCTGATGTATGAACACGCCCTTGTGATTCGGTTTCAGGTACGCGTTGAACACGATGGCCACCAGATTCAAATTTCATAAAACCGTAAACGCCTTCGCCATTTACTTTCATGATCATTTCTTTATAACCGCCCTGCTCACTTTCGTTGGTATTCATTATTTCGAGTTTCCAACCTCGCTTTTCAGCATATCGGCTATACATTCTAAATAAGTCACCCGCAAAAATAGCCGCTTCATCGCCACCAGCACCGGCGCGAATTTCAACAAAACAGTTATTATCATCATTTGGATCACGTGGCAGTAATAATATTTGTAGTTCATCAGCTAAATCAGCCAAGGCTTTTTTAGCTTCTTTAAACTCTTCCTGTGCCATTTCACGCATATCAGGGTCGTCATCTTTTAACATAGACTCTGCTGTAGCAAAGTCATCTTCTGCACCTTTATAATTATTGAAAACAGAAGTCACTTCTTCAAGCTGTTTGAATTCTTGTGAAAGAGTACGAAATTTATCTTGATTACTAATAGTTTCAGGATCGGATAATAAGGCTTGCACTTCCTCAAAGCGTTCAACTAACACTTCAAGCTTTTGATAAACTGACGATTTCATTAAAATATCTTATCTATTGAATGAGGGGGGAAAGTAAATTGCTGCTATTCTAGCATAAAAAATAATTAAACGACGATAGCAACTCTAAATACTAGTATGAATGAAAATATAGTGAGCTTGATATTGTCCGCATTTAATATTAGGCAGGTTAACTAATCTTGAGAATCGATATTAAAAATATCACGTAAATAAAGCAATTTATCTAGCTCGCCACCTTGTGCTGCACTTTGCAAGGCACTGGTTGGAGCATGCATAAATTTGTTAGTCAATTTTGTTGCTAACTCACCGATAACTGCATCTGCATCTTTACCGTTTTTCAGCTGCACTAAAGCTTTCTCAAGTAATACATCTCTATTCTCTAAGCACTGCTTACGATAGCTGATGACTGTGTCTTGGGTATTTAAGCCGCGTAACCAAGCCATAAAGTTATCAGACTGACTGTTAACGATACTTTCTGCTTGCACTGCCGCTTTTCGACGATTCTCTATATTCTTAGCAATGATGCCTTGCAAGTCATCAACAGTATATAAAAATACATCTTCAAGTTCAGATACTTGTTCTTCGATATCACGTGGTACAGCAAGATCAACCATGAATATTGGTTGGTGTTTGCGTTGCGTTAACGCTTGCTCGACCATACCTTTACCTATAATAGGTAAAGTAGAGCCGGTTGAGCTAATGACAATATCGGCTTGGCACATCGCCTCAGGTATTTGTGCCAGCGTAATAACATCTGCACCGATTTGTTTTGCCATATTATCAGCACGCGCCAATGTGCGATTTGCTACTGTGATTTTACCGACATTATTCTCATATAAATGTTTGGCGACTAGTTCGATCGTTTCACCAGCACCAACAAGTAAAACTTTAGTCTTCTCAAGGCTGGCAAAAATATGTTTAGCAAGGTTTACGGAGGCAAATGCTACCGATACAGCACTGGCACCAATTTCAGTTTCTGTTCTAACCTGTTTGGCAACACCAAAAGTACGCTGAAACAACCTATCCATAACTAACGACATGGAACCTGCAGCTTTGGCCTGGCTATAGGCTTGTTTCATTTGCCCTAATATTTGAGGTTCACCTAACACCAAAGAATCAAGGCCACATGCGACACGCATCATATGATTTACAGCTTGTTGATCTTTGTGCCAATAAAGGCTTGGTAGGATTGTAGAAGCGGGAACATTATGAAAACTTTCTAACCACTGTATTAAGCGCTGTTGAGTTGTATCGTAATCACCGTCTTGTATTAAATAAAGTTCCGTTCTATTACAGGTTGATAAAATAGCTACTTCACGGCACTGCACCGCATTTAGCATTTCTTGCAAAGCAATAGAAAGTTTATCTGGATTAAAAGATATTTTTTCTCTAACAGCAACAGGAGCAGTTTTATGATTAATTCCAACAGCAACTATGGACAAAGTAATAAACCTTTTCTTACTATACTATTTACAGGGATTTCTATAACTAGCATTAAAATTTCGCGACAAGTTTGATAACTTGTTTTACCTAATGCAGGTAAGTATAACCTAAGGTTAAGCATTAAAGTATGATCTGAGATAAAAGTCCCTGAAAATAATGTCACAATTGTTCATGAGGTCGCCATAAAGCTGAGTAAATATTGAATTGCTATACCTGCTATGTTCCAATAACCTCGCTATTTAACTTTTGTACCACTGAAACTAGCTGTGAGCTTTATATGAATCGCAATTTCCTTTCCCTTACAACTCTGCTCATTTCTTTTTGCATAGTGTTATCAGGGTGTACTACCACCAAGCAAGTAAGCCAAGCGCCGCTTACCATGCAAAGTCCAAGTGAGAGAGCCACACAATTAAATAAAATAACGCAATGGCAAGTTAACGGAAAAATCGCTTTTATCGAAAGAGACAAACGCAACAGTGCTACACTCAACTGGCAAGTTGATGAAAAGAATAACAGCCAACAGCTAAACTTAACTAGCTATCTAGGTATTAACGTACTTCAGCTAACTTCTAAGCAAGGTGAACATACCTTGAAGTTTGATGGTAAAGATTATCATGACCGTGATTTGACTGCGCTAATTTACTCATTGACTGGTTTGACCTTGCCAACAAAAGCGTTAAGTTATTGGATCAAGGGACTCCCATTTCAGTCAAGTGATTATATAGAGTACGACGATTCTAATTTACCACTTAACCTGACAAGTTTTTATAACAATCAACAATGGCAAATCGCTTATGGCAACTATAAGCAAATTAATGACTATGTTTTACCCTCAAAACTTACCGTGAGAAAAGATAATCTTTTAATCAAAATAGTCATAAATAGATGGCAACATGTTGAGGAATGACTTAACAATGACACTGAACTTGGACAACCAATGAGCGATAATCAATATTTACACAAAAGTTTTAACTTCCCTAGTCCAGCTAAACTAAATCTTTTTCTGCACATTGTTGGCCAACGTGAAGACGGTTATCATGAATTAGAAACCTTATTTCAGTTTCTTGACTATAGTGACACCCTTTTAATTAGCATTACCAGAAACAAAGTCATTAACTTATTAACCCCTATTGAGGGTGTTAAAAATGAAGATAACTTAATTGTTAAAGCTGCCGAGGTGCTTCGTTGTGAAATGTTATCAACAGCACCGACTTTTGATCTTGGTGCTGATATTCAATTACAAAAAATACTTCCTATGGGTGGTGGTCTTGGTGGTGGCTCATCCAATGCCGCAACTATATTGCTTGCTTTAAATAAGTTATGGCAATGTAACTTTTCTTTAGAAAAGCTGGCTGCTTTAGGTTTAAGCTTAGGCGCTGATGTGCCTATTTTTATTCATGGCTTTGCAGCTTTCGCTCAAGGAGTTGGCGAAAAACTTACCCCAGTAACACCAGAAGAGTGTTGGTACTTAGTGACCAAACCTCACTGCAGCATTTCAACTAAAGAAGTTTTTACTGCCAAAGATTTGCCACGTAATACCGCGAAAATACCTGTTAATAATGATTTAGCACAAGGTCTTAGCAATGATGTCTTTAGTGATTTATTTCATAATGATTGTCAAACATTAGTAATAAATCACTATCCTGAGGTTGCCAAGCTATTAGCTTGGTTGGTAGAATACGCGCCGTCTAGAATGACCGGTACGGGTGCTTGTATCTTTTCCCGTTTTACCAGTCAAACGAAAGCGCATGCATTACAGCAAAAATTACCAAAAGGCACTTACTCCTTTGTAGCCAAAGGTTTAAATAAGTCGCCACTTTTAACGGTTATGAATACCCTGTAAATGTAGACAAAACAAATTTGAATAATTTGCTAAACTGATCGAGAGTCTATTTATTGCAGTGATGTTCTCTCTGCTTAACTAAATAAGTTAGTTTAGTTTTATACTGCTTAGAACCCTTTTATGTGTTCTGAGCCTACTATTAATGTCAAAAGTTTCTGAGGAATCGACAGTGCCTGACATGAAGATTTTTGCGGGTAATGCCACCCCTGAATTGGCCAAGCAAATTGCTAATCGCTTATATATGCCTTTAGGTAAAGCCAAAGTGGGTAGTTTTAGTGATGGTGAAATTAGTGTTGAAATTAATGAAAACGTGCGTGGAGCCGATGTTTTTATTATTCAATCAACCTGTGCACCAACTAATAATCATCTAATGGAATTAATTGTAATGATTGACGCATTGCGTCGTGCCTCTGCGGGCAGAATCACTGCAGTTATCCCTTATTTTGGTTACGCTCGTCAAGACAGACGTGTACGTAGTGCTCGTGTACCAATTACTGCCAAAGTTGTTGCTGACTTTCTATCAAGTGTTGGTGTTGATCGTGTTTTAACCGTAGACTTGCACGCTGAGCAGATTCAAGGCTTCTTTGATGTACCTGTTGATAATGCTTTTGGTACGCCAATTTTATTAGAAGACATGAAAAACCGTGAGTTAGACAACCCTGTCGTTGTTTCACCTGATATTGGTGGTGTAGTAAGAGCTCGCGCAGTAGCAAAACTATTAGATGATGCAGACTTAGCCATTATTGATAAACGTCGTCCTAAGGCAAATGTAGCGCAAGTTATGCATATCATTGGTGAAGTTGAAGGCCGTGATTGTATTATTGTTGATGATATGATCGATACAGGTGGCACTTTAGCTAAAGCAGCTGAAGCTCTAAAAGAGCACGGCGCAAAACGCGTTATTGCTTATGCAACACACCCAGTGTTGTCAGGTAATGCTGCAGAAAACTTAAAAGCTTCGGTAATAGATGAAGTGGTAGTAACTGACTCAATACCATTGTCACCTGCGATTCAAAAACTTAAAATGGTTCGCCAACTTACATTAAGTGGCATGCTTAGTGAGGCAATTCGCCGCGTGAGTAATGAAGAATCTATTTCAGCGATGTTTGATTAATCGTTGCTAACTTGTGATGGTAAACAAATATCTTTGTTTACCATCATCAAATAAACATCTAAAGAACAGCCAGCAATTATTCATGTTTGAATAATCCGGCTGTTTTTTTATGCCTTTTTATAACAAACTTATTATTAAATAGCATTCGCCTACTCGAAGTGTTATCATGCCGCGCCTTTTTTATCCAACGAGCCGCTTTGTTTGAGTGTGTTAATGGTTAAATAAAGGGTAACCCTTGTTTTTGGTCGCAAAAAACAAGACCTATTTATTAATTTTTTACAAAGAGTATTAAAATGACTGATTTATTAACATTAGAAGCTGAAGTACGTACTGATTTAGGGAAAGGTGCGAGCCGCCGCCTACGTCACGCGAACAAAGTTCCTGCTATCCTTTACGGTGAAAACCAAGAACCTGTATCTTTAACTTTAGAGCACAAAAACGTTTTCCGTGCTCAACAAGAAGAAGCGTTCTACTCGCAAGTTTTAACATTAAACATCGCTGGTAAGCCAGTTGAGTGTTTAATCAAAGACATGCAACGTCACCCGTACAAGCAAGTTGTAATGCATTTAGATTTCATGCGCATTGACGCAAACCATGTTGTTCATGCAAACGCTCCTATTCACTTCACTAATGAAGATGTAGCAGCTAAAACTGGTGCTAACATTTCTCACCACGTGAACGAAATCGCTATTACTTGTTTACCAAAAGACTTACCTGAGTTCATCGAAATTGACTTAGCTGGTCTTGAACTTGGTCAAACTTTACATTTATCAGATGTTACTTTACCTGCGGGCGTAACTTCTGACGAATTAGCTAAAGGCGAAGATCACGATCTAGCTGTTGTTTCTGCTAATGCACCGAAAGCTGCTAAAGCAAGTGACGATGGTGACGAAGCTGCAGCAGAAGAAGCTCCAGCTGCTGAATAATAGTCACATTCATTTATAATATTATAGATAATGACTATTAAATTAATTGCGGGGCTGGGAAATCCTGGCCCCGAATATAGTAAAACACGTCACAATGCAGGTGTTTGGTTCGTTGAAGAGCTAGCACGTTGTCACAATATTTCTCTCCGTCCCGAAAAAAGATACTCTGGCCTTTATGGCAAAGGCACCATTGCGGGCAACCTTGTTCATTTACTAATTCCAACAACCTTTATGAATCGTAGTGGTCAAGCAGTTGCACCACTGGCTAATTTTTTCAAAATAACCGTTGATGAAATTCTTGTTGCTCATGACGAACTAGACATGCAGCCCGGAGTTTGTAAAATTAAAAAAGGTGGCGGCCACGGCGGACACAATGGCTTACGAGATATTATCGCTCGTATGGCTAATAATAAAGAATTTTACCGGTTGCGCATCGGCATTGACCATCCCGGTCATCGCGATAAAGTAACAGGTCATGTATTGGGTAAAGCACCGAGTGCAGAACAAACAAAAATTGAACAAGCAATCGACGAAGCCAGTCGATGTTTTGATATTTGGCTAAAAGACGACTTAAAGAAAGCACAAAATCGCTTACATTCGTTTAAAGCCGAATAAAAATACGTAAGTAAATATACGCTAGTAACTATGTGTTAGCGACTAATCAATAGGTAAAAAATTATGGGTTTTAAATGTGGTATCGTTGGCTTGCCTAACGTAGGTAAATCAACACTATTCAATGCACTTACTAAAGCAGGTATTGAAGCGGCAAACTTCCCGTTTTGTACTATTGAGCCAAACACTGGCGTAGTACCTGTACCCGATCCTCGCCTTGATAAGCTAACTAAAATAGTTAACCCTGAGCGTGTTTTAGCCACCACAATGGAATTTGTTGATATTGCAGGTCTTGTTGCTGGTGCGTCAAAAGGTGAAGGTTTAGGTAATAAATTCCTAGCAAACATCCGTGAGACTGACGCTATTGGTCATGTGGTTCGCTGCTTTGAGAATGATAATATTATTCACGTTGCCAATAAAATTGATCCCGCTGAAGATATTGATGTTATCAACACCGAATTAGCATTAGCTGATATGGATACCGCAGAGCGTGCTATTCAACGTCAAGCTAAACGCGCTAAAGGCGGTGATAAAGATGCCAAATTTGAAATACCTGTTTTAGAGAAAATCTTAAAACATGTTGAAGAAGGTGAAATGGTTCGCTCTTTAGACTTAACTAAAGAAGAAGTCGCCGCGGTTGCCTACTTAAACTTCTTAACGATTAAACCTACTATGTATATTGCTAACGTAAATGATGATGGTTTTGAAAATAACCCTCATCTTGACGTTGTACAAGCTATTGCTGATAAAGAAGGCGCTGTTGTTGTTGCGGTTTGTGCTGAAATTGAAGGCGAGTTGTCTGAAATGGATGACGAAGACAGAGAAGAGTTTATGGCTGAGATGGGCTTAGAAGAGCCTGGACTTAACCGTGTTATTAATTCTGGTTACGGCTTATTACACCTACAAACCTATTTCACCGCCGGTGTAAAAGAAGTACGCGCTTGGACTGTTAAGCAAAATGCTACCGCACCACAAGCTGCCGGTGTAATTCATACCGACTTTGAAAAAGGCTTTATCCGTGCCGAAATCGTTGGCTATGATGACTTTATTGAATTTAATGGTGAGTCTGGTGCTAAAGAAGCCGGTAAATGGCGTTTAGAAGGTAAAGACTACCGCGTAAAAGACGGTGATGTAATACACTTCCGTTTTAATGTTTAATATTCGAGTATTTGATAGGTTATAAAAGAAGTAAAATAACCTTCTTAATTGTTAAGCCCTATTCCTTTATCAGGTGTAGGGTTTTTTTTGTTCTATATCTCATCAAAAAAACACCACTAATGTTAACTCATTGTTATCAAGAATTAATGATGTTAAAAAAGCACACTGAAACATACTAACACCTTGTTTTTACAACTTATTCCAATACAATACATTATTGTAACAATCACTAACCTTGTAATATTCATTATTATAAATAGTTATAGCTATACCCTCTATTGAGTCAATATATAATTTTATAAAAAGTGAACTACACTTGGTTTGTCGAGAAACACAATTCATTTCTAAAATTCAAAAAATAAATAAAAGGCGAAATAATGAAAAAAATTATTTTACTCTCAGCTTTATTAACAGCTAGTTACTTTGTTGCTCCGACAGCAAAGGCAGACAACATCTCATTACGTATTTGTGAATACGTGCAAGCCAATGACAAGAACCGTTTAAGATCCTACTTAAAGCAAAATAAACTAAAAATACGTAATGTATACTCTGGACTAGAGTGTAACGGCAACAGCCTGCTAATTTTTGCCGCAAAAGCAAATGCATTAGAGGTAGGTGAATTTCTGATAGGTAAACTGCCATCTAAAAAAGTAGCCAAAGAAATTGATGCTCTAGCTAAGCATTCGGCACATTTAGCTGAAGAAGCAAAAGATAGAGTAAATTAATACAGATGAGACTTTTAAGCTCAGCATGTTAATTTAACAAAACGCATTATTGCCTATAGTACTCAGCGCAATAATGCGTTTTTCCTTTCAATGGTAGCCAAAAGTTAATTTACTCGAAGTATATTGCATAGTTATACGACAATTTGCACACGCATTAAGCAAACAATAAAAAAGTACAGTTTTTTCGAAAAAAACTGTTGACGGATGGCGAGCAGATTTGCATAATACGCGCCACTTGCTACAGAGCAGGTTGGTAAGGCTACATAGCTCAGCTGGTTAGAGCACATCACTCATAATGATGGGGTCCCAGGTTCAAATCCCGGTGTAGCCACCATTTATTACTTCAGGTAATAAACAGAGTTCAAGACTCTTTAAAAACTTGGATGTAGAGCGGGTTTGGCGGAATTGGTAGACGCGCTGGATTTAGGTTCCAGTATCGCAAGATGTGAGAGTTCAAGTCTCTTGACCCGTACCATTCATATAGAATGGGACATTGTAAGAAGTAATGACATTGCAGGGATATAGCCAAGCGGTAAGGCAGCGGGTTTTGATCCCGTCATTCAGAGGTTCAAATCCTCTTATCCCTGCCACTTTTCTTATAAAGATAAGTTAAGTTCCAATGTAATTACCTCCCAGTAGGGATATAGCCAAGCGGTAAGGCAGCGGGTTTTGATCCCGTCATTCAGAGGTTCAAATCCTCTTATCCCTGCCATATTAATTTATGCAGAAAAATGAGTAAGCTTTATTACTCTATTGAAATATTATATTTCAACTAAGTACACTTCAAGTTTTGCGGGAGTGGCGGAATTGGTAGACGCGCTGGATTTAGGTTCCAGTATCTTTGATGTGAGAGTTCAAGTCTCTCCTCCCGTACCATTTGCCAAGTTATTCATAACTTTATTTCAAAAAAATCTCCTTGTACAAATTCAAATGAATTATCATGGCTACATAGCTCAGCTGGTTAGAGCACATCACTCATAATGATGGGGTCCCAGGTTCAAATCCCGGTGTAGCCACCACTCTTTCTATCTTATTTATACACAGCAGAAAACGACTCAGCTAGGGCAATAAACCTCTAGTTAAACGGCTTCCAACACTAAAGTGTTAATCTATTATACTGACACACCGCAGGCATATGCTAACGCTCTATTCTTCAACGTTGAGTTGATAAAAGGCACTTTATTTATTGCCATAAGTACTAAGTTTCGCCCTGTTTTAACTACTGATGATGGGTGGCTGAAGCCCGTATAAAGGACGTCCATTGTTGACATCATTAATAAGTTGTCTGTACGCCTCATTTTTTCATAACGCGCTAAAATGTGCTCTTGATGCCAACACTCACCATTGCCAATTGCACTAGCAATAACTTCTTGTAATGCTTTAACATCTTTAAAGCCTAAGTTAACTCCTTGCCCTGCCATTGGGTTAATCGTATGGGCCGCATCCCCTAATAAAAGCACCTGCTTGTTTTGGTAATTATTAGCATGACGGCGTGTCAGAGGAAAAGCAGCTTTACTGATGACTTCAATGCCACCAAGACGCTTAGGAAAATATTTCAGCACTTCTTGTTGAAGCTGGCTATTTGATAATAAGCTAAGTCGCTTAATTTCATCGCGATGATGATACCACACCAATGATGCGTTACCTGAAGGCTCTTCAGTCTCCCCTTCACCACAGCTTGGTAACGGTAAAAAAGCCACAGGACCCGTAGGTAAGTATTGCTGCCAGGTAATATCTTGTTGAGGTAAGGCTGTTTTGACATTGATTAACATCGCTGACTGCGGATAGTCCCAACCCGTTATGCCTATACCGGCCATTTGCCTTACTTTTGACTGCGCGCCGTCGGCACCAATGACTAACTTAGTTTGTATTGTGCAATGTGTTAACCTGACTTGCGCATACCCTTCACTTTGCTCAAGCGAAACTAACGTTTGCGGGCAAAAAAAATGAACATTAGTCTTGCTCTTAATCCGCTGCCATAGCGCTAATTGGATTAACTTATTTTCAACGATATGGCCAAGGTGGTTTTGATTAATGTTCTGAGCATGAAACTCAGTATAAGCACTTGTTTTTTCCCAGACAGCTAAACGCTTATATGGACATACACGCCAGTTTTTAATTTGCTGCCAAACACCAAGCTGGGTAAGTAAATGCTCTGAGGCCAAAGAAATAGCCGAAACCCGCAGATCAAATGGTTGTCGAATTAGCTCTATATCTGAAGTAGTCTTTTGTGTTTCTTTCTCTACTAAAGCCACTTTCAAACCAAGCTCGGCAAGACTTAGCGCACTTGCCGCTCCAACCATGCCGCCACCTATCACCACACAATCAAACTGTTCCATTTATCAAATGCCTGCTTTATAACTTTAATGGCAATATTCTACGCAAGCAATTGAAAAATACCAAGTCGATTAAGGAAATTACTATTGCTGTTTTATGCCGTTGTTTCTGTTGATTGGCTTTGCTTTTGACATTGCTCGATAAATACATCTGCTGCTACAGGTCTTGAGATATAATAACCTTGACCATAATCACAACTTAAACGCTTTAAATAATCATAATGTTTTTTAGTTTCAATACCTTCACCGACAAGCTTCAATTGTAAACTATGACCAATCAGTACAACCGCCTCAACTAGACTAGCATCCGTTTTATCTACAATAGCACCATCAATAAATGATCTATCAATTTTGAGTACATCGATAGGAAAGTGCTTTAAATAACTTAACGACGAATAACCGGTGCCAAAATCATCCATGTGAATAGCAACACCTAGATTTCTAATTTCTTGTAAAGTTGCAATCATTTGCTCTGAATTATCCATCAGCAAACTTTCTGTAATTTCAACCTTTAGACAATTAGCTGTAATATTATTCTGTTGCAGCGCGTTGTTAATAACATTGCTTATCGACATTTTACTTGTTTGAGTGCATTGTCGACTAGAAACATTTACTGCAACATGCAGTGGTAAACCGATTTTATGCCAGTATGCTAAATCTTTACATGCCTGCTCAATGACCCATTGGCCAATAGGCTCAATTAACCCAGTATCTTCAGCAATATCAATAAACGCATCAGGGTAAACCATCCCCTTTATCGGGTCTTGCCAACGGATCAATGCTTCTGCCCCTATTATTTTGCCACTTTTCAAAGAAACAACAGGTTGGTAATGCAAGACAAATTCATTTTGCTTAATTGCTCGCCTTAAGTGTTGCTCTATGTGAACCCTTGCACTCACAGTATCATTCATACTCGCAGTAAAAAACTGATAACTATTGCGACCCATGGCTTTTGCTTGGTACATAGCAGTGTCAGCATTTTTTAATAAAACCTCTGCATCGTTGCCGTCTTGAGGTGCCATCGTTATGCCAACGCTAGCCGATATTACGGCTTCATTACTTGTACTTTCGTTATACTGATTACTTGCAATTGGCAAATAAAATGGTTGAGATAATGTTTCTAATATGTTGCTAGCTATCTTTTCAACGGTAAACTTATTTGTGACTCCCATCAACACAACAACAAATTCGTCTCCGCCAAATCGAGCGACAGTATCACTTTTTCGTATGCAATTGCTTAACCGTACAGCAGCAATTTTCAATAGTTCATCTCCGCTATTATGCCCCCAAGTATCATTGATATTTTTAAACCGGTCCAAATCAATAAACATCAAAGCAGTTTGCTTACTTTCATTATTGTTCGGGCTTAACTCATAATGTAAACGTTCAAGGCATAAGTTACGATTAGGTAACCCTGTTAAGGCATCATAATTTGCTTGCAACCATATATCTTCTTCATATTTTTTATGCTTAGTAATATCTGAAAATAAGCTAATATATTGAATAGCCTTATTTTGATGGTCCCTGACTACTGAGATAGATAGATATTCAGGATAGACCTCACCATTTTTGCGTTTGTTCCATATCTCTCCCTGCCAACAATTGTGCTGTGCTAATGCCTGCCACATGTTTTGATAAAAATCCTCATCATGACGACCTGAATTAAGTAAACTAGGTGATTTACCTATAACTTCATGGGCACTGTAACCACTTATGTAAGTAAAGGCTGGATTTACCGTTTCAATTTCATTACGTGTATTAGTTACCATGATGGCTTCTGAAGCATATTCAAAGACTGCTGAAGATATCTTTAACTCACTTTCAAAGTTTTTTCGCTCGGCCAGCATCTGGTTAAATGCCATTGCCATGTCACTGATTTCGTCACGATCAATAACTTCCAATGGTACATTAAATTGATGGTCAACTTGCATTTGCTTCATGGCATAACTAATACGTTTTATTTTTGAAGTAATCCGCTTAACGACAGCAAAAGATAAATAAAGTCCAGCTGTAAAGGCTATGGTGAATAGCAGTATATAAATAAGCATGGTTTTTGTTGCTTGATTTTGTTCAGCAATTGCGAGAGCCTCCATATCATGGCTAATGTGTTCCCTTATCTCGCGAAATATCGCTATACGCTGAGAAGCAATTTGCCACCACTGCTCTGCAGTTAAATTAAAATTTGCTTGCTGAATTTGTTCTATAGCAGCAATAGCTGAATCATCATTGATAATGACTTGTTCATCAATTTTTTCAACGGTAAAACCAGCATCCCTGAGTTCTTTAGCAAATATCAACTGCTGTGAATATAGGTTTAAAGTATCCAACAGGACAGTAAGTGCTCGTTGCTCAATTTCTGTAACTTCAGATAATTGACTGAGAGTATATATAGCTTGCCTTGTGGTATTAAACCCTTGTTTAAACTTACCTAAATACTGTGCTTCTCCTCGAAGAATATAATTCTTAAAGTGATGTATTAAGCCGCCATAACCAATTTCATGTTCAATAAAATGCAGCTGTTTTTCGCGAAACAACGCATTGCTAACACGCTTTCTTATGTTTAAAACTTGTTGGTAAGCTTTAGACTCAAGTTGTGCAGACAGCATTTGCTGATGATGAGAGTTTGAAATTGCAAATAAGTCTGCAATAAGTTTGTTCTGCAAATTAGCATAAGAAACTGCCTGCTGTAATTTAGCCATACTGATGTCTTTAGCGTTAAGCATGCCATTTAAAATTCCGCGCTCTTGACCCGCTTTTTCTTGTAGATGCAGGAAATTGATAAAATCAACACTTAACCGAGCTTGCTCTGGATCTTTAAGCTTTACTTGTACTTGAGATACCAAACGTAACAGTTGTTCAATAAATTCAGAATAATAATTGAAAGAGAGTAGTTGTTCGGAGAACTCCCCCCTGTCTACTTCATTACGTAAATTGGTCAACTTCTCTGCGCTTGCAAAAGCATCCTGTAATACTGAGTTGATTACTGAGGCGTTAGCAAGGCTTTGAAACTCTAAGTTAAGAAAATTAATTTTCTTAATAAAATGGGTAAATTGCCTTAATTGTTCATCGGTAACCTTGCGCTGGCTAAATAACTTTTGCTGTAACAACGAAGCTATATCAGTTTTCTGGCGGCCTAAATACCCCTCGGTTAAACCTCGTTCGTTTTGTAATTCATGCACTAAATCATCTATTTTCAATGAAATAGTTAATGACAAACTTGCTTGTTGGGCCTGAGAGACATGCTGCGAATATAAGCCGGCTTGCCAAAAGCCAAAAGATAAAATCACTAACCAAGGAAGCAGAAAAAAAATCCGCAGCCTTGCTCGGATAGAAAGTTTACATGTATATCTATGAATCATTACAGACCTAACATCGCCAGTAACATGTTATTTAGTCTATTGAACAACATGAAAAATGAAAACAGGCTGGCATACTAGCATTCAGTTTTTTTTTGTTATTTGTTTAGTATCAAAAAATAGAAATTTATTGTTTAAACATTGCCTGTAACTAAATTTAAGTTATATTAGTATGGTAATTTGTCCTGAAAAATTATCTATTTACAGGTTAAAATTCAACAATGCTTAAAGTACTAATTAAAAATTCATAAAAACATAGGGAAATATGTATGTCTGCTCTACAAAAAAAAGCAAGTGAACTAACAAAAAAAACTGAAGAAAAACGTCTTAGTGACGATATCAATCTTGTATATGATTTTACTGAAAAGCCTAATCGTACTAACTTGAAAGCTAAAGCAGATAGAGCGGTAGTTGCTAAGTTACGTGCCGATCTTGTTCTGCCAAGCGATAAAATTTTAACGGTGGATATAGAGTTTGATAGCACAAGCGGCTACCATAATAATACCATGATGATTATGGATGACTTCGGTGTAGAAATGCTTGTCACCGCTTTCGCCGTAAAATATGGTCAAGAATTTGCGGATAAGATTCAACAAGCTTGGAATGAAAAAGAAAACCCTATTGACCCACGTAAACCTACCTATATGCTGGTACAAAAACCAGTTAATGATGATTGTGTACCAAAAGTATTTGTCGGATGCGGTAGTAAAGAACATGAAAACATCACACAAAAAAGCATTGTGTAACACGTTTATCTCCAAGCAAAAAAGATATAAAAAAATGACAATAACATGGTGGTCTATTTTTAGACCGCTGTGCATATTATTGTGCTCTTTTTTTGCTCAGGCAGAGAGTGATAATACGGTGAGTACCCTCTCTAACGTAAATAAAATAGTTCAGGATAAACAAGGTTTTGTCTGGCTAGCTGGCCAGCAAGGATTAACGCGAATTGGCGGTAGCAATAATATCACTTTCTCGTTAGACAACCCTACATGGCCACTACCCTTTTCTTGGTTACACGATGTCAGTATCGCTAACGATAAATTATTGTTAGCGACTGAAAGCGATGGTACTTGGTTATTTGATAATAAAACCGGTGAAGCAGAAAAAATACCCGCCGGCGCTCCGAGTCCTAGCCACCTTGACGCAGTTTTTTTTCAAGATAACTATTATATCAATGCGTCAAAGAAATTATACCGTTACAACCCAAGCAACAAGACGACGAAATTAATCCATAACAACTTAGCAATTAATAACAATAAGTTGGTTCATAACGACGAACAATTTTATGTTGCTAATAATACCGGTTTATATCACTTAAAAGACGAAGTACTCGTTAAAGTAATTGATACGCCGATAACAGCGTTAACCGCGCTTCCTGATGTAATTATCGCAATTACATCAGACAGAATTTATCGTATAAATCAAAGTAATGAAATAACAAGCATTGAGCATGCTGAAAAGATTTACGGCCTATGCCAAGAGTATAATACCGACAATTTTTTTACTTTAAGTAATAAAGGCAATCTTACAAAATATAGCGCTAAAACCCTAACATCCTTACCTCACCTCTACGGTAATACTAAAGCGATACATGTAAGAGGCATGATCCATGATAACTCAGGTGTAATTTGGCTTAGTAGTAGCCAAGGTGTGAGACAACTCAGTGAGAACTACATCACGAATCATGAAAAAGTATTTGATATTCCGATTAATGCCAATGAAATCACCTTATATGATAATGAAATTATTATTGGCAGTTACGGTGCCGGCTTACAAAATTTTCTTTCGCCAGTTTTTATTAACAAGGTTAATGAAAGTTTTACCGAAAAAGGCTTGAAGATATTTGATGTTTTAGCAGTGAAGAATGAACTATATATCGCCGCCGTTGATGGTCTGTGGCGTTATGATAAAGCTAATGAGCGAGTAGTCAAAGAAGACGTTATCGGTAATAAACTTATTTTAAGGCTCATACATAAAGATAATTTATTGTATCTTGCTACTAACCACAGTGGCTTGTATGTTTATGACTTAACAAGCAAAAAGATAATTAATCATCTCGATAACAAAAAGGGGTTAAGTAATAACGAAGTGATTGATGTCTTGCCTGTTGGCAATAATAAACTCTGGTTAGCTACTCGTAGTAAAATTAATATTTACGATACCATTAGCGACACGATTACAACACTTGAAAGCCCAAATACCAGCAAAGTTATCAACTTTGTCATGGCTGATAATAAAGTTTTCGCCTCTACCTTAGGCGACGGCATATTGGTTTTTAATCAGCAAGGACATTTGTTATACCAGTTATCTAAAGGTCAGAAGTTTATAGGCATGTTATTGGTAAATGATGAAGTTTGGGTTGCAGGAAGACCTGGTTTATATCGCATTTCACCTAAAGATTACCAAATAACCATGGTGGAAAACACCCAACAATATTCTTTTGTTGGCAGTATGCTGGTCAAGAACAATACGCTGTATGCAATACACTATGCAGGGGTACTAGCACTAGAACTCACCAAACAACCTGTCTTTAATCCTAATGTACTTATTAGTAAAACGACGATTTCTGGGCAATCTTATTTATTAAACAAAACGATTAAAGTATCGAGTGGCAATGATGTTATCACGCTTAATTTAGCCAGCTTAGATTTCCGTCCAGGTTTAGCCAAAAAATTTCAATACCGTATAAATAACAACGACTGGCAGAAAATCAGCCACAATCAGCTAACCTTAACGGGCTTAAGGTCCGGTGAATACAATATTGAAATAATGGCTACTAATAGTTTAGGACAATGGAGCGAGAAAAAAGCGTATACAGAAATTCAAGTTTCTTACCCTTGGTATTGGACCGTACAAATACGCATTATTTACCTTGTTTCTCTAATTAGTTTACTCTTATTTAGTGCTTGGTTACTCTTCTTACGTAGTAAGTCTATTAGCTATATTCATTACATGCTAAAAAATGATATTAAAAGTTATGGCAACACCATGCTGCACATTAATCGTGATTTGGGGTTAACGTTGAAATTGTTATCAGAGAATAATATTGATGCGAGTAGTAAACTAATTCAAAATTGTATAAATGAGCTAAGTGCCAAAATTCAAAGTAAAGAGCCTGATAATTTATCAGGGAAATCGTTAAGCATCGCGATTCCTTTCTTAGCCGATTATATTTTGGAAAAATACCAAGTAAGGGTAAGCCACACTATAGATTTGCATAAGAATGCGCTCAATTATGAATTACAGGCGGATATCTATAGAATAATCTATGAAGCAATAACTTCAACGCTGTTTAAAAGTGAAGCAAAAAAATTCAAAGTTTCATTACAAGAAGTAAAAAATAAAATTTGGCTAACGATAAGTGATGATTGCAAGGGTTTTCAAGGCTTTGATAGCAAAGTTAACTTTGATATGGCCAGTTACACTATTCGCCAAATTGTCAATAAACATAAAGCCTCTCTTAATGTTTTCAGTGAAGATGAGCAAGGTAGCCAACTTGTAATTAGCATTCCATTAATGCATATCAGTTAATTCTTAACACATATATTCGATATCGTGCGCAATATGGTATAAAATACGCCTCCTTTTATCTATGTTGGCTTAGTCATACTGCTACAGCGAGCATAAATCTGCGTGTAAAGAGTGAAGTAAATGAGTAAAAAGCTATATATCAAAACTTGGGGCTGCCAAATGAACGAGTATGACTCGCAAAAAATGGCAGAACTATTAGATTCAACCCATGGTTTTTCATTGGCTGAAGAAGCTGAAGATGCTGATGTCATTTTACTTAATACCTGCTCTATTCGCGAAAAAGCACAAGAAAAGGTATTTCACCAACTTGGTCGCTGGAAGAAGTTAAAAGATCACAATCCGGATTTACTTATCGGTGTCGGTGGCTGTGTCGCCTCACAAGAAGGTGATGCCATTCGCCAACGTGCTCCTTTTGTAGATATGGTTTTTGGTCCACAAACCTTACATCGTTTACCTGAGATGCTTAATCAATTGCAGCGTTCGAGCAGTCCTATTGTTGATGTTAGCTTCCCAGAAATAGAAAAGTTTGACCGCCTCCCTGAACCTACGGCAGATGGCGCTAGTGCTTTTGTTTCTATCATGGAAGGTTGTAGCAAATATTGTACTTTTTGTGTTGTACCCTATACCCGTGGTGAAGAAGTCAGTCGTCCATTAGATGATGTGCTGTATGAAATTGCGCAATTAGCTGAGCAAGGTGTACGAGAAGTAAACTTATTAGGCCAAAACGTTAATGCCTACCGTGGTGAAATGCATGATGGTAGTATTTGCCGTTTTGCTGATTTGGTGCGCTTAGTTGCCACTATAGATGGTATAGATCGCATTCGTTATACGACTTCACATCCAGTAGAGTTTACTGATGATATAATTGAAGCATATGCTGATGTGCCTGAGCTGGTTAATCACCTTCATTTACCAGTGCAAAGTGGCTGTGACAGAATTTTAACACAAATGAAACGTGGCCATACCGCACTTGAGTACAAGTCTCAAATTCGTAAGCTTAAGAAAGTTCGCCCTGAGCTATGCATGTCTTCTGATTTTATTATTGGTTTCCCTGGTGAAACTGATGAAGACTTTGTTGCAACAATGGATTTGATCAAAGCGATTGATTTCGATCTGAGCTTTAGCTTTATCTATAGCGCTCGACCTGGAACTCCGGCGGCTGATTTACCTGATGATATCAGCGACGAAGTTAAAAAACAGCGTTTAGCACTATTGCAAGACAGGATAACTCATCAAGCATTGCGTATTGCCAGACAAATGCTTAATACCGAACAACGTATTTTGGTAGAAGGTCCATCTAAGAAAAACCCAATGGAGCTGCGCGGTAAAACAGAAAACAACCGTACGGTTAACTTTGTCGCGCCGCACAGCGTTATTGGACAGTTTGTGGATGTAAAAATTACCGATGTTTATGCTAATTCATTACGTGGTGAGCTAGTGCGTGAAGAAAAGGATATGGGCTTGCGTATTGCCCACTCCCCTGCTGATATTCTAGCTAACAATCATCATCAAGCGACAGCAAGTAATTTAAACGATCTTGGTGTGGGAACATTCTCACCTTAGCCTCACGGTTAATACAGAAGTTTTAAAATAATAGAATAACCAACAATACAATGGATAAAAATTTGACCAACGTAAGCAGCAAATTAACCAATGAACAATTTAGCTTGTCACCTGTTGATAACCACAGACAGGCAAACCTTTGTGGTCCTATGGATGACAACCTAAAAACCATTGAACGCCGTTTAGGGGTAGAAATTAGCTACCGTGGTCACCAATTTACTGTTGTTGGAAAGCATAAAAATAGCCAAGCAACGATTAAAATTCTAAAAGATCTTTACCTCGAAAGCCAAGTGGTTAAAGGTGAAAGTAAAATTATTACTCCTGATATGGTGCACTTAGCCATATTAGAGGCTGACTGTTTAGAACAAGAAGTTGTTTGTAAAGTGCCTGCAAGTAAACATGTTGACCTTGATGCTCAATACCAAGATATGGTGACCATTAAGACTAAGCGTGGAGTAGTAAAACCACGTAACGGCAATCAACAAGCTTATGTACAAAATATCATAACTAATGATGTAAGTTTTGGTGTTGGTGTTGCAGGGACAGGCAAAACCTACCTTGCTGTAGCTTGTGCTGTTGACGCTTTAGAGCGTCAAGAAGTTCGCAGAATATTACTGACTCGTCCCGCTGTAGAAGCCGGTGAAAAACTAGGTTTTTTACCGGGTGATCTATCACAAAAAATTGACCCTTACCTTAGACCGCTTTACGACGCATTATTTGAAATGTTAGGTTTTGAAAAAGTCGAAAAACTGATAGAGCGCAATGTCATTGAAGTTGCCCCTTTAGCATATATGCGTGGTAGAACATTAAATGACGCTTTTGTTATTTTAGATGAAAGTCAAAATACAACAGTTGAGCAAATGAAAATGTTTTTAACACGTATTGGCTTTAATTCACGTGCTGTGATCACGGGTGATATAACGCAAGTAGACTTACCCCGCCATCAAATGTCCGGCTTGCGCCATGCTATTGAAGTACTGCAAAATATTAACGGTATTGCCTTTAACTTTTTTCAATCGAAAGATGTCGTTCGACATCCAGTAGTTGCCCGTATCGTCGAGGCTTATGACTCTTTCGAACAAAAAGAGAATCGGAAAAAAGTTTCTAAAGATAAAAATAAAGAGCATCACTCTGAAACTAAGCCAACAAGTGAGTCCAGTTAATGGGACATATAGTTGATTTGCAACTTGCTTGCGAAACAGATGAAGTTCCTAGTCTAGAGCAGTTTCAACGTTGGATTGACTGTGCTTTAAGCGAAGTGATGCCTGAGGGTGATGATAGATCATTCGAGCTCACCATACGCCTAGTTGATATCAACGAAAGCCAGCAACTCAATAACCAGTATCGAGGAAAGGATAAACCAACAAACGTATTGTCTTTTCCATTTGAAGTACCTGATGGTGTAGAGTTGAACTTATTAGGTGATTTGGTTATTTGCATTGACGTAATGAAAAGCGAAGCTATATCACAAAACAAAGCTTTATTTGATCATTGGGCACATTTAGTGATCCATGGCTGCTTGCATTTAGTTGGCTTTGATCATATAAGTGATAGTGACGCTATGGTTATGGAATCATTAGAAATTAAAATTTTAGCAAAACTTGCTATCGATGACCCCTATCAAGCACAATAAAAATTTACCTATTTAAAGGATGAATAAAAGCTCTATGAGCGAAGACACCCCCACTAGCAATAACGCCAGCAATACTACAAGCAATGGCTCAAACAATAATTCAACTAATAAGTCTTTTTTGGATAAGATTATTCAAGTTTTTTCTCCTGAACCAAAAAACAAAGATGAGTTAGTCGAAGTATTAAAAGATGCGCAAGATAGAGAACTGATCAACCCTGAAACTAAACTGATGATCGAAGGGGTTCTAGAAGTATCTGAGATGCGGGTTCGCGATATCATGTTGCCGCGTTCGCAGATGGTGACAATAGATCGAAATCAAGAGCTGATTGAATTTCTTCCTATCATTCTTGAGTCCGGCCATTCCCGTTTTCCTGTCGTTAACGAAGATATTGATCATGTTGATGGTATTTTATTAGCTAAAGATTTATTAGCCTTTGGTTTTAATAACAAAACTGATGATTTTAGTCTAGCTGAGATTATTCGCCCTGCGATAATAGTACCTGAAAGTAAAAAAGTAGAGCCTTTATTAAAAGAGTTCCGTTCTAATCGTTATCATATGGCATTAGTCGTTGATGAGTATGGTGGCGTTTCTGGCTTGATTACCATTGAAGATATATTAGAACAGATTGTCGGTGAAATAGAAGATGAAACTGATGATGATATCGAAGAAGATATTAAACATTTAGCTGGTAATGTTTATCTTGTACGTTCTTTAACAGAACTAGATGACTTTAACGACTACTTCAATAGTGCCTTCGATGAAGATGATGCTGATACCATTGGCGGTATTGTTTTGCA
>Ga0114909_1000655_pt1 | contig 23834 bp, 18 predicted proteins | sample MalvireepMed_906_FD_87290 | JGI IMG/M metagenome (GOLD analysis project Ga0114909, IMG submission 87290) | Marine viral communities from the Global Malaspina Expedition - Malaspina viral metaG DeepMed_906 | ecosystem: Environmental > Aquatic > Marine > Oceanic | place: Mediterranean Sea...
AATACTAAGTTTACTATTTGAGGATCAAACTTCACGCCATCCATTTCTTTAATAAAGTCCATCGTTTCAGAGATTGACCAAGCAGGTTTGTAACAGCGTTTGTTTACCAGTGCATCAAAAACATCTGCTATCGCAGCAATGCGACCAAACATATGAATATCCTCGCCTTTCTTTCCTTCAGGGTAACCTGAGCCATCCCAATTTTCATGATGTTCACCAGCAACAACAGCACCTGCCCTTAAGACTTCGAGTTCTGAGGATGCCAAAATATCATAACCAATTTGCGCATGAGTTTTCATTTTCTCCCATTCATGAGCTGTGAATTTACCCGGTTTATTTAAAATATGATCGGGGATGGCTATTTTTCCAATGTCATGTAGCGGTGCAGCTTTATAAAGTATTTCTACCTCTTTCTCATTCATGCCTATAGCTCTGGCGAGGAATTGACAGGTCAATGATACTCTTTTCACATGATTACTCGTTTCTTTAGATCGACTTTCAACAGCCTCACTCATCCGGTAAATCATCTCACGTTGAGTAAGCTCCATTTCTTCAAACATCGCTTGATTATCAAATGCTACGCCAATATTTGTACCAAACACCTCGATTAACTTACGATCAAGTTGAGTTATTTCAACTATACCTTCAATGAAAAATAGATTATTACCATCTAAATGCGAATCGTAAACACCAACAAAATAATTTTCGCCAAAATGTTGCCTGCCGCGATTACAGATAGTCTCAAGTGTTTCATCACCGAGCTCGTTGATAACGTCTTTTAATGGATGATTTAAAAACTTGCTGAACCGACCTGTTGCAGCAATGATCTTACTGCTATTTTCACCGTGCGAAGCAGCAATAAAGTTAACATTTGAAAAGAAGGCTCCGGCATCAATATGTGTTAAAGCACATAACTGTTGAAGTACTCCTTGAGTGAAGTCTTTAATGGATTGGTGAGCAAAGATTTTATTTGAAGAATTTATTACCGTTTCAAGGCCTTTTTTATTGTCATATAAGGCTTTTATATCTCGATATGCTCTTAGGCATGCATAAGTAAGGGTAAATAGTTTCGTTGAGGTTAATTCTGTTTTTTCCTTATAATCGTTAAGATCATAATTGGTGATCACTTCTTTTTCAGGAGCCTGTCCAGGTTGACCTGTCCTTAAAACCAAGCGAATAATATGATTTTCATTCACTTCACGTATCCAACTTATTAAATCTAACCCGGCTTTGTCTGTCTCCATAACAACGTCAATAATTGCCATCGCAAAGGGAATATTAGTTTGTAACATCTCTTTTGCTTGTTTAGCACTATCAGCAGTATGAAGCTTCAATTTTTTACCCAGTATTTCGGTATTTTTTAAAGCCAATTGAGTGACTTTGTGCACTTCAATTTCATCGTCAACAACAAGCAAGTGCCAATAGTCGTCTATCGATTTATTATCACTTTCTTGCTTTTCATTCGATTCCTCCGTAAAGACAAGAATTTGATCATTATTCATTCGTTCACCTAACGACATAAGAGTTGATTTAATAATAGTCTAAAACTGTATTTTTACACGATTCAAAGGCTGATATTCACCAAGGACGCTTATCAGACAACAGCTTAACTACCGCGGTCATCACTTCGATATGTTTTTCAATATTGAACTATGCTTTAGAAACTATTATTGCTTTTATGTGACTTAAGTAAATTAAGGTTTGTGAATGATTAATAATGAACTTCTTTCATTTTCTGACGATGAAATATACATGCCCTCTCTCTGTCAAAATGAAAAGTCCAAAAACTGGAATCTATTAGTTGTAGATGACGATAAAGCGGTACATGAAATAACTCAGCTCGTTTTGAGAAAGATAACCGTGTTAAACAGGCCTATCGAAATACATTCAGCTTACAGTGCTATACAGGCCAAAAAGATGCTTAACAGTGATACGCTTTTTGCATTTGCATTGATCGATGTTGTTATGGAAACAGACGATGCCGGTTTAACACTGGTTAAGTGGATAAGAGAAACGAAAAATGACGCTAATATTCGTCTTGTATTACGTACCGGGCAACCTGGTGAAGCACCAGAAAAAGACATTATTAGTGACTATGACATCCATGACTATAAAGAAAAAAACGAATTAACAGCAAAAAAGCTATTCACCTTATGCCATTCTTGTTTGCGTACCTATAACGACATAGTAAAAGCTAAAAAATTACAAGAAATAGTTAAATACAATGCAAGAATGAACGCTATAGGTCAACTAGCATTAGGAATTGTTCACGATTTCAATAACATTTCAGGGGTTATTCTTGGTAATGCAGAATTATTACAGCAAATGCCTTTTGACAATGAAAAACAGCAAGAAAAGGTAAGCAGTATTAATAAAGCCGCTTTAATGGGCAAGAATATTGTCAATAAGTTGCACTATTTTACCAGCAATAAACTCGAGCGAGCTGAAAGTATTAATATTAATGACATCATAAAAAAAATGGCTAGCGTTATAGAGCAATCTACATCTAATAATTTTCAAGTAGATTACCAGCTTGAAAACAGTCTATGGTTAACTAACATCGTAATAAATGATTTCGAAAGTGCGTTATTTAACTTAATCATAAACGCCAACGATGCGCTATCAAACAATGGCAATATATCTATTCAAACAAAAAATTGTTTATTGGACGACAAATTTTGTTTGGCAAATACCAAGGTGAACCCTGGAGAATATGTTTCCATATCTGTCAGTGATAACGGTTCGGGTATTTCACCAGAAGCCATGCAACATATATTCGAGCCTTTCTATTCAACAAAATCAGCTGGCACAGGTTTAGGGCTAGCATTGATTTTTGGCTTTGTTAGCCGTTCATCTGGTTGTATAACAGTAAAATCTGAAGCCAGCATTGGTACAAGGTTTAAACTATATTTACCCCGAATAATAAACAACAGATAACGTCAATCACTGCCAATATATCTTTAGATCACCGTGAGAGTGAAATGAATTCCTTATGAAGCTTATTACATATTTAACCAAATCAATTTTTATTAAAATGACCTTTGCTCTTTGTACGGTAATGCTGACTTATACAGCCAACTCTGCTCAACAAGATGTTTCAAATCAGGTGAAAGCTGCCTATGTTTTTAACTTCATAAAATATGTTGAATGGCCTAATGAAAAACTGATGACTGATTTCACTATAGGTTATTATGGTAGCGAGCAAAATTATCATGATGCATTACATAAGATGCAAAACTTAAGCGTAAGACATTTCAATATTAACGTCGTCAATATAAGTGCAATTGCTCAAATACATAAGGTACAGATAGTCGTACTTGATAAAGAAAAATCCAAAAAAATTAAGCTCATTTTGAAAAAACTTAATGAACAAGCAGTGCTTATTATTAGTGACAATGCGCCAGAAAAAAGCCACACCATGATTAACTTTATTCGAACAGGTGAAGATAAAGTTAAATTTGAATTGAACAGATATCAAATGCTCAATGCAAAATTAAAAGTATCCCCGGAAATCTTAGTGCTAGGTGGTACGGAAATAGATATTGCCAATGTGCTCAAAGAAATGAGTTTCACCATCACCAAAAGTCTTAATGAAATTGAACAACAATCGAAGCGCTTAAATCAGCTTAAAGGCAATATATCCGCTAGAGAACAGCAACTAACATCACAAAAAACACAACTTTCATTACAGCAAGAAAAGTTAAGCCGTCAAAACAATAAGCTGACAGAACAAAATGCTCGCTTAAAACAAAATAAATCCGATATTCAATCTTTGCAAAGCAACTTCAACCAAGTAAAAAATGAACTAGATAACAGTAAAGTCCAGCTCACCAAAAACAATAAGAGTTTGCAAAGCTTAAAAGAAGATATTCACCGCAGAGAGTTAGCTATTTCACAGTTAGAGGTTCAAATTAATGAAAGGAAAAAATTACTTAAGCATTTAGAGAAAGATCATGCCTCTCAAAAGCAAGAACTGGCTCAACAATCAAGTGTTATTCAGGCGCAATATATTGTGCTACTTATTACTGGTGTTGTTGGTTTAGCTATTCTAATTATTTTAGTTATTCTTTATAAAAGTAAAAAAGCACAACACAAAATAAATGCAAAATTACAAGCTAATGTTGAAGCCTTAGCTGAAGCAAATCAACAACTAAGCGATGCTAAAGATCAGTTAGTAGAGTCAGAAAAGATGGCAGCACTAGGTGGTTTAGTCGCTGGAGTTGCTCACGAAATTAATACCCCTATTGGCGTGAGTGTTACTGCTACCACTCATTTAGCCGATCAAATTTCGGAGTTTGAAAAAGAATATAACGCTGGACAGTTAAAAAAATCTTCACTAGAAGAGTTACTGCTTGACGCTAAAGATTTAAGTGGCATTTTAACTCGAAATCTACAAAGAGCCAGCGAGCTAATTAATAACTTTAAACAAGTCGCTGTCGACCAAAGCAGTGAAGATAGACGCAAGTTTGAATTAGGCTCTTATATTGAAGAGTTAACACAAAGCCTTCGGCCTCAATTTAAGCAACAAAAACATAAAATCCTCATCAATACGAACGATAAGATTGAGCTAAATAACTTCCCTGGGGTTATCGCGCAAATTATCACAAACTTAATAATGAACTCTGTAAACCATGGTTTTATCAACAAGACGCAAGGCGAAATAGAAATCACATTGGCGCTCAAAGAGGACGAAGTCATCATAGATTATCAAGATAATGGCATTGGTTTGACTGAGCTGCAAAGAGAGAAAGTTTTCGAGCCTTTTTACACAACAGCACGTTCAACAGGCGGCTCTGGCTTGGGCATGTCTATTAGTTATAATCTTATCATCAGTAAACTCAATGGTACTTTTAATTGTCTAGACGCAGTTGAAGGGGCTCATTTTCGAATTACCTTTCCACAATAAGCTTCCTTTTATAGTTGAGACATTCCGAATATATCTATGATATGCGTTAACCTAAAGCTAACTACCGCAGCGTTCAACTACCATTGGTAAGCAAGTCCCAGCCACCAGGTACGCTTCTCAATCGTAGGTGCTCCATCAGCGCCAGCAAGATCACCCGTGCCATTGATTGGATAGAGTTCATCATTGTCCCAAATATTCTTAATAACCAGATCGATTGATAAGGAATTGTCGAGACCTTTTGGCAACCAACTCATGCCCAAATTACAAATATGATTACCGCTAACATTTACGTGAGTTGGCGCGTCATATCCCCAGTAATAAAGGTGGTTGTATTGCAAAATCCATTCGCCAATTTTGTTTTGTCGGTTATAACGCACATGAAAGCGACTTACATTTTCTGGGTATGCTGCATTTTTATTACCTTCCAAAACATAAATCCCGATGATATCAGGATCTGCATTAATGACTTCTACATGCGCTTGGCTTGCCGAAAGGGTTAAGCTATCAAGGATATATTCTATTTCTAATTCATAACCGAACTGCTCTAATTGCCCAGATTGATTTTGATAATACCAATTACCATTCCAAGTCCCTATATCATCAGTACCAACTTTATCGCCAAAAGCCAACCCTTGGTAACCATTAGCTTCAGCAGCCAAAATATCTTCAATAATATTATAAAAAATGACACCATTAATTTTTAGTGTTTTTTCGTTAAAACTATATGCCAATTCTAGGCTCTCAATGGTTTCGGGTTCAACCGACTTAAGCTGCTTACTATCATTACCGGCAATGCCGTCAAAATTGAAGTCGGCGTGGCTTTGTGACAAATCATTCAACTTTGCAAAGTTATCTTGTGCAAGAAAACCATCCTGCACAAAGCCTCCTGAAAACTGTACTCCAACAGCCCCTCTAAACCCTGTCTGCCATGTGATTCTAAATAGGTGCTTATTGTCAATATCATAAAAGCCGCCAATGCGAGGACTTACTTGTGAGCCCCAATTAGGATGCTCATCAAACCTAAACGCAGCAAAAATATCAATGTTGTTATTAATACTATAAAAATCTTCAAGGAAGAAACTATTAATGCCTATAGAGCTTGGTTTCACCCAAGTATTATTTGTATTCACATTACCTATGGTAGTTAAACCGCCTGCACCATCGCTAGCAATGCCTATATGTTGAATTTGCTCGTTAATGATATAATTATTGCCGTCACTATCAGTTAATCCATACTCATAATCGACATACTCCATGCCCAAGGCTAATTTATTATCTGGCCAAAGGTTATTCCAATTAATGAGTAATTTTATCCCTTTACGCACTTCTCTTGTGCCCCCCATGGTTATATCTGACTCGACCACTCGGTCAGCTAAGTCTGGAATAGTATCGATGACATTGGCAAAACCGCTACCACTATTTTCATAAGCAAAACGAGCAGCTGTTGGAATGTTAAGTCCGTGACTTAGCAGGCTATAATCATCTCGAGTGTAACGTGCACTGAACTTAAAATTTAGATTATTATTAACTGTGTAAGTATAATGACCGGCAATGCCGTCAATGGTTTGACTGACTACCTCTCTGTCACGAAAAAAATTGTAGAGGTCACGTTGCTGCTCAAAATGATAGGCATCCAGCTCTAGCCCTTTATATCTAATATTGCCAAAAAAATTGCTGTATTCACTGCGTTTAAGGCGGTGATGACGTTCATAGACGCTTAAGCCCTGTTCATTCCTTGCCGCTGCCCATCCCTCGTTTTTAATCTCTTGCCCATCATAATCACCCGTTGAAAAATAAGCATAAGCATTGATATCTTCTGAATGATAGCTGAGATCAAACATATAACGATTCAATCCATCTTTGCCATAATTCCACAGTACATTCGCCATAGTTTTGTCTGCTTTTTTGGTCACTATATTCACCACGCCCAAAAGTGCCCCCTGCCCTAATGTGACGGAACCAGGGCCACGAATAACTTCAACTCGCTCAATAAACTCCAAATCAATACCATTAATAATTGCATCAGGGGCGCCCCAGAACCATTCGGTATTAAGGTTTATGCCATTTAATAACAACATGGTTTTAGAGTTATTGTCAGGTACTAATCCTCTAAAGCCTGCAATGGTATCGTCCTGATCTTCTACGAGAAAATAACCAGGAACAAAAATAGTCAGTAACTCACTTAAGGTGCGAGCCCCACTTAATCGAATTTTATCCTTGCTGATGGTAGTTACCGAGACAGGCTGTTTCGAACATCGGCTATGACATTTGAAGCGACAGACACGCTAATATGTTGTAACTCTTCGAGAGTTAAACCAAAAAAAAATTCCGTATCTTTCTCTTGGGCATTGAGCGGTAGGATTTGCATAAACATAGCTACAGCTAAACCATATTTAGATTTACTCATTTATTGACTAATCGTTTCAACAATAGACAATATTAGGTATAGGTAATTATTGGACTGTTAGCAATGCAAGGAGGGAAATCGCCAAAAGCAAAGTGGTCTTAAAACACAATTATTCAAACAAGATTCTTAAACTCAATAAGTTGACCTTATATGTGCTGCTAGGGTATGGTTAATGAAACTTGTGTACTCCAAAAATAAGAGCATAGCAGTGAAATATACTATTATTTTTTATATGTTTATTTGCTTTACTGTAAACGCACACACAACCGATGAACTAAACGCTGTCGCTTCATCTCACAAAATGTTTCAATATTTTGAAGACGGACAAATCAAAGGTCCTTCTGCTGAAATATTTAAAATGTTAATGCTACAAACTGGAATAAAAACAAAGGTAAAGTTTTACCCTTGGGCTAGAGCATTTAGCAGCGTTTCAAGCCAACCCAATACGATTATATTAAGCTTAACTCGAACTAAAGAAAGAGAAAGTAATTTTGTTTGGCTAATAAAAGTCAATGAATCAAAAAGAGCATTCATTTCACTAAAAACTAAGCCTGATAATTTTGTTAGCAATATCGCTCAAGCTAAGAATAAGCTCGTTGCTGCCACGCGAGATAGTTATAGTTATACCTCTTTAATTGAAAAAGGTTTTACCGAAGATAAAAACCTATATGTCGTCTCAACAATCGATAACGCTATAAGCTTGTTTAAAAATGGTAAAGTTGATCTCATTTATACAGACCCAGAGGTTATGAAAAATCATTATAGTGATATTGGTAAGATCAGTAGCCAAATAGTCAACATCACTGAAGTAGCTGAAGCACAAAGAGATATCTTTATCGCTATAAACAAGCAAACTAACAAAAACTTATTGGAAAAATTACAACAAGCGTCAAAAACAGTTTCTCAATCTGCAAGATATTTTGAAATATTTAGAGTACTTGGTTTTGATCCTGCGCTACAAAGACTCAATTCCCCTACCGGTACAAGACCGTCTATTTAAAATAAGCTCCCTACCAGTGTAAATCCTCTTACAAACCCTAGCTATACTCTTGACTGCTAACTGACAGCTAATAAATTGCGTTAATAAACTTAGTGAACAATAATTAAACGGCAAATAATCTTAAGAATGATGTCTTTGGTAATAGTTTCTACCTTTGTTTTCTTTGAATAACTCAATCAAGGAAAAATAATGAATAACTTAATGAAAATTACAGGTATGGTGATATTTACATTTAGTGCAAATTGTTATGCTGGTCCAACAGTTGTTGATGTCTGGCAGTGCAAGCTAAAAGAAGATAAAACCATGAAGGATGTAGGCGCTTTGAATGACAAATGGGTCAAGTTCATGAACGAAAATGTTAAAGGAGGCGGCATAAACTCTTATGACTTAGAGCCGAGAGTTGGCAAGCATGACGGCTTCCTTTTTGTCGATGTATACCCCAACATGCAGTCTTGGGCGGCCGGCGAAAATATAATGGAAAAGAGTAAAGAAGGTAAAACCTTGCAGAAAGAGTTTAAATCACTCGCGAAATGCTCAAGTAATAGTTTGTATTCGTCAACAAAACACTAATTACGAATTAGCGCAGATGTCAGCCATAACTATAGTGATAAATATGGCTGACATAGACAATATTTATTGGATACCACAACCTTTAAGAATTATTTGAGTCAGTGAAGCAACAACGGCTTCAAAATCGTCGTCATTCATTTCTTCTTTGCTCAGTGCAGCAACCACTTGCACATTAAAATCGGCGTAATGCTGCGTTGAACTCCAAATTAAGAAGAGTAAATGGTGCGGGTTTACATTATCGATTAACCCTTGGTTAATCCATGCCTGAATTACAGCGACTTTACTGTTCAACCATACTTTAAAATCACTGTTGAGGTAATCGTTTAGTACGGGCGCGCCATGAATCAATTCACTGGCAAATATTCGTGATGCATCAGGATCGTTTTTTGAATGCATAACTTTTGCGCGGATATAATCACTAAGCGCTTCTTTCGGCTCATTATCTGCATTTAAGGTGTCATAGTCTCTATTCCACACCTCAATAATGTTGCTAAGTAGCTGCTGATAGAGGTCAGTTTTATCTTTAAAATAGTAATGAATATTGGCACGAGCAATATTGGCTCGCTCGGCCATACGTTTAATTGAAGCTCCCTTAAAACCATAAGTGACAAATTCTTCTTTCGCTGCATTGAAAATTAAGGCTTTATTCTTCTGTCGAATATTACCTTCTGCCCCTTTCACTTTTGCCACAAACACTCCTACGGGTACTAATTAACCTAAACTTGACAATGAAAACAACGGTACATTTAAATGCTTTCGCATGTACCGTTAACAATTTCAATTATTAGATAATAAAAATTACATTTTTTCAACCAAACAGATCAAGCTTTTACCGTTAATAATAACTTTTAATTTTCCGCTTTTAGTTCAACACGGCGTTGGTGTAATAGCGGCTCAGTATAACCGCTTGGTTGCTCCTTACCTTTAAAAATCAAATCCACTGCGGCTTGAAAAGCAATGTTATTGTCAAAATTTGGCGCCATAGGCAAATAAGTGGCATCAGTTATATTTTGTAAATCAACCACTGCTGCCATACGTTTTAGTGATTCCATCACTTGTTCAGAGCTAAGCAAACCGTGATGTAGCCAATTACAAATGTGCTGACTTGAAATACGTAAAGTGGCTCTGTCTTCCATACGGGCCACATTATCTATATCTGGTACTTTTGAACAACCTGTGCCTTGATCAATCCAGCGAACCACATAACCCAGTAAACCTTGAACATTGTTGTCTAACTCGTTTTTAATGTCCTCTTTACTTAACTCAGCTTGATTTTTTAACAAGGGAATAGTCAGTAAATCCGTTAATCCGTCGTTAGCTACGCTGCTTGAGAATTGCTTAAGCATGTCGTTTTGAATATTCGAGACATTCACTTGATGATAATGCATAACATGTAAAGTCGCGGCTGTTGGTGATGGTACCCAAGCACAGTTAGCACCTGACTTAAGATGTGAAATTTTAGTTTCAACCATAGCAGCCATCTCATCAGGTATTGCCCACATGCCTTTCCCTATTTGTGCTTTACCTTTTAAGCCAGCTTGCAATCCAATTCGAACATTACGTTGCTCATAGGCGCTGATCCATTGCTCATCTTTCATCAATTCTTTTCGCGCCATAGGGCCAGCTTGCATGCTAGTATGAATTTCATCACCCGTACGGTCTAAAAAGCCAGTATTGATGAAAGCAATGCGATCTTTTGTTGCTCGAATACACTCTTTTAAGTTAACCGATGTACGGCGCTCTTCATCCATAATGCCAAGTTTAATGGTATTAGTTGCTAAACCTAAACAAGCTTCAATGCGAGTAAACAAGTCATTACTAAAAGCGACTTCATCTGGGCCATGCATTTTGGGTTTTACGATATAGATACTGCCTTGACGAGAGTTTTTAAGTGCTGAATTACCCTTTAAATCATGTAGAGAAATTAACGTAGTGATCAAACCATCTAAAATACCCTCTGGTACTTCTTGGTTATTTTTAGTCAATACCGCATCATTCGTCATTAAATGACCCACATTACGAACGAAAAGAAGACTACGACCTGGCAATGTTAACTCTTGATTATCTAAGGTCGAGTATGTTCTGTCAGCGTTTAATGTACGAGTAATTGATACCCCGTTTTTCTCAAGAATCTCACTTAAGTCACCTTTCATCAAACCTAACCAATTTCGATAAACTGCCGTTTTGTCTTCTGCATCAACGGCGGCAATTGAGTCTTCGCAATCCTGAATAGCACTTAACGCTGACTCTAAAATAATATCCGCTACCGATGCGGGGTCAGTTTTTGCCACTGGCATGCTCGGATCAATTTTAATCTCTATATGAAGGCCATTGTTTTTCAACAAAATTGCACTCGGGTTTTGATCATCGCCGTTATAGCCAATGAATTTCTCCGGCTCAGCCAAACTGACTTGCTCACCTGACTGTAAAGTAATAACAAGTTTACCTTGAGCCACTTGATAACTGATAACGTCTTGATAACTACCAGCGGATAACGGAGTAACTTCATCTAAAAAAGCACGAGCATAAGCTTTCACTTTTTCACCACGAATGGGGTTGTAGCTTTTGTTAACTTCAGCACCGTCTTCATCGCTTATAACGTCTGTGCCATAGAGTGCATCGTACAAACTTCCCCAGCGAGCATTGGCAGCATTTAAAGCAAAACGAGCGTTCATTAGCGGCACAACAAGCTGTGGGCCAGCAACGGTGGCTACTTCTTCATCGACATAATTAGTGGTAATCGAAAAGTCTTCTTTTTCTGCGACAATATAACCAATTTCAGTTAAAAATTGTTGGTAGTTATCTTGTTTAAAAGGTTGGTTGCTCTCGTCTAAATGCCAAGCATCTATTTGTGCCTGAAATTTTTCTCGAATAGCCAATAAATGTTCATTTTTAGGGGTAAATTCATCAAAAATATTGGCCATAGATTGCCAAAAATCTTCCGCATCGATACCCGTTCCCGGTAGCACTTCATGTTCTACCAAATTATAAAGAGATTCGGCTACTTTATAGCCGTGTTTGATGACGCGTTTATTCATAGGGTAACCCCGTTTATTGATGTTTTGTTTATTTATCTGAAAATCAGAAAACCAGAAAAGCAGCTAGGCTGCTTTTCTGGCTTTCTCGTTGTTCTACTATGTCTTATCACAAATTACTGCGTTCTTGTTTGTGTTAACCAAACAGCTAAGCTCGCTCGCTCTGCATCAGTCATTTTGGTTTTATTCATAAAGGGCATATCTTGAGCGTCAATGGCGCGTGCTTTTATTCGCGGGGCCCATTGCTTAATAGATGCTAAGTCACTAAAGACCACACCCGCTTGGGCAGAGGTAAAAATATCATCAGTATTATTATCTGAATGACAAGAACTACAACGCTTCTCAATGATTTCAACCACTTGCTCGTTACTTACTGTTTGCCGTTGTTGCTCTGCAGTAAGTTCAACACTTTTTGGTGCAATAAGGTAAGCAAGTACCACTGTGGCAATAACAGAGCCTACTAGGACAAATGGTTTATGTTGACCAAAATGACGTAATACAAAATACTGGCGCACGGCTGCAGTTATCACTACAATTGCCATTAATACAGCCCAGTTAGCACTGTGGTTATAAGTGATTGGGTAATGATTAGAAATCATAATGAATAACACAGGTAAAGTGATATAAGTATTATGGGTAGAACGTAACTTAGCATTTAAGCCATATTTAGACTCAGGTGTTGAACCTTCTTCAACGGCTTTAACTAAAGCACGTTGTGATGGCATAATACCAAAAAACACATTACCAGCCATGATAGTACCTAGGATTGCACCCATGTGCATATAAGCACCACGTGCACTAAATACTTGTGTTAAACCATAAGATAAAGCCGTAAAGAAGACGAACAAAATAATAGCTAATACTAAACCGTGATCTTTCAGTTTAGTTCGCACTAAAATTTCGTAAATACCAACACCTACAGCAATGGCACCTAATCCTAAACCGATCGCTTGCCATTGTGATAACTCTTGCACGCGAGGATCAATTAAGTAAGATTCAGCACCAACATAAAACATTAATGATAATAGTAAGAAACCTGTAATCCAAGTGGTATAAGCTTCCCACTTAAACCAATGTAATGTGGTTGGCATTTGTGGTGGCGCTAATTTATATTTAGCTACTTCATAAAAACCACCACCATGAATAGCCCACAGATCACCAGAAATACCTTTTTCTGCCTTCCATTCAGGTGGTTTTTCAAGGTGGTTATCTAACCAAACAAAATAAAATGATGCACCGATCCAAGCGATACCAACAATAATGTGTGCGAAACGAATGATTAAATTTAACCATTCAGTAATATACGGGTCCATAGTCCTTCCTCTTGTCCGCTTATTCTTGATAAGCGTTTTATAATTTTATATTTTTGATGACTAACTCATTAACTAAAAGAGTATTAATCACTCTTCTTAAGCGATGATGCCTAGACCCAGCTATGACAACTTTCTGTGATATCTTTTACTGATTAGTCTTGGCATGCTTGTTATCAATTCGCATTACCAAGACGGACAGCTTTCTATTTTATTAATAACGTTAAACTTTTTCGCCCATGATATGCGTTGCTTTAACATGGCGTTCATCACCTAACATACTTAGGATGAAAAGCTTTTCTGACAAGTTTTTGCAATGTTGCATACGTCTTTCCATCAACGGTGTCGCATGATAATCAAGCACGATGAAATCGGCTTCTGCGCCTTGGGTAAAGTTACCTATAGTGCCTTCAAGATCTAAGGCAATCGCTCCCCCTAAGGTCGCTAAATAAAACGACTGGAATGGGCTGAGTTTTTCTGAGCGAAGTTGTTGAGTTTTATAACCTTCATTTAGCGTGCTCAACATTGAAAATGTTGTACCTGCGCCAATATCTGTGCCGTAACCGACATTTACATCAAACTTTTGTGCTTGCTGTAAATTAAACAAGCCGCTACCTAAAAACAAGTTTGAGCTTGGGCAAAAAGCAATGGCTGAATCTGTCTCACCTAAACGTTGACACTCACTGTCATGCAAATGAACACCATGAGCAAAAACACTGCGGCGACCCAAGAGTTTACTTTTATCATAAACATCTAAGTAACCTTCGCTATCAGGGAAAAGATCATTTACCCAAGCAATTTCCGCTTTGTTTTCACTTAAATGGGTATGTAAATAAACACTTGGATGTTCACTAAGCAATTGCCCAGCTTTGTTTAGTTGCTCTGTTGAACAGGTCGGCGCAAAACGTGGTGTGATAGCATATTGTAGTCTGTCGGTATTATGCCACTTTTCAATTAACGCTTTGCTTTCATCGTAACCACTTTGTGCTGTGTCTGATAAATAATCAGGACAGTTTTGATCCATTAATACCTTGCCGCAAATCATGCGAAGTTTTTTCTGCTGAGCAACAGTAAAGAAAGCTTCAACAGATTCTTTATGCACAGTACCAAAAACCAAGGCCGTTGTTGTTCCTGCGCCTAATAATTGAGTTAAGAAAAACTCCGCTACTTTTTTACCGTGCTCTAAATCTGAGAATTGACGTTCAAAAGGAAAAGTATAGTTTTCTAACCATTCAAGTAACTGTTCACCATAAGAAGCGATCATTTCTGTTTGTGGGTAGTGTACGTGAGTATCTATAAAACCAGGCATCATTAAGCCGTTTTCATAGTGAGTTACCTCGACGCTTTTATCAAGTGAAGGTAATAAATCAGCAGCGTCACCTATTTGTTCGACTAAACCGTCTTTAATAATTAACAAACCATCTTCGATATATTGATAACTATCTTCTAAATCGACTTTAGCTGGGTCGGCCAAAAAGTGTAACAACTCACCACGATATACTTTTAACATGTTCTCTCACTTATTTTTACTATCACCGCTTTAATATTAATTGGCGATATTTATCTATTTAATGACTTAACTAGCTTGTTAAAACAAACCAACTTAATTTACTTCTTGCTTGTTGCCTTCTTACTTTTGCTTTATTAGAGCGTTGGTTGTTGGCAAGTTTTCTACGTTTTCTAACTATTCTTTTCATTGACTCTCTTTAACTTTTGGCAATGACCAATGAGCCATCTAACTCAAGTACATCACAGTTATCACCCTCACCGCCTCGGTCAACCACTAAAAAATCACTCTCACTACCAAGTGCCAAACAAAAGTGATGCCAAGTACCTTTATGGTAGTTCACTCCTTGGTTTGAGTTAGCAATAAAGACTTCAAGCTTGCTGACATCAAATTCGCCAGCAGGAGCAACAGCTACAAGGTATGAGTTTTCACCCATAGGAATGAAGGCTTGGCTGCCATGTGGATGGCGTTCCATCATTTTGATGGCAATTGGCTGAGTTAATGGCGTTGAACGAAAAATATTGATCAAGGTGTGACCATTATTTTCAGCGACATCTACCTTAGCCAAATCATGATAGCGTTGAGTAAAACCATCATTAATGGCAAAGTTTTTTACCTCTGCATGTGTTTCAATCACATCACCAAAGCGACTAAAAGCTTCACGAGTGAGTGGTTTTGGCGTAATGGTTTTCAAGTTATCTGTCATCAATATGTCCGTTAAGATTTCTTTTGGATAAGGGCTTAGCTGCCACGCTTAACTACCGCGATAAGTTGAATAACCAAAAGCGGTTAACAACAACGGTATATGGTAATGTGCACCTTTAGCATCAAGTTCAAAAACGATATCAACATAAGGATAGAAGCCTTCTTCCTGATTCGCTTTAAAATAGGCACTAGTTTCGAAGTGCATGCGATAAATACCTGCTGGTAACTTCACATCGTCAGATAATAAACCAGGCAGACGACCATCGTCATTGGTGACACCGCCTCCTAACCTTTGCCAATCACCCTCTTTTTGTGCAAACAAAGTAATTGGAACATTCCGTGCGGGTAAACCTCGCGTAGTATCAAGTATGTGTGTAGTAATTTGACTCATTGTTTTTCCTAATATTAAATTGCTCATACCTAGAGCAGCTATAACTATGGCTGCTCTTAAGTAAGTGACTTAGCCTTGTGCTAGTGCCTTATCAATGCGAAGTTGGAAGATTTTCCGTTGCTCTTCAGCAGCATTGATTAACTCTTGTTTTTTATCGTTCGGTAAACGTGCTTGCAGTAAATCAGACATTTGCTTAGCGCTTTTTCCCGTTGCACAAACAATAAAGATAAATCCGAATTTTTCTTCGTAATCAGTGTTACCTTGTGCAAGTACTTCAAGCACTTCATCATTCGCTTCTTTAACCAATCCTTGCTCGTTACCTGCTAATTCTTTGGTATTTGCATATTTAGCACGCAAACTACTTACATCACCAATTTTAGGATGACCTTCAAAGGCTTCTAAGTAATCATTTTCCTCTAATTCTTGCCATGCTAAATCCGCTTGTTTTGCTATAGCGCGGTTATCAGCAAAAGGACGGGCTTTTACCATAGCATTCACCCAAGTCGTTGAGGTACAGCACTGCATGAAAGTATGTGCCGCTTGTTCAACGGTAAAGCTATTTAATTGTGCTAGATTCATGGTTTATCCCCTATGCTTTACTTTTGCCATGCGTTTTACCAAAAACGCGAAGTCGAGAGATACCACCATCAGGGAAAATATTTAGGCGTACATGGGTAAAGCTTTCTTTATTATCAACAACAATTTCATTAATAAATAAATGCTCACGATGCGCATATAACTTAGTTTTCGCTATAATTGGTTGCCACTTTTCTTCTTGTTGACCGTTACTAAAGTCATCATTGCTTGATACCATGCCTTCTAAAGCAAAGGTGTCTGGGAAGTTACCTTTAAAGTGACAAGTATCAACGATGACTTTTTCAATGCTGCCTTGGCTTGCTAATTTAACAATTGACCAATCAGGACCTGGATCACGACGACGTTTAGTCTCCCAACCATCACCCATGTCTTTACCACGACCCGGCATAATTAAGTTGTTTTTATCACTAAAGAACATATCACTTACTAATAACGCCTTACCGCCATTTTTAATGTAAGCTAAATCGATTAATTCACCATCAATAAATTGGTTCCAGTTAACATCAGCCTCCCCATATACACGGATACGAGCAACACCACCGTCAGGAAACATGTTTAAACGAATGTGGGTATAGGCTTTGTCATTGCTGATGGCAAAAATATTTTGGCTATGTGCTTCAACAGGAGCTTGTGTTAATACCGTTTCCCAAACCGTATCAGCCGTTGGCTCTACTTCACTAACGCATGCTTCTACTGATACTGACTCAGGTGCATTACCACGAAAATAGTTCGTATCAATATCAAAACCACGGATCACACCTTTTATGCCAAGACGAATAATACACCAGTCTAAATCACGACCATTATCACGACCGTAACTACGACGAGATTCCCAGCCATCCATCCACTTACCACGGTCAGTGAATTTATCATCGATGAAAATACCGCGGCCTGGTTTAATTAAGTTTTCCATTTCAGCAAAAAAGTCATCACTGCATGACAGTGTTTCACCGCCAACACGTTCACTGGCTAAATCAACACAGTGAGTCTTTAACTGAGTCTCTAATGCAAGTGACTCTCCGCTTAGTTTGTTCTGTTCTTGGGTATCTATGTCTAACATCATGGCTTGTTTGTCCTAATTCTTGTTTGTATTAATCTAGTTATTTATATTTTTATTGAAACTTAAACGTTACTTAAAGTTGCCCTTTAAGTAGGGGTCTACCGACTGGTGCATTGATAAATTCATCTTGCTGATAAACATGATGACCACGAACAAAGGTATGCATTACTTGTCCAGTCACCATACGGCCTGCATAAGGGGTAATGTTGTGGCGATGTTTAATCATCTCATTTGTAATGGTGTATTTAATTGTTGGGTCAAATACACAAAAATCTGCATGGTTACCTACTTTGATGGCACCTTTAATGCCATCTAAGCCAGCAAATTTAGCCGTTTCAGCAGACATTAACCGTGCTAGATCCACTAGGGTAAACCCACGTTCTTTCGCTTCAGTCCAGATTAACGGTAGGCCAAATTGCAATGCAGAAATGCCGCCCCACGCTTTTTCAATATCACCGGTATCAATATGTTTTAATTCTGGTGTACAAGGAGAGTGATCAGACACAATAAAATCTAGACGGCCATCAGTGACTGCTTGCCATAAATGTTCACGGTTTTTATTCTCGCGAATTGGCGGACAACACTTAAATAAAGTTTTACCGTCTGGAATATTTTCAGAGGCAATAGTTAAATAATGCGGACAAGTTTCAGCAGTAAAACGCAAACCGTCTGCTTTTGCTTGCGCAATAGTTGATAACGCTTCATCAGACGATAAATGTACAATGTGAACTTTACAGTTATCACCAGCTTCTTTAGATTCACGGGCCATATCAACCATTAAAGAGATAGCATCGTTTTCCCAGCTCTTAGGGCGAGATTCTAAGAATGAGTTGTACTCTTTCGTGATTTCAACATCATGAAAACCACCACAGTCTAATTCTGCATGAATTAAATACGGAACATCATGTTTAGCAAGAATAGGCATTGCTGCACGCATGTCTTTTGCTTCAACCGGCGGGAACTCTTCAATACCAGAGTCGATTAGGAATGATTTAACACCTAATACCCCCGCGCTGAGTAGCTCATCTAAATCATCGATATTTTGTGGAATAACACCGCCCCAAAAACCACAATCAACCCATAATTTGTCATCTACAGAGTCAAGCTTTTCTTGAAAAGCTGCTTTGGTCGTTGTTACAGGAATACAGTTTAATGGCATATCAACTAAGGCAGTAATACCACCTGCTGCAGCTGCTTGGGTCGCCGTATTAAAACCTTCCCACTCTGTGCGTCCGGGTTCATTAATATGTACATGCGAGTCAACTAAACCAGGCATGATGACTTCATTACCAAAGTCTTTTATTTGGCAGTCTAGCGCTTGGCCATGTTTATGTATGGCAATGATAAATTCATTTTTTACTTCAACACAAGCGGCTTGCATTGTCCCTGCAATAACCATTTGGGTACTTTGTAGAGCAAAATGACTCATTTTGCGTCTCCTTATTTAATCTTTTGAGGTTGCTTTTTGGATACTTGCGCATTTAATTGCGGCTGATCATTAAGCAATTGTTTGATGTCTTGCCAAGCAATACCTTTATCCGCCTTTTGCGTGACTTTGCTTGGTAATAAGTTTTGATAATTGACAATAATTTGACCAGCAATGCTAACAGCAACTTCCATAGGTCGTTTCCCTAGCACTTCAGGAATGCCTATTGGACAATGCATTTTATTCACTAACTCTTGGTCTACTTCACGATGTTTATAACGCTGCTGAAAACGCTTCCACTTTGTATCTGATGCAATCAGTCCTAAATAATGAAAATCCGCTCGTTTTAATACCTCGTGACTTATATCAAAATCCATTTGATGGTTATGAGTCATCACGACATACAAGGCATTTTTAGGTAAATTGGCAACTTCTTCTTCTGGTTGCTCACTAACAATAGTGGTTACGTTGGCATACTGAGTATACTGGGGTAAAAACTGTGCTTCGCGACTATCAATCCAAGTAATATGACATGGTAAACCCGCTAAAACCGGAATCAGTGCCTGACCAACATGACCGGCACCAAAGACCACAACATTAATAGTGTTGGCTGCAAAACATTCAAACAAAACACTCGCATTACCACCACAACATTGACCCAGTTGACTTCCTAATTGGAAGTGCTCAAGCACTTGACCATCTTTATTAGCAGATAATAATACTTTCGCCTGTTTGATTGCTTTATGTTCAAGATGACCACCGCCAATAGTATCGAAAATATCGTTATCGCTAACCACCATCTTAGTACCACTGTTACGAGGCGTTGACCCCGTAACGCCGACGATAGTGATTAGCACATAGGCCTTTCCTTGCTGACTTAATTCAAAGCTGGCTTGGTTCCAATTCATCTTAGCTTGATTAAAGTCGCTCATAAATTACTCCACACTTGCCTTTACTTGCTCAACGGCAAAAAGTACTCGTTCTGGTGTTGCTGGTGTATCTAGTGCAGGGCTTGTCTTGTAATCATTGACACTGGCAATAGCGTCTTTTAGCGCCGACCATACTGACATACCTAACATAAACGGCGGTTCACCAACGGCTTTTGAGTTATAAATCGTATGTTCACGGTTAGGTGCATCTGGTACTAAAGCCACACGGAAATCTATCGGTGCATCATTAATCGCTGGGATTTTGTAGGTTGCCGGGTTATTTGAAAGTAAGCGACCTTGCTCATTCCACACTAACTCTTCGGTAGTTAACCAACCCATGCCTTGTACAAAAGCACCTTCAATTTGCCCAATATCAATAGCAGGATTAATTGAGTGACCAACATCTTGCAAAATATCGGTACGCAAGGTTTTGTATTCACCGGTTAAGGTATCAATAATGACTTCAGATACAGCAGCACCTGTTGCATAATAAAAGAATGGACGTCCCTGCCCCGTAGCTCGATCAAAATGAATCTTAGGTGTTTTATAAAAGCCTGTAGAAGATAAAGAAACACGGCCCATATAAGCTATTTGAGAAAACTCAGCAAAGCTGAAAGTTTGTTCACCAACAATGATGTTGTTATTTTCAAACTTAACTTGCTGCGCTTCTACTTGGTATTTTTCACAGGCAAAATCAATCAAACGTTGCTTGATAGTTTTTGCTGCTGCCTCTGCCGCTTTACCGTTTAAGTCTGTACCTGAAGATGCCGCGGTAGGCGACGAGTTTGGTACTTTATCGGTACGTGCTGAAGAACAAGCGACTGTATCGACATCAACTTGAAATTCTTCAGCAACAATTTGCGCAACTTTAGTATTTAACCCCTGTCCCATTTCACTACCACCGTGGCTTAAGTGAATAGTGCCATCAGTATAAATATGTACTAACGCGCCGGCTTGGTTTAAGTGTTGCACTGTAAATGAAATACCAAATTTAACCGGTGTTAAGGCAATACCTTTTTTCAATATACTGTTGTTGGCATTAAACTCGGTTACCGCTTTACGGCGTGCTTGGTAATCAGAGCTTTCTTCAAGAGACTCAATAACCTCACTTAAATTATTATGCTCTACTTCTTGATGGTAGTGAGTAACGTTGCGTTCATCATTACCATATAAGTTAATTTTACGAATTTCTAACGGATCTTTACCTAGATTACGGGCAATTTCATCCATAACCATTTCAATGGTCATCATGCCCTGAGGGCCACCAAAACCACGATAAGCCGTATGAGAAACAGTATTTAATTTACAACGATTACCGGTAACCGTTGCTTGATCTAAGAAGTAAGCATTATCAGAGTGAAACATTGCTCTATCAACAATGGCATCAGACAAATCTGGTGAGTAACCACAGTTACCATTCACTTCAATGTTAATGCCTTTTATTTGACCATTACTGTCAAAACCCACTGTGTAATTATTTTCAAATGGGTGACGTTTACCTGTCATCACCATATCGTCCATACGCGCTAGTTTAAACTTAACGGGACGTTTGGTTTCATTAGCAAGCAATGCGGCAATACATGCCCAAGGTGCGGCTTGAGTTTCTTTACCCCCAAAACCTCCACCCATACGGCGCATATCCACAAGTACTTTATTGAGTGGAATATCTAACACTTCAGCGACTAACTTTTGCACTTCACTTGGATGCTGCGATGAAGTGAAAATATTCATGCCGCCATCTTCGGTTGGTTCGGCCGTTGATACTTGGCCTTCAAGATACATATGCTCTTGACCACCAACCTTAATTTCACCTGTTAGCTGGTACTCAGCATTAGCAATGGCGGTTTCAGAATCACCACGCTTCATGGTAAATGGCGGGCGAACAAAATTTTGTTTTGCTAGGGCATCTTTAACTGTTAATACTGCTTCAAGTTCTTGGTACTCAATTTTCGCCAAGGTAACTGCTTTGCGAGCTAAGTCATAACTTGTCGCTGCAACCGCAAAAATAGGCTGACCAATGAATTCAACTTTACCAATGGCAAGTACTGGGTCACCTGGAAATACTGGGCCGATATCGGTATGACCTGGTACATCTTCAACGGTGATTACTTTTACCACACCTTCAGCTGCTTTTACTGCTGATAAGTCCATTGAGATAATATTACCGTGAGCAATAGTTGATTGGCCTACTGCAGCATGTAGTTCGCCACGAAGCGCTGGACGGTCATCAACATAAACGGCTTCACCAGCCACTTGCTTGTCGGCACTTTCATGTTTTTTATTGCGACCTACGCCACCTAAACCAACACCTTCTTGTCCATTAACAACAGTTTTATCAGTATTTGTTTGTATTTTAGCTGTTTGGGCTTTTTTAACATCAATAAGAGTACGCATTAGTTATTCACCACTCGTGTTTCTATAATTTGTCTAGAATTAGCGCTTTGTAGCTCTAAATAACATTTTTCGATAAGGTTTTGAGCTACTGTCATACGGTACTTATCTGAAGCACGTACATCAGTCATAGGTTGGAAATCAGTGGCTAAGGCTGCTTTCGCTTGTGCTACTGATTCTTTCGTTAAGTCTTTACCTAGCAACGCTGCTTCTGCTGCTGGACCACGCTTAGGAATTGCTGCCATGCCGCCAAAGGCTAAACGTACGTTGGTAACTTTTTGGCCATCTTGTTCGATGAAAAAAGCCGCCAATACCGCAGAGATATCGTCATCAAGACGCTTTGAAATCTTGTACAGTTTGAGTGTTTGACCAGCGATTGGCTTAGGAATTTGAATTGATTTAATAAATTCTGACGTTTTAAGTACGGTTTTTTTGTAATCAACAAAATAGTCTTCAACTAAAATAGTACGTTCTGTACCATTTAGGTGAAGTGTCATGGTTGCGCCAAGGGCTATAAGTGCAGGTGGCATATCACCAATTGGCGAAGCGTTACCCACGTTACCACCTAAGGTGCCAGTATTACGTACTTGTTTTGAGCCAATGCGCTCAATCATCTCACCTAAGTCTGGGTAATAATGATGTAAAGTATCAATGAATTGACTGTATGGTAGTGCTGAGCCAATCACTATTTCTGTATCTGTCTCTTCAATGCTTGTTAATTCTTCAACATTACCTACGTATACCAATTTATTTATTGTCGCTAAGTTCTGAGTCACTGAGAGAGCTAAGTCAGTACCGCCTGCCACTAAGGTTGATTTAGGTTCATTTGTTAATTCAGTTGCTAACTCATCAATATTTTTTGGTGCCACATAGTTATGGCCATTACCTGATAAACTTGGTGTTGGTAACTGTTGTAGCTCAGTAAGTGCTGCTACCGTTTGTTGATAATGCTGAGCAAAAGAGTCTTCTTCCGCGTGCTCACTTGATGTAATTGCCGCTTCAATTATTGAACGATAGCCAGTACAACGACATAAGTTGCCAGCTAAGGCTTCTAGCACTTCATCACGCGTTGGCTTTTGATTATGTTTATGTAAAGCAAATGAAGACATAACAAAACCAGGAGTACAAAAACCACATTGGGTACCATGGTTATCTACAATGGTTTGCTGGGCATGATGTAACTTAGCGCCATCCTTTAAGTCTTCAACAGTAATGAGTTGCTTACCATGTAAGTTGCCAACAAAAGTAATGCAAGAGTTGATTGATTTATAATGAAGCTGACCTTCATTGTCGGTATCTAACTCGGCAAGTACTACAGTACAAGCACCGCAATCACCTGAGGCACAACCTTCTTTGGTGCCAGACTTAAATTGTATTTCACGTAGATATTGCAGAACCGTTAAATTCGGGTCAATGTTTTCTATGGTCACAAGGTCATTGTTTAATAAAAAACAAACAGTGCTATTTGTCATAATTTGTTCCGTAGCTATTCTTGTTTATTTGGATATCGTTCAATTTCAATAGTTTTAATATAGCAGAATCAAAACCTGACACAAGTGTCAATTTTATTAAAAAGTAAAATATTTAGCTGTATATTTAT
>Ga0114909_1000663_pt1 | contig 23715 bp, 18 predicted proteins | sample MalvireepMed_906_FD_87290 | JGI IMG/M metagenome (GOLD analysis project Ga0114909, IMG submission 87290) | Marine viral communities from the Global Malaspina Expedition - Malaspina viral metaG DeepMed_906 | ecosystem: Environmental > Aquatic > Marine > Oceanic | place: Mediterranean Sea...
CGTCAACGGATACAAAAAGGGTTAGGATTTAAGTCGCCTGCTCAAGTATTCCAAGACTTTTACCGTCAGGCTGCCTGATGAAATCTACCAAGTGTTTTTCTCCGTTGTTGACAGCAGAGGTCACTCGTCTGCCTTGTACCACTTTTAGTATTGATTGACTATAGTTGGTTACTGTCTCTAGGTTGGAGGTTGCAACGATTGAGCCTATATATTTCATCATTTACTACGAGGATAAGATTATTAAAAGTAGAGGTAGTGACATAAACCATAAATTATAAATTATAAACAAAAAAATCCCCCTATCTAGGGCAGATAGAGGGAAGGAGAAACCTGACAATTACGATAGCTTATAAAAACCAGTTAGGCGGCTTTTTTGCTGATACCAATAGAGCGAAAAGCATTTTTCAAGTTATTGTTATGCTCAAGAATTTTTTGCTCAATCTTAGCATAATCATGCTTCAATTTATCATCAGCCTCGTGCAAGCGATCAGCGAACTCTGTCTTTTTAAGTTCAATTGTTTTTGCTTTTAGCGCTTGCCACTCTTCAACTGTCTGCGTAAAGGCATCATATTCAAACTTAATGCGATCTTGGAAGCTCTTCATCGCATGAGTTAAGTCAATACCGCCACCAGTCGCGGTATCGATTTTCTGCTGAGCTGCTTTAAATTGCATTTGAACTTCGGCATGCTTGATGGTCGTATCATCGACCGTGCGCAGATCAGAGGTCAACCCAAGTTTTGATAAGCCAGCAATCAACCATTTGGTTGGATCATACTGCCACCATTTTACGCCATTACGATAGTCGTACTGGAAGAAGTGATGGTAGTTGTGATAACCCTCACCCCATGTAAATATCGCTAAAATGAAGTTATCACGAGCAGTATTGGTATCGGTATAAGGACGGCTACCAAACATATGACATAATGAGTTAATGAAGAAAGTAAAGTGATGCGTCAATACCAAGCGCAGCAAACCTGCCAACACAAGCGTGCCCCAAACATCACCCAACAACCAACCAACAGCCGCGACCAAACCAACGTTGGTGGCTAGTACCCATAGGCCATAATATTTATGCTGTATCTGTAGGACTTTGTCTTTGGTCAAGTCAGGAATGTTTTTGTAGTCAAAGTTGCCGCTAGGATAGTTACGTAGCATCCAGCCGATATGGCTGAACCAGAACCCACGTTTTGCTGAGTACGGATCGTCCATTACATCATCGACATGACGATGATGAACACGGTGACCTGAAACCCAGTCAAATGCAGACCCTTGTACCGCTAGGGTAGCTCCTAGCAATAAAAAGTTTTTGACGATTGGATGCGCTTTGTAAGCACGGTGCGCCAACAGGCGATGATAACCGGCGGTGATGCTAATGCCAGTCCATACCATAAAGGCACCAAATACACCCCAGACAGGAGCGCTTACATCATGAGTAAACAAATACCATGGTGTAATGATAGCAGCAGCAATCGGCGTCGTTACCAAAAAAGTCGCTGGAATCCAGTTGATTGGCGCTTTTGTAAATTCAAACTCACGCATATCAATGCTTTGCTCTTTTGTCAGAACATCCGTTTGCTCAGAAGCGTTAGCGTAGTTGCGTTTTGCCGTAGGCTGCTCGTCAAGAGCCATTTGCGCTTTCTTTTCATCAAAACGAGTCTTGAAACGCGTGACTTGAGTGCTGGCGTTCTTTACAAAGGTATCGCCAGATTTGATAGCGAAACGTAAGCCTTTAAGCGGTAAGCCAAGTGCTTTTTTTGCAATCATATAATATCCCTAACGGTATTAATTTAAGTCCCCATAGTACCTGAAAAATCATATAAAGTGAACACTTATACACTATAAAAATATTGCTAAATAACAATAACTTGTATGAATTATAGACTGTATGAGTCAAAAATGCCGATAACTTGTCAGGCATTAAGGGGAAGTGTAAGTAACGCTATAGATATGTAGGGACTGTAAGGGTGAAAAAAGAGATTTATCTAAAAGTGAAAAAATATGGATAGACAGTTCAAGGTAATAATAAATGACGTGGAAAGTCAGTAATAATCACGTCGGTATTCCAGCTTATAAGCTGTTCAATCGTATGGACATCATTGACCGTCCAAGCGCTCACGGGTAGCCCATAACGGTGACTATGTTTGATAATGTCTTGGGTTAAAAGCGGATAATGAATACCCAATTGAACGCAGCCAAGCTGTAGGGCAGTGTATGTCGCTTTTGCCAAGGCAGCTGGCGTGCGAATCAATAATCCTCGCGGTATGCGAGATAATAGTCTGTGGCGTTGCAACCGATTATGCAGCTCCACATCAAAGCTGGTCAGCACCACTGGTAAGCTGGCAAGCGGTGTATCGATAAGCTCTTGCGCCAGTGCATTTATCAATACTGCATAATTGGTTCGATTGTGCGTTTTAATCTCAAGCTCAATCACCCTAAATCCTCTCAGTACAGGCGCTATATTGGCTAAAGTCATGATTGGCTGCCCGAATTGTAAGCGGCACTGAATCTCTGTGAGCCCGAGCTGATCAATACGCGACTGTTGACCGCACATACGCTCCAAATCATCGTCATGGAACACAATCAAGTGACCATCGGCATTCAGTTGAATATCAAATTCAACCCCTGCCAAGCCTTGTGAGGTTAGATTTTGAGAATACTTAAAACCTGAAAAGGTATTCTCTAAACTCTCTCCGCGAGCGCCACGATGACCTAATAAACGCGTGTTTTTAAAATTTACCATATCACATGACTACTGACTGATTTTACGACTCATCATATATTGTCATGACATCAACGTCTAATAGAATTTGTGGCGTGACCAATATACTTTGCGTCTGATGTTTCTCTAGTATTTGTTATGTTTTTGCAACCAAACGCAGGTTTTACCCATAATGAGGGGCGCTATTTGTATATCCATGGGCTACACTAATGACCATTTCAACCAAACACCGTATAATGATGTGGTTTTCAAATCTATCGCAGACCGTTAATGACACCATTGTTTTATAAGTCTGCCATGCAGTTTGAGTGTTAAATATTGTCCATCAGTGGCGGTAAGAACCAGTAAATTGGGAGTGAAGTAAATATGAGCGTAGCAAATATAAGTTTGAGCAAGTGGCATAAAGTGGCTGGAATCGGAATAGTATGTGGTTTGGCGCTTGCAGGCTGTGATCGCTCAGAGAAAGAAGATACTGCCGATACGGCAGAGATGACGGAACAAGAGCCAGTAGCGACCGAAAGTGCCGTCGCTCCTGCTATCAATTGTGATGACCCGATGGTACAAGACCGTCTCAAATCTGCTTTAAAAAATACACTCAACCAACAGGCACAAGCATTGGCTGCTAATTATGCCAATGATGCCGAGATTAGTCTAGAAAGCGGCGTTGTCACTGAAAAAATCAATGGCGTGGTTATCGATGTACAAAACGCTGCCATACTACAAAAAGCCAATGACAATGGTATGACAACGTGCCAAGCAAGTGTCAGCATGACATTGCCAAGTGAAGACTTGTATCAAGCCAGTCAAGTGCAAGCGGCTAACAATCAGCCAAGCCTGCAATCTCGTTTGGCGCAAGACAATATCCGTATCAATAACAATATGCTCGTTGATGACGCCTTTACTTACGTTGTCGGTACTCAAGGCGGGCAAGTGCGCACGCGTATTGCTGGACAGCCAGCGTTGATTACTGTGGTTTCAGATGTGATGGCAGGCTCTGTGTTGAAATCTGCGATGGATGAGGAGCGTGCTGAGCGACGTGCAGCAGCCCAAAGCAGTAACAATAATACTCAAGCAGCACCCGCTCGTCAGCAGCCTAGAACCATCACGCCAGTTGAGCCAATTCGTCCTACTGAACCTGCGACGCCGCCAACCATCAATAAACCGACCAGCAACCAAAACAGCTCGACAGAAAACAATCAAGCAGCGGCTACTACTGAGACCAAAAAACCAGTAACGCCAGCGACGCCAAAATCAGTGCCGAAAGATGAAACCATCGATATGGTCATCATTGAAGATGATAGCGCTACTTACTAATTTGCAATTTTATGAGTAGTTAGCAACTGGTAGTCGATAGATATTGCTAAGTAATAAAAACCCCGTAACATGAGTGCTGCGGGTTTTTTTATATTCGAAAAATCAACCTAGGTCAGAGGGTGCTAGCAATATTAGGTTTGATTCATTAGCGATTGTCAGCGAAGTTTTGCAAGACTTGACTGTCCCATAGTACTTCAGAGACTTGTTCGGGATCTGTACAAAAGCGCGCGGCGACAAACAACCAATCAGATAAACGATTGATAAAGCTGATGGCAGTGCGGCGTATGGCTGCTGGGCGCTGCTCCTGCAATAACACAGCTTGGCGCTCAGCTCGGCGACACACACTACGTGCTACATGCAACTGGCTCACCAGTACAGAGCCTGTGGGTAAAATAAAGTCTTTTAGTGGTGGCAGCGTGGTATTCATCATATCGATTTGTTGCTCTAGCCACTCGATATGGGTGGCATTGACGCCCTCATATTCTGGCATGGCAAGCTCACCGCCGATATTGAACAATAGATGCTGAATAATAACTAAGGCTTGAGAAAAATCCTTACTAATCGATTGGCCTTTGTTTCTTTGTAGTTGAGCACGCACCAGTCCGATATGTGAGTTGAGCTCGTCGATATCACCCATGACACCGAACAGATTGTCAGCTTTACTGAATCGACTGCCATCAGCCATACCCGTGCTGCCATCATCTCCAGTACGCGTGTATATTTTGCTTAATCGATTGCCCATCTTTATATCCTTAACGGTTTTTATGATTGAATGGTGGTAGTTGCCTGCTCATTGTAGTATTTTACGCCTGTTTTCGCTAAGATAATGGGTTACGTTAAAATTATAATCATATCATCGGTACGGCTTGCTTACTTGCTACGGCTGATATTTTCAATCTATTTATTTTATTTATGCTAAAAGGCTCTTTTATTATGACCACACCACTTGCAGATGCGATGTCTCAACTTGCTATTTATGACTCACTGACTGGCGGCAAGCGTCCGTTTGAACCGCTCAAAGCAGGGAAAGTGGGTATGTATGTGTGTGGTATGACCGTCTATGACTATTGTCATATCGGGCACGCTCGAATGATGATCGGGTTTGATATGGTGGTACGTTGGCTCACCCAATTGGGTTATGATGTCAATTACGTACGCAATATCACTGATATCGATGACAAAATTATTGCGCGCGCCGCTGAAAATGGCGAAGAGATTGGGGCGTTGACCCAGCGCTTTATTACAGCGATGCATGAGGATTTTGCAGCCCTTGGCTGCTTAGTACCTGATGCTGAGCCGCGCGCGACTGATCATATCGATGATATGCAAACCATGATTGAGACGCTGGTCACAGGTGACTATGCGTATGCAGGCGACAATGGCGATGTCTACTATGCTGTTGATAGTTTTGCGAATTATGGCAAATTGTCTAAGCGCAATCTTGATGAGATGCAGGCAGGTTCACGTGTCGATGTCGAAAACGATAAGCGCAACCCATTTGACTTTGTGCTTTGGAAAGCGGCGAAACCTGATGAGCCGCAATGGGCGTCACCTTGGGGGCAGGGGCGTCCGGGTTGGCATATTGAATGCTCGGCCATGTCGACCAAGTGCTTGGGCAATACCTTTGATATTCATGGCGGCGGTCACGACTTGCAGTTCCCGCATCATGAGAATGAAATTGCCCAGTCTGAGGCAGCGACGGGTTGCGAGTACGCGCGTAACTGGATGCACGTCGGGTTTATCAATGTTGACGGCGAAAAAATGTCCAAGTCGTTGGCTAATTTCTCAACCATTCGCGATGTTATAGCAAAATACTTGCCTGAAACGGTGCGTTTTTTCTTATTATCTAGCCATTATCGTAGCCAAGTTAATTTCTCTGATAGCGCATTAGATGAAGCTCATAATAGCCTAAGCAGATTATATAATGCGTTAAAACTGGCTGAACAGCAAAAAGGGCAGACAATCGTAATCGATGACAACTTGACGAGCGAAGCTTATCGTACGGCTGCTGGACAAGATTTTATTAAAGCCATGAATGATGACTTCAATAGCTCAACAGCGATTAGTGTTTTATTTGGTCTGGCACGCGACATCAATAAAGCCATCAAAGCTGAAGAAGTCGAGACAGCATGGCAGTTGGCACAGCAATTAAAAGCACTGGCACAGGTGTTGAATATCTTACAACAACCTGTGCAGCAGTTTTTGCAAGCGGTGATTGGTGATAAAGCAGAAGATGGTTTGACTGATGCGGCTATTGACGGATTGATCGTCGAGCGTGCCGATGCCAAAACCAACAAAAACTTTGCGCGTGCTGATGAAATACGCGAGCGGCTAAAAGAGGCTGGTATTGAGCTTGAAGACAGCCGCGCTGGTACAACATGGCGCCGCGCATAGATATATAGACGCTGTGCATCAGATTACATACGCATGCTAATAAATTAAGTCAGCTCACGCTGGCTTTTTTTTGCAGAGTGCATTAGGTTAAAGCATACCGAATGCACTTTTTATATCCATTCCTTTTATATCCGTTCCTTTTGTAGACCAGTGGCTTTGAAAATATGAATACTCTTAAAAATAGTAATGCTGATGATCGTGGCATAGCAATGGATATTGACGGTGGTCACCGCCGCGATGTAGAGCGTAATAATATCCGCTACAATGCACTGCAGGTAGTTTTAGGGTTTCTTATTATAGCCATCAGCGCTATCTATATACCTGCCAGTGCAGCAAATGAGGAAGGCCGCTCACAAGTCGCTAGCAAACCTGACAATTTGGCTGAGTACGCTGTCCAACAAATAAATACAATCAAAGACGAAAATATTAGCGTCTCTGGTATTACCGAAGAGATATTTGATCCCACTGAGCGTAGCGCAGTACAGCAAGCAGGGACGTTGCAAGGTGATGTGGGACTGACAGGGGAGTATAGCGAGAATTACTACTTACTCAACAAGCTCAATGTCGGGTTACCACCATTAGCTGAGCCACCAAATTTGGCGACGCCGCTTGCGACTTTGGGGTTTTTTCAATCTGCGGTGATGAAGCAGCAGTATGATTTGGCCGCTTATGCACTCAATATGAATCTGATTGATGAGAAAAACCAGCGTACCCGTTCGCTTGATTTGACCAAGCAGCTTGATTTTTTACTATCTGAAAAAGAGCTATACGTATTTGATGATATGCCCGATCGTCCTGATGGTCTGATTGAACCACCATTGGGTAACGATAGTAGTGTCATGGGTATCCCTAGACGCTCTATCCAGCTGGGTTATATCGAGTACCGAGAACGTCGTGTTCCTGTTTACTTGGAGCGGGTAAGGGTAGGTGATCAGGCGCCAGTTTGGATGTTCTCTGCGCAGACAGTGGGTAATATTGAAAATCTTTATAAACAATATCATCCATCGGAGTTTGAGCGTTATCTACCTACTTGGTTAAAATTCCAGTTTTTTGGTATTGCCTTATGGGAGTTTTCAGCGCTCATCCTGTTTTTCTTATTTACCATGGGCGTAGGTTGGATACTAAGTAAAAGCACGGAAAAACTCATCAGCCGTTATGTTGATAATGAAAAATACAACATCTCTGCTGGCAGTGCCAATGGCGTGGCAGATTTGGCCAATAAGCTAACCGTGCCTTTGACCTTTACCATCAGTTTTTCGCTCGTTTTTACCTTAGTTTCTGGTGGTTTTCCTTATCTAGATGCAGTGGCTTCATCAACCCGTCCGCTGATTTGGACGGGGTTGGTATTTAGTGCGATGTGGCTAGGCATTCGTACTATTAATTTTTTTGCCAATCGTTACCAAGACATGCAGATTGAAAACCTAGGAGAAGAGCATTTTGATAAAGTGCGCCGTCGTCGCACTTATGTGTCGATATTCCGCCGCGTTTTCATTTTTGTCATGATATTGGGTAGTATCTGGATAGGACTGAGTGAGTTTGCCAACATGGAAGGTCTTGGCAAAACCTTACTGACTTCAGCTGGTATTGCTGGCGTGGTTATTGGTATCGCCGCTCAGCCTATATTGGGTAACATCATTGCTGGGGTGCAGGTGGCAGTGACGCAGCCTGTACGGATTGGCGATAGCGTGATAATGGATGGTAATTTCAGCACTGTGGAAGACTTGCGTTACACTTATGCGGTACTCAAAACATGGGATGAGCGTCGATTAATTGTGCCGATGCGCCAGTTGATCACTGAAAGGGTAGAGAACTGGTCACATACAGAAGTGCATCAGACCTGTCCTGTGTTTTTATACATTGATTATGGTGCAGATATAAAGGCCATTCGCCAGCAGTTTATCTCAGTAACTAAAGATAATGAGCTTTGGGACAATGAAACTGAGCCCGAAATATTTGTTGTTGAAGTGACAGAAAACACCATTCAGCTGCGCGGTGCTGTTTCAGCAGTAGGTCCCATAGAAGCATGGACGCTTGCTTGCGAAGTGCGTGAGCAGATGCTTGGCTACTTGCATCAGCAGCAAAACAAGTATTTGCCGACAGAGCGTTTTACGTTAACAGAAAGTCTGTAACGTTCAAGGAGAGCTATTCGCTATAAAAAAGCGTCATTAAACATATAGTGTATGTTTATTATCGCTGAAGACGTATTTGTGTAAAATAATCTGACAAATATAGTATGTCAGAGAGGTGCTTATTTGTTATAATGTGGCGTTATTTTTATAGGATAACTGAGTGGTTAGCCATGTGTCAGCACTGTGTATGCAGTTGCAATAATTGATATGCCTAACTCTGAGCTCCTACCCATCAAAATAACCACCACTAGGGGTCTGTATGTTGCGAATTGTCGATGAAGCCTTAACCTTTGATGACGTTTTATTATTGCCAGCCTATTCTGAAGTTCTGCCAAAAACTGCCGATCTGTCTACCCGTTTGACCAAAAACATCACGCTAAACCTTCCGCTGATCTCTGCTGCTATGGATACCGTCACTGAGTCTGAAATGGCGATCACGATGGCTCAGCTTGGTGGTATGGGTATCTTGCATAAGAGCATGGACATCGAAAAGCAGGCCACACAAGTACGCCGCGTCAAAAAGTTTGAAGCGGGTACGGTTGTTGACCCAATCACCGTACATCCAGAGATGACGATTGGTGAATTGCTACGCTTGACGCAAGACAATAATATCTCAGGCGTACCTGTGGTCGAAAAGGGTACAGACAACGTAGTAGGTATCGTGACTCACAGAGATTGGCGTTTTGAGACCAACTTGTCATTGCCAGTTAGTCAGATCATGACACCAAAAGAGCAGTTGGTCACCGTACATGAAGGTGAGAGCAACGAGAATATCAAAAAATTGCTACATGAGCATCGCATCGAAAAAGTCATCGTTATCGACGACAACTTCCGCTTACGTGGTTTAATTACGGTCAATGATTTTGCCAAAGCCGAAAACAATCCAAATGCGTGTAAAGACGAGAAAGGTCGTCTGCGTGTTGGTGCAGCGGTTGGTACAGGTGCAGACACGCAAGCACGCGTCGAAGCATTAATCGCTGCTGATGTTGATGTGATCGTAGTGGATACGGCGCATGGTCACTCAAAAGGCGTAATTGAAAAAGTCTCTTGGATCAAGAAAAACTATCCGCATGTTCAAGTTATCGGTGGCAACATCGCAACAGGCGAAGCGGCACTTGCACTACGTGATGCTGGCGCTGATGCGGTAAAAGTCGGTATCGGCCCTGGATCTATCTGTACCACGCGTATCATTGCCGGTATTGGTGTACCACAAATATCAGCTATTGATAATGTTGCTAGCGCATTAAAAGACAGCATCCCATTAATCGCTGATGGCGGTATCCGCTACTCAGGTGACATGGCAAAAGCGATTGCGGCTGGTGCATCGTGCATTATGGTAGGCTCACTAATGGCTGGTACGGAAGAGGCACCAGGTGAAGTTGAGCTGTTCCAAGGCCGTTATTACAAAGCTTACCGCGGTATGGGTAGTCTGGGTGCAATGTCTGGATCAAACGGCTCATCGGATCGTTATTTCCAAGATGCCAAAGATGGCGTAGAGAAGCTCGTACCAGAAGGTATTGAAGGCCGCGTTCCTTATAAAGGACCTGTCGCTGGTATTGTCAACCAATTGGCTGGTGGCTTACGCTCATCAATGGGCTATACAGGCTCTGCGACTATCGAAGATATGCGCACCAACCCACAGTTTATCAAAGTCACATCAGCAGGCATGAAAGAGTCGCATGTTCATGATGTACAGATCACGAAAGAAGCGCCGAACTACCGTGTAAACTAATCGGTATTTTATAGCTCTGCACTGTTTGAGAACTGGCCCAGTTGCAGAGCTGTAGTGACGTTAAGATACAAACAGTCAACAATGCTTTGTTATTGTTGGCTGTTTTTTTTGTAGAATATAAAAGCATATTATTACAATAGCAGTATTGCCTGCGCATACGCTTGGCCTTTTATTTTTAGACTTGAGGAATATAAATAATGAGTTACTTTGGCACTGATGGTATCCGTGGAAAATTTGGTGAATTGCCTATTACCCCTGACTTTATTTTAAAACTGGGTTATGCGACTGGACAGGTGCTCATAGAAGCCAACGAAAATTCTACGCGCAAACCAAGTGTGGTCATCGGCAAAGATACTCGTCTCTCAGGTTATGTCATTGAAGGTGCTCTGCAAGCAGGTTTTAACGGGGCTGGCGTCGATGTTTATATGCTTGGTCCATTACCGACGCCAGCGATTGCACATTTGACTCGCAGTTTTAATGCCGATGCGGGTGTGGTTATCTCAGCGTCACATAATCCTTATTATGATAACGGTATCAAGTTCTTCTCAGGTAGTGGCAAAAAAATCAGTGATGAGATGCAGATAGCAATTAATGACAGATTAACGGCAATCATGAGTGATGCTAATGGTAACAATGCCACGATGCCTATCCTTGACCCTGCAAACCTAGGCAAAAACCGCCGAATTGACGATGCAAAAGGTCGATACATTGAATTTTGCAAAGGCAGCTTCCCATATCAGTATGATCTTAGCCATCTGACCGTCGTGGTTGATTGTGCCAATGGTGCAGGCTATAGCGTCGCACCTAGAGTCATGCGGGAGCTTGGTGCTAGTGTTATCGCTATCAATAACACTCCAGACGGCATCAATATCAATGCTGAATGTGGCTCTACTCATCCTGAAGGTCTGCAAAAAGCGGTGCTTGAGCATGAAGCAGATGTTGGTATCGCATTAGATGGTGACGGCGATCGCATTGTGATGGTTGATGAGACAGGTAAGCTGGTTGATGGTGACGGTATCTTATATGTGCTCGCGACCCAAGGACTCACCAAAGCGCAAGGCGTCGTTGGTACGCTTATGAGTAATATGGGATTAGAGTTGGCATTAAAGGCGGCTGACATTGATTTTACTCGTGCAAAAGTAGGCGACCGCTATGTCATGCAAGACTTGGAGGCCAATGGTTGGATACTGGGCGGTGAGCCATCTGGACATATTCTGTGCCTGGACAAAAGCCGTACAGGCGATGCGATCATAGCAGGGTTGCAAGTATTGGCTGTGATGCAAGCGCAAGGACGTGCACTGAGTGAGCTGGTCGAAGGGTTTGACGTACTACCACAGAAGCTGGTCAATGTACGTCTGTCTCAGATGCAAGACCCATACAAGCATGAAGAACTGGTCGCCGCTTTTGACAAAGCACAGACGACTTTAGAAGGTCGTGGTCGTCTTCTTATTCGCCAATCAGGTACAGAGCCTGTGATTCGAGTCATGGTTGAGTCTGATGATGAGATAGAGTGTGATGTGATGGCAAATGATTTGGCTGATCATATCAAGTCGGTATTAGGTTAATAGTATTCAACGCTTAATATTCAAAGCTTAATATTCAAAGCTTAGCACTCAAGATTACAATGTTGAAATGTCATAATTTTATAATAAGGAATGATCATGAGCATGGACTTTACCGACCAACGCCTTTCATATGAAAAAGGCGCGCTTGATCAACAGTCAGTACCAGCGTCACCATTTGAGCTATTTAAGGCTTGGATGGATGAGGCAATAGCGCAAAAAGTGCAAGAACCTTATGCTATGAGTTTGGCAACTTGCGGTGCAGACAATAAGCCTAGCGTCCGTATCGTGTTACTGCGTGAAATTACGGATACAGGTATTATTTTTTATACCAATTATGACAGCGCGAAAGGACAGGACGTTGCAGCAAACCCCAATGCTGAAGCGCTGTTTTTTTGGCATGAGCTGGAGCGCCAAGTTCGTATTAGTGGTCGTATTGCTAAAATTGACGCTGAAAAATCTGCTGCCTATTTTCAAAAACGTCCACATGATAGCCAAATAGGTGCTTGGGTCAGTCAACCGCAAAGTGGTGAAGTCACCAATCGTGAGGTGATGGAGCAAACGTTCGAGCAACTTCAGGCCAAATATCCAGAAAACACCACAGTGCCAACGCCAGCGTTTTGGGGTGGGTATGAAATTACGGTTGAAAAAATCGAGTTCTGGCAAGGTCGTGCCAACCGTATGCATGACCGCATCGTATATACGCAAGATGGTGATAGCCAAAGCGCTGAAAGCTGGACGACCAAGCGTCTACTACCATAGTGTTTGGCTGATTTTGAAATCCTAGCTCATTTAAAAATATAAAAAAGCCACTCTATATCCAGTCTCTCGGGTATTTAGAGTGGCTTTTTTATATCAGTTATTTGCTTTATTTGGCATTGGTATCGACATCCACAGAGACGGACATACCAGGACGCAAGCGTGCAAGCTCAGGTTGGTGCGGATCCAAGTCGATACGTACTGGGATGCGCTGCGCAATTTTTATATAGTTACCTGTCGCAGGATTGGCGGCACCTGCACTAAACTCACTGCCAGTGGCTGGTGAGATGTTGCTCACATGACCTGTGAATTTGGCACCGCCAAGCGCATCCACATGAATAGTAGCTGGTTCGCCGATTGCCATACTGGCTATTTGGGTTTCCTTAAAGTTTGCGATAATCCAAATGCCTTTTGGTACGATATACATGAGCTGGGTGCCCGCGCTAACGTACTGACCTTCTTTGACACTGATTTGGCTCAGCTGACCGGACTCAGGTGCTGTGATGATCGTATTATCGAGATTAATTTGTGCTTGCTTCACACCTGCCTCAGCACTTTTGATATTTGCGTCCAGCGAGGGTTGGGTGCCACTGGTTTTGGCGAGGTTTTGTTGCGCGGCTTGTAAATTGGCTTCAGCCTGTTGCACGCTTGCCTGTGCTTGAGCCAGCTTTGCTTTGATATGAGCCACTTCTGCTTTTGATACCGCACCGATAGCATCTAAGCCCTGATAGCGATTGACGTCTTCACGAGCGCTCTCGACATTGATTTTGGCGCTATATAAGTCTGCTTTGCGTGCTTCGATTTGTGCTTGGCTAGATTGCGTGTCTTGAACATTGGTAGAGCGACTGGTGACCGCCACTTCAGTATTGGCCTCAGCTTGTTCAAGTTGCTGTTGAAACGTTCGATCATCTATTTTTATCAGTAGATCGCCCGCTTTTACATCAGCAAAATCCTGCACCGCCACTTCGGTGACATAGCCGGAAACTTGCGGACTAATAATAGTGGTTTGACCTTTGACAAAGGCGTTATTGGTTTGTTGCACCGTAGGCGTAAATGGTGGCAGTTTCCAAGCATATAAAATTAAGGCCGCACCAATGACAATCAGCGCAATCAATAATCCCAAATTTAGATAGGATTTTTTCTTGGGAGACCAGCCAGCCGTATTTGATATCGGCTCTTTTGGCGGCATAGGCGTTTCATTATCATCGTCTTGATTTTCTATAGAGCCTTCTACAGAGTTATCCTCACGCACGCTATCAGGCGTATCAGTAGCTGCTTGTATCTCGGATGTATCCGTTTTCTTTTGCGTAGCGCTTGTAGCGGTCTCTACTGGAGCCGTAGCAGACTCTGTACGTGTGTCTGTTGCTGGAGCATCAGTTGACGTCTGAGGTATTTTATTAAGCTCATTTGGTTTTTCTTGGCTCATGACATGCTCCTAAATGTTAATAAGCAGATATCTGATGGGTCTGACTATAAATAAATATGATAAAAAATCACTAAGATAATAAGTTGAATTATTTTGTTTCGCGCATCTTGGCGATGACGGCGAGCTCTTTGGCCAGTGGATTGCGCTTGTGGTAGCGGTTATAAAGATAATTGAGCAGCAAAATAATCGTAACGGCAGTAGCAAGACAGGCCATCAGAAAAAACAGGTCGCTGTATGCTGCGACCGTTGCTTGGCGCTGAATGCCTTGCAGTACTTGGCTAACTGCACCGATATTTGCTTGGGCCGCGTCAGTGGTCTGATTCGACAACATGTTACGAGTGCCTGCCACCTGGGCGCTAAATGCAGGATCGCCCAAATTCAAAGAGCTGACCATATCTGCATAATGCATTTGTGTACGAATGGTCGTAAATGCCTGAATGGCTGCCGCACCTGCCAGTCCGCCAACTGTTTGGGAGATGCCAAAAATCACTGAAAAACTAATAATATACGCAGGGCCACTGCCAATAGCCCGCAAAAACCCTTCAAAAACCAAAGGCCCCATGAAATACACCGCGGCAAAGGCAATCAAAAACTGGCTGAGATAAAACGTATAGGGTGCTGAATTAATAGACACACCAACATCCATCCAAGACCCTAAGGCAATCAATGCCACGGCAAAAATAACAGGTCGGCGCAAATCCATCGCATTGGTACTAAAAATACTAATAATCAAAGCCAGTGCACTGGCGGCTATAATAACAGCATAAAAAGTAACCAGCTGATCGTTACCGTAGCCGAGGTTAGCGAGCAATCCTGCCGCTCCGACGTTTTGCTCAGATAGCAAAATCCGCATAACAGCGCCCGTCACCATGAAGGCAATAATATTGCGGCTACGCATCCAGCGCACTTGTAGCATCGGATTTTTGCGATGCGTCTCAATCCATAACGCGATGCTAATCCCGACGATAGCAATCATCAGTGGATAGACGAGCCAAGGTGTCGTCCACCATAAAATTCGACCTTGTACCAAAACGACAGCCAATGCAGCCAGACCACTAGCAAAAAAACCAAAGCTTACAAAATCCAATTTCTCAAATACTTTTTCTGTATTCCCTGGTGGTAGCTCTAATATATTAATCAGCCCAAAACAAATCAGCGCCAGACCAAATTGAAATAAAAATAAGTTTTCAAGCTGACCGTCGATGGCGAGGTAGGGCGAGATGACACGTGATAATGGAATACCAAACTGTACCAGACCAAATCCCAATATCAGACCACTAGTACGTTTGACGGTTGGCATACCCTGAAGACAATAAAACAAGCCCAATACGGTCATACCACTTGCCACCATACCACTAAGTCCCCTAGCGACAATCTCTAAATAATAGGGCTCAATGCTAATATTAGGTGTGTCTAACAAGTGACTGCTGATCAGCCACTGTAGACTGGTGGCGGCTAACAAAAATGACAGGGTGATTTTGCTAAAAAGCGACATGCCAAATTGCTGACGAATTTTGTACAGCAGAACGGTGATACAGGCATTGGTCATATTATAACTGACCGATATCCAACCACCTTCAGCTGGCGTTAAGCCTAGCTGACCCTGAATTTGCGTCAGGTTGGCGACAAGTAGACCATTTTGGAAGCTGGCTGTGAGACCCACAAAAATCCCAATGAGCAAATAAAATACTTTACGGCGTGCCGGATGGTCAGGATTGGCTGGAGAGCCTACCATTATTGGCTGTTCGTGGGGCTTAAACTGGTATTCGTTACTCATGGGCGTACCACAATCTATATAAGGAAATAGAGTGAAATAGGACAGATGCCAGGCGGGGAGTCAGGTCAGTGCAGTTAGCATTTATAGCGTGAAACGCCAGTCAACTCACTGATGGTATCTGAAAGATAACCCAGAAAATTCAGAAAGGATTTTATCATAAATTTTATCGTGCTTTTGTCATCGACACGTAATTGATGGATGGTGCTGAGCAATTTATTTGCTCTACAGCTTAATTTTCTTATGTAACATTGATGACTATAATTCGATGGTTATTCATGCAATCGTAAAATAAAGCACGCATAAAAAACAGCTCTATACAGAGCTGTTTGTGTGTATCGGAAAATTGGTCTGTCAATTATGATGCAATGCTAAACAGATTGATCGTACTTAGCCTCTAGCTGCATAGCGCGCTGATAGCTATCAAGACGAGCCAGCTGTTCGGCATACTGTCTGATATTTGGATACGCGTCAAGCTTTTGGCGCTTAGCAAGAATGATTAAGTCAAATGACAGCATAAAATCAGCACCACTTAGTTTATCACCCACAATGAACGACTTACCTTCAACCGAAGCATCCAGATATTCAAACAATCTGGTTTTTTCTCTATCGATATAGCCATTCAAAAACTCATTGTCATCAATGCCTGCTTTTTTGGTAAATAGTTCAAGCATTAATGGCAACATCAGCGAGCTTTCTGCAAAGTCAATCCACTGTAGATAATACCCATAGTCCGAGCTGTCTGTCGCAGGACGTAGACGCTCGGGCGCAAATCGCTCAATCAGTAACTCAGTAATGGCCCCTGATTCAGCATAAATTTGGCCGTCCATCTCGATAACTGGAGATTTACCGAGTGGATGCACCGCTTTTAAAGAATCCGGTGCCAAATGAGTTTTGGCATCACGTTGGTAACTAACAACTTCGTAGGGCACACCTAGCTCTTCTAAAAGCCAAAGCGTACGTAATGAACGTGATTGATTAAGATGATGTAAGCGAATCATAATATCGACCTTAGGCATGGCTTGATTTATCGGTTTCTGAGTCCTAACCTTTTAGCTTGGCAACAAGGCGCGTAGCCGCTTCTTCTGAAGATGCTGGGTTTTGACCAGTGATCAATAAACCATCTTCCACGACAAACGATTCCCAATCGGCCGCTTTTTCGTAGTTACCACCATTAGCTTTTAATACGTCTTCTACTAGGAACGGTACTACGTCTGTTAGACCAACGGCATCTTCTTCTGAGTTGGTAAAGCCTGTGACTGTTTTGCCTTTTACTAAGTACTCGCCATCAACTTTCACGTTTTTAAGCGCGCCAGGTGCATGACAAACAAACGCGACAGGCTTATCTTGCTTAACAAAAGACTCAATCAGATTGATAGAGTTTTTGTCTACTGCCAAATCCCATAATGGGCCGTGACCGCCAGGGTAGAAAACTGAATCAAAATCTTCCGCTTTCATATCAGCAAGTTTTTTGGTATTAGCCAAATGTTCTTGAGCGTCTTTGTCTTCTTTGAAGCGCTTAGTATCTTTGGTTTGCGCGTCTTCTGTGTCACTACTAGGATCTAGTGGTGGTTGACCGCCAGCAGGCGAGGCCAAGGTTACGTTGACGCCTGCATCAAGAAATGCATAGTAGGGAGCTGCAAATTCTTCTAGCCAAAATCCTGTCTTTTTACCAGTATCGCCTAGACGGTCGTGTGAGGTTAGTACCATTAAAATATTCATGATTATCCTTATTTATTGTTTATATGTGAGTAAAGCAAATTATTGACAGCCACATTTTTATTGATAGGGGATTCATTCAAATGAAAAGCCAGATGACCAAAACGTTATCAGTATAATAAGTGGTGACCGCTAATATTATTCCTGCTTCAGACGTAACTTTCAGTAGTGATTTTAGCAAGTTGTGTTGTTAAGTTGTTGTTAACAATAGTTATTACCTATCGTCAATTATTTAACAGTCAATTATTTAACATAAGTTACTGAACGTCAGAGACCTTAACCACTGTTTTACCAAAGTTATCACCGTTTAACATACCGACAAAGGCTTCTGGTGCATTGTCTAAACCATCAGCGATGTATTCTTTGGTTTTGACGTCGCCTGACTCTACCCATTTGCTCATGGTTTCTAAGAACTCTGGGAAGTGGTCGCCATACTCTTCAAAGATAATGAAGCCTCTGACCGTGAGACGCTGACGGAGAATGAGTCCCATCAATTGACCTAGGCGGTCTTTGCCATCAGGTAGATCGGTTGCATTGTATTGTGAGACCAGACCGCATACGGGAATACGAGCATGATCATTTAATAATGGCATGACCGCATCAAACACGTGCCCACCGACGTTTTCATAATAGATATCGATACCATCTGGGCAGGCCGCTTTTAATTGCTCAGCAAAGTCATCGGCTCTGTGGTCGATACAGACGTCAAAGCCAAGCTCGTTGACCGCGAAATCGCATTTCTCTTTCCCGCCTGCTACACCAACAGTGCGAAGACCATATTGATTACCCACTTGACCGACCGTAGCACCGACAGGTCCAGTGGCTGCAGCGACAACTAACGTTTCGCCTTTTTGTGGTTTGCCGATATCAGTCAGACCCATGTAACCAGTGAAGCCGGGCATACCTAACACACCTAAACCATAAGAAGGGTTTGCCATGTTTTCGTCCAGTTTCAGGACGCCTTCGCCATCACTGACACTGTAGTCCTGCCAGCCGGAATTTGATATGACCAAATCACCGACAGCAAATTTATCGATATTAGACTCAACCACTTGCGCGACTGTGCCACCCATGATGACGTCACCGACTGCTAATGGGTCAGCGTAGCTTTTTGCATCGCTCATACGTCCACGCATATATGGGTCTAATGACAGATATACTGTGCGTAATAACATCTCGTTATCGTTTGGCGTTGGGATGTCGCTGGTTGTCAGATCAAAGTTGTCAGCGGTTGGCTCGCCGTTCGGGCGACTGGCAAGTTTGATTTGACGGTTGGTTTGTTGATGCTGCTCTTTATCGAAGCTCATAGTAGGACTCCTTTATATTTATTCATTGTCATTATTATAGAGGTATTAGATGTAGTAACTACTCAGTATTGAATTGAATATAGTCGAACCACTATTAAAGTGTTACAGCGTTAGACTCGTTTAGCCTACTACTGTAGTACTTGCACTCGTCTGCCTTGTACCACTTTTAATATTGATTGACTACAACTACTATAAATAGCATAACGTTATGTAGTTATTGTTACTGTCGCGATTTTTCTTATAATTCTTCTGACAGTTCTTGCTATATCGCTTATTAAGACGCTTTGCTAGTTACAGCACGCTGTAAGATACGACGTGAGACGTCCAAATCGTTTTTGCCGTGCTCACCAAGTTCGACCATGTTATGTGCATCGAGTTGCTTGATAATTGGATCAATCGCTGACTCAGTCAAATCGACGTCTTCTAGGCTCACTGGCAAGCCAAGTTCGCGGAAGAAGTTTTCAGTATAGACAATGGCCGTTTCGATGATGGCATCGTCGTCTTGGTCAGTATCAGTGATGTTCCATACGTTACGAGCATACTGGAGTAGTTTTTCTTTTTTGCTTTCTTTTAGCTCACGCATGACTGATGGCAAGACGATGGTCAAGGTACGTGCATGATCGATAGCGTGCAAAGACGTAAGCTCATGACCGACCATATGGGTTGTCCAGTCTTGTGGCACACCAGTACCGATCAGGCCGTTCAATGCCATCGTCGCTGTCCACATAATGTTCTTACGTGTTTCTAGGTTCTCTGGATCTTGCTTAACCACTAGGCCTTCATCGATAAGGATTTTGAGCAAGCTTTCAGCAAAAGCGTCTTGAACCTTGGCATTGACTGGATAAGTCAGATACTGTTCCATCACATGGACAAAGGCATCAGCAACGCCGTTCATAACCTGACGTTCAGGTAATGTAAGGGTTTTTACTGGATCTAGGATTGAGAATTTAGGGAAGGCCAGTGGGTTACCAAATGGTAGTTTTGCTTGACGTTCGCTATAGTTAATCACGCCGCCTGAGTTCATCTCAGAACCCGTTGCTGGGATGGTCAATACCGCACCTAGGTCAATAGCAGAATCGATGTTCTTGCAATAGCCCGTTAGCGCGTCCCAAGCTTGATCACGTGAGACCGTACCATCTTCTTCAGTTAATGAAGATACGAGTGCCACAAATTTACTGCCATCAATCACAGAACCACCGCCGACTGCTAATAAGAAGTCGATGTTTTGCTCATTCACCATATCGGCTGCTTTTAATAGTGTGGTGAATTCTGGGTTAGCTTCGATACCACCAAATTCAAATACAGTACGGTTACCGCTTGCCGCTAATGCAGTTTTTACTTCATCTAAAGTACCAGTACGCTGTGCTGAACCACCACCATAAGTAATAAGTACGCGAGCATCGGTAGGGACTAGGTCTGATAGTTGTTCGATTTGACCTTCACCAAAAACGATGCGGACTGGATTGTAATATTGAAAGTTATTCATAAAATTCCTAATGTTGATAAAAATGGTTCCGTCAAATATGTTGACGTTAAACAATGAGTGGTAAGCAATGCTTATTTTATATTTGCTCTAAATGCTTGATGCGCATTGTACACCAATTAGACCAGTCGTCTAGTTATTGTTTATAAATGATTACAAAACTCTCATACAACGTTTTTATCAAGCATTGGGTTTTAAATAACAATATGATGTGTGGACGCAAACATAAGCCCCCAATTTAGGGGGCTCTAATACCGAAAACGTTACTGTTTATTATCTTATTATCAACGTCCCATCTGAGTCGTCGTCATTTGCCAAATTTCCGCTAGGGGCGTATTCGTTTGGCTGATCTTAGCCATTAGGCTGGCACCAAGCCACGCGAAATACCAACGTTTGGCCATACTCTCAGCTGATATATTATCGTGACGAGGTACAGACCCATCTATCCAGCCTGCCTTGATCTGCTCGGCGAGCCACATGGTCGTTTGTTGATAGCCGGTATCAAGTGCTTTACGCATGGTTTCTGATATATCAGCCACTTCTGCGCTTAGCTTCACTACCAAGCATTTGTCGTGATCACAGCCGTTCTGCTGGGTGTCGTACCAGTTTTGGAAGTAATCATATAGCTTTTGCTGGGCGCTCAAATTTTGTGCATCGATGATATCAAGACGAGCTTTATATAAGCTGAAGTAATGATTGATGATGGCCTCACCAAAGGCTTCTTTTGAGGCAAAATAATGATAAAAAGAGCCTTTAGGCACGCCAGCTGTATCTAAGATTTGTTTGAGGCCGACAGCGGTAAAGCCTTTTTTGGCTATTAATTGGTAACCAGTGGCAAGCAAATGAGCTTTGGTATCGGGTGTGGTGCTAGTGTCTGTGATATTAGACATAAATAGAATTTTCTCCCTTGATAATCGTAGTAATAGGGTCGTCAGGTTTCATTTGAGCGTCATGTCGATGGCATATTCTAATGCTATATATTTATATGTGTTACGTTTTATCGACAATATTGGCTGAAAAAACAGTCCTGTTTTACTAATATCTATGGTAGCATTAGACCAGTCGTCTATCAAGGTAGGTTTTGTTCTTATCAGTTATCATAAATTTTCGATTTTAATTTATGTCAATTTGTGATTTAACCATAACTGTGAGTATCTTACCTATAAGACAGCTTCAACTATTTTATTCAAAGTACTGAAAATAAATTTTTATATAACAAAGCAAAAATAAGGATAATTATGTCAAGCAATGATAATAACAGTAATGCCTATAGCGATTTTCATTTGCAATTCATTGGCGGTGAATGGCAAAAAGGTAAAGATGATAGCATTAATACTGATACTAATCCCTACAATGGCGATACGATTGTAGAAATTCAGCAAGCGACTAAAGACCAGCTTGATGAAGCATACGATGCTGCCGACCAAGCGCAAGCCAAATGGGCAAAAACGACGCCAGCTGAGCGTGCAGCTGTTATGTATAAGGTAGTCAGTATCCTAGATCAGCGCCAAGATGAAATCGTCGATTGGCTGATTAAAGAATCAGGTAGTACGCGCATCAAGGCTATGGTCGAATTCAGTTCAGCCCGTGCCATCACGCTTGAAGCAGCGTCTTTTCCTAACCGCGTACACGGTGAGATTCGTCCCTCTAACACTCCTGGCAAAGAAAACTTTATTTATCGCGAGCCCATCGGAGTGGTAGCAGTCATTAGCCCATGGAACTTTCCGCTGCATTTAACCCAGCGTTCTATCGCACCAGCCCTAGCACTCGGTAACGCAGTGGTGCTCAAGCCTGCGAGCGACACACCCATCACTGGCGGTTTGTTACTGGCAAAAGTATTTGAAGAAGCGGGTCTGCCAAAAGGTTTATTAAACGTCGTGGTCGGCTCCGGTAGTGAGATAGGCGATGCCATCGTCGAGCACAAAGCGCCAAGCTTAGTATCATTTACAGGCTCAACCTCAGTAGGCCAGCACATCGGTGAGCTAGCAAATGGCGGTGAGTATATCAAACAAGTCGCGCTTGAGCTGGGTGGTAACAGTCCATTTGTGGTACTCAAGGATGCTGACATTGAGCAAGCAGTCAAAGCCGCTGCTTTTGGTAAATTCTTGCATCAAGGCCAAATCTGTATCGCGATCAATAGGGTTATCGTGGAAGACGAGATATATGATGACTTTGTAGAGCGTTTCTTGGCCCATGTCAAAACATTGAATGTCGGTGATCCTAATAAGCAAGATACGGCTGTTGGCCCTATCATCAACGAAAAACAACTCAAATCGCTCAAAGAGAAAATCGCTAAAGCGCAGGAGGAAGGCGCGAAAATGATACTCAGTGGTGAGATTGAAGGCCAAGTCGTACCGCCGCATATCTTTACTGAAGTCACTCGCGAGATGGATCTATCCTGTAATGAAGTGTTTGGACCCTTGGTTGGTATCATTCGTGCTAAAGACGAAGATGATGCATTATCAATCGCCAATGACTCTATGTATGGCCTATCTAGTGCGGTATTCACTGCTGATATGCAAAAAGGCCTGCGTTTCGCTCGTGGTATCAGAGCTGGTATGACCCATATCAATGACATCTCAGTGAACGACGAAAGTAACACGCCATTTGGTGGTGAGAAAAACTCAGGTATCGGTCGCTTTAATGGTGAATGGGTACTAGAAGAGTTCACCAGAACACATTGGATTTCAATGCAAAACGAGCCACGTCAGTATCCGTTCTAATAGCATTGCACTACGATAAATAATAAAAAAAGACCGCTTCGATAGCGGTCTTTTTTTGTGATGTTCGATGGTTGTGCTTGAACCTACTTATATGACAATTAGCCTATAGTCTAGTCATCTATCTAGCATGAAAACCCAATAACCCTTCAATCTCTTCGATAGTCATACGTCTGACCAGCGCTTGCTCTTCAACTGACAAGCGATTGGTATGCTCTTTTATCATGGTATGGATGCTCCGAGATATCTCAGAGGTGGTGGCATAATACATTTGTGGCTGCTCTTTTGTCAGTCTCATCAAAAAACGATTGATAAGTTTACGTTTTTCATCCGATTTGTTCTCTTCAGCGATATTTTTTTCAGTCATGGTATTCTCCTAGAGGTAGGCCATTTAAGCAGTCCGGAGCATGAGAGTCAATGGCGATAAGTAGATTTTAGCTTGGATAATTACTACCTTGCTAGTAGGTTATTAATGCCATGAGTCAATACCAAACTTGTCGTAAGCAAGATATGCTATTTTATAATAAAGCCCAATAAAAAAAGAGTATTGAGATTAGGGCGTGTTGAACATTCGCAAATAGGCACTGCTGATCGCTAAAATTGTTCCAGATAAGGCACAAAGCGACGATAATGCAGATGCCTTAGCGAGATTTGTAACGCAGTATGGGGCAATTTTA
>Ga0114909_1000679_pt1 | contig 23229 bp, 24 predicted proteins | sample MalvireepMed_906_FD_87290 | JGI IMG/M metagenome (GOLD analysis project Ga0114909, IMG submission 87290) | Marine viral communities from the Global Malaspina Expedition - Malaspina viral metaG DeepMed_906 | ecosystem: Environmental > Aquatic > Marine > Oceanic | place: Mediterranean Sea...
TGCTCAGGTTTTGGGTTAAAGTCTCACTAAGTCTGTTAAAGTTTGGCATGGTCTATTCGTCTTAAAAATTACTATTATGCCTTTGCTTTAACAGACTTTTTTGTTTTTTTGTCGTGTGCAGAGCTTTATCTTATATTTTTCAATTTTCGTTACATCAATAAAAGTCAGTGATATAAAGCATTCTAGGAAGTCATCTAGAGCAATATTTACTATAGAGATATATTTCTATAAGTTTTCTTACAAAACAGTTGCATAAATGAGACTTTAAGATTAGAGTTTTCGACCCAACAAATATTAACTAATGGAGTCACGTATGAAAAAAATTGTTGCTGTGGCATTGCTCGCTGTTTTGACACCAGGATGTGCGACGCAAAACTATCTTGTGTCTTCATCGACTGCACCGACAGCCGCTACAAAGGCTGATGCTGATAAAATGCAGACTTTCTTTGTCAGCGGTTTGGGTCAAGAGCAAGACATTGATGCGGCCGAAGTTTGCCAAGGCAAAGAGAATGTGGCTAGTATCCAAACGCAAAGCAACTTTATCAATATTGCGCTAGGTTTTATATCTTCAGGTATCTATACCCCACGCCAAGTCCGTGTTTACTGCAAGTAAGGAATAATGAATATGAAAAAACTACTAACAATGGCAGTGATGGGTTCAGTATTATTGGTATCAGGTTGTGCAACCCAAACAGGTCTTATTCAACCAACTCAAAATACCACTCCAGAATATACTAAGTCACAGACCTTCTTTATTGGTGGTATTGGGCAAGAACAGACTGTAAACGCTGCTGAAGTATGCGGCGGCGCACAAAATGTTGCCAAAGTTCAAACAGTACAAGAAGCCAAAGACATCGCACTAGGTTTGGTCACTTTTGGCATTTATACCCCTCGTACGGCTAAAGTTTTCTGTCGATAAGAAACGCTATCAATACCTCACATCATTTATTTTGACCATTAATTGATCGATGTTGAGCGCTGTATCTTAGAGCCGTTAAAAAAAGAGCAAACAGTCACTGTTTGCTCTTTTTTTTTGTGGTGAGTATTGGTCATCAGTGATGACAGAAATGCTGCAATGAATGGGTAAGATTACTGGTAATATTTTTATAACGGTGTTTATTTTGATTATTGCTATCATAAAGTATGGACTATAAAAAATGACTATACCGAACACTAATATTGATCGATATGATCCATTCTACAGTCGGCATTTCGGTATGACTGATATGTTTTTATGTTGAGGAAAATAACATGGCAGAAAAAAATTACTATGACATTTTAGGGGTCAAGAAAGACGCCACAGACGCCGAGATCAAAAAAAAATACCGTAAGCTTGTGCGTCAATTCCATCCTGATGTCAGTGATGATCCAGACGCGGATAGTAAGATTGCTGAGATTAATAACGCTTATGAAACCATTAGAGATAAAGACAAACGTGCCGAATACGATGCGATGTTGGACAACCCGTTCGCTGGACAAGGTGGTGCAGGCGGGTTTGGTGGTTTTGGCGGTCAGGCGGGAGCGTCGCAAGGCGGTTTTCGCTGGGAGGATATCAAAGGCCAGTTCGGCGATGGCGAAGCATTTGGCGATGGCGGCTTTCGTTTCGATGATATTTTTTCAGCGTTTGGTCGCGGGGCGCGTGGTTCATCCAGTGGTCGCTCTCAAAGCCAAGGGTTTGACCCTTTCGGTGGCGGTTTTGGGACGCAAGATAGTAAAGGTCAGGACCAGCATGCCGAGATTACGGTCGATCTGTCTTCGGTTTATCAAGGGGACAACTATAGCATCAAGTTAAACGTTCCTGTGCGTCAGCCTAATGGCGAGGTGAGCTACGACAACAAAACGCTCAAAATTAAAATTCCAAAAGGCATTACTGATGGCAAGCAAATTCGCTTGAGCGGGCAAGGTGCTGCTGGCAGTAGCAACGGCAAAAATGGTGATTTGTTCTTAAAAGTAAAAATCCGCCATGATGACAATATCCGTATCGAAGGTGCAGACGTTTACCAGACTGTCAATATCGCACCATGGGAAGCCGCATTGGGTGAAAAAATTAATGTCAGCACGCCAGCAGGTACGCTTGGAGTGACCATACCCAAAAACAGTAAATCAGGTAGCAATCTGCGTCTAAAGGGCAAAGGTATCCCTGCCAAGCAAGCGGGCGATTTATACTTGACCTTAAATATCATTAACCCTGATGTCAGTAGCGATGCGGCAAGACAGGCTTATGAGCAGCTCAAGCAAGCCTTTGCCGACACCACTATCAACCGTTAATCCATGCGCTTGATGGTCGACATTCATCATGATAGTCAATAGTGAGTCATCAAGATGAATGCACCAAGGATGAAATAAAGAGAAAACGAGGATAATAGCTATGAAACACTCGCCTGAATTTACCGATATCATTATGAGCTTAGATGAGCTTGTCTCTGCTTGTGGCCAAGAGCGCCAATGGGTCATCGAATTGATTGAAGAAAGTATTATTGAATACGATGTGCCAGAACGTGAGCAATTCACTGGCTATCAGCTGACCACCGTGCGCCGTGCCTCACGACTCAGCCGTGATTTTGATGCCAGCGTGCCTGCCATTGGCTTGATACTTGAGCTGTTAGATGAGGTTGAGCAGCTGCGTCAATTCAAACGTCAGTCTGAGCGCCAAACGCCTATCATAGAGGTTGAGATCGACAGTATAAAGTAGTTAAGACCTAAAAATACCGCACAAAAAAAGGCCTTTATTAGGCCTTTTTTTATCGACAGAAAATGCTTTGCTAAAAATTAACGTGAATAAGTAGGATCAGCTGCTGCGGTAAATAATACATCAGTTGACGAGTTCAGAGCCGTCTCTGCCGAGTCTTGAATCACACCGATGATAAAACCAATGGCAACCACTTGCATGGCGATGTCGTTCGGTATGCTAAATAAGCTCGCTGCCAAAGGAATGAGCAGCAACGAACCACCAGCAACACCAGAAGCACCGCAAGCACTAATCGTCGCCACCAAACTCAATAGAAGCGCTGAAGCAAAAGACACCTCAATGCCCAAGGTGTGAGCGGCAGCAAGGGTTAACACGTTGATGGTAATCGCCGCACCCGCCATGTTGATAGTTGCCCCTAGCGGGATGGTCACTGAGTAAGTATCTTCGTGCAATCCAAGCTTACGCGCTAGGTTCATATTCACAGGAATATTGGCAGCCGAACTGCGCGTAAAGAAGGCTGTAATTCCTGATTCGCGTAGACATCTGAACACAAGTGGATAAGGGTTTTTGCCCGTCTTAACAAACACGATAATAGGGTTTGCGACCAAAGCGATAAACAGCATACAGCTGATCAGTACCATCAAAATACGGGCATAGCCTGCTAGCGAGGCAAAGCCTGTCTCAGCGACCGTACTGGCAACCAGACCCAAAATACCAAAAGGCGCTAGGGCAATAATCCACTTGACCACTTGTGAGATAGCATCAGCAAAGTCACCAACGACATTGCGGGCTGTGTCGCTGGCTTGGCGTAGCGCAAAACCAATGATGATGGCCCATGCCAAGATACCGATATAATTGGCCTCAGCGATGGCATTGACCGGATTGGCAACCAAATTCATCAATAGGTTGGTCAATACTTCTTTTAGGTCGGCGGGGGGAACTTGCGCGATATCGGCGTTGACCAATACCAGATCAGTGGGGAACAAAAAGCTGGCACCAACGGCAGTTAAGGCAGCCAAAAAAGTGCCAAACATATACATGATGAGCACAGGCTTGACATAGACTTCATTGCCACTGCGATGTTGGCTAATCGCCGCCATGACCAAAATGAACACCAGTATAGGCGCTACGGCTTTTAGTGCACCAACAAACAATGTACCAAGTAGCCCTATGGCGATACCGATACTTGGTGCTAGCCAACCGATCAGCACCCCCAACACCAAACCAATAATAATGAGCGGCACCAGCCCGATACGCTGATACACCGCAATCAATGAACGCATTTGTACATCCTCGACATCTGTCAAAAGTAAATGAATTGTTTGAGCAAAAATTTATCGAGGGATGGTAGCATTTTTTGACATATTCGCATACCGCTCATATAGTCAATCAATATTAAAAGTGGTACAAGGCAGACGAGTGCAAGTACTACAGTAGTAGGCTAAACGAGTCTAACGCTGTAACGCTTTAATAGTGGTTCGACTATAGCAGTGGAGGCGACGTATAAAGTGAAAAGTAACAGGTAAAATATAACGAGTGTGCTCAAATGTGGAGCAAGTATAGACGAAGGCAAATTAGCAAAAATGCCTAGGGCGTGTTAAAAGTAGTGACAAGGTAAAGAGAGAAATAAACGGCAGCGCTATACCCTAAAGTGGGTCAACTCATAGCCTAATTGCTGATAGGCTTTATATTTGTGGCGACCTTCTTGGGTACTGGTAGCATCAGGTCGGATCAGCTCAAGGACGCGAGAGGGCTTGGCATTATTGGTCGTAGCCATAAAGCCAGTCACCGGACGTGTCGTTGTATTGAGCACGATACCATTAAAGTCTGCTGGCATATAACTGCCGAGCAATACGGGCGCTAAAGATTTGTCGGCGTCAGAGTCAGCGGCTTTAGAATGAATATCCGACAGGCATTGATGCGGTATAAAGCTCGTGGCATCTTGTGCCCAAAGTGCTCTATCTAGCTCTGCTAGCAACGTTTCATCTTCGATCAAAATCAACAAAGACTGCGTGCTTTTGTTCAGCGCTGTTTGAGTCAACTGACAAATAAAGCCCAAGAAATCTTGGGCTTTACTCTCACTTAATACATAAAAACTGATCTTCATAGAATGGTTTTCATAAAGTATTTGATAAAATAGCATTTATCAATAGACGGTCGTTAATGCACTGCCATTGATCGATTAAGCCATATCCGCGCTGTTTTTCAGGTACTGCATAAATAGCGGTACTGGACGACCAGTTGCAGCTTTGTCTTTACCTGAGTTCCATGCGGTACCAGCAATGTCTAAATGCGCCCATGCCTGACCTTCTTCAATGAAGCGAGACAAGAAGCAAGCGGCAGTCACTGCGCCCGCACCTTTACCACCGATGTTTTGGATATCAGCAATTGGCGAGTCAATCAGTGCTTGATACTCATCATCAAGTGGCATGTGCCAGATAAGATCACCTGATAAGTTGCTCGCATTCTCGAGATCAAATAACACATCTTCATCATTACTAAAGACTGCCGAACGCACATGGCCCAATGCAACCACGCAAGCACCCGTCAATGTGGCGACATCGATGATGGCTTTTGGATTATAGCGCTGTACATAGCATAAAGTATCAGCCAGTACCAAGCGACCTTCGGCATCGGTGTTCAGAATTTCAACAGATTTACCATTCATGGCTTTGACAATATCGCCTGGGCGCGTGGCATCACCTGATGGCATGTTCTCAGCACAGGCGAGCGCACCGACCACGTTGATTGGTAGACGTGCTTCACATAAAGCTTTGATAGTACCAAGTACTGAGGCTGAACCACCCATGTCAAACTTCATCTCATCCATTGCCGCGCCTGGCTTGATTGAGATACCGCCTGAATCAAAGGTCACGCCTTTACCGACCAAGACGATAGGCGCATCATCATTTGTAGCTTGTGCATTATTGTCGCTAGCTTTGCCGGCTTTCTTAGCGGATTTTTTGGTTGGTAGTTTATCAGTGAGCGCTTTTTTTAGACCAGTCACTTTTGCGTTGCTAATCGTTTGCTCGGTGGTGCCAGCGTTTGCACTAAATGAGGATTTACCGCGGTACTCCATGATGACAAGCTGACCTTCTTTGGTAGAACCTTGAGCCACTGATAAGAAACAGTTCATACCCAGCGCTGACATCTCGTCTTCACCGAGTACCTTGACAGTCAATAGGTCAGGATAGGTTTTTGCAAGTTCTTGTGCTTGCTCTGCCATATATGCAGGGAAACAAATATTACCTGGCTCATTGGCGACGTCACGAGTGAGGCTTTGACCGGCGAATACTGCCTCAGCAAATGCGAGTGCAGGCTGTAGTGAGTTATCAGCTAACAGATAAACATCAGTCAATACAGGCGTTGCTTGCTCAGATTTATATTTGTCAAAGCGATAGCTGGCTGCCAATAGGTTTAGGGCAAATTGACCAAAATGGCTTTCTTCTAGCGCATCACCTAAGGCAACGGTAATAGACGATACACGCTTTTGCGTGCTGCTATAGATGGTCTTGGCAATTTTTTGCAGTACGGTATTGCTGAATTTGTCCGTGTTACCAACACCAACCAACAATAGCTGTACAGGGTTTTGTTTGGTGGTTTTTTTATCCCCTGCCAATGCATAATCAGCAACGGTCTCACAGGCTGTGCCCTTAAAATGAGAGACTTCAATCAATTGCTCAATACGAGCGGTATAGTCTGTCAGCATGGAGTTGGCAAGGATGTTTTTCTTATCATCGACCAAGACCACCAGACAAGCGTCGTCTTTACTTTTGGCTTCTTTTTTGAGGATTTTTTGCGTATGCGTCTTTGGCAGGTGCTGAGATAATTTGATATTCATATAGTTATCCTTATTAGAGTTATGAAAATGATGCAATTGCTGGTGCCTGTTAGATTATTGGATTATTTGGCTTGTAGAGCAATCACGATAGTGTAGCATATTGCGATGATGGTACGCAGTTTGCACCGTTTAGGTAAAATGTCGGAACCGTTTTACTTGATCAGTGGTTAGGGATTCACGCTAACCTTTCACCAACTCATCAGTCGTTACTAACGCACTAAACCTGTCTTGTAGCGCTGCCATCGCGGTGTCATGCATGACCTCAGCACTGATGGTTTTTCTAGTAGCACTTGGGAGATCGCGAGTGGCACAGGCGTCGTGACAGACAAAATTGTCAAAACCCAGATCAAAGGCAGCTCTCACACTGGAACTTACGCACATGTGGCTCATAAAACCTGCAAAAATAATTTGTTGTTTGTTTGCAGACGAGAGTAGTGATTGTAGCTGCGTATCATAAAACGCATTGGGATGGTTTTTGACAATCACGGTTTCACCATCATGCGGCTGTAGCTCTTCGACGATCTCGACGTTAGATGATAAAGGATCAAAGACATTGCCATTTTCTGCACCGTGATGGGTGATGTGAAAGATAGGGACATCTTGCTTGCGGGCTTTATCCAGCAATAGTCGTGCGTTGTCGATGGCCTTAGCGCCTGCTTGACCTAATGGCATGGCACCATTGACATACTCGTTTTGATAATCGATAAATACGAGGGCGCAATTTGACCAATCAAGTGTATCGAACTCACCACCAGCAAGTTCAAGTAAGGTTGCGGGCGTAGATGTGGTATTAGTCATTGGTATTCTCCATCACATTAGATGACATAAAAATAGTTTTATCCGTCAGTCAGTTTAGCAATTAATAACAGAGATAGAGATTCGATGATACGAATGACAAACAAACCTTTCCAAACTAAATAAAAAACGTATTGGAGAAAACCCTGTTAAACCAATTCCATATAAGATTTCATTAACGATTTATCCGATATTTGATATGTTTATCGTCTACCGATAGTAATGCGCTATCAGTAAGGTGTACGTAATGTTTGCAAACACATTTCACAGCCATTTTTAGGCAAAACATGCTAGGATTAGCGGTTATATTTGTCGCTTGTGTTTGTTGAGTAGGACTAATCAGTCACTCAGTAATTGTCAATATTATTTGAACGTATATGATGCCCATGATGCATTGTTATTGTGCTCAAATATGACGATAGACCCCCCAATCCATCATGCGCATACCAACTGTTTAAGAGTACCCATTGTGATATTACGCCGCTATATGACTCGACAAGTTGCCTTGACCACTGCTTTGGTGCTGGGGTTTTTGGTAGTAATGATGCTAGGCGGTCGTTTGATACGTTATTTTGGCATTGCTGCTGAAGGCCGTTTGGATATTAGCCTGCTGTTTACGATCATCGGGTACAACCTGCCGTATTTTCTAGAATTGATATTACCGCTAGCCTTTTTTATCGCGTTGATGCTGGTGTTTGGTCGTTTATATGTCGATCAAGAAATGGCTGTCATCAATGCCAGCGGCGTGTCTCGCGGTAGGCTGGCGCGCCTGATGACACCATTGATATTAGCGTTGTTTGTCGGTGAGGCGGCGCTATCTATTGTAGGCAAACCATGGGGCGTACGCTCATCCGAGGCGGTGTGGCAGCAGCAAGCATTGACCAGTGCGTTTGATCTGATTCGTCCGAATGAGTTTATAAGCAGCGGTAACTACCATCTATACGTGGGTAGTCTCAGCGATGATAAGAAAAAACTACAAGATGTGATATTGATCCAATCTGAACCGACGCCAAAAGGCAATACTGGCAAAAGCGCTGATATGAATAATACGATTGATCAAGAAACCGCTGATCAAATGGGCATCTCTGATATGCCAAAAGATATTATAAATAGAGATGCAAAAGACATCAGTAAAGACACCATCACGCTCGCCAAGCGTGCTGAACAGGTCAATACGGGCAATAGTGGTGTGACCCAGTTGGATTTGTTTCAAGGTCGTCGTTACGAAGTGGGTGCAGGCAGCTTGAAATACAATCAAGTCGCCTTTGACCGTTATCGCATCACCCTCACCGAATCCTCACAAGAGGTCATCACTGAAGACAATATCGAGACCCAACCGATTGGACCTTTATGGCAGGCGGCAACAGGTGATGCACAAGCTGACACCAATAATGCGCTGCGTGCTGCTCAAGGTGAGCTTGGCTACCGTCTGGCACTGCCGTGGCTGATGATTATCGCACCGATGCTGGCTGTACCGCTTGCGCAAGTGCGTCCACGCCAAGGGCGTTGGTTGCGTCTATTTCCCTCTATCTTATTATTTGTCAGCTGTGCGCTAGGCATCATCTCGCTTAAGAACGCAGTGAGCAAAGGCAGTATTAGCGTATGGGCTTACGCATGGCTGGTATTAGGCTTTATGGCACTAGCGCTTTATTTGAATTGGGGTAGCCGTGTGCAACATCGTCTGCGCTTTCGTAAACAAGAAAATAGATTAGCCGCCGCCGCGCCTATCAGCAGTCTGGACAATCAACACAATAGCTCACAAGGAGGGCAGTCTTAATGCGCTCTTTATTTGCTAAGTCTGCAGGGGCTGGTCAGCTGGCCAAAAAACCTGCCAATTTAAAAGTCCTCAGCCGTTATGTCAAACTCAACGCCTTACTTGCTATTATCGCGGCCGTCGTTGGTTTATGGGCGTTACAGCTGGTCTTTTCTTACTTATCAGAGCTCGATTCGTTAGATGACAGTTATACGATGGGGCAGGCACTCAAGTATATCTTTTATCGCTCGCCTTACTTCTTAGAGCAATTCATCCCAACGGGTGCGCTACTCGGTGCCGTCATAGGATTGGGCTTACTTGCTAATAAAAGTGAGCTGGTCGTCATGCGTGCGGCTGGGGTCAGCATCTATCGTATCGTCGGCTGGGTGTTACAACCTGCCTTCATTTTTGTGCTACTGGCATTGGCGATTAATCAGTTCGTGCTACCGCATTCCAATCAATTGGCAAAGCAAATAAACGATGAGGACAACACATCGCTAGTCACTTCGGTGCGCGGCTATTGGACGGTGCAGCCACGCTTTGAAAATGCACAAGATGGCAGCGCGACACCTGATGGCAGTGATATTTTATATATCGATTATGCCGATGTTGCCGGTAATATCGGCGAGGTAAAACGTTGGCATTTAGATAACAACGGTAATCTGCAAACGGCCGTTCATGCTAATGGCGGAAAATATACGGGGCGTGAGCCTATCGATGTGACCAGTGACAAGCCAAGCGAGCAGTATCGCTACGAATGGCAGCTGAACGACATGGTCGAGCTTAGCATTAATCAGGGCTTTGAGAGTAGCCAAGCCGTTTCACCATCAGATACGCTCAGCTTACCATTCGCTCCAGAGTCGGTGTATCTACTGACGCGCAAGGCAGAGGATTTGTCTCTGACGCAACTATACGAGCATCGTCAGTTTATGCAAGAGCAGGGCAAGCGCTCCTTGGATCATGAAGTGGCGTTTTGGCAAAAGCTATTATCACCTTTATCAATATTGTCACTGGTCATTGTTGCTTGCTCATTCGTCTTTGGCTCGCTACGGACGCACAGTTTGGGCTTGCGTATCGTGGTGGCTTTGCTGTTTGGCTTGCTCTTTAGCTATATTCAGGACTTGGTCGGATTTATATCGCTTGCTACAGGATTTTCGCCCATGCTGATGGTGTTATTACCGATTATCGGTAGTGCGCTATTGGGTGGTTATTTGATAAAACGCCAGATGTAGAAAGACAGTTGGTCATACAAAACAAAAAGCACGCTAGATCTATTTTAGCGTGCTTTTTTATGACGATCTTTTATGGTTGGATGCTGAAGACTAATCTTTGGTCGCCATAGTAATCGTATAGGTTTTGCCCTGCTTGATTTTTTCGCTATTACCGAACACTTCGGTAAACGAGCGCTTCATAAACTGACGTAAGCCATTGATCGTCACCACATAAAAACGCCCACCTTGACGCATGCGGGCATAAGCATCGAGGAAATACAGATAATGCTGCTCTTTACCGACTTTGGCAGGCAAGTTTGACATCACAAGGCTAAAGTCTTTGTCGGCTGCCACATGATTAAAGCCATTGGATAAATGCACATCGACGTTTTTTAGACCATTTTTTTCGCAGTTACGGCGCGCATATTCTACCGCCATAAAATCTTTATCAATCAAAGTATGCTGACCGTTTGGACATTCGCGCGCCGCCGTCATGCCAAGCACACCATAGCCACAGCCCAAGTCGATTGAATCATCATCTTCTTGGAAATCTACATAATCAAGCAGCATCAAACTGCCATCATCGAGCTTTTGCGGTGAAAAAATACCCCACGTGGTTGCAAAATCAAACGGCTTACCTAGTACGTCATCCGTAAAATGTATATCTTCGCGCCAGTGTTTGGCTTTTTTGAGGAGGTCGGCAGGGGGACGGTGGTTTGTAGAGTGGCTCATGGGATTCTCAAATAATAGATAGGTAAAAGGTTAATAAGCTATGGCAGGTATTGTAGCGAGAAAAGGGTAGGTTTGCAGCTATGGATTACAAACGTTTTTCAGTCAAACTGCTAAAAAAATATTGATACTATTAAAAGATAAATTATGCTTTTATCAAAATAGGTAAGTGCACAAATCCTACAGCGGTGACTCAAAGGACAATAATGTGACAAATAATCTTAATAAAGATTGGACACCAACATTCGGTACCGTCTATACATGGTTTGCCATGGATAAAAATGGACGGATTGCCGTTCTGGTGAATAACTGCTGGGGTAACCTACCGCAGTCAGTTTTAAATATCCCTAACGCTGAGCTATTGTTAGATGACTTAAATGAATACATGTGGGAGGAGTCAAAAACATATACGAACTATCCGCAGGATAAAGCGGGAGAGCTAATAGTGGATCTATATTCTTATTGGAGTAATAAGGATAGGTACCGCAAAAAAGTTTCGATAAGCACTGTCGGTAAAATTGGAAAATGGCATGGATACATTATTGACTTGTACTGCTTTTTCGAAAACAAAATGATGAGTCGCAATAAGATTACTAAAGAATTAACTGCTGAGCTTAAGCGAATAAAAAATTACAGTGATGCGAATTTATCGGTAAATAAAGGTTGCTTTTTATATTTTGCAGTAGACGGGTACAATGAAGGTGATGACTATCCAGTAGGCTATGAGGGTGCGACCAAAATGGGCGATTATTACCGTTATCTTGTACCTACAATCTACGCATCTATTGAGGATTTTCCACAAGCGCTTTGGCACGGTATAGCCGTTTCAGACACCCTAGACTTTACCAAAGATAGAGTCCTTGATAATAATAAGATCAATACCTATTTTACTAGGAATTATCAAATCACTAACTAACTCATAACCCTTATTATGCGCTTAATGATAGTAATCCGAAGGCGACCAGTTTGTTATCGACCAAACCCAGACTGATACCATTATCAGTACTATAGTCGGTTCACTATAAAATCGATACAATAAGATTAAACGCTATTTTTCGCAGCCTCTGGAGACATAGTCACAGCAAGCAAGAAAAATAGCGTTTAATCAAATGAATTTATTATCCTGTATCGTTTTTATTTAGACTTAACTATAACAGTACTTCCATTATAGTTTCTTAATAATAAGCTTTCTGAATAATTAATTTTATGAATGTTGAGAGATGTGAAAATAATTTTTTGGTCTATAGGCGTATATTCAAAAGGCTCTCTGTAGTAATGAATCTTTTGATGGTCAAAAGTAAAACCTATCACTACACTGTTTAGAAGATAAAATTGTAAAACACCATAAGAGTATATTTCGTAATTTTTACCTTTCTGTGGCTCATATTCTATAGGCTCGCCAAAAATATTTATAACCTTACTCTTATTCGCTTTTAACGCTAAACCATTGAATTTTTTTTGTTACTAAGAATTCTTCAATATTTTGAAGCGATACTGTCACTACTCAACCTCATTGATCGCTTACTACACACAACGTCTACAAACTTGCTATTACCACATACGGATAAATTTCCGTAAATAAAATAATTTCTAGACTACTCCCCCAAACGTTTCTTTAACACATGATCAAACACAAACGGCCCAAAGGGTAAAAACGAGCCAAGCACACCAGCAGGGAGCGCCCACAGCGGCATTTTGATTTTATGTGCCGTGATAAAGAGCACCACAATATAAGCGATGAACAACACTCCATGCACAGGCCCGACGTAGCCCACCATTTCAGGCATATTCAGCATATATTTGAGTGGCATGGCGATACCCAGTAGCAGCAAAAAAGACGTGCCTTCCAAATAACCCATCACGGTCAGTTTTTTTAGCGCAAATGCTTGTGCGTTAGTGAGAGTGGGCTTGGATGATGGTTGAGATTGCGGCACAGTATGATCCTTTGCTGATGAGTCAATATATAAATTAAGCGCTCGCGCTAACCACGTGGATGATGCACCGCATGCAATTGCTGCAATCTTGCCGTCGCTACATGGGTATAAATCTGTGTGGTAGACAAATCACTATGACCAAGCAATAGCTGTACACTACGCAGATCGGCGCCATGATTGAGCAAATGCGTGGCAAAGGCATGGCGCAGCGTATGCGGTGATAGTTCCTTGTCGATACTGGCTACTTTGGCGTAACGCTTGATAAGATACCAAAAGTTCTGCCGCGTCATATAGCCGCCTTGCGCGGTCAAAAACACTGCTTGGCAATTGCCAGATTTTAGATGGGCAATCAGATCGCCGCGCCCATGAGACAGATAATCTTCTAGCGCATCGCTGGCGTATTCACCGAGTGGCACCAGTCGGGTTTTATTGCCTTTACCTGTGATTTGTAGCCAGCCTGCGTTTAGATTGACTTGTTCAAGTGACAGATTAATCAGCTCACTGACGCGCAAACCGCAGGCATAGAGCACTTCTAGCATCGCTTTGTCACGCAATCCAAGCGCCGTACTGGTATCAGGTGCGGCAAGGAGATTATCGACATCAGCCTCGGCCAAATCCTTTGGTAACGGGCGTCCAAGCTTTGGGCTTTTGATACGCTCGCAGGGATTGTCTTCGCGCAGATTGCTCGCTATCATCCATAAATAGAACTGACGCAGACTTGAGAGCATACGCGCTTGGGTGCGTGGGGTTTTACCATCTTGGGCAAGCAGCGAAAGGCAGTGCAGCACATCATCAGGCTGCCAGCGGGTCAGGGCGAGTGGGTTGGTCAACTCACAAGAACGCAAGTCGCGCACATACGCATTACGGGTACGCGTCGCCAAACCACGTGCTAGCATGGCTTGACGAAACTCAGTCATATAAGACGGTTCATCATCGACTGCCAGCGCTTTGGGCTGACGCTGTTGTACGGCGCGGTCACGACTCATAAGATGCTCGGATATAGGTCAGATATAAGTTAACCACTTTTTTTCTTCACCACATAACGATACAGCGTCGCGCTTGCTGGCATGGTGTCATCGCCATCAATAGTGATTTCATCAGGGTCAGCGTCTAGGTTGATGTTTTCTGCCAGTGTTTCTTGAGTCATCAGCTCATGACCCAGATGACGACAGAAATTTGGAATGTCGCGAGTGGTAGCAGGGTCAGTGGCCAGTATCTCAATCACCTCACCGCTATCTGCTTTTCGGATGACTCGGTGCAGCATCATCACAGGCTCAGGACAGATCAGCCCCTGCGTGTCTAGATGATGGTCGATGGTCGTATCTGGTATAGAAGTAGTCATAGTCATTATCGTAAAGCTAAGTAGGTAGGTTAAAGAATGGATCGTTTGTTTAATCACTTACTGAGGTGTACTGTCTAGATCGTCTACGGCTGTTGTCTCTTTGTCAGTATTTGCCACGTCTAAGAAGTTAAAAAAGCGCTTAAAACTGACTTTGAATAAAAATGCCACACCCAACCAACAGGACAGTCCTAACCATGCCGTATCAGCAAATAATAAGCCACCGATCAATATGATGGTCGATACGCCAATACTCATGGCAATCATCGAGGGTTGGTTTAAGCGATAACGATAAACCACAAAAGCATCATAAAGCGTAATGGGAATGGTCAATGCAACCAAGGCATAGGGCAGATTGTAAAACAGTTGATACAGTAGTTGATTATCATGAAATGTCTTGATACTGGCAATAGTACCAAAGACCGTAAATGCGAAAATAGCAGCATAAATCAGGTAAATCGCTATCTGATTTGCACGCTGCGCGCCTCTAATACGAGCAATAGCAAGCGGAGCAAAACCAGATTGCGACTTAGTATGCAAGTCTTGGTCTAGGGCAGTGGTCATAGTAATCAGTCATTTATCTGTGAGTAGGTACGATGTAGCAAAATGGTGCGACAGAAATAACAGTTTCTTCTACCTATCTGCCTAATTAGTCTGCTTTGACCGCATCAATAGCGATACTACTATTTGGATCCGCAAAGTAAGTCGACATCAGGATACAAGCAGAGATATCATCAATCGGATCACGTTCATGCTTGATCCAGCCGTTGTCCCATGCGATTTCTCTTGCTTCGATAGAGGTTAAACGCTCATCACATAATGATACGGTCACTGGCAGATGCTGCTCCATAATTCTATGCGCCAGCCGCCGCGCGAATTTATGTGCGCGTTTTGAGAGCATGGAGCTGCTACCATCCATATTAAGTGGCAGGCCGACCACGACTTGTGCCACGCCCCAGACTTTGATAATACCGATGAGGTTGTCCCAGTCGGGCTGACCATTATTCATCGCCAAGATGTCAAAAGCGCGTGCGGTTTGGGTCAAGCTATTACCGAGTGCCATGCCCATTTTTTTGACACCATAATCTAGCGCCAAAATAAGATGCGGTTTGATCTTTGGTTCAATGGCATCAATCTCAATGTCACTCATATTGCCACTAACCTTGCCATTAGTGTCAATGTCATCATCAATGGTATCTTCATCATTTGCTATAAAAGGGCTATATACCATATTAAAGGCTATCCTTTTTTATCTGTATTCATAGAGCATGTGCTATTAAGCATGACCGATGTCACTGCTAAGATAGTCAAAGTTGACGCCGATTTTGTCAGCGGCGATTTGCCAGCGCTCTTCGAACGGCGTATCAAACAATAAAGTCAGATCGGCAGGGCAGACGAGCCAATCACCATTACCCAGTTCTTGGTCTAACTGTTTTTTGCCCCAGCTGGCATGACCCAAGCACAGTTGATAGTGACCGACACCTTGACCTGCCGCGATACGCTTTAGAATATCTTGGCTGGTGGTGATGCAGACATTCTCTGAAATCGCAAAAGAAGACGCCCATTCAGGCTGACCTGTATGCAGCACAAAGCCCACCTCAGGATACATAGGGCCACCTTCTAACGCCACATCTTCCATCACTTGCGGATTAGTCACTTCAATATCTAAATCTTCTAGCAGTTTACCCACTCGCGCCTGCTCTAACGGACGATTGACCATTAGACCTAGCGCACCATGCTTATCATGGCGGCAGATATAAATGAGCGCCTGCTCAAACCTTGGGTCTGACAGCTCTGGCGCCGCAATTAAGAAGTGATGGGTCAAATTGGTATTAGGCATAGAAACAAACACAACCGAATAGTAAGGGTGAGAGACCACTATATGGTGATAACCAGTAGAAAAGCAAGATTCACTCCAACTGCTATTGATAGCCACAAAGATTTAACAAGTACTTTTTTGATGAATCGTGCTGGATGATTTAACGACAATTAATGTGTCATTTGACATCAGACAGCAAGCTACGAGCATGATCGCGAGTCACATCAGTGATCGTAACGCCACCAGACATACGCGCCAGCTCATCTACTTGCGCGCTGCCTGTCAGTATTATCAGTTCACTTTCGGTCTGTTCTTGATGGTGCTTTTGTACCAAGATATGTTGGTGCGCTTGCGCCGCGACTTGTGCTTGGTGAGTGATCGCGAGCAATTGCTGCGTTTGCCCAAGCGCGCGTAGTAGCTCGCCGACCACCTGCGCCGTACCGCCGCTGATACCGACATCGACTTCATCGAATACGAGCATGGGTTTGGCAGCGTTGTTATCAGCGTTGGTTGCTTGCAAGACTTGCATGACCAGCGCCATTCGTGACAGCTCACCACCTGAGGCGATTTTATGCAGTGGCTGCATGGGCATACCGACATTGGCACTGAACAATAAATCAATATCGTAGCAGCCATGTGCATTGTACTGGCTAGGCTCTGTCTTTTTGGTAAAAACGAACTCGCAGCGCGCATTGGGTAAGGCAAGCGGTTGTAGTTGTTCTATAAGCTGTTTACTAATGGTTGGTGCCGCTTTTGTACGCTCTTGATTTAGCTGTGTGGCCAGTGCTAGATAATCCTGCCAAGCTTGCTCAATTTGCTCGGCCATCGCATCACTGCTCGGCTCGTTTTCTAACTGTTCTAATTGCTCTTGCCAAGCTTTTGCTTCATCAATCAAATCGCTCGCTGGCAAGTTGTACTTACGTGATAAGCGATGACCTAAACTGATGAGATTGTCTAATGCTTGTAAGCGCTCAGGGTCGGGCAGTTGCTGCTCGGCATAATCTGACAGTAGCACCGTCACCTCGGTGATTTGTTGCTGCGCCAAATGCAGCTGCTCAGAGGCTTGCTCAAAGGTTTGGCTGACACCAACTTGATGATCGCAAAGTTTGATTACTTGCCCGAGCAAGGTCATTACATCTGGCTCATCGGTATCATTGTCGAGCAGATGCAGGCCATGACTGGCTTCCATCATCAAAGCTTCAATATTAGAGAGCTCCTCGTGCTCAGATTCAACTTCTGCATAGTCCACAGCCAATAGAGGGGTGATGTCTGCCAGTTGGCTTTGTAAAAGTTGAATACGGTCTTGACGCTGAGCCTCGCGACTTGCAATATCATCAGCGCGACGCTTTAGCTGCTGATACTGCTGATAGCTACTGGCTGTCTGACGCGTGAGTGGCGTTATTTGTGCCATCTCATCGAGCCAATTCACCACAAACTGCGGCTTAAGTAAGGCTTGCTGAGCATGTTGGCTATGAATATTGACCAGTAATGCGCCCAAGCTTTTTAGCTCAGCCAAACTGGCAGGCGAACCATTCAGCCATGCTTTTGAGCGACCAGTATTGCTCAGCTGCCGCCGAATAAGTACTTCAGGCTCGTCTAGCGCCCGATCATTCTTGGCAAACCATTCGGCAATGACGCTGTTGTTGTGTACATCAAACTGAGCATAAATCTCTGCGTTGTCTGCGCCATGTCTGACCATCGCGCTGTCTGCGCGTGCACCTACACACAAGGATAGTGCATCCAGCAATAACGACTTGCCAGCCCCTGTTTCACCAGTGATGACATTGAAGCCTTCAGCGACACTCAGCTCATGCTGAGCGATCAACGCAAACTGATGTAAAGTTAATGATACTAGCATCAACGCCTCTCATGACAGACAATGAACTTCATATAAATCTTAAGAAGCCATCTATAAAATAAGATAAATAAAGCAATGAATTTATCTATTTAACGACACTAAATAGATAAATATTGTAGGCAAACAGTATGGTGCTAAATGTGCTCAAATACAAACATTAAGGGAGTGTATAATCGAATTTGTGATTGGAAGATTACCACAAAATTATCAAGAACTGGCAATGAGTAATCGCTGTAATATCAATCATTAAGAGGGTTGATTATAGCAAAATTATGTCTATATACTAAGCGCGATTTCGGACAAAATTCATAAAAATAGACCCAGTATAATGATGTGTTAATGGCATAAAAGCAGATAAATAAGTCTATCTAAGCTTAGCATCAAACAGTATTTTCCTAGTCGCTTTAACAAACTTTATAGAGATAATGTGGTAGCATAATCTCACATAATGATAAAATCTTCTTGTTATATTGATGACATACGGTGCATGATAACGAGTCATGATTTTGTAAAATTACAGGCGTATAGTGAGAAGAGTATGCCAATCAGTCATTATTCCAAAGCGTTTTCATAGAACCTGTGGCTACTCTTAGCACGCAGATATCTAGTAGAGAAGGATACCGCACTCAGTGCAGAGAGGTGTGTTGATGACGCGGCTCTAGCGGTAACCAGTTACTTATTTTTTAGTTTTACCATAATTATTTGATAAGGAAGCCACTATGACAGCGGCGCAATTTACTAACGTAACAGTTAATGCCCAAGCGACAGTATCTTATGATGGTCGCTGTTCCAGCCATACCATTATGTTTGAAGACGGTCGTCACAAAACCTTGGGTGTGATCTTACCTTGTGATAACTTGGTCGAGCATTATCACTTTAGCACCAATACATCCGAGCGTATCGAAATCACCGGCGGCGAGTGTGAAGTGAAAATTAATGGTGATGACGAGTTTAGCTACTACCGTGCTGGTCAATCGTTTGTTGTCGAAGGCAATAGCGGTTTCAATCTACGTACCGAAGAAATCGTCCAGTATGTCTGCCATTTAGAAGGTTGATATTATCAACAATGCGATTAAGTTAACATTGGCTGCAATTAAGCTAGCATCATCAGTGAACAGCTAACGCCATCAAATATTAATGACCAAACAATAAACAATATCAGATTGGTATTGTTTATTTCTGTTTTTAGTGCTGACTTAATCGCTCCCTCATTGCCAACGAGTTGCAGTGCTCAATGCCAATGACATTCTTCTTATTCCATCGCTTAGCGCGATATCCACCTAATACTTAATAGGCCTGTTATGGCAAAACCCATTTATTTTTACGGCATTCATGCCATTGATGCGTTACTTAAACACCGCCCTTTGGATGGTCTTAGCTTGTTTGTGCAACAGGGACGCGAGAGTGACAGCCATGTACAAGCCATTATGGCTGAGGCGGAAGCTAATGGTATCAGTATCCAGCCGACCCAAAAAGATAAGCTGACACAGCTATGTGGTAGCCCGCAGCATCAAGGCGTGGTACTCAATGCTCGTCCGCTAGGTTTTGCTGATGAAGGTCTGCTTGATACCATTATTGGTCGCGAACAGTGCTTATTGTTAGTGCTAGATCAAATCACAGACGCACATAACTTTGGCGCTTGCTTGCGCACAGCCGTAGCAATGGGTGTGGACGCCGTGGTTTGTCCGAAGCACCATGCAGCAAGCCTGACGCCCACAGTCGCTAAAGTATCTGTTGGGGCCGCAGAGATGATGCCGATTATTAGTGTCACCAATTTGGCACGTACACTTTCGCACATCAAAAACGCAGGAGTATTTGTGTTTGGTACGGCGCTCAATGCCGATGCGAAGCCTATCCATGCCGCTGATCTGACTGGCAAAACAGCCATCATTATGGGGTCAGAAGGAGAGGGGATGCGCCGCCTGACAATGGAGAGCTGCGATGAGCTGGTTTATATTCCGATGTCAGGAAACGAGCATGGCAACCTACAAAGCTTAAACGTAAGCGTCGCTACTGGTATGGCACTGTATGAGGTTAATCGCCAGCGAACTTTAGCTGCTGGGCAAGCTTAAGGTACTCTTGGTGTAGGGGTTCTAGCTGTAAGTATAGAGAGGCAAGGTCGCTCTCGTTAAGTATGATATCGTCTGCATGACGATTGCGCTCTTCACGACTAAGCTGGTTGGTCATAATGGCTTTGATTTTTTGAATACTTTGATCATCACGCTGACTGGCACGCGCAAGCTGCGTGTCTTCGGTGGCATCCATCACAAGGATACGTTGGCATAAATTGGCAAGACCCGCTTCTGCTCCCTCAATGAGTAGGGGTGCGGACAATACCACATAAGCTGAGGTGCTAGACTCTAACTGTGCTTTGGCTGTCTCACGTATCGCTGGATGCGTGATCGCCTCAAGCTCAATAAGCGCTTCAGGGTTTGCAAATACGTGCGTGCGTACAGCGGCCCTATCCATTGACCCATCATCATTTAATACCCAATCGCCAAACCGTTTTTGGATTTTGCGCAGAGTATCGCTGCCTTTAGTAACGATCTCATGAGCGATCACATCGGCATCGATAATATCAATCCCTTGCTCAGAAAACCAAGCACTAGCAGCGGATTTGCCACTACCGATCCCGCCTGTTAAACCAACGACGAGCGTCTTGTTTTTTGTCTGTAGTTTCTGTGGTTGACGCGAATAAGATTGTGCGGCTTTATTTGACATAATGATGGCTTATTTGACAGAGGTAGTAAAAGCAGTGACTAATGAAGAAATTGCTTATCAGTAATTATGCTTATAGATTAGGGTAAAAAGCTTACTATCAAGACTCAGTAAGTATACATACCAAGATACCAGCTGACGATATCTGAGCCGTATAATAAAGCAACAATACCTGCGACAGCAATGTAAGGACCAAAGGCAAAAGGCCTGCTCTCACCTTGTTTTTTCATCAAGATTATTCCGACGATCGACCCAAGCAAGGATGACAATAAAATAATTAATGGCAACATCATGGGCCCGAGCCAAGCACCTAATACTGCTAGTAATTTAAAATCACCTTGTCCCATCCCATGTTTCTTAGTGATTAAGTAGAATACTTTAACGACGATCCAGAGTGATAAAAATCCGAAGAGTAAACCCCATATCGACTGCGTTGGTGAGACAAACCAGCCTTGTGAGTTGACGGCCAATCCTAGACCTGCTAGTGGAAAAGTCAGGCGATCGGGTAGTAGCTGCGTATCAAAATCAATACCGGTTAGAGCCACTAGTGTCCACACTAAAACGAGCGCTGACAATCCAGTTGCATTGACGCCGAATTTGTAGATCACGAGCACCGATAGTAAAGCGGTTACTAACTCAACTACAGGATAACGCAAACCAATCGCAGCTTTGCAGTTTGAGCAGCGCCCTTTTAGTGCCAGCCAGCTGATTAAGGGTATGTTTTCATACCATCTGATCTTATGAGCGCAATGGGGGCAGCGTGAGGCAGGTCGACTCAAAGTAATGGGTTGGTCAGTAGCCACGACATTCGCTATAGGTAACGTATGCTCGCGTGGCATATCGGCCTGTTCGATCATAAATTGGCTACATTCTTGTCGCCAACCGTAAATCATCATAAGTGGGATACGATGAATCACAACATTTAAAAAACTGCCAACACAAAGACCTAACAAACCAAATACGACCAAGGCTAGAGCTATATTTTCTTGTAGTAACTGTATGAATTGCATTAAACCATTATCCTACGACTGAGCCCATTTGGAAGATTGGTAAGTACATCGCAATGACCAGACCACCAACTAATACACCCAGTACAGCCATGATCATAGGTTCCATTAAGCTGGTCAAACCATCAACGGCATTGTCGACTTCGTTTTCGTAGTAGACAGCGACTTTATCTAGCATTTCTTCCAAGCTACCAGACTCTTCGCCGATACCCACCATTTGAATAACGAGACTTGGGAATAAATTGGTTGAACGTATGGAGAACTGTAGTTGCTGACCAGTAGAAACGTCATTTTTGACCTGTTGAGTGGCATTATAAAACACGACATTGTTGGTCGCACCAGCAGTAGAATCTAGCGCATCAATGAGAGGTACACCAGCGGCAAAAGTGGTAGATAGGGTACGAGCAAAGCGCGCAATAATTGCTTGGTAAGCAATATTGCCAAAAATTGGTGCTTTTAGTACCGCACGGTCTAAAAAGTCACGGAATTTTTTAGAGCGTTTTTTGGCTTCTGAAAATCCGATAATAGCCCCACCGATAAAAATAATTAAAATAAACCACCATGCTTTCATCCACTCAGACATACCCACTACCATTTGAGTAAAAGCAGGTAGCTCTGCGCCAAATGACTCAAATAGGTCTGAAAATACAGGCACGACTTTTATTAGTAGAATCATAGTAACGATAATGGCAACTACGATGACAGCAATCGGATATTTCATTGCTTTCTTAATCTTTGCTTTTAGTAGTTCGCTTTTTTCTTTGTAAGTCGCTACACGCTCAAGCATGGTCTCTAGCGCACCCGATTGCTCACCCGATTCGACAAGTGAGCAGAATAGATCATCAAAGTAACGAGGGTGTTTACGTAGGGCGGAAGCAAAGGTGCCACCTGCTTCGATATCAGCTTTGATTTGTAGCACCAAGTCTTTCATACTCGGATTATCAAGCGAATCTGCTACAATTTCAAAAGATTGAGTCAGCGGGACACCTGCTTTCATCATCGTTGCCAATTGTCGCGCAAAAATCGCAATATCAATGGCTTTAATTGGTTTTTTGAAGGTGTAGAGCGGTTTTGGTTTCTTCTTGATACCTTTAACCGTGATCCCTTGCTTGCGTAAAGTAGCTTTGGCTAACTCTAAGCTACGACTAGTGGTTTCGCCTTTCACCTTTTGCCCGCGCCGGTTTACGCCATCATAGACAAAGTCCAACAGCATGTCAGTCTTAGCTTTTGCCATATTACTACCCTCGAGATTGTCTAATATAGATATTGCAAACATAAAGCAGAATACCAGACAAAATTGTTGGCTGGTATACTTTATTTTAGCGCAAAAAACCAGTGCCTATCTGTTTTATTTTTAAGTATATCTATTAGATAGTATTTCTACGTTAGGAGCCTTTAGAAAGAAAAATACTAGAAGATTAGGGCGTGTTGAACATTCGACCATGGCACTGACAGCGACTATTTTTTAGGCGATTCGATGTTAAAAATAATAAGTTTAGTCACTCTAAGCGCTTATTTTTAACGATGAAGCGGCAA
>Ga0114909_1000702_pt1 | contig 22606 bp, 17 predicted proteins | sample MalvireepMed_906_FD_87290 | JGI IMG/M metagenome (GOLD analysis project Ga0114909, IMG submission 87290) | Marine viral communities from the Global Malaspina Expedition - Malaspina viral metaG DeepMed_906 | ecosystem: Environmental > Aquatic > Marine > Oceanic | place: Mediterranean Sea...
GGTAAATAAATCACTATATATAACAATGGGTGGTCTTGCTGATGAGGGAGTCGCTATTAGACCTGAAAATATAGAATTTTTAATAAAACTACTCGAAGAGGATGCTCCAGAAAATATTTCTTGGAAGTTTGATCATCACCCAGAGCAAAACCACATGACTTCTCCTTATCTCACTCTTTTTAGAGGTTTATCTTGGGTTTTCAGAGATTATCAATCTCCTACGTTTCTCGGTTATCAAGACTTCAAGAAATTCGGTGGTATTAAAGGACTTAAAGAGCACTTTTCAAATCGTCATAACAAATATCAAACACCAGCAAAAATTCCTGAAGATGTACTTGTTGGTTTAGGTTATGCATTTATCAATGAGAAGTCATACGATGAAGCAAATGAAATGCTAAAAACCACCCTTGAGTTCTACCCATCATCTCACGGAGCATACAATGCACTAGGTACGCTGTATAAGAAGACAAATAGAGCAACTATGGCCTTAACTTCATTCGAACAAGCGTTAACATTGGCCGAAAAAAATTCATCTCCTCATTTAAGCTATTTTAGAAAACAAGTGGCGGATGCAAAACAAGCTCTAGGAAAGAGTTAAGCTAAATGAATTGGAAGAAGTACGACCGTTGAAAGCCTTATTTCATTATTAAAAGGTGCTGCAATGGCTTAACTTCTTTCAATTAATTCTATTTGGTAACCATCTGGATCTTCGATAAAGGCAATTATCTCTGAAGGATCAGCTTTCATTGGTCCAGGTTGACGCGATATAACTACTCCTTGTTCAGCCAAGTAACGACAAGTTGCATAAATATCGCTTACCGCTAAGGCAATGTGTCCATAGTTATTGCCCTTTGTGTAAACTTGCTCAGCCCAGTTATGCGTTAGTTCCAGCACAGTATTGCTTTCTTCGTCACCGTATCCTAAAAAGGCCAAGGTAAATTCTCCGTCTGGATAATCTTTTTCGCGCTGCAGTGTCATGCCTAATAGTTGACAATAGAAATGCTTAGATTTTTCTAAATCAGTTACTCTCAACATAGTGTGTAAAATTCTAGTTGGTAATAATGTTTCTATATTCATTAAAGTGCTCTCTTAAATATCAGTCTCGTTATTAAAATTGATGAACCATCAGTACGTTATAGCCCCTGTAAAGCAGCATTAAGGTAATTATTTAAGTAACAATGTTTTTACCTTAATGCATTTTCATTAGCCAATATCATTAAATACATCGACCAATTTTTCGGGAATTGAAGTCAACGGAAAGTGTCCAGACTCTAGGGTAAACTCTCTTTTCAATGGCCAGTTTGTCATCATTTTGTCTTGGGCTCTTGGTGAAATAACTTTATCTATACTGGCCTTAATGTAATATTTCTCAACACTACCAAAATTGTCATTAGTCAGTTGAGCTTTTGCCATAAATGGCTCTGTCGCTTGTTTGAATAGAAATTTAGGCAAAATTTCGTCAAGATAAGCTAGGTCTATTACATCATTCAGTAAGACATTTCGTACAGTCTCTTCATTAACGGTTGCATAACTACCATCCTCTGAGAACAAAGTATTAGGCAATAATAGACCTTCTTCATCTGCCTGCATCACACTAAGCGGTGACTCACCATTTTCAAGCAACATTGCTGCGACATAAATCAATCGTTCTATGCTTTCAGGAATCAGCTCTGCAACTTGCGAAATAATGGCGCCAGCTAAAGAATGCCCTACCAGCACTACTTTTCCATCTAGTTCATTTAATGTAGCAATTACTGTCTGTACATATGCTTGCATAGTGACAGCCGAAATTTCAGCTTTATTATGACCATGACCTGGCAAGTCTATAGCTGTAACTTTATGGCCTTGTTTCGTTAATAATTCCGAAACATTATTAAATTCCCAAGCTGCGCCCCACGCACCATGTATTAATAGATAGTTTTTCATTTTCTTTCCTATATTTTAAATTTAGCGATATTAGGGCTGGCAACAAGGTTATTGATTAGCCCTAATGTGATAGAGAGCACTTAGTCGTAAAACGGTGAATTCATTTCTCGGCTTGCTTCTTCAACAATGCTTGCATCAAAAACTCGGGTGGTAAATGCAGCATTAAGACCAGCGGCTTCGGTTGGGAAATAATCAATAGCAAATTTTTTCGCATTTTCAATAGAGTCGAAAGCATACAAACCACCCGGTGTTCCAGTATGTAAACCACTTAACCAAGTTTTCGCTAAAATGCCAGGTTGTTGTTTTAAGACTTTATTAATCTCGCGCCATGGAGCACTATCAAAAGGTAAGGCACTTAATTGCACTTCGGTATACACATAAGCGCCAGGCTTTTGTTTATTTGCTGCACCAAAATGTACAGAGTCCATTTCTTGACTTGCTTCAATGACCGCTTCGGCATCAAAAATCAAGGTACGCTGAGGGCGACCTAATTGACGTGCTTCTGAAGGAAAGTACTGTGTAACAAACTTCTGTGCATTTTCAATTGAGTCAAAAGTATAAAAACCCCCTACCGAGGTATCATCAATACCTGCTAACCATGTTTTATTCAAAATTCCCGGTTGTTGCTTTAATGATTGGTTAATTTCTTGCCATGGCGCCTGAGTAAACGGGATCGCAACCTGAACTTCTGTGTATACAAATGCTTTCATAATAATTCTCCAAAATTTATGTTATTTAATTTATTCAACAACAAATTGTTTGTTGTTGATATCTAACCTCACAATTAAATATAACGATCACTATATTTAACTTGATGCAAATATATCGATCGTTATATTAATTGTCAACACAAAATATAACGATCACTATAAAATAATTTATATTCACCTTTTTCTCTTGAATAAAAATAGCGATCGCTATAAAATAATTTGACAAACATTTAGGTAATTAAAATGGCAACTAAGAAAGAGTTAACCAGAAAGCGCATTGTTGATGCCGCAAGTCAAAGTTTCAGAAGCAACGGCTATGCCGGTATCGGAGTAGATGGCATAGCAAAATCCGCTGGTGTTACTTCAGGCGCATTTTATGCACATTTAGGATCAAAAGACGGTGCCTTTGAAGCGGCTTTATCAACCGGCTTAGATGAAGTTATTGATGGTGTACCTCAATTTCAGCAAAAGCACGGTAAAGAATGGCTTGTTGCTTTTGCTGATTATTACCTAGGGAAACCACATAGAAACGATCTCGCTTGTGGCTGTGCCATGACCACGTTATCACCTGAAGTGGTACGCACAAAACCTAAATTGCATGCTATTTATGAAAGTAAAATGCTAGAGATCGTCGAGCTTATGGCGCAAGGGCTTAAAGGCGAATCAGCACAAGAATGCCTATCAAGAGCGTGGGCAGTTTTAGCTATATTAATTGGCGGTTTAACTATGGCAAGAGCGGTTGACTCGAGTGTAACAGCAGAGCAAATTGCAGTATCAATAACGAATGCAGCAATCAGTGCTGCTGGTGAGACTAAAGAATATAAACTCTAAACTTTTTCAGTGAAGGCCATAAAAAAGACTGAACTCTTTGTCCTTTATTTACTCAATAACAAAGATAAAGTCCATCATCTAACTCTTCAATCAACCATTAATATAACTCCCCTGCTTCGCTAACTTTTTAGTAATACAAGTTAGCGAGCTAACTGCCAGCGACTCAGATATTCTATTTTTCCTATTTCCGCCTGTTAGGCATGTAGAGACTAAGTTCACAGTCATAAATATACAGTAAACAACAGTTCATTTTTAGAATTCATACATCCAGCAAAACCCAAACCATAAAAATATTAAAAAATACTGGCAATGCTTGGTTACACTTTGTAACATGCAAACAAAAATCACTCTCATTTACATTACCAGTATTAATTGGAATATAATTTTATGAAAATTACCCAGCTTGCACGCGCAATTAAAATCGCGGTATTTGCAGCGATCCCTTTATCATCAATAACTTATGCACAAGAAGATGCTCCAGCAATGGAACAAAAGCTTGAAACTATTACGGTTACAGGGCAAAAAATCGATAGATCATTACAAGAAACAGCGAACAGTGTTTCAGTAACAACAGCCAAAGCATTAGAGCAGCTCGATATTTCTAGCCCGTCAGACTTATTTCAGCATATTCCCAATGTTCATGGCGGTACTAACCAAGGTTTCACCATTCGCGGTATTGATTCATTCAATGTTTCAGGTGGCGGTAATAGTTATCTAACGAGTGTGTATTTTGATGGCGCCCCATTACCATATAGAATGGTGAGATCTGGCAAGATGTCTCTGTGGGATGTCAGCCAAGTCGAGATTTTTCGTGGTCCACAATCAACTATACAAGGTAGAAACGCTTTAGCTGGTGCAATTATTATTCGTTCACAAGATCCTACCTATGAATGGAGCGGTAAAACGCGATTGACTGTTGGTGAAGAAGGACAACAAGAATTAGGCCTCGCGGGTGGCGGTGCATTGTTAGAAGATGAATTAGCCTTTCGTTTTAGTGCAGAGAAAAAAGAATTTGATGGTTATACCTACAACATTGCCCGCCAAGAAAATTCAGATGCTGAAGAAAGTGAAAACTATCGCGCAAAGTTGTTATGGGAACCAAGCGCGATAGAGAATTTTTCCGCATTATTTACCTATACTCACGACGAAACAGAAATTGGTGCTAAATGGTCTTTCACTGATAATGCCAAAGGACCCCGTACAGTGAACTTTGACGAGCCTATTTATGAAACAACTGATACCGATATCTATACTTTAGAGCTTGGTTATGAAATTAATGATGCTTGGTATATTGATGCTATAACCACGTACAACGAAGCCGGTTATGGTTATAATTGGGATGGCGATGTTACTCCTGAGCCAATTTCAACATTGACTGACGATCGAATGGACAAAACTTTTAGCCAAGAACTGCGTTTTACTTTTGACTACGATAACTTAAAAGGTGTTGTTGGCTTTTATTATTCTGATTTAGATGTAGTTGATAACTCGGCTGGTGGTCGTTCAATCACTCTAGCACAGCTTGGTGTGCCAACATTACTAACCGCACCAGCAGAATATGGTGGTCTGGGTTTACCTCAAGCAATGGCAGATCAAGTATTAGGAATTTATGCACCGGCAAATCCAGTACGTTTAGGTACCGAAGTTAATTATACCAGCGCGGTAAGCTCTGCAGCTATATTTGCTGATGCAACTTATTCACTTAATGACAACCTAGATATTATTGCTGGCTTTCGATATGACCAAGAGAGTCAAGAAAACGAAGATGCCAGCATTTATACCGTTGATAATGCCCACATGTTGCCAAACCCAGCGGACTATGCCGCAGTAAACCCTATGTTAGCTCAACTAATCACAGGTCTTAATGCCAACCTCTATGCACAAGCCCAATCAGCTTCTGGACAGCAACCACTAATAGATGAAGACTTTAGCGCCTTCTTACCTAAGTTAGGAGTGAGTTATCATTTCAACAACGATATGACTACTAGTTTCATTTATCAAAAAGGCTATCGTTCTGGTGGAGTTAGTTCAAATACAGCAACAGCAACAGTATATTCATATGAGCCTGAATATACCGACAACTACGAGTTATCTTTTCGTTCAACTTGGTTAGAAAATAGCTTAGTTATTAATGCCAACTTATTTTATTTAGATTGGCAAGATCAACAAATCAACGTGCAGTTGTCTGGTAATCAATATGATGTAGAAACACAAAATGCTGGAGCTTCAACGGTAAAAGGGTTTGAAACAGAAATTTTTTGGTATCCAAATGATAATTGGTCAATCACGGGTGGCATAGGTTACGCCAAAACAGAATTTACTGATTTTAAGTTCACCAATCAAGGCAATGAAGTCGTGTTGACAGGCAGACCTTTCCCTGATGCTCCTGAGTGGACAGCAAATATCGCTACTAGCTATATCTTTGACAGTGGTCTTTATATTAATGCCAATGCTAACTATGCCGATAGTTCAGTACCATTTACTAACCCCTATGCAATCATTCCTAATTTTGATCCTAGCAATGAACCAAAAAATGATGCGCGTGTACTGGTAAATGCACAAGTGGGTTATGAGTGGAATCATTACAAAGTTTGGCTACAAGCAAACAACTTACTTGATGAAGAATATATTGAAAACTTAATTTCAGTACCTGCAGCTCGTATAGAGTCAGGACAAGCTGAAATTGGTGCGCCAAGACACTTCAGTATTAGTTTTCAAGCTAGCTTTTAACTAAATAGACAATTTAAAACAACAAAAGCCTCGACATTGCTGTCGGGGCTTTTTTATTGGTTATAGTTGTTAAGCCGATAAACTAACATGCTTTTATAAGATAAGATCATTAAAAGTACATGTAAGACTAATAAGTCAGGCTATTATCAGGCAGCTATAACCATCAATAAGACCCTGTTAACAAAAAAAGAATAATCCGCTAAAGCGAGAGTTTAGTAGAAGAGAAATAAACTCATTTAACAGGCGCTAGGTCTAGTAGGAAATTGTTACAAATCATTTATTGAGCACGTCTGTTATTAACTTAAATAGCGTTAACTAAGTGTTACGATATACAAACCAGTAATTAACAATTTCCTAAAAGTACAACCATATAATAATAAAGGAACTATCAATGATAAAAGTAAAATACGCACTGCCAGCATTAGCTATGCTCTGTACAACAGCTAAAGCTGATAAGCAGGAGGAATGGTTTTTACACAGCAGCATTTCACCTGATGCTAAAACAATAGCATTCTCATATAAAGGTGATATTTATAGTGTCTCGGCAAAGGGGGGAACAGCAAGGCCATTAACTTTACATAGCGGTTGGGATGGACACCCAATTTGGTCTCGTGATGGTAAAAACATTGCTTTTGCCAGCGATAGAAATGGCAATTTAGATGTTTATTTAATGCCAGCTAAAGGTGGTAAAGCCAAGCGCTTAACCTACCACTCTTCTCATGATATACCTCAAGATTTCAGTAAAAACGATAATAACGTGCTATTCACATCTGCACGTCAAGATTCTGCCTCATCAACCTTATTTCCAACATCTCGATTAACTGAAAACTATACGGTTTCAGTTAAAGGGGGCACACCATCAATGTTGTCGACTATTGCAGGCTCAGAGCTTCAATACTCACCCGATGGTAATAAATTACTGTACCGCGACGAAAAAGCCTATGAAAATCAATTTAGAAAACACGATGTATCCGCTTTCGCCCGTGACGTTTGGCTTCATGACTTAAAAACAGACAAACACACGCAATTAACAACCTTTGAAGGCGGCGATCACAACCCCGTCTGGGAAGATAAAAACACTTTCTATTACACCAGTGAAGAAAAGTCTGGTGCATTTAATGTATGGCGCTCTGATCTTGACGGCGATAATAAGAAACAAGTTACAAAATTCAAAGAACATCCTGTGCGCAGCTTATCGATCAGTCAAAAAGGGACATTAGCCTTTGTTCACCACGGTAGTATTTACACACAAAAGGGTCGTAAGCTTAATCATGTGAAAATTAATATCGCAAACGATATTCAAGAAGATGATTTATTACCAAAATCATTAGGTGGAAAAGTAACTGAATACTCAGTATCACCTGATGGTAAAGAAGTTGCCTTTATTGCCCGCGGTGAAGTTTTTGTTGCCAGCACAGAGTTTAAAACAACGCGAGCAATTACCAATACCCCACAGCAAGAACGCTCAGTATCATTCCACAAAGATGGTAAAACACTCTTATATACTGCGGAGCGAGAAGGTAGTTGGGGCTTGTTCGAAACATCCATTGTTAATGATGATGAGCCTTATTTCTTTGCCTCAACAACATTAAAAGAAGAGGTTGTTCATTTAGCTAAGACTGATAGCTTCCAGCCAATTTATTCTCCAGATGGTAAAAAAATTGCATTTTTATCAGGTCGTGATGAAATTCAAGTTATTGATCGTGAAAGTAAAAAAGTAAACGTTGCCTTAGGTAAGGAACACAATTATTCCTATGCTGATGGAGATATAAGTTTTGATTGGGCACCTGACAGTTATTGGATGACCGCCAGCTTCTCCCCTCGTAAACGTATGTTTATTAACAATGTTGGTGTATTCCCTTCAGACGGTTCAAAACAACCCGTAGACATTAGCTTATCTGGTTACAGTGATGGTTCACCAAATTGGCATACTGATGGAGACACCGTATTGTGGTTTAGTACTCGTTATGGACAACGTGACCATGGCAGCTGGGGTAGAGAAGAAGATGTAATGGCTGCTTTTTTAACGCAGGATGCTTATGACAAATTCACTATGTCTAAAGAAGAATACGCCCTGCACAAAGAGCTTGAGGAAGACGAGGAAAAGTTAAAAAAAGAAGAGCAAGAAAAAGCGGATAAAAAGCCCAAAGATAGTGATAATAAAAAGAACGTAGAGAAAGAAGCAGCAGATCCCGTTAATATAGAATGGGATAATATAGAGCGTAGAACAGCACGATTAACCTTGCATGCTTCAGACCTTCGCGGTGCTTACCTCACTAAAGATACTAAAGAGTTGTACTACCTTGCTCGTTTTGAAAAAGGATATGACTTATGGCGTCATAATATTCGTGAAAAGAAAACTGAGCTTGTTGCCAAGTTAAACGCGCGCTCTGTTAATATGTCATTTAGCGATGATGAAAAGAACCTCTTTGTTTTGGCTGACGGTAAATTAAAACAAGGTAAAGTCGGGGAAAAGATCTCTCTCAAATCAATCAGTGTTAGCCCTGTCATGCAACTAAACACAGTGCAAGAGCGCGAGTTTATGTTCAATCACAGTTGGCGTGTAATCAAAGATAAGTTCTATCGCGATGATATGCACGGTATTGATTGGGACAAGATGGGTGATTCGTACCGTAAAAAACTTAACGCTATAGGCCATGGTCGTGATTTCGCTAACATGTTTGCTGAGTTAACAGGTGAATTAAATGCCTCTCATATTGGTTCATCTTACCGCCCACAAAGAAGCTCTAGTAACGACGCTACAGGACGCTTAGGATTATTCTTTAAAGACAATACTCGCTTTGAAGTGGAAGAAGTCTTAGCTCAAGGTCCATTTGACAAGGCAAGCAGCAAGGTAAAATCGGGTGTCAAATTAACAGCGATTAATGGTGTTAAATTAACTCAAACACAAAACTTACATCAGCTATTAAATCACAAGGCAGGCAAACGTGTTCGATTCTCGTTTGAATCAGCTGACGGTAATAGTTTTGATGAAGTGATTAAACCAACACGTTCTCTAGGTAACTTACTGTATAAACGTTGGGTAGCTTCGCGTGAAGCCTTAGTAGAAGAACTTTCTGGCGGACGTTTAGGTTATGTCCATGTGCGCAGTATGAATGATCCAAGTTTTAGAGCTGTCTATTCGAACTTGTTAGGCAAGCACTTTGATAAAGAAGCTGTGGTAGTTGATACACGCTTTAACGGTGGCGGTTGGTTGCACAATGACCTAGCTAAGCTGTTAAGCGGTAATGAGTACTTTACAATGCATGTTCGTGGTCGACAATACCATGGTGATCCATTAGATCAATGGAACAAACCATCTGTACTTTTAATTAACGAAGGTAATTACAGTGACGCTCATGCCTTTGCCTATACCTACAGTGAACTTAACATAGGAGAAATGGTCGGGATGCCAGTGCCTGGAACAATGACAGCTGTCTGGTGGGAAACAGGGATTTCTGGTGACTTCCGTGCTGGTGTTCCACAAGTGGGTATGAAAAATACTAAAGGCGAATATCTAGAAAATAACCAAACCATGCCGGATCATTTGGTGAAAAATGATCCTGAATCTACGGCTAAAGGCCGAGACAAGCAAATTGAAAAGTCTGTTGAGGTATTACTGAAAAAACTAAAATAAGTCTAAAAAAGCAAACCTAAGCCGCGTCACTCGATGCGGCTTTTTTTTGCGCGCTCACATGAGAGTAACAAGATTCTTCGCCAGCTAATGCAGATAAGAGACTCTCAACTGCACATCTATTTTAATCACGGTTCTAATTTTTCTGTTAACAACAAAAAAGCCCCTACATTGCTGTAGGGGCTTTTTTTAGAATAAGTGAGTTGACCGCATAAGCCGGGTTTTGTAGCTCCCTAAGGAGATGACAATCATTCGTCTAGGCCTTAAATCGCTCTAAGGCTCAAGCAACCTACCCGGTTTCCACGCGAGCCACGCTTATATTAATTTTACCGAAATAAAACTAATCATGAAACCCTATTTGGTCTTGCTCCAGGTGGAGTTTACCCTGCAATTACTGTTACCAGCAATCCGGTGCGCTCTTACCGCACCCTTTCAGCCTTACCTGTTCTTCCGAAGAAGTCATCGGCGGTCTTCTCTCTGCTGCACTTGTCGTCGGCTTGCGCCGCCCAGGCGTTACCTGGCACCCTGCTCATTGGAGCCCGGACTTTCCTCCCGCTAGTAATACTTACGCAAACTAGCCAGCGATTGTCTGGTCAACTCGGCGCGTATTCTACCTGTGCAGGTTGCAAGCTACAAGCTAAAAGTACATAGATTTTTTCAGCGGAGTACTTTACCTTTAATGTTATTCGGCTAGCGCAAGTAACTGAGGCAGAAAATTTTCACTTTCTTGCGCTAACTGACATTGTTCGACTAATACGCCTTGTAATATTTCCTTAGTTGTCAATGGATTAGCTAAGACAACACGGAAAACTATCACTTTTTCGCCACCATAATGCCCTACTTCAATACGAGTTCGAGAAACAAATGAGCGGCCATCTTCACGTTGACGCTTTTGAATGAACTTAGTTAATTTTCCTAACAATAAATTCAACTTTGCTTGTGCTTCAATATCATTGTTAGCACTGTTTTTAGCTAAAAGAGCCTGTACCTTTTTAGGGGCATAACGATAAGTTAATAAACACAGTTCAGGTTTAGTAATCAATTCAAAATCATCATGCTGGTTAATTAACTCAGCGAAGTACTCTGCTTTTTCAATCGCTTGATTGATCAACATTTCATAACCAGGACGACTAATAATATGCAAACTTGCATACACCAACATCGCCATGCCCGGTCGTGAGCCTTCTAAAGTATGACTACCTAAATCTTTTGAGCCTTTACGTAAAATATATTCTGCATGGTGTTCAATTGCAGAAACCGATGAGGGGTCTTTAAAAATAACTAAACCGGCGCCCATTGGTACATACATTTGCTTGTGAGCATCAATAGTAACGGAGTCTGCCCGTTCAATGCCCGCTAACAATGGTCGGTATTTATTTGATAATAAAGTAGCACCGCCCCAAGCTGCATCAACATGAAAATGAATTTTATATTGTTCAGCGATATCTGCTATTTGATCTAAGGGATCAATGTTACCCGTTTCGGTAGTACCCGCGACTCCCACAATTGCTAAGACTTTGATATTTTGATTAGCTAATTCTTGGCACTTAGCCGATAGTTTTTCACAATCGATTTTATTATTTTCATCGGTAGCAATGGCGATAACGCTATCTTGACCAATACCTAAAATATCAGCCGACTTCTTCAACGAATAGTGACCGCGTTCAGAAACTAAAATAGCTAAACCTTTATAGCCATAATGCTGTAAAGCAGAAAATAGTCCTGCGCGAGCAATGCCTTTAAAGTTACCTTCAGCCTTTAATAGTTTATTGCGCGCCACCCAAAGAGCAGTAATATTAGCGACAGTACCACCAGAACAAAATGCACCTAAAGAATGCTGAACACTATGCATTTTATCTTGATAAAAATTGTCATCTTTCTGGTAAACCAGATTATGCATCATACCTAGAACTTGTCGCTCTAAGGGCGTAAATGCTTTTGAGGTTTCAACTTTTACCAAATTTTGGTTTAAACCGATCATCAATTTTGACAATGGCAATATAAATGATGGCAACGCTGAGGTCATATGGCCAATAAAACTTGGACTTGAGGTATGAACCGATTGCGACACTAACTTATCAAGTAAGTGATGCATATGATCTGAAACAAAAGCTGGTTGCTCTGGAATATGAGCATTAACAAAGTCTTGTTCAATATCTGTTAAAGCATTTTTATTGGCAACAATATGGTTATTTAAAAAACCAACAAGGTTTTGCGACATCTCTTGCTCAATACGACCTAACGTAGAGTCAGGCGCTTCAGCTAAGGTAAAAATTCGATATAAAGATTCTTGCGTTGCTTCAGCAGTACGTTTACTTGCGCTCATAATTTTTCACTTTTACCGCTTGTTGCTTATTGAAATAACTAATATTTTTGTTTTATATTTTTTCTTAAACCTTTTCCTTAAGGCGTTTATAAAAGAAAGCATTATTAATAAAGCTACAAGCATTATTAATAAAGCTACAAGCATTGCATTATTATGCTCGCACTTTAATAAAAAACGCAGCAAAAGTCTTCTATTTTTAGCATTTTCACTTCATTTGAGTATAATAACGACAATCTTATTCACCTCACATTAACATGGATATTGTTTACAACTTATGAACAAGACTCTCAAGCTGGCCTTTAAACAAAACCTCAAAAATGCCTTTAGCAAAATTTTTTCCATTTCCCTATTAACACTATCAAGTCAAGCGATAGCCGATACAACTTATATCGGTTTTGATTATATGTTGACTGATATTGACCTTGCTAGTGAAAACGCGAAGCCCAGTGCTGTCGCAATACGTGCAGGGGTTAGTAATAGCAATATGGCTTTTGAAGCTCAATATTTGGTAGGCAATACTGATGATATTTACCGCATGGAGTTCGATTTAGAGCAGAGCCTTGGTTTATATTTTGTCATGCAATCGGACGTTGTAGATGGTTTTGGCTTAGATGTATCTCTAGGGTATGCCATGACAGATATGACGGTAACTGGCCCAGAAGAAACTTATAACGGCGAAGATCATTATAATGGTTTTTCTTGGGGTGCAGCAATTCACCAGCAGATCCCTTATTTTGAACAGGCAAGCATCAGACTTGGTTATCAGTCACTTTATAAAGATAGTGATATTGACATTACCAACATCTCCCTTGGTTTCACTTATAACTTTTAATTGGCACTCTCCATGATAATAATTTCCAGAAATACAATAACAAAGCAATTTACGAAAGTTGCCACCGCGATCCTTATAGCAACCAGTACATTATTAACAGCATGTGATAATGATAATAACTCTGCTGAGCTGGCTAAAGCAGTAACACTAGAGAACCTACGCTCAAGTGGAGCGATAATTGAATCTGTCACTATTGTTAATGATAAAACACGATTGAAAGCTGGGGACAAATATCAACTCGTAGCTATAGGTGTTGACAGCAACGGCGAAGTTAGAGATGTCACCAACGAATTAACATTATGGGCTTCTAGTGATAACAGTATTGCAACGGTTAGTAACAAAGGTCTAGTGACTGCGGTAGCAAATTCGGATATTGATCAAGGCAGGGTCATTATTACTGGCACTACCATTAATGATATTTTTGGCGAAGGTGAAATGTCTGTTAGTAATGTTGCTGTAAGCGTTATTACTTTAAAACAAACCTCTCCAGAAGTGGGTAACATTAATACCTGTATCGACGCTAACATTAAGGGTGATGTCACTTATGAAGATGGTTATATATCGCTTAACACTGTTAAAGATATGTCCTTCACACTTGACGACAGTTCCAGCGCAGTGATTACTGAAGACGGTACTTTATATACTTCTGCTGAAGGTATAGAAAATACTACCATTACTTCAAAAATTGATAATATTAGCGATCAATTAACTGTCACTGCCGATGCTAAAAACTTAGACACGATTGAAATTTTACTTGCCGATGAAGCAACTACAGTGATCACTTTGAACATGGGGGATCGCATACAAGTAAATGCTCAAGCGACATTAATTGAGAGTGTATCAAAAGACACCTTTGATATTGACCCAAGCATAACTTGGCAACAACGCGATACAGGACTCACTGGTATTACCGCAACAGGAGAAAATAAAGGCACCCTATTAGCACTTAAAGCCGGAGTTACCGAGTTAACAGGTGCATGTGGTGGTGTAGAAGCTAAAGCTATTTTAGAAGTTAAAGGCGAAGCTAAGCTTGAAAGCACGCAAATTAATGAAGGTGAAGATGCCATTGTAATCGCACCATTAAAGTCAGTTGAGCTAACCCTAACCGCCAATTATGATATTGCGCCAACAACATTGAATGTTTCTGAATTTGCTAACTGGGATATTGTTGGTAATGATATCGTTAGCATTGAGTTAATTTCATCTGGCACGAGTGAAGCACATTACAAATTGACTAGCACTTCAATCAGTGAAGGCAGTGTTGTGCTCTTAGTTACCTACGACGGAATCGTTAGTAGTGTACGTATCGATATAGAAAGTTAAACTGCTCGTTAGGTTAAGTTTAAGCACAAAAAAGCCGCTCACTATATTTGAGCGGCTTTTTATTATTTTGAAAATGGCAATTCTTTAAATCCATCAGTTCAAAAAATTCATCTAAATAGCACTCACCATAAGCATGAGTGCTTAAAGCCAAGAAGCGGCATAAATAAGACCCGCTTGTACCAAAACAAATAATGAAAAAGTAAGCGTTAGTATTTTTCGTTTAATGGCTATCATAATATTTCCTTATTGCTATCTGTTTTGCTTATTTACATAATAAGCAGATATAAACAATAGATAGCAATCAGTATACCAACCACATAACAAATTGATTTATATATAAAAATAAAAAAGCCATTATCTATTGATAATGGCTTTTTAGTATAAATGACTAGATTGTGGTTTATTTAACTACCGTAACAAGCAGGCTTGACGATAAGTTGCCAACATTGTTGGTCGCTAGCCTGGTATTTAGCCTCGAAAGGCGTGAGCGGCTCTTCATTATCTGATTGAGTTACTTTAGTCATTTCACCAACTAAACCTGCAATATCAGCAGCCTGTTGGAATTCTTCTAGATATAGACGCCAGTTACTTCGCAAAATAATTTCATCGCCCAAAGATATGAGTACCGGAAATACCGCACTACCATGCCAGCGACGTTGGATATGTTTTGATTTAGGCCATGGGTTTGGATACAAAATATAATGCTTACTGATCGGCCAGTTAGCCGCTTTAACTAAACGATAAAAGTCATTTAAATCAGCTCTAATCAAATGATAGTTATCACCATCAAAAGTCTGCTCAACATTACGGTTAATTCGGTGTGCTGACTTATCAATTCCAATCACTAGCGCATTAGGGTTTTGCTTAGCAAGTAAACGCGTACTTTGGCCAACACCACAACAAGAGTCTAGTATCACTGGGCCATCAAAAGCTTGTACAACTTTATTAATTTCATCAAAAGCTGATTTTGTATGGCTTTGGTAAGGCTTTTGAAAAGGGTGAGATAAGTGTTTTTCTACTATCTCTTCAAGCTTCTCATGAATGCCCGTTTGATTAGTGACAATTACTTTTGAATCACCGGTAATTTCTGTTTTCATTTCTTTACTCATAGTTATTAACTTCTAAGACCTATGCCTTTACTTATCAATACCATAGCAATGGTAAATAAACTGATGATAAAGAAGCCAATCACAGCAAAAGCCGTAACTAAGTTCACATCAGATATACCTAAAAAGCCGTAACGAAAAGCATTAACCATGTAAACAATTGGGTTAGCTTGGGAAACGCCTTGCCAGAACTCTGGTAATAAACTAATCGAATAAAACACACCACCAAGATAAGTTAACGGCGTTAAAATAAAGGTTGGGATAATGGAGATATCATCAAATGAGCCAGCAAAAATGGCATTAATCAAACCACCTAAAGCAAACGTTGCCGAAGTCAATGATACGGTTGCAATAATCACCCAAACGTTATGAATTTGGATATCAACAAATAATAGCGATACTAATGTGACAATTAATCCCACGAGAATGCCGCGACACATACCACCGCCAACGTAACCAGCAACAATAACCCAATTAGGCACAGGCGCAACGAGCATTTCTTCAACATTACGTTGCCATTTGGCGCTAAAGAACGATGAAGCAACATTCGAGTATGAGTTGGTAATAACACTCATCATAATAAGGCCTGGTACAATAAAGGACATATAATCAAAGCCACCCATTTCACCAATACGTGAACCAATTAGCGAGCCAAATATAACAAAATATAAACTAATGGTAATTGCTGGCGGTACTAAGGTTTGCACCCAAATACGCATGAAGCGTTGAATTTCTTTGTTCAATATACTTTTCAGGGCAATGGAGTTATTCATATTATTTGGCCTCTTTAATAGCGTCATTTTTTGAGATAAGGTTGACAAACAACGCTTCTAATCGATTACTTTTATTACGCATACTTAAGACTTTAACCCCTTGGACAGATAACTGTTCAAAGACTGCATTTAGGCTTTGTGTTTTTTGTAAGTCAACTTCTAGAGTATGATCATCAATAATGCGATGACCAACATCATTAAGAACTATTTTTTCTTTAAAAGGCGATAAATCCAAAACAAAAGTCTCGCCATCTAATTGTGCTAACAAGCCTTTCATGCTGTTATTTTCAACAATTTTACCACCATCTATTATAGCGATATTACGACATAAGCTTTCTGCTTCTTCTAAATAATGCGTAGTCAAAATAATAGTAATGCCTTGCGCATTTAACTCTTGTAAAAACTCCCACATACCACGGCGAATTTCTATATCGACCCCCGCTGTTGGCTCATCTAAAATGAGCATTTGTGGTTCATGCATTAAAGCTCGGGCAATCATTAAACGACGCTTCATACCGCCTGACAACTCTCGTGCAGCAGAGTTACGCTTGTCCCATAACTCTAATTGCTTTAAATATTTTTCAGCACGCTCTAAAGCTGTGTTTCTATCAACACCATAATAACCTGCCTGGTTTACCAAAATATTCACTAAAGGTTCAAACTGGTTAAAGTTAAATTCTTGCGGCACTAAGCCAATAAAGCTTTTTGCTTTTTCTAAATCTTTATCAATATCATAACCAAAGACTTTGACTTGGCCTTCGGTTTTATTAACCAGCGAGGTGATAACACCAATGGTAGTAGACTTACCTGCGCCATTAGGACCTAACAATGCAAAAAAATCACCTTTATTTACCGTTAAATCTATACCTTTTAGCGCTTGGAAGCCGCCTTTATAAGTTTTAGCTAACGCGCTTATTTCTAATGCATGTGTCATGTCAGTTGCCTAGTGCTAATTAATGATATTAGTGATGGAAGGTAGATATGGTGGTGATTGTCCATTTTTCAATAGCAAAATGGATCTGCTCGAAATTTTCCTTAATACATCTTATCACTTAAAACGGGTCACCTGCCGCCTTTGCTTACTGTCACTCTTGTTTAACGATTGTATACAATTTATAGTAACAGCAATTTTGTCTACCTAGAAAAATAATCAGCCTAAGGAATTTCTATGTATAGAAAGCAACTTAAACAGCTAAAGCATGTAGCACTAACAAGTTTGTTAGCTCTGCCCTTGCTCACTTGCCAACAGACACCGCAAGCACAATCCAAGCAAAGTGAGAGCACTTCAAGTGAGTTAACACTCAAGAGCATTTATCAAGACAAAAACTTCAAATCAGAGCGTATTGGTCAAATTCGCTGGTTGGAAGATGGCAGCTCATACCTAGCGATTGAAAAGTCTGCAATCAGTAAAGATGATAACGAAATAGTTAGTTATGAACCAAGCAGTCAAGCACGTACTGTGTTAGTTACTGCTAAACAATTAACGCCTCAAGGCAGTGATGAAACATTAGTGATAGATAACTATGTGTTCTCTGACGACAGAACTAAATTGCTTATATATACCAATAGCAAAAAAGTATGGCGCTCAAAAAGTCGTGGCGATTATTGGCTATTTGATATGACTAGCAAAAAGCTGACTCAGCTTGGTGGAAAAAATGTTGCTAGCAGCCAATTAATGTTTGCTAAGTTCTCTACTGATGCAAACCAAGTTGCTTATGTTTTAGAAAATAATATTTTTGTTCAAGAGCTAACAAACTTCACCGTGACGCAGCTTACCTTTAGCGCAAATAAAAGTGCCAGTAATGGCATTATCAACGGATTATTTGATTGGGTTTACGAGGAGGAATTTTTAATAAGAGACGGCTTTCGTTGGAGCCCAGACGGTAAAAAAATTGCTTATTGGCAGTTAGATACTAGTGGTAGTAAAGACTTCATTATGATCAATAATACGGACAGTTTATACCCTAGCCTAACAAAGTTTCCTTATCCTAAAGTAGGCGAAACGAATGCTTTAGCGAAAGTAGGTATCGTTGATTTAACCAGTAAAAAGACGATATGGACAAAACTGCCTAATAATTCACGCGAGATGTATATCCCGCGCATGAACTGGTCGGGTAACAGTGAAGAAATTCTAGTACAGCATGTTAACCGTAAACAAGACACCAATCATTTATACCTTACTAATGCAAACAACGGTGAAGTCAGTTTAATCATGACAGAACAGGAAGAGAGTTTTCTTGATTTTTTTGCTGATGCAAAATGGTTAGACAAGGGCAAAGCCTTTATCTGGACCAGTGAACGTAGTGGCTGGCGCCACTTATATCGCATTTCTCGCGATGGCAGTGAAGTAGTTAATTTAACGCAAGGTGAGTTTGATATAACGGATATTAAGGCCGTTGATGAAAAAAATGGTTGGTTATATTTTATTGCTTCACCGAAAAATGTCAGTCAACGATATTTATATCGCAGCAAACTCGACGGTAGCTTAAGCAACCAAAGAGTTACTCCTGCTAATTTCGAAGGCTTTAATAAATACCAAATGGCAGAGAACGCCAGTTGGGCTATTCATAGTCATTCCAGCTTTAATGAACCAACAACAAAATATTTAGTTGAAATATCAGCTAAGCAAGGCAGTCAACACCAACTAAAACATAGCTTGATGACCAATGACAAACTAACAAGCAAGATAAACAAAATTAACTTAGCTAAAACTGAATTCTTTCAAGTTACCGCTCAAGATGGGGTTGTGCTTGATGGTTACATTACCCGACCAGCTAATTTTGATGCCAATAAGAAATACCCACTTATTTTCTACGTTTACGGCGAAGCTTGGGGGCAAACTGTGCAAGACAAATGGCGTGGTAATGCCTATATGTGGGATCAATACTTAACTCAGCAAGGCTTTATTGTTGCTTCAGTAGACAACCGTGGCACAAGAGCACCCAAGGGACAAGCATGGCGTAAGTCCATCTATGGTGGTGTGGGAATTTTATCTTCACGTGATCAAAGTGATGCCTTAAAGGCCATGAGCAAACGTTGGTCTTATATCGATACTAACAGAGTAGGTATTTGGGGCCACTCAGGCGGCGGTTCAATGACTTTGAATATGCTATTTAGATATCCTGAACAATATCAAGTTGGCATTTCATCAGCGCCAGTCGCGGATCAATTGCTTTACGATACTATTTACCAAGAACGTTATTCGGGGTTATTGCCTGACCACGCAGAGGGTTATAAACAAGGCTCACCGATAACTCATGCTAAAAACCTACAAGGCGAATTATTACTTGTTCACGGTACGGGTGATGATAATGTGCATTATCAAGGCAGTGAACGTTTAATCAATGAATTGATCAAACATAATAAGCAGTTCGAATTTATGTCATACCCAAACCGTAGCCACAGTTTACGCGAAGGTGACGGCACTACCTTGCATTACAAAACCATGAAAACTGAGTTTTTCAAAGAGCACTTATTACCTTAAGTGTTTAAGTAGACAAACTATATTAGTTGAAATAAAAAAGGCAACTCAATGAGCAAGCCGTTTACCTAACGTGGATCTATTGAACCACGTTATAATTATTACTCTTAACTATCATGACTTTACACCCTAACACTACCAGTAGGATATCTTTCCAGAAATGCTAGACTTCACCAAAGCAGCCGAGATCTTAAAAAATCGTCAATCGCTACATGGTTTTGATGGATACTCGAAATTTTGTAGAGAATATGGATTTGATAAATGCCACTACTTAACCCAAGCTTTGATAGAGAGATTAGAAACAAATAAAGTAATCCTTTTTTACTTATCTATCTCTAAGCAGATAATTCACTCAGCAGTGTTATTGAATAATAAAGTTATTGATTGTTATGGAATTTCAGATGTGTCAGACACGGTACTGTATTACAACTCTCTTAATTACATGACAGATAGTTATCAAGTAGATGGAGAGTGTAAGCATATAGTGATTGACTCTAATGAATTTGATCCAAATATTTATTACTCTTCGGTTGCGCAAGATAAATCTCATTTTAAATCAGTAGCAGAAAAATGGTTTGATCTATATGGTCAATTAAAGCCGATCACCTAAAGATCCACATTAAGTAAACGGCTTGACTCAATGAGTTGCCTTTTTATTATCTATCGTAATTAGTATATTAAAGTGCTAACCAAAATTAACGATTAACATTTCTTTTTCTAGTCTTAGCTAAAGCAAACATAGCAATTAACATCATCATTACTGATGAAGGTTCAGGTACTTCTGAAACAGTTCCAACTGTGAAGTCATCGAAACCAAAAAAGTCCGAGCCATTACCTGTGTTAGCAAAAGTGATACTTGTGAAAGTATTAGCGGTATCAATGATGCCCCAATAAAGTAAAGCACCATTAGTAGCGCGACCTTTTGAGTGGGCTACATCGAATTCTTGTACAATACCACCTGATAATGTTAGTGATATTTGGCCAGTGAAATCGCCCATATCAATGCCATAAAAGCCAAATGCAGCAACTGCTTCGGTAAAGTTAATGGTAAAAGATGATGAACTAGTTTCCCAATAGTTACTGCCGCTATGTGCACGACGAGAAGGACCACCACCAACATTGTTATTGCTAAGGTCACCACTTCCACTCATGGTAGCGACACCTAAGGCACCAAAATCAACGGCAAGTGGAGCGCTAGAGCCGACATTATAATTTTCAAAGTCTTCGGTCCAAATATCAGTCAAAGCATTTGTGAAATCATTATGAGCCGAATCTGCATTGGTAGAAACATCACTATTAAACCAATTTAAATCTTCACCAAAATATATAATCCCTGCATTAGCATTCGCTGTAAGTACAGAAAATACCAAAGCAATAAAAATTTTACGCATATTTTTCTCTTATTTAAGATGTTGTCAATTAAGGCTCCTCCATAGCACAAAACAAGCCAACTAAATATAACTATACATTTCAATCTGTTGATTAAGTTCAACTACCCCAAAAGCAAATTAGTGTAAAATAATTGGACACAATTAATTGAAGTAATCATTATCCTTTGTTACCTCTTATTAGCGAAATAACTATTTTATTAAGCTGCCACTTGTTGTGCTGTTGTTAGTTTTTTACAGCCATAAACCAACAAAGCGCCTTGTAAAACAAATAAGTATGCTCCTGAAGCAGGCATGATAATGACTAATGCCATGCCAATAGCAATAAAGCTCCAACCTAAGGAACTAGGTGGTATAAACCCTTCTGCTAAGAGTTTTTTCAGCGTTAAACCAAATGCTATCCAAAAAGTGCCTGACGTTAAAAACCAGATAATAGCTTCTCGGTCGAATAACATATTGCCATCAAGCACAGTACTAGCAAACCACGCCTCTTGATGCATTGCAGTAAGTATCGGCCAGCCCATCAATAAGCCGATGAGGTTATGAATAATACCTGTTGCGATTAAAAAGTGTCCGGAGTATTTAATCATTTGTTACGTCCCTTTCTTTGTTGGTAAAACGGTTAGTTAGATTTTTAATTAGGTTATGGTGCGATAAATGTTTTAGCGCCCAGTGCACTAATACGTAAAACTGTAGCCATGGAAGGTCTGGGGTATACTTGCTGCATGCCTAAAAAGTTAGCGTAAGCCATTAAGGCAATATCCTCAGCCTGTGCTTTTTCCATACCTAATTCAATGTAGCAATCGCTCAAATATACTTGTCGCTGCTGATCTATTTTTGCTAAATGATTCGCTATTGTGTTCTCTTTTAATGCCCATGCTCTAATATGTAATTCCGCTTCAATATTATGACTGCTGATCACTTGATCGAGTTTTTCCAAACGTGCCAATGGTGACGACTCAGTATTAGCTTTTGTAATAAAATCTACCGTCATCTTTTCATACCAATAGCTCATTAACTGTTCAATAAAATCTGCTCGGTTAGCAAAGTGGTGATAAAACGATCCTTTAGACACTTTTTTTAGTTCACATAACGGCATTATTTTTAAATGATCTGGGCCTTTGTCAACAAGTACGCTTAATGCAAAATCAAGCCAATCACTTTTGTTATTACGTGCTTGTTTCTGGTTTTGATTTATAGGCATATGATTCTCTTAGATTCGACCAGCACGAATAGCATTGTTAATAACACTACGGGCAATGACATAATGGAAAGGTAAGATAAAATTAACGTACAGGCGTCCAATCACGGTCTTTTGATTTACTAAAGTAGAGATAACTACATCATCACCTTGTATTGCTACTGACAGATAAAACGCCATATGCTTATCTTCGGCTGATGAAACAATTTCATGTTCTGTTTTTTCTGTCACCACTAAAAACCCCGCTCGTTCGCCAACGGCAAGTTCATCTACTTTAGGAGACATTCCGCGCTCCTCCTCGGTACCAACAGAAAAGCCAAACAAGGCAACGCAGGAATTACGTAC
>Ga0114909_1000713_pt1 | contig 22317 bp, 18 predicted proteins | sample MalvireepMed_906_FD_87290 | JGI IMG/M metagenome (GOLD analysis project Ga0114909, IMG submission 87290) | Marine viral communities from the Global Malaspina Expedition - Malaspina viral metaG DeepMed_906 | ecosystem: Environmental > Aquatic > Marine > Oceanic | place: Mediterranean Sea...
GAATTGAACAATGAATGATTTGATAGAAAACCTAGCTATATTAGCTAGTGAAGAAGGTTACAATAAAACCGCGCTTTCAGGTGTTGGTATCTATAAAACCAGTGAATCTACAGCAAGAGTGCCTCTATGTTATAGCCAAGGAATTATCATAGTGGTTCAAGGTCGAAAACGCATTCACTTCAACCAGCAAAGCTTTGATTATAACCCTGACAATTACTTAACACTAACGCTGCCACTACCGGCTGAATGTGAAACCATAGTCGAAGATGGTAAACCTTTGTTAGCACTGGCTATTGATCTCGATTTAGCCATATTGAATGAGCTAGTAAGGGTCTTAGATGATCACGGTAAAATAAAACAAACTGACAACCTTTCTGACAATAAAGGCTTATTTGTTAGCCAGAGTACCCAAGCACTTTCATGTGTAGTGAGTAGACTTGCTGATTGCCTTAATTCACCACTGCAATGTGACATTATTGGCAAAGGTTTACTGCGAGAAATTTTCTTTCACATTCTAAGCGGACCACAAGCAGCACCACTGTTCGCACTAGTTTCTCACAATACACATTTGTCACGTATGGAGCGAGTACTTAAACATTTACATCATAATTTTCAAGGCAGTTTAGATGTCGAGCAACTTGCCAACATGGCCAATATGAGTAGTTCAACTTTCCATCGAAACTTTAAGCATATAACAGCATCATCGCCGATACAGTACGTCAAAAAGATTCGACTAAGCAGAGCACGAGAATTACTGCAAGATCAAGGGCTAAAAGTCAAACAAGCCGCCGCCCAAGTAGGTTATGAAAGCCCAACTCAATTTAGCCGTGAATTCAGTCGATATTTTGGTCAAAGCCCCAGCGAATGTGCAAGAAGTTAACCTAAACCATTAGAAGCTAGTCAAGATTCTATTGAATTGATTGCTTGTCAGTCAGACAGACAGGTTATGAAGATGTTTGTGCGAGGAGGAAACAAGTTTTACTTAATATAGGACTATCGACTAGTGCATTTCGCCAACGATTTGTTGGCTAGGTGCTTTGAAGATAAGAAATAAAACGTTGCTAATCAAAAGTAAGCTTATGGCCGGCATTATCTACTTTAGCTTTAAGGTAGTCTTCATTACCGTCTTTAATATGAGTGGAAGTATTAACTTCCTTATCAACCGTTAATCCATAATCTGTCAGGGCTTTTACTTTTATCGGGTTATTGGTCATTAACTTTAGCGTATTAATATTTAACGCTTCAAGCATTTGCCCTGCTTCAGTAAAGTCTCTTAAATCATCACCAAAACCTAAATGATTATTCGCTTGGTAGGTATTCATGCCCTCAGATTGCAGCTTATAAGCATCAATTTTATTATACAAACCAATACCCCGGCCTTCTTGGCGTAAATAAAGGATTACACCACCGTCTTTTGCCATAAGCTCAATAGCTTCATCAAGTTGCTCGCCACAATCACAGCGAGAAGAATGAAAAACATCACCGGTTAAACATTCAGAGTGAATTCTTACAAGAGGCACTTTTTGTGACTTATCGGCCTTAGCAAAAACTAAGGCAACATGCTCTTTATCAGAATTTAGCGCATTAAATGACACCATCTCTGCTGGGATGTCACTGTTAGTGCCAACTTTTAATGAAATTCTTGTACGTACTTCAGCCATAACTACTACTTATTTACTAACCTAAAATGAGTTGTTTATTTATCAATTATACCAGTGAATAACTTCGCTGGCTTTAAGTATAAAGATTATACCCTAAACCATTTTACTGGTATGACCTTTTACAAACAATTTTACGCTTACTTATAGCTCCTACTTATTAAATGATTTTTAAGCTAGATATTAAATCTCTGGCGAATATAAAGAGTGTTAAGGCATACCACTAGTTAAAAGAACACTAGATTAAAGGCATTAAAATGCAAGATAAGAAAATTTTATTATTGTTTGCTCACCCATCTCAACATAGATCTGAAGTGAACGCTGCGATGTTTAAATCCGCGCAATCATTAGATTTTGTAACTGCCGTTGATTTATATGCTGAGTACCCACGCTTTAATATTGACATTGATAAAGAGCAGCAACGCTTAACTAATCACGATATTGTTATCTTTCAATTTCCTTTATATTGGTACTCAACACCTGCAATTTTAAAAGAGTGGCAAGACTTAGTGCTTGAGTACGGCTTTGCTTATGGTACAGATGGCAATGCATTGACAGGTAAAAACTTTCTTTGTGCCATTACCGCTGGTGGTAAAAAAGAAGCTTACTGCGCTCAAGGTTACAATCACTTTAACCTTCGCGAGTTATTACAACCTTTAGAGCAAACAGCAACGTTAACAGGCATGAAATATTTACCGCCTTTCGCACTTTATAGCAGCCGCAGTGCCACTGCAGAAAACCGTGTTGCGCAGCACCTCACACAATGGCAAAACTTACTGCACGCTTTGCATCAAGATAAGATTTCAACTGAAGATACTCAAACACTGATAACTCTTAATGGTGGTTATCAGGAGTTGCTAAACACAAATCAGACGACGAAAGAGGCTTTATAATGACTATTTATTTTGTCCAAGCCTTTATCTATTTGATTGCTGCCGTTATTACCGTACCTTTGGCGAAAAAACTTGGTTTGGGTTCTGTACTTGGCTATTTAATTGCTGGAGTAATCATAGGGCCAATTACCGGTATTGTTGGCCAAGAAACCATTACTATTCAACATTTTGCCGAATTCGGCGTGGTGATGATGCTCTTTTTGGTCGGTTTAGAACTTGAACCCAAAATGCTTTGGCAGATGCGTAACCGCCTGCTAGGTTTAGGCGGTTTACAAGTAATAATTACCACAGCTTTGTTTGCGCTAATCGCCATAGTATTTAAACAACCTTGGACAATCGCTTTAGCTATAGGCTTAATATTCTCTCTATCTTCAACCGCTATTGTACTACAAACCTTTAATGAGAAAGGCTTGAGTAAAACCGAAGGTGGTCAAAATGCTTTTTCAGTATTGTTAATGCAAGATATTGCAGTCATCCCTATGCTGGCCTTTATTCCTATGCTTGCACTACCTGAATTGATTGACGCTGCCCAACAGGTGCAATCTGTCGCAGAACATCATGAAGAGTTGAGTTTAGTTGCTGGTTTACCAACTTGGGCTTATGCCAGTGCTATTCTTGCGAGTATTTCCGGCGTCATTGTTTTAGGGCACTTTTTAAGTAGGCCGCTTTTTCACTATGTCGCCAGTTCTGGTTTGCGCGAAATATTCGTTGCTACCGCACTATTATTGGTAGTCGGTATTGCCGCCTTAATGAGTTTAGTAGGTTTATCTCCAGCCCTAGGCACTTTCTTAGCGGGTGTTGTTTTAGCCAACAGTGAATTTAGACACGAGTTAGAGTCTAATATTGAGCCCTTTAAAGGCTTATTACTTGGATTATTTTTTATCACCGTCGGTGCAGGAATCAACTTTGCAATTCTTAATGATAACCTAGTACTGATTGTGGCATTAACCCTAGGAGTAATGTTTGTTAAAGCACTCGTACTTTGGTTATTAGCCGTTATCTTTAAAATTAAAGACAGTAACCGCTGGTTATTTGCATTGAGCTTGGCACAAGCCGGTGAATTTGGTTTTGTTTTACTTAGCTTTACCTTGCAAAACCACGTCATACCCAGTGGCTTAGTAAGTATATTACAGCTGGTCGTTGCCCTCTCAATGTTTTTAACGCCTGTGTTATTTATTGTCTTTGAAAAAGTTATCTTACCCAAATATCAAGCAAATAGTAACCAGCAAGAATTTGATGAAATAGATGAACAAGGCACGGTTATTATTGCTGGTATTGGTCGATTTGGCCAAATAGTCAACCGCTTATTAGTCGCTAATGGCGTAAAAACCGTAGTGCTAGATCATGAAGCATCACAAGTAGAAAATTTACGTAAAATAAATATTAAAAGTTATTTTGGTGATGCGACACGCCCTGAGCTCTTACATACCGCAGGTATTGAATCAGCACAAATGTTAGTCATCGCCATAGACAATAAAGAGGAAGCAAAAGAGCTGACTCGCTACGTCAAACATAACCACCCGCAAGTAAAAGTTTTTGCCCGCGCTTTTGATAAAGGTCACAGTTATGAACTTAAACTGGCTGGTGCTGATTACACTATCAATGAAACCTATCACTCGGCGCTTGAACTTGGTGGTGAGGCCATGACTATTTTGGGCTTCCATCCATTTTCAGTTGAACATAAAAAATCAGCGTTTGTTAAAACTGAATCAGATGCTTCAGCGCAGTTATATAAGCAGTGGCAGCATGGCTCAGAAGGTGAAAAATTTGATCCTGATTATCGAAAGTTATTTATCCAATTAGAAGACAGTATGAAGCAAGCAATGAACGCTGATCGCGTGGATAAACATAGCAGTGGTGAGCGTGGCTGGACACCACCACCCAAAGGTTATGAGAATAAATTCGATGAATAAATTTGATCATATACTTAGGTAAATAACGTTGAACTATTTAGCTCACTTATACCTTGCTCAACCTAATGCAGATTCTCATTTTGGTAATCTGCTAGGCGACTTTGGTGGTAAGTTGCATGCCAAGCACCTGCCGACATCTGTTCAGCACGGTTTAGAAAACCACTACTTAGTTGATAAGTTTACCGATAGCCATTTCGCAGTAAAACAGGCTAAGCATTTTTTCTCGCCGCAGCGCAGACGGTTTTCTGGTATTGCCTTAGACGTGCTTTTTGATCACTTCCTTATACGACATTGGTCACAGTTTAATGAAACACCTTTAGCGCAATTCAAACAAAACAGTTACGCCCTACTTAGGGAAAACATTAGTTTTATGCCTAGTAGAATGCAGCAAGTGGTGACACGCATGACACAAAATGATTGGTTTAAAAAGTATGAAACAATTGAAGGCATAGGCTTTGCGCTTGACAATATTGCCAAGCGCATTCGTTTTGCTAATCAATTTAGTGGCAGTATTGAGGATATCAATCGTAACTATACTGAATTAGAAGCGGTATTTTTAACGTTTTTCCCTGAGCTGATTGAGCATGTCAATATACATGGTACTGAGCTTACACAAAGAAAGTAGCGCAACGAATACTATAGGTGCAAGTTTAAATAAGCCTGTGTCGCTATGGTGAGTTTATCTTTTTCAATTTGAGAGATAAAACTAGCCTCTATAGCATTGAACGTAAATTGAGCTAGCTCCGTTTTATTCATCGGATGTGCATGGTTCACCGCTAAAAAATTATCAGTCATGTAACCGCCAAAGTATGCCGGATCATCAGAGTTGATGGTGACGCATAACCCGTGTCGAAGCAAGGAAACAATGTTATGCTGCTCCATGCGCTCAAAGACTTTAAGTTTAACGTTAGATAAAGGGCAAACAGTAAGCGGAGTGCGCTCAGCAATAAGTTGCTCAATTAAATTTTCATCTTCTGTGCAGCGAACACCATGATCTACTCGCGTAATTTTGAGTAAAGCTAATGCCTGATGAATATTATCTGCAGAGCCTTCTTCGCCAGCATGAGCCACGGTTAAAAATCCCTGCTCTAGTGCTTGTTTAAATACTCTTTCAAACTTACTCGCTGGATGTCCAATCTCAGTTGAATCGAGTCCTATGCCAACGATCTTATCTTTATGCGCTTGTGCTTGCGCTAATGTGATAAAGGCTGACTCTTCATCTAAATGGCGCAAGAAACACATAATAAGTTTACTGCTAATCCCTAGCTCAGCCGTGCCTTTTACTAATGCGTTATGAATGCCGTTAACGACAGTATCAAAACTAATACCACGCTCAGTATGAGCTTGTGGGTCAAAAAACACTTCTGTGTGCAAGACGTTGTCTTCTTTACAACGCAATAAGTAAGCCCAAGTTAATTCAAAAAAGTCTTGTTCATTGATTAGTACATCGGTACCTTGAAAATAAATATCTAGAAAGGATTGTAGATTTTGAAAATTATAAGCGTCTCTAACCTCAGCAATTGAATTAAATGGCGTTTGCACATTATTGCGCTTGGCAAGCTCAAGCATTAATTCTGGTTCAAGTGTGCCTTCAATATGAAGGTGGAGTTCTACCTTAGGTAAAGACTGAATAAATTCTTTCATGAGTAAGTTCCCAATAATTAAAAAGTTTGCTTAGCACTTTTTCTATTGAACAATAAATATTCGTACAAAGAGAAAAATGCAAAAGCACTAAACTCTTCGTAATCAGGATTTATTGGTTCCTGGTAGAGACCCCCAATCCATATCATTGGGGTTATACGAAGGGAAGCTAGTTAAGGTATATAAACAATAACGAGCTATAAATTTGATATTGCCTCATTTACTTCCACATGTCTATAGTGTGGTCAACAATCCTAATTACGTCCACTCAGCGCAGCATAAATACCTCTTTAGCCTTCAATCTACTTCACTTTATAACACTAAATTGCTGTCTAATATTAGATAATAATTATCGTTTATAGTTAATTTTCATTCGGCAAACCATTCATCGAGTCGATTAATTCATTTAACCAAGCCGATGGCAAACTTGGCAGGTAGAAATGCAATAATTTCCTTATTAACATCATTGAAATTATTAAGTTTCATTTACTTAAAATTATACGGTTTATTAATAAAGGCTTTCACAAAAAAAGAGCAGATTGCTTTACCTAAACGATTTACGAAAAGGCTAAAACAACCTAATTGAAATAACGCATATTTTACTGCGGACAGTAGATAATATCTAACTCTAATAGCTGCATCATAACCGTAATAGCCTCAAGCTTAGTGCCGCCCTTCTCTATCAGTGCTGTTATCATCTCGCTGCCAGCGAAGTAAGTATTTTGATCTACCAATATTAATGCGGCTTGAGCCAATAAACCGTTAGGCATGCTCTTGGCATCTGATGATTTTACTTTATAACTTAATGATTCAATCCGTTGAAAGCCATTTAAATTACGTTTTTCAACAGAAAACGATACTTCTGGATTGACGACAAAATTTAAACTTGCAACCATTTCAACCGAAACTAAAGATCTTGGCGCATTACTGTCTTTACTAATAATTAATTCAAGTTTAGGTCGTTCAAACATTCTTTCGATGACCTTATATTGCTCTTTAGGAGCTAGTTCAGCCAATTTACTTACCAGTGAATCATTAGCAAAAAGCTTATCAATGGACCACTCTTCTGGGCTATCCCAACGGATGAATTTCATATTTGCTTGCTCGAGCAACTGCCATAAAGAGTCTATGTCATAACTTACTTCGTTTACATTTAAACATCGGTCAACAAATTCAACATCATTGGTTGCAGAAGTATTTTGCCAATAATTATCTTTGAATATTGTCTGCTCGGCGGCTTCTGTTAATAAACGCGATAACGGTAGTTTTTCTTCAATAGAGGCTTCATTGGGTTGCATCAACTCAATGCCTTCAATTAAACGATATAAAGCTTGTCGGCCATAACTACCATAGAGCATTAATGAAATAACACCGTGTGGCGCCAATACCTGTTCTAAATTTTTAAGACCCGTTAACGGCTCTGATAAATGATGTAGTACGCCTGAAGAATAAATAACATCAAAACCACCTTCAGGTATATCAATACCTGCTAATGTCATTAAGTCTGCCTCAATAAACTGAACGTTGGTAAGGCCACGATCCTGGGCATTTTGACGCGCATCATTTAATGCCGTGGTATTAATATCAGCACCAATAAAATTGACATCAGGTTGCAGCATAGCCGCACCAATAAGACCAATACCGCGACCACAGCCAGCATCCAAAACATTTAACTGCCCTTGCTGCTCTTTAGCCACACTGACATAGCTAAGCAGTAAGTTAACATCTATCCCCGTCCTCATCTGTGCAACACCTGATGGGTAAGGATATTTTTCATACATTTTTTTAACAGCTAAAGTCGTTTTATCCACGGAATAACTCCTTTTTAGTGGTCTGCAAAGGTATTGGTTAATTTATTTTTTGAAAAGTTATTGTCTACCAATGCCTTAATCGCCTATCGGTAATTAACGCTCTAATTAACACTAACAGATAACTATGCATAACAGCAAAGTTACCATCGAATATATGGTAGTTCTAATGCCAGTGAATTGGATCTACTTGATAGTATTGTGTTAATTGCTTATAAAGTCTTGGGTGTTCATAATGAAATTGCTTCGCCTGCTCAAAAAACACTTCACTAGCAACAGCAAAAAACTCAGCCGGATTAGTTGCGCCATAATAATCGAACAATGAAGGTGATTTGGTCTTAGCTTGCATTTGCAACTGCTCAAATTGTGCAGAAAAGACTGCTGACCAACACTGGTAGCTTTGCTCTTTGTCTAGGATTGGCGCACCATTGGCTTTGCCATTTTCTTGATCTAATTGATGAGCAAACTCATGAATAACCACGTTACGGCCATCATCAGTAATTTGTGCCCCTTCGATAGTATCTTGCCAAGATAAAACTACTTTGCCAAAATCCCATGACTCTCCTGCTAGCACGGTTTTTTGTGTATGTAATACCCCATTTGCCTGAATGTTATTTTGCTCTTTAATAAAAGCACTTGGATAGACAAGTATGGTTCGCAATTTAGGGTAAAAATTTGTCTTACGGTTTAGTAACAATAAGCAGGCTTGTGCGGCGACTGTTATTCTTATTTCATCGGTTATGGTGACTCCGTTGCAACCAACAAAGTTTTTCTCCGCCAAAAATACCTGAATATGTTGTTTAAGTTGTAACTGTAAATCAGCAGGCATTTGTCTAAAGTAAGGTACTCTTTGTTGGAGCACTTTACGCCACTCTTTTTTAAAAGGCTGGCTTTTAATTTTTTCACGCTGGTATTCGCGCCAGTAGGGTTTACCAGCCATGTAGCCAATTATGACAACGGCAATAACTAAAGGTAATAAATAAGACAACATAATAAATTTACTCGTTATGGTTTATTATGAGGTTGGTACGTTTGGCTTAAATATCAAGTTACTTTGGCTTCATTCTCGTCAATACTTGTTGTTTGGCCTTTTACAAAAAGGCTAACTGGCTAAAATTTCTTTGCTGATCACCCAGCTGGAGGAGGTTTCAGCAATTAAATCGATTTACTGTTATGGAAAACTTTTATATTGCTCTCCCTCAATGAGCGGCTTTTGATCTGCTAAATATTCTGTCATAAAGCGCACAAATGTTTGAATTTTATTGTTCTTTCTCATATCAGGATGGCTTAATATCCAAAGGTCATATTTAGCTTCTGAGATGTAGGGTGGCACTCTTACAAGTTCCGGCTCTAGATCTGCTTTAAAACATGGTAAAATAGCGATACCCATGCCCTGTTTGCATGCTTCTAATTGTAAAAGTGAATTCGAAATTTTATGCTTTGAGGCAAACCTTGGATACTCTTTAGCAATTAGACCTATTGGGCGTCGTAATTTATCAGTCCAACCTAACCAATTTTGTTGTATCAACCAGCTTGGGTCATTAAGCTTTCCTTTATATTTTTTGCTGATATAACAAGCCCGATGCATAACTGCAACTCTACGACCAACAAGGTATTCAGGTGGTTTTTTTACTATTCTAAAAGCAACATCAGCTTCACGGTTTGCTAAGTTAAACTCTTTAATTGAATCCAGTATTTCAATGTCAATATTGCTATAAAGCTGACAAAACTTAGCAAAACCAGGCATCAGCAAGCCAGAGCCTAAAAGATCAGGCATAGTAACTCTAATGTCTCCCGAAAGATGCTCGTCTTTACCGATTATTTTTCGCTCCACTGAATTTAGTCTTTCTTCTAGATAAGAAGCCTCATTATATATTTCTTCTGCAAGCTTGGTTTTGATATATCCGGTAGAGCTACGTTCAAATAAACGCTGACCTAATGCTAACTCAAAGCTGTTTATTCGCCTCGATACAGTTGTATGATTAACCCCTAATTGAGATGCCGCAGCTCTTACCGAACCTGCCTTGCATACCGCAAGAAAAAACTTTAAATCATCCCAGTTCAACATATTTCATACTCATGATTATTTTCAATGGCCATTATAGTTAATTACAGTGTTTATTGTGCGGTGCATTTATGCAACACATGAATGCAATATAGATTATTTACCTCATTGCACAATTCGATTTAAGGTATCTACCACAATCAATGTGAAGCCAAGTATATATAATCAAGGAGAGTAAAGTGAAAAGTAATATTTTGGATAAACCTTATTTAATCAAATCAAATATAACGATAAATGCACCACTAAGTAAAGTCTGGTCGGTTCTGGCGGATTTTAATGATGTTTATACTTGGGCGCCAACGGTAACTCACTCAAGTGGCTTAGATGAAAAAACAAATCAAGTAGGCGCTGGAAGGCATTGTAAAATTGAAGGTTTTGGCGCTATTGATGAAGTCATAACACAGTGGCAAGAGAATAAAGGGTTTACCTACACTATTTCAGATTTAGGCCCATTTACCGGTGGTTTGAGCCGCTGGACATTAATACAAGAAAGTCAAAACAAAACGTCAATTAACGTTGAGTTTGGTTATGAATTAAGATTTAGTTTTATTGGTAGGTTATTACATAAACTAGTAATGCGAAGAAAGCTTGAAACAGGTTTCCCAGAAACCTTAAAGGCTTTAAAAAATAGAGTTGAAAGTGGCAGACTTGTTAGACCCTTACTTAATGAAAACCTAGCTAATAACCTATCGACGTAAGCTTACATCATGAAGAACATTGAACTATTGAGTGGTGAAATTGCTGCAAACAATGCCCCTAAGGCGGTGTTAGATGATGGCAGAGCTTGCATCCCTCAACACTACCTTAAATATCAACATACACTTGAGAGTGTTGAGGAGCTTATTTTAAAGCTTGAATATAGTGATAAATATCCTGTGTTTGTTTCTCAAGATGAGCAAGGCATTACCATACAAATAGGTATTATTGGCGTCGATAACTATAGTAGTAACCGACAAAGTGATGCGATGAAAATAGTTTATGGACGAAAGTGGCGTGTGGAACCTCAATTACCTACTGCTGAAATCGTGCAAACTGTATTTCTTGCTATCAAAAAGGCGAGAGAGCACGAGGTCAGAGAGTTATTTCGTTTCACTAATATGGACAAGGAAACGACTCCCTTTAATACCCATCACGATTTAATTATGCTGATAAATAGTAAGGAGCAACTTGAAAGGCCAACGAGTGCAGTATCATGGGGTCAGCTACAAAGCGAGTTAGATTGTATTAGTTATGATCATGCTTCTTTTACTATTCTTGATATTGAAAATCGACACGACAAATACTGGTTAGTTGAAATAGAAGTATTCGCTGAAAACATGACAAAACTGCCTGAACTAAGGAGTAATTCATTGCTTGTTTTAGTCTTAGAACAGTTGACATTGAATGCCTTGCTCTATCAATTAATGGCAGAATTAATCCGCTTGAGTGACCGAGATGTAGATGAGCATTTTACCTACTCAGGTGTTGCAAGGTTCAGTCATAAAAATGATATCAAAGTTATCGCTGATATTTCAGCAAAAACCAGAGGACTTCATAAAGCGGTTCATGCGGCAGAGTTTGAAAAAAACTGGCGAAATGACAATTACTTAGTAGACCAAAGCCGAGTGCCTCAGTTAAAGGCTAGCGAACTTTCTACACGAATTAAGCGATTGCTTACCTCCTTTAACAATATTGAAGGCATGCTTCCTAAATATCGATAACGATGAAAACGCTTTTATTTATAATAAACTTTATGATGATATGAAAGCTAACATCGACTAATTGTATTATTGGCTATGTGATTGAGTTTGATAAACATTTGAGCTGACCTGCTGGATTTTACTAAATAACAGCTGATTATTAGCGATATCGAAATGCTCTGCATCAGTATAAACGACTGTAGATATCTCAGTAGTTAGCTCAGAGTAGCTTTGTATTTTAGCCTTTTCATTTCGCTCAAACCAAAACCACAATGGGCCTCGTTTTTTTAAATTAAATTGCCGAGCATTTATTAAATTATGCGACGATATTTGTTGCTCCGAAACTGGTGTAGGAAATTCACCAGAAAATAACTGACTCTCTTGGTCAAGCCAAAGTGTATTTTCAGCATTGCTATGATATTGAATAAACTGCCATTTTTTGTTTTCAGCAATGACTTGATTATTAGCTAAATTGTATAAGTACACTTGCCACTGGTTATGCTCTTTAATGCTATAAGCTATTGTTGAAGCTGATTTAAATGAAACACCTCGTATTTGAGACTGCGGAATTTTAAGGCGCTCAAATACGCCTGTAGATGAGTTAATCAGATGAATTTCGTTTAATGTTAACGCCAATAAATACTCACCCTCTGGCGACCAAAGTAAATCGACATAATGGCGGCTATCATTAAATTGAGTGAGTTTCTTTCGAAGTTTGTTTTCAGTATCTGTTAACCAAACCTCTTCATTTCCTGATGCTAAACCAATATAAGCTATTTGATTATTGTGGTGAGCAAAGGTTGCTAGTCGCTCATCAACTGAATCATTAACAATGACCCGTTGTTTCTTAGTGAGTAGCTCCATTAAGTGCACGTTGTAATTGTCTTTCCCTGAAGAAAACAAATAATCAACGCCATTCACATGACGATGAGGGCTTCTGATCTGTCTACTAGCAGAGTGAATAACTTTTTTGTCCTTACCGGTTAGGTCGTAACTCAGTAATTTATATGCTGGATGCTCGCCCATCAAAACAACTCTTGTGCCTGAATGACTCCAAATAGCACAACAAATATAAGCATCTTGTTTAAACAACAGTGTCAGCTCTTCGGTTTCTAGGTCGAGAGAATAAAAACCTTCCCACTGCTGCTTATCTGGCGATGAAATTAATAACTTATTCTCGCTTGGGTGTAAGTCAAATTGGCTATTACCGGCTAAAAAAGTTTCAGGCTGATTTATTCGCTTTTTCTGATGTGTTGCTAAATTAATTTCAAATAATGAATATGGAGTACTTCCCGTTTCTTTTTCTGAATAAACTAAGCGGTTGTTATCGTGAGTAAAAATAATTTTCCCATTACTACCAGCAGGACAATTATGAATTAATTTTGGCTCACCAAGCTTTAACCCGTTTACTGTGCGTATGTAATACTGACATTGCTCTGTAGTCGCCACAAGATAAGCAATCAATTTACCGTCATGACTCCAACTAGCAGGCCCAACGCCCATATGTTCTTGGTGAGAAACTTCCACCATAGCTTCATTAATGACATTTTTTATCATTAAATGTATTCGATCATCTTTTACCGACATATAAGCGACACGAGTACCGTCGGGAGAAAAATCGGGATGAAACTCATCACCAGCATCTGTCGTTAATGGCATAGCATGTGTAGAAAGTGTTTGTGTATTTTGGCTCTGCTGCCATTGCACATAAAAGCCAATGAGCAACAGTAAAATAAAGAACACTGAGATGTAAACTAAGCGGCTACTTTTAACCTTGCTCGAAGGAATTGATTCAGTAATAACGGCTATTTTATTTTCAGGCTGAGCTTGGCTTACTACGCTATTTAAATGCTGTGAGGTAATGTTAGCCGGTTTATCAGGTGCTTCCTTTAGGCCCGATTTATTAACTTTTGCTGATATTGCTTCTACAAGATTTTCATTTGCCTGCAGCTGTATATTGTTATCACTTATAGGCATAACACGGGCAATAAACTTGTAGCCTTTTTTTGGAAAGGTTGCGATAAATTTCGGCTGCCTAGCATCATCTGCAAAAACTTTACGTAATTTGGTAATCAACTTGCTGACAGCATTATCGCTAACAATACGACCTAACCATACTTGTTCGATAAGTAAATCTTTACTGACAATTTTGTCAGGGTTTTGACAAAAATAGCTTAACAATTCCACCATCATTGGCTCTAACTGCACGGAATCATTTGCAGAGGTTAACGTTTGTTGTTGATCACAAAAAACAAATTGTGCTATTTGCCAGCGCATGCAATGCCCACATGTATGATAAGTGGCTAGAAAATACCATATAACTGGGGCTTGGTCATCAAAAGTCACTAAAAGTCACACGCTTTTCACTTCTAATTTATGCGTTAGCTCTACCATTACAGCCCTAACAAATTCAAAGATATTTTGAACTCATCACAAGGACAATTATGAAAATACACCGTCAAAATATGCGGTATTCAATCGCTGCTTTATTACCTTATTATATAATCACCTTACTCACCTTGTTGCTTAACTTACCTAATGTTCAAGCCGAAGAGTTAAAAAAACCAACGTGGACAACACCTTCACTTTTGACTGAATCAACAATTGAAAATACTGTTGATGCCCTAGCCTTGCTCGAAAACCAACAGTTTCACCAAGCGCTTAAGTTATTGGCCGAACAATTGAGTAGTGAAACAATTAATCAGCAAAGTATGTTTAATAAAATAGCTTTGCTTTCCCTGTTAGATAAGCATAAAGCGTTGCTAGAAAACATTGCCCAACATAAGAATGCTATCTCTTACTACCATTACACTTTACACAGTGAAGCTCAGTTAAAACTAAAAAGCATTCAACTTAAACAGCCAAATAACCAGCAGTCTGAGCAAGATGTACTTACCAAGGTATTAACCGATAACTTTCGAAGCTCAATAGTCAAAATGAACGACGAGGCACTATTTCAAGCCACCAGTGCCTTAAATTGGTCAGTGTCACGGGCTCAAGATTACGTTGTTAATATATTTAAACAATATCAGAGCTTAGCTAAGCTTAGTGAAAGCCAAGCAATCGACCTACTTGTCAACGTACAACTATATCAAGTGCTTGCTAACGTGATTCCTGTTAGTAAAAAACTTTTAACGATAGAGAATAATAAACGTTATGACATTGAACCTGACGTTCTCATTAAAACGCTGGATGGCGTTGAATTATCCGCAACAATCGTTCGTAAAAAAAATAGCTCAGAAAAACTACCAACAGCGCTGCAATTTACTATTTATGCTGATGAAACGAATCACATAAAGACAGCTATTCACGCCGCTGTACATGGCTATGTTGGCATAGTCGCCAACACTAGAGGCAAACGTTCAAGTTCAAATGACATTACGCCATGGGAATATGATGGTGAAGATGCAACACGTGTCATTGATTGGGCGAGCAAGCAACCTTGGAGTAACGGTGACGTTGTTATGTATGGCGGTAGTTATAATGGTTTTACTCAGTGGGCAGCTGCAAAACATATGCACCCAGCGTTAAAAGCAATGGCGCCGTACACTGCAGCAAGCCTTATTACCGGTCTACCTTATGAGAATAATATTATCTTAACGGGTAATTACCAGTGGGCATTTCATGTCACTAATAATAAAACAATGGATAATAGTGTCTATGGTAATTGGCAAAAGAGTAACCAACTACTAAGCAAGTTTTTTGAGAGTGGCCGTGCCATTAAGGACATCGACAAAATCGACGGTAAAGCAAACCCTTGGTTTCAAAAGTGGTTACAGCACCCTAGTTTTGATAGTTATTACCAAGCGATGGTGCCCTACCAAGACGACTACGCCAAAATAAACTTCCCCGTGCTCAGTGTCACGGGCTATTTTGACGGTGGCCAAATATCCTCCTTAGATTATTTAAAGCGTCACTATAAATATAATAAAGATGCTAATCATTCATTGCTTATTGGTCCATACAACCACCGTACGGCACAAGGTAAACCTAGCTCTCACCACAGTAACTATAAACTAGACGACATTGCTTTAGAGAAAGATACTGAGGAAATAGTCTTTGAATGGTTCGATCATATACTCTTTAATAAAGCTAAACCCAAATTAGTTCAAAACAAAGTTAATTATCAGCTAATGGGTAGCAATACTTGGCGCCATAGTTCGTCACTTCAAGAGCTCAATAAGCAATCAATAACTTTTTCTCTTGCAACTTCGGTCAATGAAAATGGCTATTATGACTTGCTGACTAATCCCGAAAAGCAAAGTGCATTTATTACACAAACTGTAGATATGACAGATAGAACCACAGAGCATAACCAAGAGCCATGGCCTATCATACAAAAACAGCTAAACGAACCTAATGGCATTGTCTATGTAACTGAAGCATTTGAATCAACGCAAGAACTAGCAGGGGCAATCACGGGTAACTTAGTCATTGCTGTAAATAAGAAAGACGTAGACATTGGTTATAATTTTTATGAAATGGATAAAGATGGCAATGTCTTTCATTTCAATACTTACCGAAGCAGAGCAAGTTTTGCTAACAATATGGCTAAACGTCAGTTACTAATTCCTAATAAAAAGACATCTATTCCGATCATAAATGCCAGAATGGCGGCAAAATTGATCAATAAAGGCAGTCGATTAGTTATAGTGCTCAACGTTAATAAAAATAAAGATGCCCAAGTAAATATGGGTTCAGGAAAAGCGGTTAATGAGGAGAGTATCGCTGATGCTGGTATCCCCCTTAAGATAAGGTGGTTTAACGACAGTAACATTAATATTCCTCTGAAACCTTGGCAGGGCTAAATAAACAAGAGAATAAAAAAGTGATGCTTAACAAGCATCACTTTATATTACGCTACTGAAACTTTCATCATGCTGTCGCTTTCATCGTGTAGTAAGTAAAAAACCACACGAAGCTAATATGCCACTTGAAAGCCGATTAAGCATACGCCTAGCTTTGTCGCCCTTAAACAAATGGCTAGCTCTGGCCGCAAGACAAGCATAGAGGCAGAGCACACCACCAACAGCAATCGTTGAAATAAGTAAGATAATTACTACGTCATAAAACCCAATACTGGATAATTCGATAAACGCAGGGAAAAACCCCATATAAAATAAAATTGCTTTAGGATTAGCCAATCCAATAATGAGCCCAACAAAGGCAGTCGCTAGTAAACTGCCTTTTTGAGGCGCTGCCTCTTCAGTTAGTGTAATCTCAGCTCGCCAAAGGCAAAAGGCCAACCAGAATAAATAGCTAGCATCGACATACTTTATTAGTACCGCAAAATCTCCTAGCAAAGATGAAATGGTTGATAGACCTGCTAATGCAAAACATATAAATATATAATCAGCAATCAATATACCTAATGTCATTAACAGGCCGTGTTTCACTCCAGAATTAATAGAGCGTGAAATAACAGCCATAACACTGGGGCCAGGAATAATGGCCGAGATTAGCATTGCAATGAATAGCGCTACGCCTGACATTAGCGTCATAATTTTCCTTAACGATTAACTTGGTAAGTCATAGCTCTTCATACTTGCGTTAGCAATAACAAGCAGCAATGTTTAGCCTAGCTCAGCAAAATCTATCAAGGTTTGTCCAGACATGCGATAACCAACCCATTCATCTTGTGACTTAGCACCAATTGATTGGTAAAAGTCTCGAGAAGGTTTATTCCAATCCAGACAGCTCCATTCAAAACGACCACAACCTTCTTTTAAAGCAATTTGAGCCATTGTTTTAAGTAATAATTTTCCTGCGCCCTTACCTCGATGTTCTGGTGAAACATAAAGGTCTTCTAAATATAGACCCGGTTTTGCTAGCCAAGTTGAGTAGTTATAAAAATAGATAGCGATACCTACGGCTTGCTCTCCTTGATGACAAATTAGTGCATTAACATGGCTTTCTTTCGAAAAAATAGTGGCTTCTATAGTTTGCTCTGTTGCAAGTACTTCATGCTCGGCTTTTTCATAAATAGCCAGCTCTCTGATAAAGTGCAAAATTAACTTACTATCTGCAGCGACTGCTGGACGAATTGATAATTGATTCACGTATTACTCCGTTTGATATTTGATTGTAGCTAAGTACTCATTAGCTATTGGCACTATCTTAACGCCTGTAGTAATATGACAACAGTGCATTATTTTCATATTACTATGTGTTATATTCATAATGAATTTACATCAAATCGATTTAAACCTCTTACTATTATTTGATGCGTTATACCGCCACCGCTCGGTCTCTATCGCAGCCAATGAAATATACCTTAGTCAGTCGGCATTCAGCCATGGCTTATCTCGCCTTAGGAAACGTCTTGGTGATGATCTATTTATCCGTATTAATAATGTTATGGAGCCAACATCATTAGCACATGAGATATCTAACCATATAAGCCCAGCCCTAGCTCAGCTTCATGAAGGGTTAAATACTAGCCTAGTATTTGAACCAGCAACAAGCGATATAGAGTTTACGTTTGCAGCCACTGATTACACGCAATTTAGCTTGTTGCCAAAACTTATCAGCCATATTAGCGAAGTAGCGCCTAAGATAAAAATAACTGTCATTCCGTCTGAAGATAAGATTCCTACAGAAAAATTACTAAGCGGTGAGTTAGATTTTGTCTTAGGTTTTAGCCATGAGATTGAAAAATCGTCAACTATAGAACGTCAAACTTGGTTACAAGATAGCTACTGCACTATAGCGAGAAAGGGTCACTCAGAGCTAAAAAATGGTTTATCACTAGCGACGTTTTTGAGTTTGGGACATGTGAGGATATCCCCTTGGGGTGAAAAACAAGGTATTGTCGATCAGCTTCTTAACAAACAAGGGCTCAGTCGTCATGTGGCTTTGCAATTACCGAGTGTTATGGCCGCACCTTATACTATTGCGAATTCAGACCATTTGCTTACGTTTCCTAAACTGATGGCTGAGCATATAGCCAAGATGATAGACATTGAAATTCATGCACCACCCATTGCCATGCCCGACTATCAACTCAATATATATTGGCACAAATTGAACAACAGCAAGGCTAGCCATCGATGGTTAACACAATTAATTAGTCAACTTTGACTTTTTCTCTTTATTCAAGCACCTTCTATTTCGCTTGAATTGAATACATAGCACTCTTCAGCATTTATTTAAGGCATTAAATGCGTTATGTTAATGGGCGACTAACACTCCCGACGAAATTCCCAAAGAGCTGCTACAAGCTTTTTATCTTTTCATTTAAAAAATATTCACACATGGATTCGTAGTACATGAAAGATCTTACCCAAGGCTCTATACCTAAACACCTCATTAGCATGGCCTTTCCCATGATGGTAGGCATGTTAATCCAGACGTTATATTTTATCGTAGATCTCTACTTTGTTGGTAAATTAGGAGCCGCCGCTTTAGCAGGTTTGAGTTTAGCGGGTAATGCCATGTTTTTGATTTTTGCATTAACTCAAATACTCAATGTTAGTACTGCAGCCCTTATATCTCATGCTGTTGGCGCAAAGAACCAGCAAGATGCTAATATTACTTTTAACCAATCGATGATGATATCAACAGTGACTGGCATCGTTGTGTGTATTGTCGGTTACCTCGGTGCTGAAACTTATCTGACATTGATTTCACAAGATCCCGAGACCATAGTGATGGGGTTAAATTATCTGCACTGGTTCATTCCTTGTATGGCTTTACAGTTTGTAATGGTTTCTATCAGTGCAGCTCTGCGTGGAACCGGTGTAGTAAAGCCCACTATGGTGATCCAAACACTGTCGATTCTTGTCAATATTATCCTTTCACCAGTTTTGATTGCAGGTTGGGGCTCAGGTTATGCAATGGGGATTTCTGGTGCTGGATTGGCCAGCTCAATATCTGTTGTCTTTGCCGTATTTTTATTATGTTACTACTTCACTACCTCAAAAAAATATATTCAAATTGACTTTGCTCTTTGGCGAGTTAATGGGGCACGAATTAAGAAATTGCTCGCAATTGGTTTACCTGCAGGCGGCGAATTCTTTCTGATGTTTGTTTATATGGGCACTATTTACTGGCTAATTCAGCCTTTTGGTGCTGACGCACAAGCTGCGTTTGGACTGGGTTCACGGGTGATGCAATCGCTATTTTTACCAGCAATGGCAATTGCCTTTGCAGCGCCAGCTATTGCTGGGCAGAACTTCGGAGCAAAAAACTATTCCAGAGTAAAAGAAACCTTCACTTGCACAACAATTTTAACCTGCTCTCTTATGGCAATGCTAACCTTAGCTTGTTTGAGTCAAGCCGAGTTGATGCTGCAAGGTTTCTCTGACAGTAAAGAGGTTATCTTGATCAGTACGATATTTTTGCAAATTATCTGCTTAAACTTTGTGCCTTCAGGTTTAGTATTCACTTGTTCAGGTATGTTTCAAGCACTTGGCAATACATTGCCAGCATTAATTAGTACCGCTTCTCGTTTGATAACCTTTATTATTCCTGCCATCTGGTTATCAAAGCAAGCTGACTTTCAAATTGAACAGCTTTGGCATGTTTCCGTTGCTACAGTGTGCATTCAAGCCTCAATAAGTTTTTATTTATTAAAGCGAGAGTTTAAAAAACGTTTGATTAGTAATGAACTACCTAGCGAGAGTTACGAAAAACTTGATAAAAGTAATGCGGCTATTTAGCCGATTTTTTCAGTTTTTTTTCAAAAGCTACGAATATAAAATGCATACATTTTCTGTAAAGGTAATACCGAAACATTAAGCACTTAAGCACTTAAGCAATTAAAGAACAGCTGAAGCGCCAATAATCATCATAGAATAAGTTCGCTAAAGTACTGCTCTAAATCGGTATATTCATCAGCACTGATATCTAACACCTGTAAAACCTCATCGCTGATATTTTGCCAATCTGGAGATTCACAATACCTTTTATTTCTATAAACGAAATTTTCGGCAAGTTTAAGAAAAGCATAACCAAGTTTTTCTTCTGCAGTTTTGCAGTTCGCCATAAAACTAGCATCATGATGATGGAGAATAATGTTGCATATTTCTTCAGGAATATTCCAAGATTTAGCCGTATAGTAGCCAACTTCCGCATGATTTATGCTGTACTTACGTTGCTCTAACTCTATTGAGTTACAACCTTCTCCATTTGCCTCGATTAAGGTTTCTTTATAATCATTAAAGGTATTAGAAAAAGCAGGAATGCCGCAGTCATGAAATAAGCCTATCGTATATAAGTAGCCGTCAGATATAGGCGCTTGTATTTTTTTATTCAGGCTACTCATGACAAAGCCGACATCCTTGGCATCATCCCAAAAGCGATTTAATGTCAGACAGCATTTCAACCCAGCATACGAACGGCGAAACAATATTGAGGTTGCCAATGCATTGACAAAGTCCTTGCCCATGTAACATACGGCATATTGAATATCAGAAATTTCTTTTTCGCAGCCAAAATAAGCGGTATTCACTGTTTTAATTATTTCTGCTGATAACGCGACATCTTTATATATGGTTTTACCAAAGTCAGCAATAGTCGATTCACTATTAGCCATTAGATACTGTAATTGCTTGATAATTTTTGGCTTTATTGGAATGTAGAAGTCGTTCATCATTTCTTCTATAGCTTCTTCTCTCATATTACCCATAAACGTCCCTTTCAAACTTTGAATAGCGAGCAGCTTTCTCAAGTATAGAAACTGACTACTATTTAGCAAATCTGAAGATGACCACACGTTCTAAGAATAAAACTATTAAGGAGTTAGTATATTTGGCTGCTCTAATTCAGCTATACAAGAGCTAACGAAGCAATACCTTATATTTAATCACTTTAGTTAACTCTAGATATTTAAGCCAGTGTACAAAATTCGCGCAATATCTTTATTCTATTGACCTTAATTGCGTATAGAAAGTCTTCGTTGGTTAACAATACTTGCTGTAATTGTACTAACATTAACTTATTCGATGGAAGCGTTTGCATCATCTTGATGTATTTCCAATTTCCTTACCAATCCTCCGGGAAGGAAAAATTCATTTGAGCAAATGGAATTTATGAAGTTAGTAAGTAAGTCTACGATTAGTCAAAATGATAAGAATAGTTCAAGCGGTAGTAATCAAAAAGTTGATGCTAGTTGGCTTAGATTAATTTTTATTGCCCTTAAAAAAGAAAAACTGCCTGCTGAAACAATATTCACGGAATCAGGAATTAATACAGAACTCCTAAAAGAACAAGAGCTCACTAGCCAAGGTAAGATCCTCAAACTGTATCAGGTAATTGAAAAATATGATGCGCTGTCCCAGTTGCCCATTTTTGTTACTGATGTCTTTCAATCTCATTTTATCAGGCACACTGGCAATATATTATTTGAAGCAAAAACGATAGAAGATTTAATTAAGAAAATTGTTTATGTTGTTTCTAAAGTTACTCCTTTAATTTGTGCTGATACAAGTGAAGACTCTCGATTTACTAAATTAAATTTATCATCAACTGTATCAACTTACTCTTTGCACCCTATATCGCTAATTACTTGCACTTGCTTAGTTGTGAAAGCAATTAATCAAATCTTTCCCTATTCAAGTAAAGCTATTGTAAATGTAATACTAAGCAAAGAGAGTAAAAAAATTACTGTGCTAGATGATTTTTTTAACTGCCCGATTATTTATAGTACAAATAATACTTA
>Ga0114909_1000715_pt1 | contig 22253 bp, 18 predicted proteins | sample MalvireepMed_906_FD_87290 | JGI IMG/M metagenome (GOLD analysis project Ga0114909, IMG submission 87290) | Marine viral communities from the Global Malaspina Expedition - Malaspina viral metaG DeepMed_906 | ecosystem: Environmental > Aquatic > Marine > Oceanic | place: Mediterranean Sea...
ACTGTGCAATGAGGCGTAAACTAAATCAGGCCGAATTGACTCATTTGTTATGCTATAAAATCTAGCCAATGATTCATAGGCAAAAACCTCACTGCTTTTACAACATATTATCGGCTGATATTCAACGCCAAAGCGCTTATTTTCAATCAGATCGATTAAACACTCGGGACTGAGTAATGTTTTATTTTTCATTTAATTTGTGGCTAATTATTAGCCTAGGTTCCTACAACTTATATGGAACACAAATCGTAAATGAGAATCATTACCCTGTAAAGGTATTTAGCTTGCTAAACCTTATTTGCTAACATTTTCCGTGTAATGGCAGGAATATCGGTTATGTTTTCATCGTCACTGATAAAACTAAGTTCATCATCAAGGTAATCGATACTTACATCGACTTCACTTTCAAGCTCTATTTGTTGCTCTTTGTTAACATCGGTTTGACCATCAATATTAGTTACACCAGCAATGTTGATCACATCTCTGATATTTTTACTACGTTGAGTAATACCTGAAGCAATAATTAATATTTCAATTTCAGATGATAAATTTGTATCTAAGGTTACCCCCGGCACAATAAGTACTGACTTATTTGAAATTTTTGTGCGGATATGATCAACCAAACCATTGTAAGTAGATAACTTAGGTTCATTTTTACAAAAAAACTGAAAAATTATTCCCTTTGCACTATCAATATCTGCAATTGAGACCAACGGATTATTTAACGCTTGCTCCAGTGCATCAAATGCTTGCTCTTCACTATCTGCCTTACCTACACCGAGGATCGACTCCCCTTCATAAGAAAGTATTGTGGCAAAATCATTTTTATCGATATTTACATGACCTGTTTCCGTTAACATTTGAGTTAATGAAACCAGTAAATTTTTTAGCACTTCATTACTTTGATTAAAGGCTGAAAATAAACCTACACTAGCACCTAAACCTTTCAGTAGAAGATCGTTTGATAAAGTAATGTAGGCATGAATTGGTTCTTTAATGTCTTCGATACCTTGCATAGCGTAATCCATACGCATTTTACCTTCAGATTCAAAAGGTAAAGTCACAATAGCTAAACAATTAATACTTAACTCTCGTGCTATCTTCGCTATTAACGGACTAGCACCGGTTCCTGTGCCACCACCAAATCCTGCAGTGATAATAATGACATCGCTTTCGCTTACCGCATTTTTTAATAGCTCTTCACTTTCTTGTGCCGCCTTTAAGCCAATCGCGGGATCTGAACCTGCGCCGTAACCATTAGTTAAATGTTCACCAATTAATATTTTATTATTAACATTGATACTATTTAATGCGGCGAGATCAGTATTTACTGCAATCAAATTGACACGTTCGGATAAGTTGTTCTCTTGCAGCATGTTAATTGTGTTACACCCACAACCTCCAATACCAACAACGGTGATCAATAATTCAGGGTTAATTCTTGTCAATTCTTTCATATGATTTCCTACTTTAGCAACTGAAATTAAATAAAAAATCAGTATGTGCGTATAAGATTTATTTCGAAATTTATAAACACAAGATAGCCATTTATTCATCCTTTTCTTATCTAAGTTAGTAACCGTTTCAAGCCACTTTTTAAATACAAATTCATAATATAGAGCTTACTTTTAACTTCATTATAGAGATCAATTTCAGGATACGCCACAGTAAAAATATAACCCTAGCAACATTAAAACTAAAATTTTAAAAGCAGTATTTTATAAACGCTGATTATATTTTTACAATTTCAACATTTTACATTTTGTTCCACTATATCGCGCTTAAAAACATAGTAATCGTTCACACACTTAAATTATAGGGGTGCCAGGGTTAGCCGAACCTCTATACATAGAGTTACCAGGGTTATTAGCGCTCCGGATCAAGAGTTGTCAGGGTTATTTTTAAATTGCAATACAGGGTTTCTGGGGTTATAATGAACATAATGAGATTTATACCTATCGAGGGAGTCAATATGAAGTATGCAGTAATCTTTATGCTTAAAGATAAAACGACAGTTTATGATGTATCAGTTCCTGATTTGCCAGGTTGTTTAGTACAAGCAGAATCAGTAGATGAAGGTCTAGATAAAATTACTAAAGCGATGAAAGCCCATTTAACTATTTTGGCTGAATACGGTGAAAAAGTGCCAAACGCACAATCGATCGATATTCATCGTAAAAATTATGCTTTAGCTAATCCTTATACTTACCAACAAGCTTTTTGGGCAGTTATTAATATTGATATAACGCCCTACTTAGGTAAAAGTCATAAAATTAATGTCACATTACCTGAACTATTAATTGCGCAAATAGATGACAAGGTTAGCAAATCAGTAGACTATAAAACTCGATCAGGTTTTATAGCCAGTGCGTGTATGGCTGAATTGCAAAAGTAGAGTTATCAAAAAGAAATGAATGACGTAGAAGTGGAATTTGGCTTCTACGATTATTAAAGAAAAGTGAAAAGCTCTCGCTAGCTTTTTTTGAACGGAAAGTTATCAAGGTTGAGAAAAATTATTATAAACCTAAGTTAGGTTGCTCAATTAGGTTGTTCAGTTAAGTGGCTTAATTAAAAAATAGCGATGTATCAATTTGATTTGCTGCAAAAGAGATATTGTCTGCTAACGTCACTTGTTTGTTGTGTTCATCTACTTGAGGTAAATAATTAAACTGAGCAATATTTGGCATAGGTAATAATTGTTGCAGTTCATTAATATTCTGCGACAAGTTAGCCATGGGTTCTGAGCTTGCGCAATTAGCTACCCATGCAATGCAATTTAACCCATCAGCCTTGATTGCTTCGTATGTCAACAAAGCATGATTCAAACAACCTAACTTCATGTTGACCACTAAAATGACATCTAAATTTTTGCTTTTAACAAAGTCAGACATAAATTGCTGTCGGTTAGCTACTGCTCCCAAGGGTAAACGCCAACCACCTGCACCTTCTACAATGACAAAGTCAGCTTTTAACTCATTTACTAAGTTGAAGTATTGCTCAATATCTTTGATTAAAATATTTTGATTGTTTTGTTTTGCAGCAATATGAGGCGCAATAGGTTCGAGAAAAGCAATTGGGTTAATTTGGCTGATAGTTTGATGACAATTAGCATATTGACTTAATAACTTAGCATCCTCATTAATTAGTTGGCCATCAACTAATTCACACCCGGCTGCTACGGGCTTAAAGGCAGCTACCGTATTTTCTATTGGTTGAGGTATTTGTTTGATTAATGCTTTTATTAATGCACAACTCACAAATGTTTTGCCTGCGTCGGTATCTGTCGCCGTTATAAAGATTTTTTTCATAGTTTAAAAGGTTTTATATTTATCAGAATTGTTTAATCGATTTAGCGATTTAGCTATTTAGCTTTACCACTAAACCGGAAAATAATCGATAGGTAGCTGGGTATATGCCACTTGGTTCTAGGAAATCTTGATAATGCTCAGTCATTTTAAACCACTTATCTTTACCTGATAAACCACGGTTTTTCTTATTCGCTAAATGATTAGCGCCAAGGCCCTTTAATTCGCGTGCTAAGTGAATTACATTTTGGTATTCAAGAACGATGTCTTGGCACTTTTGTTCAATCATTTTGCAGTTTATTAAATCGGTGTCGCTATCACTATTTAAGTTAAATGACTGATTTAACTCTTCAACCGTTTTAAAGTCGATTACATGTTGATCATCATCGACCTGACGCCATGAAGATTTTAATTCATGTAATGTTCCATCCACTAAGGTGGTAAAAATGAGTAGTCCACCAGGTTTTAAAACCCTAAAAATTTCTTTCACTGCACTATCTAGCGGATCAAACCATTGAATGACTAAATTTGAATAAATAAAATCAATTGAGTTATCCTTTAGTGGAATTTTATGTGCATCACCTTCTAACCAGAGTATATCCTTGCTTCTGTTTTCTTTAGCAAAGTTTAACATCTCATTTGAGATATCTAAGCCGATAACTCGATTATATGAACTTGCAAGAAGATCGGTAAAAAACCCCGTGCCTGAGCCTAAATCTAATACCGTTAAATCATGCTTGCTAGGTAACCACGGCATAAGGTGTTTACCAGAAAAACGTTGTAAACGTGCAGAAACATCATACGACTGACTGGCTGAGCCAAACGTTTTTGCAATATTTACTCGCGTTAACAAGTTTTGTTCTGTTGCTGCCATTAAGCCAAAGCCTTATTTATATTTTCTGCTAAGTGCATGATATCATTTCTATTATGGTTTGCGCAAATAGTAACACGTAACCTAGAGCTATTAGGTGCAACCGTTGGTGGTCTAATAGCGGTAAGCCATATGCCTTGTTTTTTTAATTTTTCGCTTGCGGCTAAGGCTAATTTTTCATCACCTATTATTATTGCATGAATAGATGATTGAGTTGCTAATAAATTAATATTGGGTGCTAATAATTCTTTAAAAAGATGACTCAACTCTGCAATTTTATCCCGGCGCCATTGTTCAATTTGAATAAGTTCGATGCTCTTTTTTGTTGCCCAAGCGACAGCAGGCGAGATCGCTGTAGAGTAAATATAATGACGAGAGAAATTAATTAAATAGTCGTGTACATCACTTGAGCAAGCTAAAAAAGCACCGCTAGTGCCTATCGCTTTTCCAAAGGTAGACATTGTTATATCAATATTACTACTTTCATCAATTAAGGCATAACTGCCCTGACCTTTGTCACCAACAACCCCGACACTATGTGCATCATCTAAATAGAGCCATGAATTTTGACTTCTAGCAAGGTGTGCAAGCTCAGCGACTTTAGCCTGACAACCATCCATACTAAAAACACCTTCTGAAGCAATCAGTTTGTTTTGATTATCACTTTTTTGTAATAATTGAGATAAGTGTTCAGTATTATTATGGTTAAAGCGTCTTACTACTGCTTGATTGGTACTGCTTGCTTGGTATGCCCCATCAATCATTGATGCATGGCTAAGTTTATCTAAAAAGTAATGTGGTTTGTCTTCGGTATTATTACCACTGGCTAAGCCATGAAAAAGTGCAAGGTTTGCTGCATAACCACTTGAAAATAAAAGGCAGCGAGGTTTTCCTAACCACTGACAAATATGCTCTTCTAAAACTTGGTGAGCATAATGAAAGCCAGTGACTAAACTAGAGCTGCTTGCACATAAGCCAAATTTTTCGATGCCTTCTAAAAACGAAGCTTTCACTTTCGAATGATTATTTAAACCTAAATAATCATTCGATGAAAAATTTGTATATGACTTTCCCGCAATACTTATGGTATTACTTGCTTCATCACTAGTATTGATACAAACACGTTGGCGATAACGAGACTTTGTTTTCTGCTCGTTAACCTGTTTATTAATAAAATCAAAAGGCATAGGAAGTAAAGTCAGTACTTAACTAACACTAAGCACAAAATTATAATGCAGCATTGGTAAACAAATCACTGTGTTGCTGATCTGATATGGCCGTTTGCACGACACGATCACTAACAGCACTTTCATCAGCAACGGTTTCCGTATTTATACCAAGCTTTTCAAATAAAGCGATATCTTGATTGGTTTCAGGGTTCTCTGCAGTTAATAGTTTGCAACCATAAAAAATTGAGTTAGCACCAGCAAGGAAACACATTGCCTGCATTTGCTCATTCATCGCAGAACGACCTGCTGATAAACGAACATGACTTTTTGGCATCATAATACGGGCAACCGCTATACAGCGAATAAAATCAAAACTCTCTAAGTCATCAACATTTTCTAATGGCGTACCTTCAACCTTCACTAGCATATTAATAGGTACACTTTCAGGTTGTGGTGATAAATTAGCTAACTGTGCTAATAATGATGCCCGATCAACCGATTTTTCACCCAAGCCAACAATACCACCACTACATACCTTCATACCCGCAGTGCGGACATGATCTAAAGTATCTAACCTGTCTTGGTAAGTACGAGTCGTTATGATTTGGTTATAATGTTCTGGTGAAGTATCAAGGTTATGATTGTAATAATCTAGACCCGCGTCTTGTAATTCTTGTGCTTGATCTTCTGATAACATTCCTAATGTCATACACGTTTCCATGCCTAAAGCTTTAACACCTTTAACCATATCCACTACATAAGGCATATCTCTGGCTTTTGGATTACGCCAAGCTGCTCCCATACAAAAACGAGTTGAGCCCATTTCTTTAGCTCTTTTTGCAGCTTCAAATACCTTTTCTACCGCGAGTAGACTTTCTTTCTCTAGATCAGTTTTATTACGAGCGCTCTGTGAACAATATTTACAATCTTCTGGACATGCACCGGTTTTAATTGATAACAAAGTACTTACTTGTACTTCGTTAGCATTAAAGGTTTGTCGATGAACGGTTTGTGCTTGAAACATTAAATCATTAAAAGGTAGCGCAAAAAGAGCCTGAACTTCTTTTAAATTCCAATTATGGCGGATTGCTGCATTACTCTCATTTATAGATTTGTTTACTTGTGACATTACTAACCTCTACCGCTGATACATCGGATACAATACTTTTAGTGAGTTATAACTCGTTTAGGACATTATTGCATCTCGCTAATTTAACGGGTAGTCTAGCCACCCTACCCATGATGTCAACAATTATAAGTGCCATTAGTTAACAAATGAACAAAAAACACACAGCCGATTTATCAACTTCAACAGCAATTTCGACAGAAGAATTACTCGATTTCGATAAAGAACACATATGGCACCCCTATACATCAATGTCATCACCATTACCCAGTTACCTAGTTGAGAAAGCCGAGGGCGTTAATATTCACCTCGCCAGTGGTGAATCTCTTATTGATGGAATGTCATCATGGTGGTCCGTTTTACATGGGTATAATCACCCTAAATTAAATAAAGCATTAAGCGAGCAAGCGAATAAGATGTCGCATGTCATGTTTGGTGGCTTGACACATCAAAGTGCTATTTCCTTATGTGAAAAACTCGTTCATGTGACACCTGTGGGATTAGATAAGGTGTTCTTGTCCGATTCTGGCTCAGTTGCCGTAGAAGTGGCAATGAAAATGGCATTACAATATCAGCACGCTAACGCTGAGTTGAATCAACAACAATTAACAAAAACGAAGTTGCTCACGGTAAAAAATGGTTATCACGGTGATACCTTTGCCGCGATGTCGGTATGCGATCCTGTTACAGGCATGCATCAAATTTTCGAACAAGTATTAATGAAGCACTACTTTGCTCCTGCACCGCAAGTTATGTTTGATCAGCAGTGGCAAGTGGAAGATGCTCTAGAATTAACAGCACTATTTGAAAAGCATCATCAAGAGTTAGCTGCCTTTATCATTGAACCAATAGTACAAGGTACTGGTGGTATGCGCTTTTATCATCCCAATTACTTGAAACATTGTCGAACGTTGTGTGACAAATATGATGTATTGCTAATTGTTGATGAAATAGCAACTGGCTTTGGACGGACAGGTAAACTTTTCGCCTGTGAATGGGCAGATATAAGTCCTGACATTATGTGTTTAGGTAAAACATTAACGGGTGGTTACATCACTCTAGCAGCTACCTTGTGCTCAAGTGAAATAGCTAACACGATCAGTGAAGGTGAAGCTGGCTGCTTTATGCATGGCCCTACGTTTATGGGTAATGCTTTAGCCTGCGCTGTCGCTAATGCCAGCATAAATTTGTTGTTTGAAAATGATTGGCAAACCCAAGTAACAGGCATAGAAACACATTTACAAAAATTTCTTCTACCATTAAAAACACATGGTCGAGTGAAAGATGCTCGGGTATTAGGCTCAATTGGTGCTATTGAATGTCATCAGAGTGTCAATGTAGCCAAAATACAGAAGCGCTTTGTGGAACTCGGTGTATGGATCAGACCTTTTGGCTCACTTATTTATATTATACCGCCATTGATCATCAATGCAGAGCAGTTAAGTACGCTTGTTTCAGCTATTTCGACGGTACTTAATGAAGACGATTGCTTTAACTAATACAACTTATGGTTAATTAACAAATCGGCTTATTTATGTAAATGATATAAAATCACTATCAGCCATACTATGTTTATTGTCAGTAATAGCAATAAATTATAATGTGGATTATCAGACCTACGTCGACTGCGATATTTATCAATAAGCAAAGCGACGTAGCTACCTAAAGCACTTAACCAAAGTAAAACATATAAATAGCCGGTTAAAGGCGTAAGCCAGAACTGGCGAACTTCGATGTCATAATAACGTAGTATTCCATAATCAGAATCAGGTGCGGCATAGTAGGACATGATCAAAGAAAACAAGAATCCAAGCCAGCTTAAACCGGCAATTATGTTAGTAGCGTAACTCCATAGGTCGGTTTCTTTTCTGCGATCCACTCTTCTCTCTTGTTCAAACTGAGATTCTGTGCTTTTATTTTTGTTATTATTCGACTGGGGTAATGCTGTTTTCATCCATTTAAGCTCTTTTTATTATCAATCCCGCTTTTAGCAGCAATTAAGCATTGCATTTGCGCTTTGTCACGGTAACATATCACCCCATTTTTACGATAAAAGCAAATTTGTATAAATTTGGTTGAATTATTCATTTAGAGAAGAGGTCATTGAATGTCAGTTATATCAATCACTGATGTATTAGCAGGAAAGTACCCTGTTAATGAAAGTATTACCGTGCATGGTTGGATCAGAACCCGTCGCGATTCTAAAGCGGGAATTTCATTTTTAGCCGTACATGACGGCTCATGTTTTGATGCCATCCAAGCCATAGTACCTAATGAACTCGATAATTATCAAACGGATGTGCTTAAGTTGACGACCGGCAGCTCAGTTAAAGTAACAGGTACTTTGGTTGAATCTCCAGGTCAAGGACAAGCATTTGAAATTCAAGCGACAGAAGTTGAAGTATTAGGCTTAGTTGAAGATCCAGATACTTATCCAATGGCTGCTAAGCGCCATAGCATCGAATTTTTACGTGAACATGCCCATTTACGTGCTCGGACAAATATTGGCGGCGCCGTTACCCGTGTACGCAACTGTTTAGCTCAAGCCGTTCACCGCTTTTTACATAGCAAAGGTTATTTTTGGATCAGCACACCGTTAATTACTGGTTCTGATTGTGAAGGTGCTGGTGAGATGTTTCGTGTTAGTACCTTAGACATGGAGAACTTACCACGTGATGACAAAGGTGCTATTGACTACAACCAAGATTTCTTTGGTAAAGAGACTTTTTTAACCGTCTCTGGTCAGTTAAACGTTGAAACATATTGTAACGCGTTATCAAAAGTATATACTTTCGGGCCAACATTTAGAGCAGAAAACTCTAATACTACCCGTCACTTAGCTGAATTTTGGATGGTTGAGCCAGAAATCGCATTTGCTGATTTATCAGATGCAGCTGACTTAGCAGAAGAAATGCTTAAATACGTATTTAAAGCCGTACTTGAAGAACGAGCAGACGATATGGCTTTCTTCCAGCAACGTGTAGATAAAACAGTTCTTGAGCGTTTAGACTCGGTTATAAATACTGACTTTGTTCGTCTTGATTATACTGACGCTATTACTATCTTAGAAAATTGTGATAAGAAATTTGAAAACCCTGTAGCTTGGGGTGTAGATTTAAATTCTGAGCATGAACGTTACTTAGCTGAAGAGCACTTTAACGGCCCAGTAGTGCTACAAAACTACCCTAAAGACATTAAATCTTTCTACATGCGTTTAAATGATGACGGTAAAACTGTTGCGGCGATGGACATTTTAGCACCAGGTATTGGTGAAATAATTGGTGGTAGCCAACGTGAAGAGCGTCTTGATGTATTAGATAGCCGATTAGAAGAAATGGGCTTAGATGTAGCTGATTACGGTTGGTATAGAGATTTACGTCGTTATGGTACCGTGCCTCACTCAGGTTTTGGTCTAGGTTTTGAACGTTTAGTTGCATACGCAACGGGTATGCAAAACGTACGTGACGTGATTCCATTCCCAAGAACACCGAATAACGCAGCGTTCTAATCTCTCATTTGAGATTAAATAACAGAAAAGGCGACTTATGGTCGCCTTTTTTATTACTTATTACTTATTATTTGTTTGTTTTTCTGGAGCATTAATTCCAGTAGTTTACGTTATCTTTATAGTGGCGTACTGGTTTTAACGGTAAAGTTTTGCTGGCAGTACCAATATATAGAAAGCCAACAATCTCATTCTCTTCAGCTATATCAAGCCCTGCTTTAACAATATTATTATAAGCAAGCTCTCCTGTTCGCCACATCGCGCCATAACCTAATGAATAAGCAGCCATTTGCATTGCGTGGCTTGCACAACCTGCGGCTATCAGTTGCTCAGATTTAGGTACTTTATCGTGCTCTTGATAATGTGTACTGATAACAATGATCATTGGTGCCCTAAAAGGCATCTTCATTGTTTTAGCAATCTTCTTCTCTAAATCACTCTCTTCAATAAGCCCTGTTTTATTTGCCGCATTAACTGCCTTAACAAATAAATCACTCAAACGCTGCAAGCCATTATTTTGGATAACTGTAAACTGCCATGGTTTTAAGCAGGCATGATCAGGAACACGCATTCCTGCAGATAAAATATTATCAATATCTGGAGCATCAGGTGCTGGGGCTGTTAATAACGGGTTTGATTGACGTTGTAATAAAAGTTCAATAGCGGTCATAACGGGTAACTCAATGAAGTATATAACGATAAAATAAGTGTAATGCTTATTTAAACGCTGCGCACTAAAATTACTTTGCTTTTATCTACTTTTACTTCTTGACTTAATTTTTAGTTAACGCCACTATCAGTCATACATTTATAATAATTTTATTTACGCTACATTTTAGTAGCCTGAAACTGTAATTTACAATGCTAAAACCGTACCGACAAACACATCACAATATTAACGCGACAACTTATAGTTGTTCGCTCAATAATTTGTGCTTGTCACAAGATAATTGGCGAGTAAATCGCCAGTTAATCTGGACAAGAGCTGCGGAGCATTGAAAACGTTATAAAAATAACAATAAAGTAAACAAATTTTCAAGCCGCAGAAATCTTAATTTGCGGCTTTTTCTTTTTATTCTTCCTGAAAAATCAAAACAATAGCCGCCCTCCCTGTTCAGGGTTAACTTCTGTAACGCTTGTTATTAATATTTCAATCGTGAAATTTTTCATAAAAAAGGAGAGTAAAATGTCAGTGCCTATAGCCTACTTAGCAGTATTATTAATTTGGTCCACCACACCTTTAGGGATAGTTTGGAGTAGTGAATCAATTAATCCAAGCATGGCTGTGCTATTACGTATGTTAATTGCATTAGTGCTTGGCGCTTTATTGGTTAAAGCTCGTAATATAGAGCTGCCTTGGCATAAAAAGGCGGTTAAACTTTATAGTTTTTCTGCTCTTGGTATTTTTGGCGGTATGTTATGTTCTTATATGGCGGCCGGCTATTTATCTTCAGGAATCTTATCTCTTGTGTTTGGTTTATCCCCTGTCATATCTGCTATTTTAGCGAGAAAAATATTGGCAGAACCTAAAATATCGTCGATAAAAAAATTGTCTATGCTGATATCTCTTGCTGGCTTAGCCATAGTGTGTTCAGATAATTTCACTTTAGAAAATGATGCTATTTATGGCTTAATATTTGTTTTTCTTGCGGTATTCTTTTTTAGCTTAAGTGGTGTTTTAGTCAAAAGCATTAGTTTAGTGATTCACCCCCTTGCGACAACTGTTGGAGCATTATCCGTGGCAACGCCATTGTTTTTCTTGAGTTGGTTAATATTAGATGGCAGTTTACCTGTTGAACAATGGCAAGCTAAATCCATTTTTTCAACACTATACCTAGGTGTTTTTGGTTCTTTAATTGGCTTTTATGCTTATTTTACTGTGCTGCAAAAGCTAACCGCGAGCACTGTTACTTTAATAACCTTAATTACCCCCGTAATAGCATTAATGCTAGGGTCAACGCTAAATGGTGAATTACTTAGTAGCACCTTAGTCATCGGCGCTTTTTTGGTTTTATTTGGTTTATCTATATACCACTGGGGTGAGGCCTTAACAAAGAAGGTATTTACTCAAAAGGTTTCTGCTGATTAAATATTCAATCATTTGTAGGACAATTAAAAGGCGAGTAATGAACTACTCGCCTTGATTTAATTCTGTTCATCCAAATGGAGCGTTATCAAGAAAATCGGTTATGTCTGACAAGGTAACGTTGAGCTATAAAATGATCAATGCTGGTATAACGGCCTGCACCAATAAAAAACAATGCAAGCAGCATAATAAAATAAGTGGTAGAAAACTCAATACCGTTATTAAGCACGACAATATTGCCTTTCTCATATAACCAGTCTGTATTGCCATTTTTTTCTAATAATTCGCGCATTTTAGCTAAGCGCAGAGCTGTTTCATCACTATTTTTCAAGCTAAGCTCTGCTTGTTCAAAGCCAAGCCAACTTGCCACTTTGGCCGCACTTATATCACTATTAGTAGGCGTTATTGCAAACCAACCGTTATCTGCATGAACGGTTGTTGCTGCTACTATCATGGTAAACATCAAAGGAATGCTGATTAAACGCGTTAAAGCACCTACAAGTAATAACCAACCACCAAAAAACTCTACTAATATAACTAGGTTAGCCAATAACGCTGGAAATGGTAAACCTAACCCCCAGTCACTGTTACCGAACCAAGCAACAATATTAGGGTCTGCCATCAAAGAAGCTAAGCCAGTAACTTCATCATTAAGTAATTGTGTTTTACTAAAACCTGCCATTATAAAAATGGGTGCTAGGTACAATCTAATAAGTAACGCAGGTATACCATCAAAGTGGCGTAAATGTGTTACGAAAGCGTGGTAGTAGTGCTGGATCTTTTGCATCAGTGTTCTTCTTATCTATATAGGAATTAAATTCAAAAAAATGACTTAAGTTAAAGAATAAGAACGTAAAAAGTTAAAATTTCTTTCAAAAAATAACATTAATGTTTACGTTAAATATCCGCTCATATTACTGATATATAATTAGTTACAATGTATACGCTGCGAGGGTTAAGTTCTGATTAACTTTCAGGTAGTATAGCAATATATATTGAACTTAAATTAACCTTACATAAGATGATTTTATGAATAATAAACCAAGCGTTATAAAAAGGATTTTTAGTACCCTATGGCGTCTACTTACGTTGACCCGCTCGGTGATAGTAAACCTCGTTTTTTTTGTTTTACTTATTGCCTTTATCGGCGTTATTTCAAGTGGCGAAGATAAAATCGTTGTGCCTGAAAAAACTGCTTTAGTATTGAACCTAGTTGGTGACATTGTTGAGCAAAAGCGCGAAGTAAGTCCAATGGATGCCTTTTTATTAGAGGCCATGGATGAGAAAGAAGACAAGCCTGAAGTATTGTTGACCGATATTATCGATGTTATCAACAATGCTAAAAAAGATGATCGGGTAGAAATATTAGTTTTACAACTTCAAGGCATGAAACGCACAGGCTTAACTAAGCTTCAAGATATTGGTAAAGCACTGCATGACTTTAAAGAATCAGGTAAGCAAATTATTGCCCTCGGAGATCAATTTTCTCAAGATCAATATTATCTTGCCAGTACCGCTAATCAAATTTGGTTAAATCCACAGGGCTTTATGTTACTTGATGGCTATGGCCGATATAAAATGTACTTTAAGTCAGCATTAGAAAAATTAGCAATTAATCAACATATATTCCGAGTTGGGACGTTTAAATCAGCCGTTGAACCTTTCATTCGCGATGATATGTCCGAAGCAGCGAAAGAGGCGAATAAATTGTGGTTGGCTGATTTATGGCAACAATATAAACAGGATGTGGCCAATGCTCGTGGTTTTGAAACTGACAACTTTGACGAAAGTATCGATAAACTCGTTGCTAAATTTTCAGAGGCTAACAGCAGTTTTGCACAGTATGCCATCAGCAATAAATGGGTCGATGAATTAAAAACCCGTAATGAAATGCGTAATGAATTAATTGCTCTTGTTGGTAAAGCTAAAGATAGCGAAACTTATAGTCATATTGGTTTTAAAGATTATTTACCGGCAACCAGTGCTGATATTAACGGTTTAGCTAAGTTAGAAAGTAATAAAAACAGCTCAGACAAAGTAGCTATTATTGTTGCTAAAGGCACAATTTTAGACGGTACACAAAAACCAGGTACCATTGGTGGTGATAGTACCGCCAAGTTACTAAGAAAAGCACGCAATAATGACAACGTTAAAGCCGTTGTACTGCGCGTTGATAGCCCTGGCGGCAGTGCTTATGCGTCAGAAATTATCCGCCAAGAAGTCGAATTACTGAAAAAAGCTGGCAAGCCTGTTGTTGCTTCTATGGGAACATATGCCGCTTCAGGTGGTTACTGGATTTCAGCGCCAGCAGATAAAATTTACGCAGCACCATCAACCATCACGGGTTCTATTGGTATCTTTGGTATGATGATGACTTTTGAGAAATCATTGAGTAAATTGGGTATTCATACCGATGGTGTTGGCACTACTGACATTGCCGGTTTTGGTGTTACTCAACCGTTAACAGATGGTATGGCACAATTATTTCAACTATCTATTAACAAGGGTTACCAAGATTTTATCAGCTTAGTAGCGGCAAATCGTGATATGACATTGGCTCAAGTTGATGCTGTAGCACAAGGTAGAGTCTGGTCGGGTAAAAAAGCGAAAGAATTAGGTTTGGTTGATGAACTTGGCAATTTAACTGATGCAGTAGTTGCTGCAGCTGATCTTGCTGAGTTGGAACAATATGACACCTTGCTTGTTGAAAAAGATCAATCACCTCGTAATAAATTTATCCAACAATTATTAGGCGATTCTGCTAGCTTTGTTAACTTGTTTACCGGAGCACAACAAAGCAAGATACTTGATCTTTCTAGTTCAAACATCACTAGCGAACAAGGCATCACTGCTTTGATGAACATGGTTAAAAATGAATTGGGTCAAATTAGTCAGCTCAATGATCCTCAAGGAAAATATACACTTTGCTTGGCATGTAGTGCGCAATAAACATAATGTAAAAATTAAAACCTTTTACGCTAAGTAACTTTAATCGGCGCTTAACTCTCAGTTAAGCGCCGATTTTTGTTTATCCCTTTAACATCTTGAAATATAATGCCGCCAGTTGAGTCGCTAGATAATTGATAGAGAAATTATGAAAAAGAAAATTTATGTTGCCTACACTGGTGGCACCATTGGTATGATGCAAAGCACACAAGGTTTTGTACCGGTAAAAGGTCATTTAACTGACTCTATCAATGCTTTGCCTGAATTTCATCGTTGTGAAATGCCAGATTTTACCATTAATGAATATCAGCCATTAATAGACTCTTCTAATATGACACCGAGTGATTGGCAACGTATCGCTGATGACATTAAAGCACATTATGATGAGTATGATGGTTTTGTCGTTTTACATGGTACAGATACCATGGCATATACCAGCTCAGCATTATCTTTTATGTTTGAAAATTTAAGTAAACCTATCATTGTCACTGGTTCACAGATACCACTTAGCCAACTGCGTTCAGATGGCCAAGTTAATGTGCTTAATGCTATTTTTATTGCCGCTAACTACCCTATTAGTGAAGTCTCTTTATTTTTTAATAACAAGCTTTACCGTGGTAATCGTTGTATTAAAGCTTACGCTGATGGTTTCAATGCTTTTGACTCACCTAATATGCCAGCACTGTTAGAAGCAGGCATTAATATTCAACTTATCGCGGGTTCAGTATCACCAGAAGTAAATACACCCGCTAGTCCGTTAGAGTTGGCTGACATAACGCCGCAACCAATTGGTGTGGTACACCTTTACCCTGGTATCAGCAGTGCCGTCATAGAAAATGTTATTAAACAACCTGTTAAAGCATTGATTTTACGAAGTTATGGCGTAGGTAATGCCCCTCAAGATGAGGCATTATTGAATTGTTTAGCCAATGCTAAAAAACAAGGCATTGTGGTTGTTAACTGTAGTCAGTGCATTAAAGGCACTGTCAATATGTCAGGCTATGCTACGGGTAATGCGCTAAGTGAAGCAGGTGTTATTAGTGGTCATGATATGACTTTAGAAGCGACCCTGACTAAATTGCACTATTTGCTTAGCCAAGGACATTCTTATGAAAAAATGTGTTTATTGATGCAACAAAATTTACGCGGTGAATTAACAAGTTAAACCGATTAGCTTGTTAATTCGGCTTTCAGTTAACTATTATGGACATCAAGGTTAACTGAAATACTTTCCATCACTTTGCTTAGTTCAGGCAACAAAGCAGATAATAACTGATTGTACTCACTAGCCCTGTCTTCATTAATAGCGATATCAAAGGCTTTAGTTTTTTCAAAAAGCATCATAGCTCCAACAGAACAGGCAACACCTTTTAAAGTATGAGCTAAATGTTTTACACTAGCCATATCCTGACTTTGCAAAGCTGTTTCTAGATTTTCTCCATCTAAATGGTGATCTTGATAAAACATGATTAAGATCTCACTGAATAAAGCATCATCTCCTAACACATTATTGACACCTACTTGATAGTCAACCCCAATTAAAGAATCTTCCAATGATATCGTTTCACTGACTTGCTGTTGATTAATCTGGCTCAAATCATCTTCTATATCATTGTTAGGGGCTACCACTACCTCTTCAGGAATGTCCTGAACATTGACTACCTGATTACGGCCATGATCTTTAGCATAGTACAGTGCTAAATCAGCCTGTTTCAATAAGTCATCTATAGATATTAATTCTTCTTTAGCTAACGACAAACCAATACTTACCGTGATTTTTATACCTTGTTCACTGTTATCAATAATAAAGTCAGTTTGCTCAACTTGTTGGCGTAAACGTTCACAGGCTATTTGAGCATTGTCTAAACAGGTATTTGGTAAACATACGGCAAATTCTTCACCGCCAATTCGACCAATAATATCGTAATCACGAAAAACACTGGTTAACTGTTGAGAAAATGTAATTAATATTTTGTCGCCTGCATCATGGCCGTAGTCATCATTAACTTGTTTAAAAAAATCAATGTCAAACATAGCGACAACAATTGGCTGAGTAGACCGATGAGCAAGATTTAATGCATTGCTGCTTAATTCAAAGAAATTGCCGCGATTATTAATATTTGTTAAAAAGTCGGTCTTAGCTAAATACTCTAATTGCTGAGTTTTTTCTTTTAATCGAATTGCTGTTCTTATACGTGCTAAAAGTATTTTAGCGGTATAAGGCTTGACCACATAATCTCCTGCCCCTAACTCTAAGGCAGTAAAATTTCATCTTCATCGTTAGAAGCTGATAACATAATCACAGGCAGCATCTCGGTATCACTAGTTGATTTTATCTTTTTCAATGTCTCTAAACCTGACAAGCCTGGCATGTACATATCAAGTAAAATAAGGTCAATTTCTTGTTCTGCTAGTGTTTGTAAAGCCTGTTCACCACCATCACAGCAGGCGACCTGATACCCTGCTGAAGTTAAATCAAATTCTAATAATAATTGAGTGTCTTTTGCATCATCAACTATAAGTATTTTGTAGTCTTTTTCGATGGTCATTTATGAATTCTCAGCCTTGATTTAAGGGTTAATTAGTTTTCAAATTACTTATATATGTCTTTATTTTGCTATTAAACTGATTGAAGCTAGTTGTTAATTTTGACTGTTGAGCTAATAATTCCGCTAATTGATTATCCTTAGCCAACACTTCAATTTCACTGCAAGCCTTTGCCAACTTATCAGCACCTAAATTTCGTGATGATCCTTTTATTTTATGTGCCAAGGCTATTATCAATTCGACTTGCTTATCTTCGATAGCGCTCTGTAATTGCTCTACATCAACAGGTGTCTCATCGATAAATAAAGTTAATAATTTTTCGCCAATAATATCATTATGGCTAATACGCTTCATAAATCCCTGGAAGTCCCAAATTAGCAACTGCTTTTCGTCTGCTTCACCTGTTATTAACTTCTTATGATCAGTTTGGTTTATTTTCTCAGGTTTGTCATTGATAATACGGGATTTATTTGTACTTTTACTTATTTTATTTTATTTGCAACATTTAACTTATCAGAGCTGACTTTTACAATACTATTAGTATCTTGTACAGGCTCTAGCCAACAAGATAACCTGTTCGTTAATACGTCCTTTTCAATGGGTTTAGTTAGGTAGTCATCCATACCACTTTTAAGACACTTTTCTTTATCACCCTTCATGGCATTAGCAGTCATAGCAAGAATGGGAACACCGACATTGTGTGCACCTGCTTGGCCGGCTCTTATTGCTTGAGTTGCTTGATAACCGTCCATTTCAGGCATTTGACAATCCATGATGACCAGTTGATAGGCACTATTTTTGTTAGTGGATGACAAACAAGTTAAGGCTTCTTGTCCATTTGAAGCCACATCAGCAGTCAGGCCAAGATTTGACAATACCCCCAACAATACTGATTGGTTAATTCTATTATCTTCAACGATCAATAGTTTGGTGTCGCTTGCAAAAGTAATTTCTGGCTCATTTGCTAACAAACTGTGTAAGTGATGTTGAGTCACTAAAGGAGAGGCAGACGATAATGCTTCGCCTTCAGCTAAAACTACACAAAGTGCATTATATAAGTCGAGAGGGATAACTGGCTTAGGAAAATAAGCATCAAAACCTAAATCAGCAAAGTATTTTCCATCTCCTCGCTCAGCCATGGAAGTCATCATTATTAATTTAATGGCCTGACTATTGCGGTGATATTTTAATTTCTCAGCTAACATAGCACCATCTAAACTGGGCATTTGTTTATCAAGTATCGCAACCTGAAAATAGTTTTCAGGGTACTTATCAACTAATTGTAGTGCTTCATAAGCATTGTTAGCTTTAGTAACCTTAGCACCCCACTCTGTTAGTTGACCGTCTAAGACCTCTAAATTAGTGCTGTTATCATCAACAATAAGTACAGAGCAATCACAGCAATCAAAACTAGGCATAACGGTTTGTGCTTGACTACTGTGCTGCAGTGTTAAGGTAAATTCAAAGCAACTACCTTTCCCTAACTCACTAGTCGCTTTTATCTCTCCATTCATTAGGTGACATAACTGCTTTACAATCGCTAAACCTAAACCAGTGCCACCGTACTTTCGTGTTGTTGATGAGTCTGATTGTGTAAATGAGTCAAACAGTTGGCTTATCTCACTTGACTTAATGCCAATGCCAGTATCCGTTATTGAGCAATGGAAAAGGTAACTGTCGGTGTCCTTGTTATCGTTATTGTTTTTATCGATTGATAAGGAAGTGCGAATAGTAATATCACCCTGATGGGTAAACTTAATAGCATTACCGACCAAGTTCGTCAGTATTTGCCTTAACCGATTGGGATCACCTAATACGACTGTATTACCGACATTACCCACATCTAAAATTAACTCTACCCCTTTTTCTTGTGCTTTTATTGCTATCGCTTGAGAAAACTCACTTAACAATGAAGTTAAATTGAAATCAATACACTCAATATCTAGTTTACCTGACTCAATTTTAGAGAAGTCTAAAATATCATTAATGAGAAGTAATAATGACTGCGCACTGGACTGCGCAAGTTGCACATGATGCCGTTGAACTTTTGCTAATTTGCTGTTTTCAAGTAAACCTAACATGCCCACAACACCATTCATTGGTGTGCGAATTTCATGACTCATACTTGCTAAAAATTCTGACTTCAAACGTAATGACTCTTCCGCCATATCAAGGGCTTGCTGTTGAAGTTTTTGTAAGTTGACTTCCTCTGTAACATCTCTATTGGTACCAATTAAACGAACTATCTGATCAAATTCGTCTTTAATGACTTTCGCGTGGGCCTCCAAGTAGTGACAAGAATGATCAGGCCAAGTCACCCGAAATGTTAAGTTAAACTCCTCTCCAGTGGTAATGCAGTTACTCATTTGACTTTTTACTAAGGATAAATCTTCAGGGTGAATATTCCTTTGCCAGTGATCGTTTTTAGCAATATCTTCATGGTCCTGCATTCCATTTAGCGCATACATGCGTTTATCCCACGACATAAATTCATGATTTATGTTGTAATCCCAAACGCCAATATTGGGTGCAGCTAAAGCAAAATCTAATCGAGAACTTAACTCTTCCGCCGCTTTAAAGCTGCGCAAGTTGTCACTTTCTAATAATTTGACACTCGTCATATCTCGTATCAACGCTGTAAAAATAACTTGTTCTTGATCATTAACAGGAGTGATAGTGAGTAGTATAGGGAATTGTGTGCCATCTTTTGTGATAGCCGTTAATTCCTGCCCTCTGCCCATAGTTTTGAGTAAAGCTTGAGAGAAGAAATTATGGGAGAACCCGTCATGCTCCTGATTAAAAGCGATAGGCATTAAAACATTGAAGCTTTGTGATAAAACTTCATGCTCTTCATAAGCAAACATATTACAGGCACTGTAATTAAAACTTAATATTTGACCTTGCTCTGAAATATTAATAACGGCATCAGCAATAGAATCAATGATGGCTTGCATTGTGCTGATATTATTAATTGGTCTTTTGCAACAGACTGATTTTTTTGCAATAATATCCTCACTTACTGTTAAATCAAATGACTTTGCCATATTTATACTTCCTGTAGCATGAAATGTCTCTGATTAAAGTGCCAAGAAATCAGCAAGCTCTTTAGAATTAAAAGGCTTCCTTAATACTGGGTAATCCCAACTCCTGTCTTCAATAGCAATATAACCACTGATAGAAAAAACCTTAATATTCGGGAAATAGCCCGTAACCATATTGACGGCCTCTTTACCTGATAAGTCAGGTAAAATCATATCGGTAATAAAAATATCAAACACTATATCGGAATTTAATTTAGCAACTAACTCATCTTTATTATTTGCAACAACAACATTAGCTCCTTTACTTTCTAAAAAGAGCGCAACAAACTCTGCAATACTGACCTCATCATCTAATACCAGTATATTGGTGTCTTGATAACTTAATTTTCCTGCTTCGGGTTCATTAGCGATATACTTTTCTGCTAATTGCTGACACTTGAAAACCAAAGTGAAATGTGCCCCGCCAAGTTCACTGTGCCCTTCCACTTGTATAAGTCCATTATGTTTATACATGGTAGAATAGACATTAGCTAAACCTATGCCATTTCCTTTATTTACCGATTTAGAGCTATAAAAAGGGTCGAATACTTTGGTGAGGTTTTCTTTTTCTATGCCGATACCACTATCTTTAACATGTATTTCTAAACGATTATTGTTCGCTAAATTGGCGGAAATCTCAATTTGACCACTTAGGCCTTTTTCCTGAATGGCATCTTGCGCATTAAGTACGAGGTTCAATAAAATATTAATAAACTCCCCTTGCGGGAAATTGATTAAACAGTGCAGCGGTTTAAAATCAAAAGTTATATTAATAGTGCTTAATAACAGTTGCTTAAATAAATATTGGTTGTCATAAATGTCTTGAATCGGATCAAAACTCACAACTTTAACAGTGGGTTTACGGGTAAATGCTAATAAACGCTCGGTAACATCTTTGCCTTTGTCTATTGCATTTTTAACACGCTCTATATAATCAGAGATATCCTCACCACGAGAAAATTTAATCTCGAGCATTTCGATAGCGCCAAGTGCTACACCTAAAACATTATTAATATCATGCGATACATTGCCAAAAGTATTACCTAATAAGGCTAAACGATTTGAAATAATTTGCTGTTGTTCTTTTCTAAACTTTTCAGTGACATTCTCAACAATCCAAATATAAATACCTTCTTCTGCTTCGTAGGTAACCGACAGATCAAAAACACTATTGTATTTATCAAAACTGATATTATTTTGTTTTATCTGCCCTTTTTCTTTGGCTTGCTTTTTAAAAGCCATATATTCGGTAATGCTAAAGTTAATATAGTTAAACAAGACTGAACTGGCGCCATCACAATGAGGAGAGATATCTTGATAAACAACATTGTCATTATCGTCGATGAAAAAAATAGGCACTTTGATGGTAAAGTTGACCATGGCCAATAACTTGAGCTTTTCAAAAATTTCTTCACTGCGGGTTATATCTTTATAAACACCAAAAATGGCCTGTGCTTTACCTTTATTGTTCCACTCTATTTCGGCAATAATCTCTACTTTAATTTTTTTTCCTGAATTAAGCGCTAAAGTAGTTTTTAAACTAAAGGGTTGCTGTTGATTTATCGCTTTATGAAAAACGTTTCTATATTGTGGCCTATCTTTTGGATTAATATAGTCG
>Ga0114909_1000718_pt1 | contig 22207 bp, 16 predicted proteins | sample MalvireepMed_906_FD_87290 | JGI IMG/M metagenome (GOLD analysis project Ga0114909, IMG submission 87290) | Marine viral communities from the Global Malaspina Expedition - Malaspina viral metaG DeepMed_906 | ecosystem: Environmental > Aquatic > Marine > Oceanic | place: Mediterranean Sea...
ATTTATTGTTGCATACTGAACAAGCTCAACGCCAAAGGTACCGTAATGCTTTGTCAGATTTAGCCCATAGTTTAAAAAACCCACTGGCTGTTATTCAAAGCCAAGCTGAGCTGAGTCAAAGTTCACAACAACAAATTAGCCAAATAAATCAGATGATTGAACATCAGCTAAAAAAAGCGCAAAGTGCAGGGGAGTCTTCTTGGTATCTAGGGGTAAATGTTAAGACAACATTAGATAAGCTGGTTAATAGCTTGCAAAAAATATATCGAGACAAAGCATTAACTTTTGTTAATCACTGCGATGAAGAAAATATTTTCAAAGGTGATGAAGCGGACTTATTCGAAATATTGGGTAATTTACTTGATAATGCTTGTAAGGCTGCAAAACAAAATGTGCTCATTAAAGTTGTTTCGTATGACGATGTATTAGTGCTCGAAATTAGTGATGATGGTGCTGGTATCAGTTCAACTGATGCAGAACAAGTTTTAAAACGTGGCGTACGTGCAGACACCTACCAACAAGGGCATGGTATTGGCTTGGCTATTGTTCGGGATTTGGTGGCGAGTTATCAAGGGAAACTGATTATAGGCCGTTGTAAACAACTTGGCGGCGCTTTGTTTAGTGTTACCTTTAAAAAATAGCGTCAAGGTGAATAAAGGATAAAATAAATATATCAGCTGTGCTTAATGTTCAGCCATCGTTCAGCTACCAAGGATTAGTATGGTGTACATACTTGGAGGTAGTCTTATGAAATCAATTACTTTAGCCCTATCAATTTTAATAGTCTTTGTCTGTGAGCCCGTTCAAGCTCAAACTAGTGCTAGCTACTGGACAGAAGATTATACGGACAATAGTACCAGTAAAATAAGTAAAAACTCGCCATTATTTAGCCAAGCAGAATTAGCACAAATGCTAGCACCTATTGCTTTATACCCTGATAGTTTACTTACTCATATTTTAATTGCTTCAACGTATCCAATTGAGTTAGTACAAGCGCAGCGATGGCTAGATAGAAATAGTAGCTTATCATCAGATGAAATATATTCAGCCATTGATGACAAAGACTGGGATGCGAGCGTAAAAGCACTAGTCCCTTTTCCTCGGGTACTAAAAAGGCTTAATGATGATTTAGCTTGGACACAACAATTAGGTGATGCCTTTTTATCAAATGAGGCTGCTGTCTTAGCCAGTATACAAGAATTGCGGCAGCAAGCTGAAGAGGTTGGTAGCTTAGCAAAAATGGCTAATTCAACGGTACGATATGACAATAATGCTATTATTATTGAGTCAGCTCAACCGCAAGTTGTTTATGTTCCATATTATGATACTCGCACTGTTTATGGCACATGGCATTGGCGCCATTATCCACCCGTGTATTGGTCTACGCCACGCCACTTCTATTCGTCATATTATTACGACTCTTATTATCAACCTTTTTACTGGCACTCAGGTGTACATATATCTTTTAATTATTTCTTCGGCGCCTTTCACTGGCATAAACGTCATGTGGTGGTATCACACCATTATAAAAAACACTTTTATCGTGGCTCACATCATTACAGAAATAGACATAAAATTGTCAGCAGTAGTGGTGCTAAACGCTGGTATCACAAACCGCACCATAGACGCGGGGTTGCCTATAGTAATAAACACTTAAAAAAACGTTTTCATAGTAATAGAGAAACCTTGATGCAACGTAAGCATAAACGCAATTATGCGAAGCAAAATAAAAAACATGTTCAGCGCACACATCACAAAGGAGGTAGGGGCTATAACGCCACTAAAAAACATAATAGAAGCTATCATAATAAGAGCGTTGCTGTGAGTAAGAGTTCGCCGAATAAGCAGTTAAAACAATCTATGAAGCCTAATTTGGTAAACAAACACGCAGTAGTTAAAAAGAGTAATCCGAAGCGTATTCATCAGGCTAAGCAATCTCATGTAGTAAAGGCTAAGAAACATGATCAACAGAATAAACTAAGAAAGCAGCAGAGGTCATCGACGAAAAAACATAACTACAGTACAACTGTAGCTAAAACAAAACATCATCAACATAATAGGAACTATGTAAACAGAACAACGAGTAATAAAAACCGAGGTAAAAGCCAAAAGAGAGTAAAACATAATTAGTGGTCTTTATTACTTACCTATACCATAAGTGTCGTACAATCAATTTAGGATGTTTATCTGAATTGAAGGTAGCGGTATAAAACCGTTAAGAGTTGTTGATAATATAGGGTCAATAAACATAACAAATATATTTTGAAAAATGCAAGGTGAGTTTCTTGTTAAATAGTGATGCGTTCATTTCACACTTTATTAGCCAGCACCAACTTGATGCTGGCTTTTTGGCTACTGCAAATCAATACTATCTGCCTTTGGCTAAGCATTTAGTTAAATTAAGGCAACTTAAAAGAAATAACTCTGTTGTTGGAAGTCAATCACCATTATTTGTTGGTATTAATGGCTGCCAAGGTTCTGGAAAGTCTACTTTAGTTACTTTCTTACAAAGTTATTTGCAAGCCCATGACAGTTTTTCTGTTGCTGTCTTATCATTAGATGATTTTTATCTAGCAAAGAAACAACGAGCTAAACTTGCTAAAACTATTCACCCGTTATTTCAAACAAGGGGTGTTCCAGGCACTCATAATATTAAACTTCTTAGGCAAACATTGAATGCTTTGGCGGGCTTTTCTAATTCATCTGATCAAAGAGTTATGCTTCCTCGCTTTAATAAAGTCACGGATGAACCATTCGAACCAGTACTATGGCCTGGAATTGATAGTGTTGATATTGTACTGTTTGAAGGTTGGTGTTGGGGAGTGCCGGCACAGCCTGATGAAGAATTAACGTCAGCTGTTAATAAATTAGAAGAGTGTCATGATGAGCATGGGATTTGGCGACGAGCTGTGAATAACTTCTTAATGGATGATTATCAAACGCTATTCCAGTATATGGACTATTGGTTAACCTTACAGGCGCCGGATTTCGCTTGTGTTTATCAATGGCGTTTAGAGCAAGAGCAGAAATTAATAAAACAATCAATTCAAGATAATGCTAAGCAAGGGGAAAAAGACCCGATTAACTGTCTTATGACAGCAGAGCAAATAAGCCAGTTTATTTTATATTTTCAACGATTAACACAATACAGCTTTAACCGCATGCCAGACATATCAGATAAAGTTTTTTACTTAAATAAACAAAGAGTAATCGTTGCTGAAGAAGGGTGAAAGGGGAATAAAGCCGGCAACATTCGTGTGTCACCAACTTTATATGTCATCAAGACTAAACGCGAGCTTCTTTAGCTTCTAATGTACACGCTTTTTCTTCAATGATTAAACCAGCTTCAACAGCGTCAATCGCACGTTGGTCATGCTTGTTAGCAGGGCAGCCACAAGTATGGTCACTAACATTGTGTAAACGAGCTTGCTCTAAGTGCCATTGTGCTACTTTAATATGTTGATCAACATTCATTTTTTCTACTCCAGGAAAGTTATTATAAATTGGATAAATTATCTTTATCTTTTTTTCAAATGATAAGATGCGGCGATTTTAATTAATATCTCAGCAGTGTCTAGCTCGATTTGTTAAATATGACAAAAAAATAACAATATGTTTTAATATTAGAATATTTGGCTTTGCTATGTTGATATGTTGTAAGTTTTTTATGTCATGCGGACGCGAGTTTATATGAACATAAATAACATTAAGGTCTTAGCGATGAGTAATCCTATCAGTGAAGGTATCAAGCGTTTACGTAATCAACATAAATTAACGCAAACTAAATTAGCTAAATTGGCGAATATTCCAAGAGCGACATTAGCTAACATGGAAAGTGAACAATCAAACCCAAGTATAAGCTTAGTCGTTAAGGTTGCTCAGGCATTAGGGGTTTCCGTTGATGATTTAATTTGCAAACAATCAGCGCATGTCACCGAAGTTTCTCGCAAAGATATGCCAGTAAGTCGTCTCGATAATGGCAAGTTTTCAAGCACACGTACAAGCCCCATTAGTAGACAAAACCTGCAAATCAATGATATCAGCATGATGCCAGATTGCTACAGTAAAGGTGTGCCACACCCAGAGGGAAGTCATGAATTTTTTCTTTGTTTAGAGGGCAGTGCCTCAGTCGAAATTCAAGGCGAAAAGTTTGTTGTCGAAGCTGGAAATTTAATTTACTTTCATGGCCATTTACCACATTGTTATGCTAATGACAGTTTGAAGCCTGTACATGCTGTCGCTGTAGTTTTTATGGCATAGTTTGTTTAAACTTTCATGACGCTGTTGCATAGTCATTAAACGGTTAAGGGCAGCTTAATCGTTAAGGTAACACCATCGCGGTCGAAGTGATTTTTAGCACTAATTTCCCCCTGATGGAAATGACAAATAAGTCTCGCAATGTATAAACCTAAACCTAAATGCGGCTGAGCCTGTTTACTTTTACTACGCATAGATACCATAGAATCAAATAAGCTACTTTCCATCGCTTTCGGTAAATGAACGCCATTATTACTGACCTTGATTACTATCGTCTGTGATACTTGGCTGATACTAAGCAATACTTGTTTGTCATCACTAAACTCAACAGCGTTATTGATCACTTTATCGAGTAATTGCACAATGTGTTCAGGTGAGCCTAGCAGTAACAATTTTTGCATTGCCTTTGTTTTATCATCAAATTTTAAGCTAAATTCTGTCTCAGTATAAATATGTTGATAACCAGTAATACAAGCTTTCAACAATGCTTTAACATCAAATTGCGTTTTCTCGGTGTTGACTAACATTTCTTCTAAACGAGTCGCCTCACTCATATTAGTCAAAATTAAATTTAAGGTATTGATGCCAGTTTGTGCGCGTTCAATATAAGCACTATTTTGCTCTAACTTGTTCGTTAATTCAGAGCTATCATTTTGCATACTAAGCACCTCTAATGAGGTTTTTACGACGGCAATAGGTGTTCTTAACTCATGTGATAAACGACCGGACATATTTTCAAGGTAATGATTATATTGACTTAAGCGATTAACAGCACGGGCAAAGCTGCGTGATAAATCCCCTATTTCATCATTCACTGTGCTCGCAGTAACTTTGCCTGTAATTCGTCCATGTTCATCAATTGCTAATTCTGCTTGATTGCTCAAGTCTCTAATGCGCGAGGAGATACGAGTTGCAAATAATGTAAAGGCTAAAGCACCTAAAAAGAGAATAGTTAAAATAACGGTGAATAGACGCTCTAAGGCATGATTTCGTAGCGTGCGTATGCCATTAGTCGTTTCTTCAACGATAACAGCTCCTTTGACCTTATTATCAATAAAAATAGGGTAGGCTGCTGATAAAACCAATGCTTGTTGATCCGTTGTTAAACGCCATTGAGATGTAGCATGTCCATCAAGGGCACTGACAATGTGTTCACCGGTTAAATGTTGGGCATCATATAATTTATCGATAAAGTCTGTTGGTGGTTTAGTCAGGATTTGGTAGTAAAGTGGTAAAAGCCACTGTTGTTTGAATTGTTGCCATAAACTGTTTTGATCACTTTGGGTGTTAAATTTACTTTTTTGCCAAACACCACCTGCGGTTCTGAGCGAACCTGCGCTTGCTAATACTCGATGATGCTGATCAACGACCCAAATACTTGAATTTGTATAACGCATGCCTTGTACAATACGCTCAATTTCAGGTGAAGGCACAAGAATGGTACCTAATGTTTCAGGAAGGTGAGGGTTACCTGAACCGATACTCGTTAATACTTGGCCATTTTCTTCGTCAACATCATGAAAAGCAAAGGCAATATTATCGCCAATGTCATTTAGTGGTATTCTTAATTCAAGATTGTAACCTTGGGGCGTCACTAACCATTGACCTTGAATTTGTGGTGCTGGCGTTAACACTTCGACTAAGTTTGGAGAATCAATAGCTCCTTCATCAATGTGCTCAACATGAAAAGCACTGAGCCATCCCGCCTTTTTATTACTGATAATAAAACGCTTAAAATGGTTGTTATTGTCATTAAAAGCGAGCTCTAAGTGGTCATTGTTAACAATACTGCGAGCGTTATTGCCACGAAAAATTAAATGTTCATCTAAAACGGTAAAGAATAAATACAAATATTTATCATATTTAGCAACACTAGCACTAAAGCTTAAGCTAGTGTGTAGGTCATCAAGCGAATCAGTGTTGATGTCAATGCGGTGCGTATTATTATAATAGTGAGCTCTTTGTTGATAATAAAGCCAATCCTTTTTCAAGCCATCGAGTTGCAGTGGCTCATTGAGCTGATAACCGTATAGATCTTTCCCTTTTTCTACACTAGGCAAAAAACTGGCTTGGTTATTAAATAAATTGGATCGTTCATGCAACGCTGTTGCGAGCGCGCGAGCAGTGCCAACTAGGGTCTGTTCTTGGCCGTAACGCAAATATTTTTCCATCTCCCAAACATATTGGTAACCAAACCAAGGAATGACAAAGAGAAAACTAGATAATAAAAGTAACTTAGCCCTAAGGCCAAAGCGTAATGATAACTGCCTCACATCAACTCTCTTGCCAACGATAACCCATGCCATAAACTGTTTCTATGCAATCAAACTGTTTATCATGTAACAAGAATTTTTTACGAATACGCTTAATATGAGAGGTGATCGTACTATCATCTACAAAAATTTTAGAATCAGTCATCAATTGACTACGGTCTTTTACATGGCCGGGATGTTTAGCTAAAGCATGCACTAACCAAAATTCAGTAATCGTAATATCAATAACATTCATCTGCCAAGTCATGCTCATTCGCATAGTATCGATAGCTAAATCACCAACGTTAAGAATATGATCATTGTTTATTGGTTTTTTTAAAGCATCTTGGCGCCTAAAGAGTGCAGATATACGCGCAGTTAAATGCGGTAAGCTAATGTCTTTGGTCAAATAGTCATCTGCTCCAATGCGAAGTCCAGCGACAGTATCAAAGTCATTATCTCGGGCGGTAAGAAAAATGATTGGTAAAGTTGGTGAGAGCGTACGTAGCTGTTGACACAAAGTGAAGCCACCATCAAACTCGTCTTCAAGACCAATATCTAATATAACCAAATGCGGTAAGCGTAAATTAAAGGATTGGGTAGCTGAAGACCTATTGGCAAAAGTTTGTACTTGGTATCCTTGGCTGCGTAATACTTCAGCATAATTCTCACGAATGGCTGTTTCATCTTCAACAATTGCGATACTTTTTGACATTAACTTACCTCGACTCTGAATGTAAACAATCGTATTTACTCTACAGCGGTGACTATAACTAAAAATTCAGATAACTGCGCCTAATTTTTGAAATTGCCATTTTATTGCCATAATTGCTCACTACTTTGCCCGATTTGTGCCCTTTTTTCAGCTTGTTGAGGTGTTTTAATAGCTTTAGTTAAATAAATTTACTAAACAAAACACGAGGCTTATCCCATGAACAATTCATTAAAAAATGTAAACACTAGCAAAACATTATTAACAACCTTGTTAATTTCTAGCTTAATCAGTATGCCATCAATAGCGAGTGAACCAATTAACACTATAACTGCAGAGCAAAGAATCCAGCAGCAAACCGATAATGAGAATATTGGTTTTGGTGCTGGTGCTGTTATCGGTGCGGTAATAGCTGGACCATTAGGTGCAATTGTCGCTGGTATTTCGGGGGTGTTTATAGCGAAGCACATTAATGTTAATGATGATGTTGAGCAGTTGACGGAAGATTTAACGCAAGCAAATATTAAACATCATGAGCAGGTTAAACAATTTGAAAGTCGACTTGATGAAGCTGAACAAAGTTATCAAGTTGAACTTGCCAACTTGGCGGAACAAACTCAAAAAGGTGACAGTTTATCTGAACAATTACAGGCAGATAACTTATTGATGAGTTTACAATTCTCAACAGGTTCAAGTGACATTTCAGCCCATTACCAAGAGCAAGTTTCTGCAGTAGCACATATCTTGAATGATTCCCCCTTGATGAAGATTGATTTGTCGGGTTATACAGATATGGAAGGTGAAACCAACCTAAATCAGAAATTATCACAAGCAAGAGTTGCATCAGTTAAACAGTTATTAATGGCTCAGGGTGTTAATGAAGAACAAATTTCGACTTTTGCATACGGTGAAAATTCACCCGTTGTTGCAACTGACGAAAAACAAATCAGTTTTTATGACCGCCGTGTGGTATTAAAATTACATAATCCACTTAGTCAAATGGCAAAAAGGTAGTAATTAATTGAACTGAATAATTAACGGATATAAAAAACAAGCCAATTGATATTGGCTTGTTTTTTGCTTTATACAAAATGAAAATTAAATTTATGTCCAAAAAGATTTATTAACATATTTTTGACGATCGTTTTTTCAAAATCCTTTGCAGGTTGTAATTTTGCTCATTATGATGACGAAATGATTAATAAATTGCTAAGCGTTTAAGTAAGTTATAATTAATTAACATGAAATTAACGCTTGTATATTTTATGCTCAAATGGTACTAATGGATCCTAAAATAAGAATAAGGAGCGAAACATGGCACAAGCAGTTCGCAAATATGAAGAAGATGAGGTTTTGCAAGAAGCAGAATCGAATCGGGAATCGCTAGAACAAGAGTCACTTGAAAAAAAGGCTGAACAGGTAGAACAAGAAAAATCAAAAGACCTGTCAACTGAACAAAATCAAGATGAACAGAACGAACCATATTACCATTATACTGTTGATACTAAAGATCCTGATCCTTGGTTACAGTTACATAAATTTAAAATTTTAGGGGTAGTATTAGTTGCAGTTATAGGCGTTGCAGCCAACTGGCTTTATGGAAATCATAAGCTTAGTGTGCAAACTCAAAACTATATTAGTGAACCTAAAATCAATGATCTCTATTACGTTGACTTTCGTGTAATAGAATCAAACTTACGTCCTACAGAAAAATTCCGTATGGCTAAAGTATCTGATATTACCGGTGATGTAGTTACACTAAATTACAGTAGCTACTTTTACCCACAAAAACATGAATTGGGTGAAACGATTCGTTACGCGCAATTAAGATTTGAAAAGTTTTTCCAAGAAAAACGACATAACTTTTCTATTACACAATTAAAAGCAATGATTGAGTCAGGTGCTATTTTCTTAGCTAGACGTCCAGAAGGTAATATGCTTGATGGTAACCTTGTTATACCAGATGCTGCTTTTGCTTCTAATTCAGTATTTATGCCAGGTAAAAAAGCAAACTTTGCTGGCTTAGAGTATTTAAAGCGTGTTAATGAAGCCAATAACGCTCAACTAGCTTTTGATAAGTTTACTGAGTCTGCTGAGTCAGGTTATGCACCAGGTCAAGTAAACTTAGCGCAAATGTACTTAAACGATATCGCAGTAGAGAAAGGTGTGGTTGAAAAAGATTTGGTTGAATCATTATCTTGGTTTAAACAAGCGGCTTTACAAGCTTATGAACCTGCAGTATTAAAGTACGGCATTGTTTGTCAGCAAGTTGAAAGTTGTACAGTAGCGGACTTCTACCAAGAGTTAATCAAAGCAGGTGTTAATATTGAATTTGCTACGAAAACTTATACTGACCGCGCTACAACTAAAGAGCTTGAAAGACTTAACGAAGAGCGATTGGAAAAAAACAAGAGAGATTAAATTCTTGAGCTAGTGCTTCTAGCAAAACATTCTTATTTTATTGTCGACTAGACAAAGTAAAAGGGCTTAAATTTAATTTAAGCCCTTTTTATTTGATGAAAAGAATACTTTCAACTGAAATTACTTTCGATATTTGACCGTTAACTTATCTGTATTAAACAGAACGCATTATGGCTCAACTACACGAGAAAATGGCGGCAACGAATCAAGTAATTGTTTTCCATAACGTTTAGTGACTACACGTTTATCCATCAGGGTAATAACACCTTCATCTAATTCATTTCTTAATAGGCGGCCACAGGCTTGTACCAATTTTTTTGATGTCTCAGGTACAGACAATGTCATAAAGGGGTTGCCTCCTTTAAGTGTTATATACTCAGCTTGCGCTTGTTCTACGGGGGAGGTTGGTACAGAAAAAGGTAGTTTAGTGATGATCAAATTCGTTAGATAATCTCCCGGTAAATCTAATCCTTCTGAAAAACTTTGTGTACCAAATATAATGCTTGGCTTATTATCATCACAGCGCTTTTTATGTTGCTCGATAATATGTTGGCGTGAATGCTCACCTTGTACAACTACGTCTAGCTTATGCTGCTCTCGCAGGGCTTCTGCAACCTTATTCATTTGCCAATAAGAAGAAAATAAAACTAAACTGGCATTTCCCTGCGTTAAATACTGTGGAATTTTTTCAATCAACTCATCGGTAAAGTCTTTTTGGCTAGGTTCATTGTCCATTCTTGCTACGACAAGTTGACCATTGTTTTGATAATCGAAAGGTGAATCTACTTGTTGATATTGACTACCGTCATTATTTTTAAGACCCGCTTGAAAACGGAAATGATCGAAGGAGTTGAGGGCACGTAAAGTAGCTGAACATAAAACTGCACCTTCACATTGACTCCACAACATATCCTCTAACGTATAACCAACTTCAATAGGTGACGCGCTAAGTAAATAGTCTTGTCGCTTGCCTGTTTTCAAACTATCAGTTTTATCTAACCAGCGAGCCATGGGAGCTGATTTTTCGCTATCAGTCTTTGCGTACATATACCAAAGTGCGGTTAAGTTTTCCAAACGTTGTAACATAAAACCAGCTTCACCTAACAAAGGTTCAGCTAAATACAATTGAGTATCACCATCCTTAACTGACTCCATTAATGCGTTGTACAATTTATTTAAATGACTGACACACTTCTTACTTAAGCTGTGGTTATCTTCGGCCCAATTTTTAAGTTCGTTTGGAATAATGCCATTTTCAAAACGATAAATTTGTTCTTCATCCTTGTTAAATTTAGACTGCGATTGCTGTTGCTTTTCATTGTCATTTTGAAAGTAAATATGTGCATTGCTTTCGATAAATGAGTGCACTTTTTGCATTTCAATAAGTAGATCTTGGCAATCATCGCTTAGTTTTAAAGCAGGAGATATCGCTTTTTGTGATTTAATCAGCTTAGCCATTTTATCGCCAGTTTCCCTTAACTTATTTAGCCAGTCTAAGGCACCTTTTATACTAATACTTGCACTGGAAAAGTCACGCGTTACCTTGGGTAGGTGATGCGCTTCATCAATAATATAAAAGGTTTCATCAGGCGCAGACAGTATTCTACCGCCACCTAGCTCCAAATCAGCCAGTAATAAACTATGATTCACAACGAGGACATGCGCTTGTTCCATGGTTTCTCGCGCTTTGTGAAAAGGACAGTGGCTATGCTCACTTAGGTGCTTTAAGCAACTGTGTTTGTCGCTTTGTACTTGATGCCAAATATGATTTGGTAAGTGCTCTGACCAAGAATCAATGTCGCCAAGCCAAGTCCCATCACTTAAAGCTTTAAACATAGCATTAAGCGTGCGAATATCACTTGCTTTAGGTTTTTCCGCAAAGGTGAAACCCACTTGTGGGGAGTCGCTGCTTGAGGTGACAGCTTGTGCTAATTTTTGACGGCAAACATAACGTTGTCTGCCTTTTGCTAAGGTAAAGTCAAATTGTATTCCGGCGTGCTTTTTTAAAAAAGGCAAATCTTTATCGACAAGTTGTTCTTGTAACGCAACGGTGGCGGTAGAAATGCATACTTTTTTATCTCGAGCTAACGCTAATGGAATAGCGCCCAAGCTATAAGCCAACGATTTCCCTGTGCCTGTACCTGCTTCGATGGTGATAATTTTTCTATCTTTTGAATAATCACCTGCTAGTGTTTTGGCGATTTCAGCTATCAGTAAGGTTTGTTGCTTGCGAGGATTAAAATTTGTTAGGTTTTCACCGATAGCTTTGTAAGATTGACGAATAACTTGCTTTAATTTATCGGTTAACATGACTGATTGGTTTCCAAAAAAAGAAGGATAAAGTACACTGCTGTATATATTAACAGGTTTTAATCTGTTGTGGTTAAGTTAACTGACATTTTACTAGGATAAAATTAAAAAATGCTTGCTCAGGATATCAACAAAATCAGCAATGGCTTTTTATTAACACGACAAGTACAAGATAAAGGCAATACACTGCAAGTCACTTTATGGCTTAAAAGTACTCAAGGGCCTATAAAGCTGGTAATTGATAACGAGTTAGCTGTATTTTTTGTTGAAAGTGAACAGCACGACTTTGCCTTGGAGCTTTTACGTCAGCACCATATCCCTTTAGATAACGTTAAACCTTTAACTCTACAAACATTTAAACAAACAAGCGTGGTGGCTTATTATTTTGCCTCCTTACGTAATTTTTACCGTGCACGTGAAATTCTTAAGACTAATTCGTTTAATGGTCAAATTATAAAGTGTTATGAAGACGATATTCGTCCAGATGACCGATATTTGATGGAGCGGTTCATTACCGCCGACATCAACTTTATTGCTGCGCAAAAGCAACAAAACAACTTTATTTTAGGTGCTGACGTTAAATGTAAAAAACCTATAAAATCATCTGTAATAAAACTCACTATGCTATCACTTGATATTGAGTGTTCAATGGCAGGTGAGCTCTATTCTATAGGTCTTTACAGTAATAATGATGGAGAGAAAGAATTAAAACGTGTACTGATGATAGGCGATAAACCTGCAATTTCCCAAGAAAGTGAATGCAGCGAAGATTATATTGTTTGGCTTGATGGGGAGAAACAACTACTTATTGAATTACTCAAGCAAATATCTGAAATTGATGCAGACATATTTATCGGTTGGAATGTTATTAATTTTGATTTCTCTTTATTGCAAAAACGTTTTGACTTACACAAAGTTGTTTTTGCTATCGGTCGTGATGGCAGCAGTCCTCATTGGCGAACAAATAATAATAATAGCGAACAACGTTTTATTGAAATAGCCGGAAGAGTTGTACTTGATGGTATAGATTTACTTAAAACGGCGACTTATAGTTTTAGCAGTTTTTCACTTGATAACGTGGCCAACTCTTTACTTGGAATCGGTAAAAAAGTGCATGATGTTGATAATCGTGTTCAAGAAATCACTGAAAACTTTCATCACAATAAGACTGCATTAGCAGCTTATAATCTTGAAGACTGCCGTTTAGTTTGGCTTATATTTGTTAAAACTCAGTTACTTGAATTTGCTCAACTTCGTGCCCAATTAACAGGTTTAGCTATAGATAGAGTCGGTGGTTCGGTAGCTGCTTTTACTAACCTTTATTTACCTAAGTTGCACCGTAGTGGCTATGTTGCGCCGAACATGGGCGATGGCGCCTCTGATCTGGTTTCGCCAGGTGGTTATGTTATGAATTCAATTCCAGGTTTATATAATAATGTGTTAGTGCTTGATTTTAAGAGCCTGTATCCGAGTATTATTCGCACTTTTAAAATTGATCCTATGGGGTTAGTCGAAGGGCTTAAAAGCGCAGATAAAGATAATATGATAAAAGGTTTTGACGGAGCTTATTTCTCTCGAGATAAGCATTTTTTACCTGCGATTATCGAATCACTTTGGTGTGAGCGTGACGAAGCTAAGTTACAAAGCAATGCCGCGCTATCTCAGGCGATAAAAATTATTATGAATAGCTTTTATGGCATCTTAGGATCAACAGGTTGTCGGTTTTTTGATCCCCGCCTATCAGGCTCTATCACTAAAAGGAGCCATGAAATATTAAAAACAACCAGTGCTTGGATTGAAGCTAAAGGCTATCAGGTAATTTATGGTGACACTGATTCTATTTTTGTACGTGCAAATTCAAATCAATCAGGTGAAAACTGTAAAACCTTGGGAATTGAGTTACAAGATTTTATTAATGATAAGTGGCAAAATAAATTAGCAAAAGACTATCAACTCACAAGTCACCTTGAAATTGAGTTCGAAACATTATTTTCTAAATTTTTAATGCCCAGTGTACGAGGGCGAAATTCTATCAAAGGACAAGAAAGTATTGGCACAAAAAAGAGGTATGCCGGTTTATGTGAAAACAAACTTATTTTTAAGGGATTAGAGACGGTCAGAAGTGATTGGACTGAATTAAGTAAAGAATTTCAACAAGCACTGTATAAGTTGGTCTTTAATAATGAGCCTGTAGATGATTATATTAAGCTAGTGGTGAATGAGCTGAAGCAAGGCTTTTATGATGATAAATTAATTTATACGAAAAAAATTCGACGTAAATTGACTGATTATGTAAATACTCCTCCTCATATCAAAGCGGCATTAATTGCCAATGATGCGTTGGCTGGGCAGGGCTTTAAGCAAAAGTATCAGCACAGAAGCACAATTCAGTACGTTATTACACTCGATGGTGTACAACCGTTAGAATTTAAAAGTAGCAAGCTTGATTATGACTTTTATGTAGAAAAACAACTTAAACCTATTGCAGACGACATTCTACCTTTTATTGACAAAAGTTTTGAATCAATTGCTGGAATTCAAATGGGTTTATTTTAATTGCGCCATAACATAATGGACATTTATGATTAACTACTGCGTTCCTTGTACAAATTATATTTATCATATTCCAATATAACAGGTGCAAAGCGCAGCATTTCACGTTATAAATGAACTATTATAGATGGCTAGATAGCTATAGTTTAGTTTGAAAGCAAGATCAGATGAGGTTTAATAATTAGATGAAACAAGATACTAAAATTGTCAATGCAGGTCGCAGTGAAAAATGGACTCAAGGAGTCGTAAATCCGAGTGTTACACGCGCTTCTACCGTTGTTTTTGATACCGTTGCTCAGATGAACGAAGCCGTAGCTAATCGCCATAATCAAACCATGGTTTATGGCCGTCGTGGCACAACAACATCTTTTGCTTTTAGTGATGCTATGATTGAACTTGAAGGTGGTGCAGGGTGTGCCTTGTATCCGTCAGGTACAGCAGCAATCACTAATGCTATTCTAGCCTTTGTTAAGCAGGGCGATCATATCTTAATGGTTGATACTGCATATGAACCAACTCGCGACTATTGTGATAAAATTTTAGCTAAAATGGGGGTGTCTACCACTTATTATGATCCGCTGATAGGTGCTGATATTGAAGCTTTGATCCAAGATAATACTCGAATTATCTTTTTAGAATCGCCAGGCTCGATTACCATGGAAGTTCAAGATGTTCCAAGTATAAGCACTATTGCACATCAGCATGATTGTATAGTCATGCTCGATAATACTTGGGGTGCTGGTATTAATTTCAAACCTTTTGATTATGGCGTTGATGTTAGCATTCAAGCTGCTACTAAATATATTGTTGGTCATTCTGATGTGATGTTGGGTACAGCAACAGCCGTCGATAAGTACTGGCCACAACTTCGAGACTACAGCTACCTAATGGGACAATGTACTTCGCCTGATGATTTATATTTGGCTTTACGTGGTATTCGTACAATAGGCGTTCGTTTGAAGCAACATCAACAAAGTGCATTGAAAGTTGCTAATTGGCTCAAAAAGCGTCCAGAAGTGGCTAAAATTTTGCACCCAGCATTTGACTCTTGCCCTGGTCATGAGTTCTTTAAACGCGATTTTAATGGTTCAAACGGTTTGTTCTCCTTTACACTTAATTGTGGTAATCGTGTGGCATTAACTGCGTTTTTAGATGGCTTACATCATTTTAAAATGGGTTATTCATGGGGAGGTTTTGAAAGTTTAATTTTAGGAATTACCAATGTAAATGCCATCCGCAGCGCAACAAATTTTGACTGTGAATACCCATTAATTCGTTTGCATATTGGTCTAGAGGATGTTGATGACTTAATAGCAGACCTTAATGCCGGTTTTGAGCGTTTCAATGCATTATTATAAAACATAATTATTTTATATTTTTGTACTGCTTTACAAATACTAGGTGTAACCTCAATGTGCACCTAGTTAAGCTAAGCTATGATTCATCAAGTAGGTCCATTTCCGCGAGAATTACACCTTCAAAAGCTAAACATCCACATTAGTGACTTTTACTAAATAAAATAAACAGTCTTTTGTGGCGATGGTTTTGTTTGTTGTGGCTTTAAATAGTTTAATGTTATGACGACACACTAGTTGATTTTCTCGCGTATAGAAATACATATCCAATACATCGTTTCCCTTATTATCAAACAACTGTAAATTATTTAACCCCTGACCATCAGTCCAACCAAGCATTTCATCTTGATGAGCACTGCCAAAGTTAAAACATTCAATATTATCTTTTAGTGTTACGCCACAATAACCTTCGTCATGCTGAGCAAACGAAAGGTTTACCCCTTTTTTTAGCTGTAATCTTAAAGGCCGATAAATAACTTCAACAGATTTTTCTTGATGAGTATATCCAATAGCATCACATTTACACACTTGAGAAATGCCTGCAAAAGCGACTTCATGGGCTTGTTCGTCCTGACCGCCACCGCATTCAATGGTAATAAATGGACAGCTAAAGTCTTGCTCCATAATTGAGCCAATGTGTAAATCCGAAAGAATAAGGGTTTGACAGAAAAACGACGCTAACGATAAGGTGTCTGTTGTAACTGTGGAGCATACAGCGAATGTTGGAGTAGGGCTTGATGCGTTATGAAGATCGAACACCATTTCTGGCTTTACATCTCTGATTGCCTGCTCAATTATACTCGCTCGTTGGCAATAACCACTTTGAATATCACCGACACATTCTGTCGAACAATGCTTACCAAAACAGCGGTTAATATCCATACCACCATCAGTATAGCGAGTACTGAATAATGGTTTTTGTAAGGCTGCTTCTACTGAGCAGATTATAAAACGGATATTTGTTTCAGGGATAAAGGCTAACTCAATACTCTCGGTTAGGTATCGATGCATTGCAATTACCCCTGATGGTTCATCACCTTGCATCAAGGTTAGAAAGACACGACAACGGCTATTGTCCTTTCCGGGCAGGTCAATCACAGTTGGTCCAGTAAGCGAAAGTAAAAATTGCTCATAATCGGCATAAAGGTCTTGCCATTGTGGATTGGTTATATAATTGATTTCGTGAAAGTCTATATCCATAGTAGTGCCTAAGTTGTCTAAGAAAAATACTCAATCGCGCAAAGTTCGTGCGCATATCCTTATTGAACGCTTAGCATGTCAAAATAGACTTTTAAAGGTGTTGATTAAGGTCAATAAACTGATATAAATAAACTATTTATTCATTTGTTTTTGTATATTGGCTTTTATTCTGTTGTATCGCTTATATCGCTGATAAACTTATTTAGACATAAACAAATTACTTTGCATTATATAAGGCTCCATCATGAGTGAAGAAACTATTTTTTCCAAAATTATTCGTCAAGAAATACCAACACCTTTATTATATCAAGACGAGCTAGTAACAGCCTTTAGAGATATTTCCCCCCGAGTAGATAGCCATATTCTTATTGTTCCTAATAAGTTAATTCCAACGATCAATGAGGTAACGACAGAAGATGAGTTGACATTAGGGCGTATGATTACCGTTGCTAAGCAACTTGCCAAAGAAGAAGGTATTGCTGAAGAAGGATATCGCTTAATTATTAACTGTAATAATAATGGTGGCCAAGAAGTTTACCATATTCATATGCACCTTTTAGGTGGTAGGCCATTAGGACCTATGTTATCAATTTAGACCCTGTTAACTAGTCTATAAGTGCTTAAGATAGACAAGTATGCGTTAAATCGACTAAAACGTAAGTTCAAAGGCAATGCAATTTTGAAACGAGTCATTCATACTTTACCTTAATGAAGTATTAACGGTTAATACATGTGAACTGGCAAGAAATATTAGAAAACAGAAATCGCTTATTTTGGTTAGCGCATACCGCCGGCTGGTTTGGTTTTGCCTTTGTACATTACTTAGGCTCACTTCAGCACGATGACTTACGTGATATATTTGTTGTTATTATCTTTTTAAATGCCTACGCGGGTTGGTTGTTCACTGTACCTTTACGCTATATCTATCAAAAAGCATGGAACCTTCCTCCAGCCAAAATTGCACTTGTTGTTATTTGTTCTTCATACTTTACTGGAGTGTTATGGCAGATAATTAAAAATATAAATCATTGGGAAATTTATAAGCATGGATATAAACCTGATGTTTGGTTTATGTACACCCAATCTAGTCTGAGTTCTTTTTATATCATTTTAAGTTGGAGCGGTTTATATTTTGGTAGTAAATATTATCAAATGCTGCAAGTTGAAAAGCAAAATGTATTGAAAGCAAATGCAGTCGCCCATCAAGCGCAGCTTAAAATGTTGCGTTATCAACTCAACCCACACTTTTTATTTAATACCTTAAATGCAATATCTACACTGATATTAGTAAAAGAAAATCACACAGCCAATAGCATGGTAACTAAGTTAAGTGAATTCTTACGCTACTCATTAGATAAAGATCCGATGAAAAAAGTATCGTTGCAGAGTGAGATACAAGCATTAGAGCTTTATCTAGCCATTGAAAAGGTTCGCTTTGAAGAACGATTAGAGCTTAAGTTTGAAATAAGTGATGAATGTCAGAAAGCATTAGTTCCGAGCATGATATTACAACCTATCGCTGAAAACGCGATAAAACATGCAATTGCAGTACAGGAGCAAGGAGGTAATATTACTATTTCAGTCAGCCGTTTTGCCGATGATCTCTTAATTGAAGTCGCTGATAATGGCCCTGGTGCTGAGATTATTCAAGGTAATTTACATCGTGAAAGTGGTGTCGGTTTGGCTAATACTCGTGAACGTTTGCAAGCATTATATCCAAAAAAATATTCCTTAGTTGTTTCCCATAATCAACCCTGTGGTGTTAAAGTAAATATACGCATGCCTTTTGAGCTTGTTTAAATTCTATATTTACGATTATGGGAAAATATATGTCGATAACCAGTATTATTGTTGATGATGAACCATTAGCACGAAAAGGGTTAGCAATTCGTTTACAGGCTTTTGATGACATTGACATTATTGCCCAGTGCCATAATGGCAGAGAAGCTGTTGAAACCATTAGAGCTTATTCACCTGATTTAATGTTTCTTGATATTCAGATGCCTGGTTTATCGGGGTTTGAAGTAATTGAGAGCATTATTGAACAAGGCATGAAAATGCCAAAAGTGATATTTGTTACTGCCTTCGACCAATATGCGATAAAAGCTTTTGAGGTTCATGCCTTAGATTATTTGTTAAAACCTGCCGATGAAGAACGCCTTAATCAAGCGATTACCAAAGTCCGCCTTGCCCTTAAAAGCAATACTGATAGTGCGCATAAATCTAAACTTGTTCGCTTAGTCAGTGATGTTACCGGTAACGATTATCAAAAAATCTTAGCTGAACTAGAAAGTAATCAAGCATTAAGTGTATCGAATTATTCTGATGTTTTAGCTATTAAAGATGGCGGTGAAGTCAGTCGCGTACCGGTAAATGATATTCTCTGGATTGATGCAGCTGGGGATTACATGTGTGTGCATACTCTCACAAGTGAGCAGATAAAAAAGCAGGGAGCTTTATTGCACCATGCAACGACAGAGTTGCAAGAAAACACGCATATTTTACGTAAAACAATGAAAGAGTTAGAAGCTTGCCTCGACCCTAAACAGTTTATTCGTAATCACAGATCAACAATAGTGAATAAACATTTTATTGATAAGTTTTGTAGTCAGGTTAATGGCGAATATTATTTAGTACTAAAAAATGGTAAAGAATTGAAAGTGAGCAGGAGTTATAAGGATAAAGTAAAACAGGCTGTTAATAGTTAATAGATTTTTAATAATATGTGCTAAGGCCTAGAAGTAAACTTCAAGACCTTAGCACGTAAAAATTAACCTAAGTGTTTTTTAGCAACAGTTAGTACTTTCAAAGTATTTGAAGCGCCAACAGTTTCCATTAAATCACCGTGAGTTAAAATAATTTTGTCACCAACAACTAAGTCTGATTTTTGACAAACAGCATGCAAAATATCATCACTTAAACTTTCATCACTGCTTTGCGTTGAATCAAACTCAACAGGGTAAACACCACGGTAAATTGCGGTCTTATTTAATGTTTTATCATGGCGTGATAAAGAAAAGATAGGTAGACCAGAGGTAATGCGTGACATTAATTTACTGGTTTGTCCTGACTCTGTTAACGCAATAATAGCTTTAACACCCGTTAAATGATTCGCAGCATACATAGCAGACAATGCCACTGTTTCAGAAACTTCGCTAAACGATAATTCCATTCTATGATTTGAGATGTTCACTGAACGATGTTTTTCAGCGCCACAACAAACATTGGCCATTGCTGTTACGGTTTCAACAGGGTATTTACCTGCGGCTGTTTCAGCGCTAAGCATTACAGCATCGGTACCATCTAACACTGCATTTGAAACATCCATAACCTCTGCACGAGTAGGCATAGGTTGTTCAATCATAGTTTCCATCATTTGCGTAGCGGTAATAACGACACGATTTAACTGGCGTGAACGGGCAATAATATGTTTTTGTTTACCAACAAGTTCAGCATCACCGATTTCAACTCCTAAATCACCACGGGCAACCATCACAACATCAGAGGCAAGTATAATACCATCTAATATTTTGTCATCGTTAACAGCTTCGGCGCGTTCGATTTTAGAAACTAAACGTGCATCACAACCTGCTTCTTGGGCTAATAAACGCGCTTCGCGCATATCTGCCGCATCGCGTGGGAATGAAACCGCTAAAAAATCAACATTAATTTTTGCAGCAAGTTTAATATCTTCTTTATCTTTAAGCGTTAGCGCAGGGGCTGTTAAACCACCGCCTTGACGGTTAATACCTTTATTGTTGGATAAAGGACCGCCAACAGTGACTTCTGTAAATACTGAGGTATCAGACGTTGAAAGCACCTTTAACTGCACACGACCGTCATCAAGTAATAAAATATCGTCAGTTTTCACATCTTGTACTAACTTTTTGTAATCAATACCTACTTTTTCTTGACAGCCTTGACCTTTCTCTAAAGTGGCGTCAAGTTCAAATTTATCACCAATGGCTAATTTGATAGGGCCATCTTTAAAGGTTGAAACACGAATTTTAGGACCTTGTAGATCCCCTAAAATACCAACATAAATGCCTAATTCTTTGGCAACAGCTCTTACATTATCAGCTCGGTCAATGTGATCTTGTGGCACACCGTGAGAAAAGTTTAATCTAACTACGTTGACACCGGCAGCAAGCACATTCTTTAAGGTTTCTCTATCGTCAGTTGCAGGACCTAAGGTGGCAACAATCTTCGTTCTTCTAGGCATGTTAATCCTTATTGGGTTTTACTTTTTAAAAAGTGAATTTAAAATTTTTGCTCTACATTTTCTAATTATTTGTACTATTTAGTCTCTTCTTTCAAAGCGCGAGCTTCTCAAGCTATCTTTTACTTTTTTCAAGTTATCTCTAAATTTACTACCTCGTCGTAAAGTAAAGCCAGTTGCTAAGACATCAATTAAGGCTAATTGAGCAATTCGTGATGACATAGGCATATATAAATCAGTGTCTTCACTAACATCTACGCTAAGTACAATGCTGCACTCTTTTGCTAATGGGGTTCCAGTAGTCGTAATACCAATTACTGTGGCATCGTTTTCTTTGGCTAAACTGGCGACTTCAACAAGGGATTTGGTTCTACCAGTATGTGAAATAACGATAACAACATCACCTTGTCGACTATTTATAGCACTCATACGTTGCATTAATATGTCATCGAAATAAACGACTGGTACATTGAAGCGGAAAAACTTATTTTGTGCATCATGAGCAACAATAGCGGAAGCGCCAAGGCCAAAGAAAGATATTTTATTGGCTTGAGTCAATACATCAACAGAGCGATTAATCACACTAGAATCTAAACTTTTACGCGCTAATTCAAGACTGGCCATGGTTGATTCAAATATTTTAGCGGTATATTCGTCAGCGGTATCATTCTCGTCAACGTGACGGTTAACATAAGGTGTTCCGTTGGCTAAGCTTTGTGCTAAATGAAGTTTGAAATCAGGATAACCTTTAGTATCGAGACGGCGACAAAACCTGTTTACGGTAGGTTCACTTATGTTGGCCTGTTTTGCTAACGCAGCAATACTAGAGTGAATAACTGTGCTAGGTGACGCTAAAATAACTTCTGCTACTTTACGTTCTGATTTGCTGAGCATGTCTAGTTCGTTGGCGATCTTTTCTAATATATTC
>Ga0114909_1000723_pt1 | contig 22138 bp, 18 predicted proteins | sample MalvireepMed_906_FD_87290 | JGI IMG/M metagenome (GOLD analysis project Ga0114909, IMG submission 87290) | Marine viral communities from the Global Malaspina Expedition - Malaspina viral metaG DeepMed_906 | ecosystem: Environmental > Aquatic > Marine > Oceanic | place: Mediterranean Sea...
AAGTAATTGTGGGCAGGATCTATCTTACCTCTGGGTGCAAGTATACGAACATCACTTGCATAAGCTTCTAAAAGCAAACAAGAAACAACAATATAAGCACCAAGCATTAAACTGGTGATTGGTCGTTTAAGTGCTAATTCAAAAAACATTAATGCTCCAGAATAACTTTCCTGAATATAATACTAGTTTGCTAAATTAGAATCTTCAATAAGTGCAAGATTCTAAAGTTTTGATCTATTTAATAAATTAAGAGGTCGCTTGCTGTAAATACACGGCTGCACCAAGTAAACCTGGCTGTTGCTCAGTTATCACATAGGTAGGTATTTGTTTATTTAAAGTAGACATGCGCCCTTTAGTTTCAAATCGATGACGAAAATCACTATTCTTAAGGTAGTCAATAAAACGTGGCACTATGCCACCGGCAATATACACGCCTCCTTGGGTATTCATTGTTAAGGCAAGGTTACCCGCAAAACTGCCTAACACCCGACAAAATACATCCAATGCTTGCTGAGATAACAAACAAGTTTTAGCTAGTGCTTGCCTACTAATATCCTGGGCGGTCAGTTTATCAGATGTTCCATTAAGCCCATCACTACTATGAATCAACGTTAACGCTTGATAAATCTGCTCTAAACCGTAGCCAGAAAGCAATTGTTCGTATGACACACGATGCTTAAAGCGCTTTATATACTGCAATATTTTTATCTCGACCTCATCGATTGCTGCATAATCAACATGACCACCTTCGCCATCAAAGCAATACCACTCGTTATCGACAGGCACTAAATTGGCAACACCAAGGCCGGGGCCGGGGCCACAAACAGCAATGCTTTTGTCTACTAGTGCTTGGCCGCCACCTACCTTTACTTTCTGTTCATTCGTTAACATCGGAATAGCCATAGCAATCGCGGTATAATCATTGATCAGTAACAGATTGTTTAGTTTTAGCGCTTTTTTAAGTTCCGCTTGGGAGAACGTCCAAGATAGATTAGTCATAGAAATAATGTCTGTATCTACTGGGCAAGCAATCGCTAGACAGGCATTAATTTCTGTTTTCGTGATGTTTTTTTCAACTAAGTAACCTTGTATAACATCCAATAAACAAGAGAAGTTGCTGCATCGATAGGTTTCGATTTCACTAAGGGTATTATTACGTTCGCTTATGGCAAGTCTAATATTGGTGCCACCAATATCGGCTACCAAATTTATTTGCTTTTTGCTTTCTGAGTTTCTGTTTACAGAGTCAATGTTTGGGGAGGTCATTACTACTTACCAGTATTTAAAAGGATATTACTAATTAGGCTGACATTGACGTCAGCCTAATGGTGATCGGCCTTAGATTTAACAGGGATGTTAAGCTACCAAGGCCTGAGCCAAGATTTACATTTCCTCTAAACGAACGCCGCGTGTTTCTTTAATGTACTTAATAACAAAGAATATACTCAGCAATGCCGATACTGTGTATAAACCATAAGCACCCGCCAGACCAAAACTGCCTAATAAAATTGGAAAAGTCATCGTAATGGCAAAGTTTGCTATCCATTGAGCACTTGCTGCAACGGCTAAAGCAGCACCACGAATGCGGTTGTTAAAGATTTCTCCTAATAATACCCAAACAATCGGCCCCCAACTTAAACCAAAAAATACCACAAACAAATTAGCCATGATTAAAGCCACTGTGCCTGTAGTCTCGCTTAATGCCAACTGACCGGCTTCATTTAAACCGCCAGTACCAAAGATAAAGGTCAGGGCTGCTAAACTGATAAACATACCCACACTGCCAACCAGTAATAAAGGTTTTCGGCCAACTTTGTCTACCAGCGCAATGGCGATGAAAGTAGAGATGATATTGGTTGTGCCTGTTATCAAATTAATAAACAGCGATTGTGACTCATCATAACCGGCAGCTTGCCAAAGCTCAGCACCATAATAGAAAACCACATTAATACCGACAAATTGTTGAAATACTGACAGTGCAATACCTACCCAAATAATAGGGTGAATGGTTTTTTGACCATCAATGAACAGATCCTTTATGCTAGGTTTTTTATCACCATGCAGAGACTTTTTAACCTCTTCAATTTGTGCATCTTCAACACCCGTTGCTATGCGTCTAAATATAACTCGCGCTTTCTCAACTTCACCTTGAGCAACTAAATAACGAGGAGACTCAGGAATTAACATCACACCCAGTAAAAATAGTATCGCCGGCAGTAACTCTACCCAGAACATCCAGCGCCATGCAGCTATATCTAGCATTAAAATAGCTTCAGCACCGCCAGCCTCAGCGGCAATGATGTAATTACTTAAGAAGGCAGCAAACAAACCCAAAACTATGGCTAGTTGCTGTAAAGTTGCTAATCGACCTCGTAATGCTGCAGGAGCGACTTCAGCGATATAAGCGGGAGCTAATACAGAAGCAGCACCTATGCCCAAACCGCCAATCAAGCGATAAAAAATAAATTCAGCTGACGAACTTGATATGCCAGAGCCAAATGCACTAATAGCAAAAATTAATGCCGTAACGATCATGATGGGTTTGCGCCCATAGTGATCAGATATTGGACCTGCCATCAAAGCACCAACAGCACAACCTAACAGCACCGAGGCGACATTAAAGCCAGTTGCGATGTCGCTAGAGTTAAAGGTATTGCCTAGCGCGGTTACTGTGCCATTTATAACGCCAGAGTCAAAACCAAACAGAAAACCACCTATGGCTGCAACGGCAGAGATAAATAATACGTATAAAAAAGATGTTTGGATTTCTTCAGTGTCGTGCAGTTTTTGAATTGAATTATCAGGCGCAGGGGGGGTCATCTAGTTGTATCCTTTTAATTAGTCTATCTATGTTTAATTAACTAGGTAAACAATCATTATTTACCTGTCATATATTCACGTTACAAGTACGCTTTAAATTAAAGAGAGTAATTTGTCTAAGAAATGTGAATTAAAAGTGCCAAGCAAAAATCAGTTTAGGCATAACCTTAAACATCATTTTGTTGGCAAAGGGAGTTTTTATTGAATCGCATTGCAATCAGCTTTGTTTTCTTAATACCACTAAGCCTTTGTTTACTCGATCAGTTTTAATATTAAAATTATAATTGAGCACTGCGATTAAACCTTTGACATCACCAGTTTTAAAACGACCAGCAATCTTTATTTGCTTCAGTTCTTCATCGGCAATTTCAAAGGTAACCGAGGTATAGCGACTCACTTCAGCCATAGCTTCAGCTAAGGTTTCTCCACTAAATACCAAGTTTCCTTGTCGCCAAGATAAACTTTGCTTAATTGACTTATTATCTATCACTGAGACTGTATCAAGCCCTGCATTAACAGTAGCTAAAGAGGCAATTTCGCCCTTAGATACCGCTAAGGAACTGGGTGAAACAAGCAACGATTTCTCATTAACTTTCTGTTTTTCATCAAGTTGACCAATAATCACTTTACCATCAGTCACAATAAGCTCAATTTCACTAGGCTTGACCTGTACACTAAAAGCGGTGCCTACTGCTTGAATTACTTTTTGATTAGCAATAACACTGAGTGGCCTAGAGGTATCATGGGCAACTTCAACATGCAGTTCACCACGCTGTAAATCAAGTAATCGATAATCTTCGGTATAGCGCACTAATAAAACACTATCGGTATTGAGCAAAACTTTTGAGTTATCAGGTAAATAAATGGTGCTGCTTTCACCTACGGCTGTTTCATAACGAACAAACTGTTGCTCTTCTTGCCATAAAGAATTAAAGGAAATCTCAGTGAAGAACGCAACGAATAGTGCCAATACCAACGAAGCAGCTAACGCTAATGGCCATTTTGCTGTATTTGCGCTTGATTCACTTTTGTTAGCGGTTGGGAAAAGATCGGCAAGACGCTCAAGCGAGTCCATTTTATCCCACATGCTAGCCATTTCTATAATCAGCTTTTGATGTTGGTTATCTTCAGCCAGCCATATTCTAAATTCAACCTGCTCTGACTCAGTCAAACTTCGATCCATTTTAGCTATCCATAAACTAGCTTGCTCAAACATGACATCATCGTCATTATTGAGAGAATATACGTTAGTCATGAGCGATCCCCTCTTAACTGATGTTTATTTTCACTACGTTTCATTGTTTCCGTTCTTTCTTCTTTAGTTAACTGCATCATAAAATAGGTGCAGCGTTTAACACCAAGCGCAATATGTTTTTCCACAGTGCTTTCACTTATAGCCAATTTTTTAGCAATTTCTTTTTGCGAATAGCCATAGACCTTTTTCAAGACAAATGCTTTTCGGCATTGAATAGGTAACTGTCTTATTGCCTGACAATATTGTCCGAACTCTTGATCTGTTGCAACTTGCTGATATACGGCATCTTCAGCACTAACCAAGTGTTCAAATTCAGCCATATCTTCAACAGCATCGACTAACCTCACCTCAGCCCGTTTAAGGTGATCTATCGCTAAATTTTTTGCTGTTTTTAACAAAAAAGAGCGTGGCTGATTAATCGCTTCTTTGTTTTCAATTTGACAGATACGAACGTAAGTCTCTTGGACAATATCTTCCACTTCGCGTGGCGGAACAATGCGCGAAATGACTCTGTGCATTGTCTGTCTTACGGCCATAAAACTGCTATGTAACGTGCTTTCTTTTGTCATAATATTTATTTCACTTATTAGTACTAGCTAAGTGTGAATTTTATTTTTTATCTACTGCTAACCCTTAAGACGAATGACAAATCATTTTCCACTAGTGTATTAGATAAAATAACACAAAAAGATAAAATAATTACTCAAGTAAAATAAAACTACCAATAGTCAAACGACCTTTTGTGGGTATTGATGACAAACCTAAAGCCGAATTCACATTGCCTGAATGCAATAAATTACTCGGATAAATAATCGCTCTGTTTACACGCGCCTCTACTGAATAGAGTTGTTCAAACATATTGTCACTACCATTCATATATTTAGGACTTTTGTGTATTTGATTTGCGATAGCCTCACTTTTTACTTGGCTAGCATAGTGATATAACCTTGGTTGTGTGATGGTTTCAAAACCCGTTTTTTTATGCCGATAAAAAGCCGTTCCGCCGTGCGTCTTATCGCAAAGGTAATGCACAACGGCAAGTTGATTTTTTTGTGGAGTATCAATATGAGGTAGCATTTGCATTGGCCGCAATTTACTTACCGAAGTATCCGCAATAGCCAAGGCTGATGTGACAGTCTTAGCGCTATTGGCTTGTAGACAACCAAAAAAAGATTGGAATAAAGGTAAATATTGATGGCATATTTCCACCCCATATTCACTGGGCATCACCTTACGCTTGCCCGGGTAAAAATTGTTACTGTCCGCTTGAAAAGATGAACCATCACCAGCCAATTCAACCAAATCAGATGGTGAGCTGGCAAAGTTATCAATCAGTAATAGCGGGGTTTTCTCCGCACCTATGATGAGCTTAGTGAATTTTGCATCGCAATTTAAACTCAAGTCAAACATTAGGATGATTTACCAAATACATAGTGTTCATTGCCTCAAACTGACAGTAGATTAACAGCCTAATCGTTTGTTCTTTAGATTAATCAAGTTATGCATTTGGCCAAGCGAAATATTGAGTGCATAAATAGACGGTAATAACCCTGACTTATGCAACACAGCTAGTTGTTCGGCTGGCAATGCCGCCAACTTTTTTTCATCTATAGTATACAAACCATTTAGGGTTGTTGTTTCTTGATTGGCAAAGGTTATTTCCATTTTCATAACTTGCAACAGCTCCATTACTTCTAACATTTCCAGTAATTGCTTATTATCAAGCTCTCCTTGCAGTAATTGCGCGAGGCAAGCTTTTGCTTGCTGAAAATATTCTGTTTCCTCGCCGTTTTCGCTAAATAATGCCTGACCATTATCTGCCGATATCGCCGGACTTTTGCTATCAAAACAGACAACATAATCGCCAGAAGTTGCTTGAGTTGAATTTTCTTCTGGATTGCCAACAAAAAAGGGTTGTCGCCTAATTTGTAATGGCAGGTATAACCCTTGCCACTGCCCTGCTTGCCAAAATAAATTCTCTCCGGCCTCAAACCCTAACATGGCAGCAAAAATAAACTGGCCAGTGTCGGCATGTTTGGTGATAACAATCGGGTACTGTATCGCCATGTTAGTGAACTCTGACATAACGGCAGGCACTAAGTGTAAATCTGCGCCGTGTGATTCTGCCTTAGTGGCATCTACTTTTAAATTCAGGTGGTTTTTATTATCTATTGCAACTAACTGTGACATTTTTTATTACTCTCATTTGTGACGCTATACTTTCAGCTAATCAGGATTCGATTAAATACGGCTGAAACCAAAGGCTTTAATTTTATCTAATAATTCTCGATTACTCGGTAAAGACGACAGTGCTTTTTCTGTTAATTTTTTATTCAACATGAATTGTTCATTAGCATAATCTCGATCATCTAATGCATATGGGGTATGACAGTAATCACTTTTAAAGCCCATACCATATAAAACATATTGGTAGCTCGCAGCAGGGAATACTTCATTATTACTGGTAAAATCATGGTCAGCTGGAGCGCGATATTGCCATTCTGTCATCAAATCTTGCAGACTTTGTGGAATAGTTTTTGAATCACGATTATCTAGCCAAAAAGGCTCCGTTCTTTCACTTAAAATGTAATGTAATTTGAGAAAATCAATAATTCTGTCCCAGCGATATAGTGTGGTTTCATTAAAACGCTTAGCCACAACATCCATTACCTCGCGAGAAGCAGGCAATTGCTCGCTGATCATTTGAGCCGCAAGTTCAACCATAACCAAAGCTGAAGCTTCAAGAGGCTCCAAAAAGCCAGCAGATAAACCTACAGCGACACAGTTATTTTGCCAAAATTTCTCTCGGTGACCGCTCTCAATGGGAATTTTTCGTACGTTAAGCGTTGAGAACTTATCACCAACATACTCAGCAAGCACTGCTCTAGCTTCGGCTTCTGTAGAGTGCTTACTGGAATAAACGTAGCCAACACCACGACGATGTTGCAAACCTATATCCCATATCCAGCCTGCTTGTTGACCTGTAGAAATAGTATGTGAAGCGATCGGCGAGTCTTCTGATTCATAAGGTACTTGCACAGCTAAAGCTGTATCGATAAATAAAACATCATCACACTTTTTAAAAGGCACTTGGTAATGCTTGCCTAATAAAAGCGATGAAAAGCCAGTGCAGTCGACAAAAAGTTCACCGGTTATGTCACCATGATTTTCAGTGCTTACAGAGAGTATATCCCCCACAGCCAAACTATCACTGGTGATATTGTCAGTACTGTTAATAGCGATAACATCATCAATTATGTGAGTAACGCCAAGCTTTTCTTGGCAGTGCTTTTGTAAAAATACGGCGAACTTAGCCGAGTCGAGGTGATAAGCATAATTGGCCACATCGGAAAACTCCGCATGGCGAATCGTTTTTGGTGCCAAACCTTGTTCGCACACAGCTTCCTGAAAACAGACCTCATTGGAGAATGAATTAACATGACGGTCATTCGGTTTTTCTAGTGCTTGGTTAGCTAGCCAGTGCGCGGCCAAATTCGTTTTAGCAAAACCTTGTGGTAATACTAAAGGATGGTAATAGAAATCATCTTCTGCGCCATCACACCACTTTGCAAATTTAGCACCTTGTTTAAAGCTGGCATCACATTCACGAATGAAATCAGTTTCACTAATGTCTAATGCCTTTAAGGTGTTTCGCATTGTTGGCCAAGTACCTTCACCAACGCCAACGGCTGGGATATTAGCTGATTCAATAAGAATAACTTTTAGGCCTGCTTCGGTTTTACTTTTATGTTTAGCGGCTAAACGCCCAGCAGTTAACCAACCGGCAATACCACCACCAACAATGACTACTGTTTTTGTTAATTTATTCATCTTGTACAACCAAGTATTTGATAACTCTCTTGTGTTTCGAGAAAAGGGTTATACGCATAGGCAAAAAAACTCAACCTTAAGTTTGCTTGCTTATAAATACAATAAACAAGGCCCCTACTTACTTTATGCAAGTAGCAGCCTTAATTCAGTATAATACGTTCGTTAGAACGTACCGCGTACACCAACAGAAAGTCGGCGACCACTATCAACAATATCTAATAATTGATTAGAGAAACGACCACGACTATGTGTGAACTCCTCAGTTAGGTTGATACCTTCGACAAAGACGGTAATTTGCTCAGTGATGTCATAACTCGCGCTAGCATCCCACTGGAAATAATCTTCAACATAAGTGACACCATCACCAGCTCCCTGGCTAAGGCTCTGCAAGAAAGTATCACGCCAGTTATAGGCGATACGTCCTTGGAAAGGACCGCGTTCGTAGAATGCAACAAAGTTAACAGAATCACTTAAGCCGGTTAAAGCAAAAACTTGAGTAATATCGGCATTATCTAGCTCAGCATCGCTATCAACAATTGTCGCATTAGCAATTAAACCAAAGCCTGAATCAAAGGTATGTTGAGCTGCAAGTTCCCAACCATCAACGGTTGCAGACTCACCATTACTTGGCGCTGTGTTCGTAAACACTGCTACTTGATCTGCTGGATCTGGTGCACTAACATCATCACCCGTAGAAGGGTCTGTTAATAAAGAACCATCAGAAGTAACAAACGTTTTATCTTTTTTGCTATTCGTTATGAAGTTACCAACATGCTTTCTAAAATAACCTGCGGACACGTAACTGGCATCGCCATAATACCATTCAAGTGATAAATCTATATTGTCAGAGCTAAATGGTACTAACTCAGCATTACCACTAGAAGACTGTAAGTTTCCTTGGCGCGTAGTATCTAATGTAGTGATTGGACGTAAACTACTTAATGTGGGACGAGACAAGGTTCTAGATACGGCAGCACGAGCAACAATTTCATCAGTGATTTCTAATTTAGCACTAAAGTTAGGCAAAATTTCGTCATAACTGCTGTTTTCTGTGAAAGCTGAGGTAGGTCCGTATGATGCTAACATTTCAGTGGCATCAAGAATGGTTAATGCTTCAACGTTTGCTTGGGTTGCACTAACGGCAACATCAGTACTTTCATAGCGGAAACCAGCCGTGCTATAAATTGGCATGCCAGCAATTTCACCTTCAAAATCAAGCTCTAGATATAAAGAAACTGTTTCTTCTTCGACTTCAAAAGAGTTATTAGTTTTTACTGCGTCAAAATCAACACCTTCAACATTTCCTAAGAAATCAAATAATGCTTCACCATCAAAAGATAACCATTGTGTTGGTGTACGGCCGCTGCCACTGACATCACTTAAAAAGTCACTGCCTGCATCAAATACTTCTTGGGGAAAGGCACTAACATCGGGAAAGTCTTGGTAATTACAATAAGTACAATGGATACCACTATCGGTATTATTCCAAGTATTTACGGTTTTGGTTTCTGAAGAATACATCATGCCAAAACGAGCAGCTGCAAAACCAGAATCGCCATCCGCTAACCAAACGTTATTCCATTTGATTTGCGTGACTTCGTCTTCAACCTCGTTACTGCCACGAATCATTACATGAGCACCGCTATTGGCAGTATCTAAATAATTTGAAACGCCTTTTGGCGGTACATAATCAGGGCTATTTGGATCTTGATTAACACCATCACCTTCTTGTTGCCCACTATAAATTGAGGCATCTGCTGTGGCAAAGTCACTATAATAAGGCAAGATATTATCATCAAGATTCCACTGCACACGGTTAGCATAACCTAATAACGCTAAACTGCCGCCTCGGCCGTTGTTCGCTTCACGTTTGGCATTAGAGTTACTGATATCAAATTGCATATTTAAGTTATCATTAACATCCCAGTCGACATTTAAGCCCAACGAAAGTGAATCAGTTAAACGATCTGCTTTTTTAGCATGAAAATCTGTTGCTAAGCCTACTTGCTGGTACATTTCAGTGACAGTACCGTTGGCATCAACTACAACATTTTCAACATTATCAGAAGTAAACCAATGGCCATATGAGGTAGTATCAGAGTTAACATCAAAGTCAGAATATAAAGCATCTGCGGTAATGATTAGGTTATCGGCTGGTGCATACTGCAATACTAAATTGGCATTAGTACGTTCACGTTTTTCTGTGGTGACTAAAGAATCAAAGTTTTGTGGAATAAAAACATTACCTGTATAGATATCACCGGATTCAGTTCTAGGTGTACCACGTGTGAAAGATGAATTTTCACGCCAGCCGCCAGATTGTGCTCTGTTCAGGCGAGTCTCACGTTCTAAATAAGAGACAGCCAATAAAGCACCAAAGGTATCATCGTTAAATGTATTACTGATTAAAAATGATGCTTGCGGAGAAGTTTCTTCGCTATTGCCATCGTAAGTTGCTTTAACACTACCAGCTAACTTAAAACCACTAATGGCAAAGGGTTTCGCCGTTTCAATATTAATCGTAGAGCCGATACCACCTGATTGCAGTGTCGCAGTAGAAGTTTTATGTACATCTAAACTTTTTACCATCTCTGCCGCAAGGGTATCAAAACTAAAATCACGGCCTGGATCTTCAGAAGCTTGTTGTCGACCATTGACGAGTACGGTATTAAATTGCGGACCAAAACCACGTACGGTAATTTTCTGTCCTTCACCACCAGACCTATCAATCGAAACACCAGTAATACGTTGCAATGACTCTGCAAGGTTAGTATCTGGAAATTTACCAATATCTTCAGCAGAAATTGAATCAACAACACCACCGGCTTCACGTTTAGTATCTAAAGCGCGGCCAAGTGCACCACGAATACCCGTAACGGTAATTTTTTCAACGTCTCTTTCAGCAACTTTGCTTTCTTCAGCACTGGATTGCACGGCAGCGGTAGAGGCTAAAATAGCAACTATGGCCGTTGATAATGTACTTTTTTTAAACATGTTATCTGTCTTCCCCAAATCATTTTTATTATTTATGGAAAGCAGACCTTGATCACTCAATGTTGCAACTAACTCAGTACCCTCTAGCAACAGCTTAATGGCTTGTTCAATAGAATAATTGCCTGTTAACTTATTCGCAGTGCTAGCACTTACTTTATCAAGTGAAAAAATAAGTGTTAAATCTGCTTGCTCTGCAAATTGAGTGAGCGAAAGATCTGCTCTTTGCTGAGGAATATTGAACGAAATCGTATTGTTTAATTCGGCACACTGCACATAAGGCACACCTGTTAATGATAGTGCAACTGCTAAGCTAGCTGAGTTAAATTTTCGCTGTTCAATACCTTCAACAGTAAGTTTTTCACTTACAAACATTAAAGACGATTGAACAATTTTTTTCCGCCAGTGCATCAGTAACCTTTTATTATTTTTAGTGCATTAATGTAACTTTAGCTCAAATCATTCTGACAAAACTGGGCTGTATTTACTAGCGAAAATAAATGTCTCTTGCGTTACTCCTTCAATACCTGACTTTATTTAAAAACTATTTTTTGCTGTAAAAACCTTTTATTTACAGAGGTAATTGCTAATGTAATCAATAGAAAGTTATTAATTATTTACTCAAAGACTTGTCTTTCACTCAAGCCTGTATACAATGACAGTACCACTGTGTAAATTTACAGGCTGACTCATGACAACCTCAATAAGCAACTTACCCCCTTTAACAAATCGACAGCAGCAAATATTTGATCTGATCAAAGATAATATTTCAGAAACAGGCATGCCGCCGACACGTGCTGAAATTGCCAAATTTTTCGGTTTTAAATCAGCAAATGCTGCTGAAGAACACTTAAAAGCACTTGCTAAAAAGGGCTATATTGAAATGCTGCCTGGTACTTCACGTGGCATTCGTTTAGCCCAAGAATGTATTGAAGAAGAAGGTTTGCCACTGATTGGCCGAGTGGCAGCAGGCGAGCCAATACTGGCAGAAGAGCATGTTGAAGATCATTACAAAATGGATGGCAGTTTATTCCATCCGCCTGCAGATTATTTATTGCGTGTTAATGGCGAAAGCATGAAAGATATCGGTATTTTAGACGGTGATTTATTAGCTGTTCACCAAACGACTGATGTGCAAAATGGTCAAGTTGTTGTTGCTCGAGTGGAAAATGATGTTACGGTTAAACGTTTTAAACGCGAAGGTAATATCGTTTATTTACATGCAGAAAATGAAGAGTTCTCACCTATTGAAGTTGACCTAGCCAATCAAGAATTTAACATTGAAGGCATTGCCGTCGGCATAGTTCGCAACGAAACTTGGATGTAGTAAACAATCAAATAATTAAACTACTGCTTATTCATTACACAAAATAGCAGTAGTTTTTTTCGTCTTATCAGTGAAATTTTTTAGCCTGCCCCTTTTTACTGCAAAATCAAAGCACATAGGCATAGCCACCCTATATTAGAGCTATTACTCCATTGAATTAAATGGCTTTTTTGACTTTTTCCTTCCATAAATCCATTGACCTAGATCAAAAAATAGCGTAATTCTAGTACCTGTAATGGATGAAAAACAAACGTAAAACGAACAGCAAAAGACCGAAATAAAAATAAAAAGACGTCAATGTGCCTGTCCTGATTTGTTATCTGCAAGTATTTTACTTCTATAACAAGCTGTCTCAGTACAAATTAGTTAACTGCAAGGTAACTAATTCACGTCAAAAGTTAATAAATTAATAATAATAAAAAAATTAACAGAACTTCAGTCCAATGATCCGTGATTTACATTGCTGCATTTCTGTTTTCTACGAGTGGTTTTAAACCACCTAAAAACAAGGAGATGTCTAGTGCGAAGACGTAACCTAGCTTGGCTATTTTTTCTAAGCTTAATGAGTAATGCAGTTTGGGCTGATAGTCAGCTCAATTTAACCCAAGGGGTAACCGCAGTAAGTAGGGAAGTATATGATTTACATATGCTAGTGCTCTATATATGTACTGCAATAGGGGTAATTGTTTTCGGTGCTATGTTTTATTCCATTATTTTTCATCGAAAATCTAAAGGCGCAAAACCTGCAGACTTTCATGAGAGCACTAAGGTCGAAATTTTATGGACCGCTATTCCTATTATTATTCTTGTCGCTATGGCCATACCTGCAACTAAAACATTAATTGCAATGGAAAATAACGACAACTCAGACATCACTATCCAAATCACTGGTTCACAGTGGAAATGGCATTACAAATATTTCGATCAAGATATTGAATATTATTCAGTATTATCAACACCGCGCGAACAATATCAAAACATTCAAAGCCTAGGCGATGAGAAAGGTGAAAACTACTTACTTGAAGTGGATAAACCATTGGTGATTCCCGTCAATAAAAAAGTTCGATTTTTAATAACCTCAGATGATGTAATTCATGCTTGGTGGGTACCCGCCTTCGCTGTTAAACAGGATGCTAATCCAGGTTTTATTAATGAAGCATGGACCAATGTTGACGAACCCGGAATTTACCGAGGTCAATGTGCTGAATTGTGTGGTAAAGACCATGGCTTTATGCCAATTGTGGTCGAAGTTAAGTCTGCAGAAGATTATCAGACTTGGTTAAATGACCAACAACAACTCGCCAATGATGCTGCCGCGGCAGAGCAAGCTTCTTTATCAGCTTCGATGTCAAAAGATGAGTTAATGCAACTAGGTGAAACGACTTACACCGCGCATTGTGCGGCTTGTCATCAACCTTCAGGTTTAGGTTTACCACCTGCCTTCCCTGCCTTAAAAGGCAGTCCTATTGTCACAACAGGCAACGCCAACGAACACATTAACATTGTCTTCAACGGTAAAGCGGGTACTGGTATGCAGGGATATGGCAAACAATTAAGTTTGAAAGAAATTGCTGCTGTTGTTACCTATGAGCGTAATGCATGGGGTAATGACACGGGTGATCTAGTGCAAGCTTCTGATATTAAATCTGCTGTTTCAAGCGCTTCTGTTGAAGAGTCTATTACCGATGGAAAAGCACAAAACTCTGCCGCTGCTCTAGCCATTGAACCTAACGATAATCAAACGGTTGAGGCTATCGCGACAACTGCACCCGTAGAAGATTTAACTAAAGAATATAGTCTTGATGAATTAATGGTTATGGGCGAAAAAGTCTATATGAAAGCGTGTGTTGCTTGTCATCAACCAACAGGTGCGGGTTTACCTCCAGCATTTCCTGCACTTAAAGACAGTGTCATTGCAATGGGAGATATCGCTGTACACATAGATATGGTACTTAACGGTAGCAAGAAAAATGCTGCCATGGCTGCTTTTGCAGGTCAATTAACAAAAACCGAAATAGCCGCAGTTGTGACTTATGAGCGAAATGCTTGGGGCAATAATACCGGTGATTTAGTTCAACCTGCAGCTGTTGATGCTGCTAGTGCGAAGTAGGGAGAAATAAAATGACTACAGACGTTATAGCACAAGATTCGCACGACGAGCATCATGATGAGCACAAAATGACTGGTATAAAACGCTGGTTATATACCACCAATCACAAAGATATTGGTACCTTATATTTATGGTTCGCCTTTATCATGTTTTTGACTGGTGGCGCGCTTGCTATGGTAATCCGCGTTGAGCTTTTCCAACCAGGTTTGCAAATTGTCGAACCAGATTTCTTTAACCAATTGACCACAGTACACGGTCTGATCATGGTTTTTGGTGCCATTATGCCAGCCTTTACCGGCTTTGCTAACTGGATGCTGCCAATGATGCTTGGTGCGCCAGATATGGCATTACCTCGTATGAATAACTGGAGCTTCTGGATTTTACCATTTGCCTTTGCCATTTTATTAGGTTCGTTCTTTATGGAAAGTGGCGCGCCTAACTTTGGTTGGACTTTCTACGCACCGTTATCGACTACCTATTCAAATGGCAGTACTGCATTTTTCGTTTTTGCTGTGCATATTATGGGTATCTCTTCGATTATGGGAGCAATTAACGTTGTTGTTACCATAATGAACATGCGTGCTCCCGGTATGACTTACATGAAAATGCCTCTGTTTGTATGGACATTTTTCATCACCGCTTATTTACTTATTGCGGTAATGCCCGTGCTCGCGGGTGTGGTCACTATGCTATTGACCGATACTTATTTTGGCACTAGCTTCTTTAATGCGGCTGGTGGTGGCGACCCAGTAATGTTCCAACATATATTTTGGTTCTTTGGTCATCCTGAAGTATACATTATGATTTTGCCAGCTTTTGGTATTGTCTCAACAACTATTCCTGCATTTTCTCGCAAAAGGTTATTCGGTTATAGCTCGATGGTTTATGCAACTTCGTCTATCGCACTATTGTCGTTTATTGTTTGGGCGCATCACATGTTTACTACGGGAATGCCGCTTTTTGGTGAGTTATTCTTTATGTATTGCACCATGCTAATCGCCGTACCAACTGGGGTAAAAGTTTTTAACTGGGTTGCTACCATGTGGCGTGGTTCATTAACGTTTGAAACGCCAATGCTATTTTCTATTGCATTCGTGATCTTGTTTACTATCGGCGGCTTCTCTGGATTAATGTTAGCTATGACACCGGTTGATTTTCAATATCATGATACTTACTTTGTTGTCGCTCATTTTCACTATGTGTTAGTGACAGGTTCATTGTTTTCTATCTATGCAGGGGCTTATTACTGGCTACCTAAATGGACTGGACACATGTATAACGATAGCCTGAGTAAATGGCATTTTTGGTGCTCATTGATTTCAGTGAATTTATTATTCTTCCCGATGCACTTTTTAGGTTTAGCGGGCATGCCACGCAGAATTCCTGATTATGCACTGCAATTTGCTGATTTTAATAAATGGGTCAGCATTGGAGGCTTTGCCTTTGGTCTATCACAATTAATTTTCTTAGCTGTAGTGATTAAATGTATTCGCGGCGGAGAAAAAGCACCAGCAAAACCTTGGGATGGTGCGATAGGTTTAGAATGGACGGTAGCAAGCCCAGCTCCTTACCACACATTCAGTACACCGCCTCCGCAGAAAGACATTGATAATGCCGATCAGCATGAGCATTAAAATCAATGAGTAAAACAACTGACGGTAATGCCAATACTGAGGCCAGCATTAACAACAATACGAAAACAGTAAAAAAACTGTTAGTCGCTGTTGTAGCAATGTTTGGCTTTGGCTTTGCTTTAGTGCCTTTGTACGATGTATTTTGCGATCTTACCGGCCTCAATGGCAAAACTAATACCACTGGTGTTGCTTATGCAGCTACAAGTATTGATAAGTCGCGCTTGGTAAAAGTGCAATTTATTACTCGTAACGCACAAGGCGTTCCTTGGAAGTTTGAACCAATGGTTAATGAAATCAGTGTTTACCCTGGTGAAATGAAGGTCGTTAAATTTTATGCTAAAAATTTAAGCAAACATGACATTGTCGGGCAAGCAGTGCCGTCAGTATCACCTGGTCTTGGCGCAAATTACTTTAATAAAATTGAATGTTTCTGTTTTACTCAACAACCACTCAAAGCTGGTGAGGATGTTGAGATGGCATTGCAGTTTTATGTTGACCAAGAGCTACCTAGTGAAATAAAAACCTTAACGCTATCTTATACTTTGTATGATATTACCGAAAAAAAGAGCTAACAAAGCAGTGAGTTCAAACAAAGTAGTACGCAGTTAGCACAATATAAAAAGGGATGAAAAATGACCGATAAAGAATATGAAAATTATTATGTACCGAGTCAAAGCCACTGGCCTATTGTTGGTGCTGTCGCTTTGTTTCTGATTGCCTTTGGCGCTGGAACTTATGTTACCGACCTAGCCAATGAAGAAAGTGGCTATGGTGGTTATTTATTATTGGCCGGCATTGCTATTGTCATTTATATGTTGGTTGGTTGGTTTAGCGATGTTATTAATGAGTCACTCGCTGGAAAATATTCAGGACAGATGGATAACTCTTTTCGTCAAGGCATGAGTTGGTTCATCTTTTCTGAAGTAATGTTTTTTGCCGCGTTTTTTGGCGCATTATTTTATTTACGAGTATTTTCTATACCTTGGCTTGATGGTGCAGGCAATAATGCTGAAACGGCTGCCGTACTTTGGCCTGACTTTACCGCAAGTTGGCCACTACTTAAAACACCCGATGGCACAGAAACGACTGCAATGGGTTGGTATGGTTTACCACTAATCAACACCGTTCTGTTATTAACTTCCTCTATAACGGCTCATTTTGCACATACCGCATTAATTAAAAACAACCGCAGCCAGTTAAAAACATGGTTAGGCATAACGATATTGTTAGGTTTAGCTTTTATGTTTTTCCAAGTTCTAGAATATTCTCATGGCTATTCTGAAGAAATGAAACTGTATTTAACTAGTGGTGTTTATGGCAATACTTTCTATTTGCTGACCGGTTTTCATGGCATGCACGTTACTTTAGGTTGCATCATGTTAATTGTAATGTGGTTTAGGGTGCTTAAAGGTCATTTTACTCCTGATAACCATTTCGCTTTTCAAGCTGCAAGCTGGTACTGGCATTTTGTTGATGTTGTCTGGGTAATGCTGTTTGTCTTTGTTTATATTTTATAATAATGCAGTTTAGACGTTAGCAGAGGGCTTGTAGTTGTTAGTAGTAGCCAAGCAAAATCCGTCAAAATTTAAGGTTCACCATAAGCTCATAAGTCATGGGCTTTGGTTCATTTTTACCTTAATGGTTTTTATTGCCTTAGTGAAATTATCACTATGGCAATATGGCCGCGGTATAGAGAAACAACAACGATTAACGCGCATAGAGCAACTTAATCAACAATCCCCCCTATCCCTTGAACAAATAGTACTATTATCGACAAAACAGACAATTACAGAAACGACCAAAGACAAAGCTACTGAAAACATTAATGATTACCCTGTCACCCTGTCTGGTGAATTTGATAAAGAAAAAATTTTTTTATTGGATAATCAAGTTGAAAATGGCTCATTAGGTTATCGGGTTTTTCAATTAGTGCACAGCGGTGACTATAAAGTCTTAGTCAACTTAGGTTGGACTCAAGGATCAATTAACCGCCAAGAATTACCTGTGTTTACCCCTATCACAGGTAGCCATACCTTTACCGGTCATATTCGCTTAGTTGAATCAGGCATTATGTTAATGGCGCAAAATTTAACGAATGCTGCTTGGCCTTTACGAGTACAGCAAATCGAAATAAATAAATTTTCTGAGTTAATTAATCAGCCTTTATTGCCATTTGTTATCTATTTAGATCAAAGCGAAGCATTAGGCTATAAGAAAAACTGGCACCCTATCGTAATGCCACCTGAAAAACATCAAGCATATGCAGTGCAATGGGCTGGATTAGCCATTGCTTGGTTAGTGTTAATGATTTGGTTTAACTTTTTTAACCAAGATACTGACTCAAGGCAAAATCATAAAAAGGCCAATTCGAATAATAACGCTAGTGCTAAGCCTAGTAATAAGGAAACCCCAGATGAGTAGTAACAATGCTGAGCCCGCAGTGACAAAGAAAATAACAATTAAAAACCGTAAGAGCTTATTGTTAGTAATATTTGCTTTTGCTTTACCGATTATCCTAGCTAAATTGGCGTTAGAACAAAACTGGCTCGACCTTGGTGTAACCAATCAGGGAAAGTTACTTAAGAATGAATTAACCTTAACGCAACTCGGTTTATCACAGAGTGATTTTGCACAGCAGTGGCTCATTTTATATGTCTTACCTAAGCAATGCCAAGCATCATGCTTAAAAACTTTAGAGACCGTTCACAATACTTATGTTGTGTTAGGTAAAGATATGCCGAGAGTAACCCCAGTGGCCTTAAGACAACAAGAATTTACTACGGAGCAGAGCCAGCAATTATCGAATAGCCAGTGGCAAATATTGCCTATGCCTGAGCAAAGTAAAAATATTATCACTGAACCACAAGTCTTTATTGTTGACCCGCTAGGCAATGTTATTTTAAGTCACTTGTTGCCTGACATTGATGTAAAACAGCAAGCTAGTTTTGGTAAAGCAATATTAGCCGACATGAAAAAACTTCTTAAATATTCCAAGGTTGGTTAAGATGAAACAACACTTACCAGCAAACAATAACGCTATGCGCCGCTTGGTTTTTTTAAGTATATTACTTGCCATTGTCGTAATAGGCTTAGGCGCATACACCCGTTTAACCCATGCAGGTTTGGGATGTCCTGATTGGCCAACTTGCTACGGCTTATTAGATGTACCAGAAACAAGCGTACAAATTAGCGCTGCTGAACAAGCTTTCCCTGAACGACCTGTTGAGCCTGAAAAAGCGTGGAACGAAATGATTCATCGCTATTTCGCCGGCTCGCTAGGTCTATTTATTTTAGCCATTGCTGTTGTCGCGATTAAACAACGCAAACAAGGTACACCTGTTAAATTACCTTTGGCATTATTATGTTTAGTTATTTTTCAAGCAGCACTAGGTATGTGGACAGTCACCATGAAGCTCATGCCCATTGTCGTGATGGGACATTTGCTCGGAGGTTTTACCACACTTTGTTTACTCTTCTTATTGTATCTACGCTTAAAGCCTGGTCTTGCTAGTGCTACGAATACAAGCGTAAAAAAATATCGTCACTATGCTGTAATCGGTGTCATAATTCTGACCATGCAAATTGCGCTAGGTGGCTGGACTTCTTCAAATTATGCGGCACTCAGCTGTGTCGAGTTACCTATCTGCCAAGGAGATTGGTTAACACAGCTAAGTTTTGATAAAACTTTCAACCCCATCCCTGAGCATCAAGAAAGCTACGAGTTCGGCCATTTATCCCATGACGAAAGGGTCACTATACATGTTGTTCATCGTCTCGGCGCCATTATTACCAGCTTGTATTTAATGTGGTTAGCGCTAAGTGTATTTCGTAAAACTCGTAATCGCACTATAAAAAATGCATCTCTATTTATGATAATTTTGCTAACCGCACAAGTTGGCTTGGGTATTAGTAATGTCTGGTTTCACTTACCGCTCAAAGTCGCTGTAGCACATAACCTTGTCGCTGCTTTTTTAATGCTCAGCTTGATCTCCTTAACTTACAAGCTAAGAAAAAATACCGAGGATGTTCACTATGGATAAAGTTATTGATGAGTTAGTCATTACTGAAAAAAACCTGAGTAAAACTGCACTATTAAAACAAACAGTACTTAACTGGCGTGCTTATTATGATATTACTAAACCTAAGGTGGTGGCTTTATTAGTATTGACTGCGCTTGTTGGCATGAGTTTATCTGTACCTGGTGGCTTACCTTGGCAGTTATTATTACCGGCCATGTTAGGCATAGGTTTATTATCTTCAGCGGCAGCAGCTATTAATCACATTGTTGATGAAAAAATAGATACCATTATGGGTAGAACACATAATCGCCCGTTACCTGAAGGGCGAATTTCAGCCCACAATGCGATTGCTTTTGCCGCAAGTCTGGCGATCATTGGCTTTATTATGCTCTATGTTATGGTTAATCCATTAACTGCCTATTTAACCTTGGCTGGTTTGGTCGGCTATAGCTTTGTTTACACCTTGTATTTAAAACGTGCTACGCCGCAAAATATCACCATTGGCGGCTTAGCTGGTGCCATTCCACCTTTATTAGGTTGGACAGCCATGACCAACGAAATATCAGGCAACGCCTTGTTATTAGTATTAATTATTTTCACTTGGACTCCTCCCCACTTCTGGGCACTTGCTATACATAGGAAAAATGATTACGCCAAAGTGAATATTCCTATGTTACCTGTTACCCATGGTATTGAGTTTACTAAGACACAAATTTTACTGTATACGGTATTACTTTTTGTGGTGAGTTTATTGCCTTATTTGGTGGGTATGAGTAACTGGCTATATTTGATAGGAGCAAGTGCTTTGAATTTAGTATTTTTTGCTTATGCTTGGCAGTTAAAGTTCCACGCTAATGAAGAAAGTGCCATGGCAACGTTTAAATTTTCCATTGTGCACTTAATGTTGCTCTTTATAATTCTACTTCTTGATCATTACTTATTGCCGGTGGCATAGCATTATTATGAATAAATTCGTCTATATCGTCCTTGCCTTTACCTCTATCGCTGTTGGCGCTGCAAGTTTCAGTTACCTAACTAAGAAGCCATTACCTGACTATGCCTTGTATTACCAAGAACCTAGAGCACTCAATACTTTTAGTTTCACTGATGAACAAGGGCAAGCATTCACGAATAAACAGCTTGAAAATAAATGGTCGATTGTTTTTTTGGGTTATACATCTTGCCCAGATGTGTGCCCAACCACGTTGCAGAATTTAAACTTTATTTATGATGATTTAACTAACATTGCTAGTAATAGCCAAGTACTTTTTGTTTCTGCCGATCCCAGCCGTGATACTGTTGATAAGCTCAGTCAATACATTAACTACTTTAATAAAGACTTTAAGGCATTACGGGCCGATCATGATGTGCTGTTCCCTTTTTCACGTAATTTAGGCTTAATGTATGCAATAAATTCTACTGATATTGAAGATAAAATTTACGGTGTTGATCATAGCGCTTCACTAGTCTTAATAAACCCTCAGGCGCAAATAGCTGCCATTTTTAAGCCTGAACATAACATAGGTACCATTCCTGTCATTAATAATGAGAAACTACTTAGTGATTTTAAAAAAATCGTGTCGCTATATTAACAGCAGATCGCATATAACTAGGCTAGTCGAAGTAAAATAGGTCATGTTGAGACAAAGTTTGAAGCTAAGATAACGGCTTTAGATTCACGTCCAGTGAATAGTTTAACTAAAGCTAATCGGGTCTTGCTAACCGGTATTATAATTTCATCTTAGCTTTACTACCTTTCAACGGCTAATCCTTGCTGTTTTGCAGCATTTATGCGACAAACAACACTATTCAATAATAGATAAAAGATAACCTTCATGTTTAAAAAATCATTATTAGCAGTAGCTATCACCTCTGTTTTATTTGTCGCTGCCTGTGGTACCAACCAGGTGAAAAGTTCAACAGAGGAAAATACCGCAGTTGAGCAACAATTAGATGCATCTGCCCAGATCAACAAACAATTTGATGAAATATTTCAAGCAGGAATAATGCGTAGCCCGATGCTGCAAACTTACTTAGGCATCAAAACAGATTATGATAAATGGAACGATATTTCTGAAGAAAACACCTTAAAAGAATTAGCCATTACGAAAAAAAATCTAGCTACGATTAAAGCAATGGATATCAGTAACG
>Ga0114909_1000726_pt1 | contig 21984 bp, 20 predicted proteins | sample MalvireepMed_906_FD_87290 | JGI IMG/M metagenome (GOLD analysis project Ga0114909, IMG submission 87290) | Marine viral communities from the Global Malaspina Expedition - Malaspina viral metaG DeepMed_906 | ecosystem: Environmental > Aquatic > Marine > Oceanic | place: Mediterranean Sea...
TCGCCATCCTGCTTGAAGCCGGTCAGCACCGGCAGACCCATCAGCTTACGGCTGCGCAGGGACTTGTCGTTATTATGGATGTCGCGCTGATCGGCCCCGCCGGGCGGCGTCTTGAGAAATTTGGTGATCTTGCCGCACACGCTGCCGCCGCAATCGCCGATTGTGACGACCGCGTCCTTGTCCTGCGTTACCCATTTCCCGGCGATCGGATCGGCGGCAAGGGCGGGAACGGCGAGCGCGGCCAGACCGGCGGCACCTGCGACCATGGCGGGGAGAAGTTTCTTCATAATCGCCAAACATCTATCAGAACGCGGCGTTCCGCAAGATGAACGGCCTGAAGGCGAATATCAGCCCAGCCCGGCTCCGGCTGGCCATTCAGGGTGAGCAATCGCCAGCACCTTGAACAGATCGCCCATCTGTCCGCCCGAAACCAGCCTATGGCGCGCGGTTTCGATCTCTTCCGCGCGCTGCGGAGCGGCCTTGGCCAGCGCCGCCGCGCGCGCATCTATCCCGAGCGCGGACAGAAACGCGCCCTGCGTAGCGCTGCCCAGCACCCGCGCGCCCTCGCGCTGCGCGACCTCGGCCAGCGCGGCGAAATCGACATGTGCGGTCAGGTCCGCCGCACCCGGCATTGCCAGCGGGTCGACCTTCTCGTGGCGCGCGATCGCCTGCAGGGTGGAGCCGGTGCGGGGGGTGAGATGCCCGTAATCGATCATCAGCGCCGTCCCACCCTGCATTGCGAGCCGCTGCGCGACATCCTGCAGGATCGCGGCCGCCGCAGGGCATGTCTCCACGATCACGCCGCCCTCGGCATCGGCGCGATCGGCGGGGACCGCGCTGTCCATCGGCTGGTCGCCCGCCAAGAAGCGGAAATCGTCCTCTTCCGACAGGCCGACCATGCGCTCGCGCCAACCCTGTTCGGTGCGGACCAGCTGGCGGACCGGCAGTGCGTCGAAGAACTCGTTCGCCACCAGCAGCAGCGGACGCCCATTCGGCAGGCTGGTCGGGTCGTCGTGGAACCGTGCGCCGGGCACGGCCTCAGCCTGAAGCGCACGCAGCGGCGGCGATCCCTCGACGAAATGCACTTCCGGCTGCAAGCCGAACCGCGCCATGCTGCGCAGCGCGTCCGCCGCAAGAGTGCCCCGCCCCGGCCCCAGCTCGACATAAATCGCATCGGGCGGGCTGCCCGCGCGGGTCCAGATATCGGCCAGCCACAGGCCGACCAGCTCGCCGAACATCTGGCTGATCTCGGGAGCGGTGGTGAAGTCGCCCGCGCTGCCCAGCGGATCGCGCGCGGCGTAATAATGCGCGTTGCTCTCGCCCATGAAGCGCGCGACCGGCATCGGCCCGTGTGTCGCGATCAGTCGGCGGAACCGATCGCCCAGATCGTGATGCTCGCCGCTGTTGGTCAGGATTCGCTCGCCACGGGGGTATCCACGCGGCCCGTCTTGTTCCGCATCGCGTAAACGATAACGGCGATCCCGACGAGGATCATCGGGATGCTCAGCCACTGGCCCATCGACAGCCCGGTCCGCATCGCGAACTCGGTCAGCTGCGCATCTGGCTGGCGGAAGAATTCGTTAATGAAGCGCGCGGTCGCGATCCCGGCGGTGAACACGCCGACCAGCAGCCCGGGCTTCCAGCGAGCTTTGGTGAGCCAGAACAGCGACAGCATGATCGCCATCATCGCCAGCCCTTCCAGTCCCGCCTGATAGAGCTGGCTGGGATGACGCGCGAGCTGGCTGGGGTCCGACGGGAAGACCATCGCCCATGGCACGTCGGTCGGGCGGCCCCACAGCTCTCCGTTCACGAAATTGGCGAGTCGGCCAAAGAACATGCCGAAGGGCACGTTGACCGCGATGTAATCGGCGACGCGCAGCCAGTTGAGATTGTTGCGATAGCTGACCCACAGCAACGCCAGAACAACGCCGATCACCCCGCCGTGGAAGCTCATCCCGCCGTCCCACAGGCGCAGCAGGCCCCACGGCATCCAGCCTTCATGGCTGAAATCGACGAACAGTTCGGGGCGATAGAAGATCGCGTAACCCAGCCGCCCGCCGAAGATCACGCCCAGCGTACAGTAGAACAGCAGGTCGTCGACATGGGTCTGATTCATCGGCGTGCCGGGCGCCTTGATCATCCGCGAGAGGTGCCAATAGGCGAGGACGATCCCCGCGATATAGGCCAGCGAGTACCACCGCAGGGTGAAGAAGCCGAGGTCGATCCCCGGCGTCAGGCCTAGGTCCGACCAGTAAATCGGCTGGTTTGCAGCTTCTGCCAGTAGTGACAGCATTCCATCGACCCCTTAGAGATGCGCCCGAACGATCCCGCCTTGCGCCAACGCGGCTTGCATTGGCACAGGCGGATGTCAGAAAAAAGGACATTGCTCGCACGGCCACAGCGGTCGGCGGGTCACCCGGAGAGAGGAAATCAATGGCGACCGAGCTCGACAATACGCTGGATACGATCATGGACGGGCTGGTTGCGCCCGGCGGCCCTGCGGAGACCGTGCCGTTCACCCGCAACGGCGTGACGATGCCCGCCTTCAAGAACGCCCCGCCCAGCCTGGCGCACTATTTCGCGAATTATTGCGCTGCGCATAAGGACACCGAATTCCTTGTCGATAATGGCTGCCGGCTGACCTTCGGCGAAGCCTACGATGCCGCCCTGCACGTGGCGGCGGGGCTGCTGTCGCAGCACAAGCTGGTCAAGGGCGACCGAATCGGCATCGCCGCGCGCAATTCCGCCAACTGGATCGTCGCCTATATGGGGATCACCATGGCCGGCGGCTGCGCCGCGCTGGTCAACGGTTTCTCCAGCGGCGAGGAAATGGCCGACGCGCTCAAGATGGTCGGCTGCCGGGTGGTTCTGGCCGATCGCAAGCGGGCCGAACGGCTCGAAGGCACCGATCACGGCGCGAAGGTCGTTCCGCTCAAGCATGACTGCAATCCGGCTGAAGGGCTGGCAGCGGTCTGGGGCGATCCCGCAGAGACGACCCTGCCCGAGCTCGGCCCGGACGATTACGCCACCCTGCTCTACACTTCGGGCTCCACCGGCCGCTCGAAAGGCGCCTATTGCGATCATCGCGCGGTGGTCAACGGCACGATGAGCTATGTCGTGCAGAGCCTGATGGCGCTGACCTACCTTTCCGGCAAGGGTGAGGCGTCTGCCCTGCAACCCTGCGCGCTGGTCGCCGTTCCGCTGTTCCACGTGACCGGCGAAGTGCCCGTCTTCCTGCAAAGCTTCGCGCTGGGTCGCAAGCTGGTGCTGATGAAGAAATGGGATGCGCGCGAAGCGCTGCGCCTGACCGAGGCCGAGAAGGTGACCTATTTCACCGGCGTGCCGCTGATGAGCTACGAGATGGCGGCCCATCCGGACCGCGAGAAATACGACACCTCCAGCTGCACGTCCTTCGCCGCGGGCGGTGCGCCGCGCCCGACCGACCACGCCACTGCAATCAAGGACGCCTTCCCGGGTGGCTTCCCGCTGCTCGGCTATGGCCTGACGGAAACCAACGCGATCGGCTGCGGTAATTTCAACGAAAACTATCTCGCCAAGCCCTCCAGCACGGGGAAAGCCAGCCGACCGCTGGTCGACCTCGCCATTCTCGACGAAGCGGGCAAACCGCTGCCGGCCGGCGAAGTGGGCGAGATCGGCATCCGCACGGTCGCCAATGTTCTCGGCTACTGGGGCGACAAGGAAGCGACCAGCGCCGCCTTCACCGACGACATGTACTTCCGCACCGGCGACCTCGGCCGGCTGGACGAGGACGGCTATCTGTTCATCGTCGACCGCAAGAAGGACATCATCATCCGCGGCGGCGAGAACATCAGCTGCCTCGAGGTGGAAGAGGCGATCTACGCGCATGACGATGTCGCCGAATGCTCGGTCTTCGGCCTGCCCGACAATCGCTACGGCGAAATCGTCGGTGCGGTGTACATGACGCGGGAAGGCGCGAGCCTGAGCGAAGCCGAACTCGCCGACTTCCTCGAAATCAAACTGCCCCCGTTCAAACGGCCCGCGCATATCTGGCACGAAACCGAGCACCTGCCCCGGCTCGGCACGCAGAAGATCGACCGCAAGGCGCTGCGCGAGCAATACAGCAAGGACTTCGCCGCCGCTTGAGCGCTCCGCCCCTCTCCAACCGGCGCGCCATCGTCGACCGGCGCAAGCTTGCCCAGACAATCGGTGAAACGATCGGCGACGCGGACGGCGATGGCCGCAGCGCGCGTGACGCAGTGCTCGCCCTGCTGCGCAAGGCGTTGGAGAACGGTCGTACGGAATTGTCGCGCCGGCTGGCCGAGCATCCCTCTGCCGGCCACGCGCAATGCGGGGGGCAGAGCTTCCTCATCGACCAGCTGCTGCGGCTGATCCACGATTTCGCGAACGACCACCTTGCCCCTCTGCCCGAGCGCAAGCGTGCGCGGGCGATCACGCTGGTCGCGGCCGGCGGCTACGGGCGCGAGGAACTGGCCCCGCATTCCGACATCGACATCGCCTTCTTCGTCGAGCGTGCGGACGATCCGCGCACGGTCAAACTGATCGAGGCGATCCTCTACCTGATGTGGGATCTGGGGCTGACGGTAGGCCATTCGGTGCGCACGGTGGACGACATCGTGAGCATGTCGAAATCCGACGGCACGATCCTGACCTCGCTGCTCGAATGCCGTTACCTGTGGGGCGATGAAGCGCTCTACGAAGAGGCACGACGGCGCTTCTACGCCGAGGTGGTGGACGGGACCGAGCGGCAGTTCGTCGCCGACAAGCTGCGCGAGCGCGATGCCCGGCACAAGCGGATGGGCGACACACGCTACGTGGTCGAACCCAATGTAAAGGAGGGCAAGGGGGGCCTGCGCGACCTTCAGGCGCTATACTGGATCGGCAAGTATATCCACCGGGTGCGCGACGCCGCCGAGCTGGTCGACGCAGGGCTTTTCACCAAGGCCGAGTACCGCAGCTTCCGCCGCGCGGAGGGCTTCCTGCTGGCGGTGCGCTGCCACCTCCACGAAATCACCGGGCGGGCGGAAGATCGGCTGACCTTCGATCTGCAAAAGGGAATCGCGCGGCGGATGAACTTCGCCGACCGGCAGGGCAAGGCCGCGGTCGAGCGGTTCATGCAGTACTATTTCCTGCAGGCCAAACGGGTCGGCTCGCTGACCGGCGTGTTCCTCGGCCAGCTCGAGGAACAGTTCGCGAAGAAGCGCGCGCGGCGCGGCCTGCTCGCCGGGTTTAACGCCCGCCCCCGGACCGTGCGCGGCTACACCGCCTTCGCAGGCAAGCTCGCCGCGCCGGGTGACGACTGGTTCCGCAAGGACCCGATCCGCCTGATCGAGATCTTTCAGGTCGCCGAATCCGAGCAGCTGGAGATCGACCCGCGCACCATGCGTCAGGCCGATCGCGACAGCGGGCTGATCAACGACGAGGTGCGCGAGTCCCCACGCGCCAACGCCCTGTTCCTCGATCTGCTGTGCGGGCGCAACGATCCCGAAACCGTGCTGCGGTGGATGAACGAGGCGGGCGTGTTCGGCCGCTTCGTGCCCGATTTCGGGCGGGTCAACGCGCAGATGCAGTTCAACATGTACCACCACTACACGGTGGACGAGCATACCATCCGCGCGATCGGTTTCCTCAACGCGATCGAGAAAGGCTCGCTGTCGGAGGAGCATCCGCGTGCGAGCAGGGAGATTCACCGGCTCAAGAGCCGCCGCGCGCTGTTCGTCGCCACGCTGCTGCACGACATCGCCAAGGGGCGCGGCGGAGACCACTCCGTTCTGGGTGCCGAAGTGGCGGAGAAACTGTGCCCGCGCTTTGGTCTCTCCGAGGAAGAGACGACACTGGTCGCATGGATGGTGCGCCAGCATCTTTTGATGAGCCACACTGCCTTCAAGCGTGACATTGCCGACCCCAAGACGGTCGAGGATTTCGTGGCCGAGGTCCAGACGCTGGAGCGGCTGCGCCAGCTCGCGATCCTGACCGCGGTCGATATCCGCGCGGTGGGGCCGGGCACGTGGAACAGCTGGAAGGGCCAGCTGCTGGGCGAACTCTACGACCTCTCGCACGAGCGGCTGCGGCTGGGCCACGCGACCAGCGGGCGCAGGGGCCGGGTCGCGGCCAAGAAGGAGGCGGTCCGCGCCGAACTGGGCGACAAGGCCGCGCTGATGGACACGCATGAGGACCTGTTCACGGCCCCTTACTGGATTGCCGAACCGCCCGACATCGCCGCGCGCAATATCGTCCAATATACGGTCGCGCGCGAGCTGGGCGAGGCGCTGTCGGTCCATTGCGAGGCGGACGAAGAACGCGGCGCGACGCTGGTCACCGTGATCGCGGCGGACCATCCGGGCATCTTCATGCGGATCGCGGGCGCGATCCATCTGGTCGGCGGCAACATCATCGACGCGCGCATTCACACCACGCGCACCGGCTACGCGGTCGACAATTTCCTGGTGCAGGACCCGCTCGGCCGCCCCTTCGGGGAGGATGACCAGCTCGCCCGGATCGAGCGCAGCATTGCCGACGGGCTGACCGGCGGCGTGCAGCTGGTGCCCAAGCTGGCCAAGCGCCCGCTGCCCCGGCGCGGCGCCGGCGCGTTCGAGGTGCAACCCTTCGTCGCGTTCGACAACGACGCCTCGCACCGCTTCACCGTGATCGAGGTCGGCGCCCGCGATCGCCCCGCCCTGCTCAACCGGCTGGCGCGCGCGCTGTTCGAACAGCACGCGATGATCCGCTCCGCCCACATCACCCACTACGGCGAGCGCGCGGCGGACACGTTCTACGTAACCGACCTGACCGGCGACAAGATCACCGACCCAGGTCGCCTCGAGGCCCTGCGCGCGGCCCTCTCCGACGCGGCCAGCGACGAGATGCAGGCCGAGCTGGAGCCCGCTTAGGGTCCGGCACGACACTCGCTTGCACAACACGCAAGTTGATGAAGCACATTCAGCACAGTGCGTATGAAGAAGCGCGCCTGGAAGCGTCGCGAATTACGATGTGAAAGAGCGGGCCAGCGACGCTAGCACCGGGTCCGCGAGTAGGAAAACACGCGGGCTAACGTGGTTTGCGGACGGGCGGCTTCCGGCGAAACGGAGGACGATCTGAGAGACGTCCGCGTTTCCGAGACGGGTTTTTCGCGCGTTGGAGCGCCAGTCTACTTCTCGCGATCCGACACCAGCGCCACAGCACGCTCACGCACGGAAGCCTGATGGGCACCGATTCCCGCCAGCACCCCCGCTGCGGACGCGAGCGTAGCATTGTGCATTGGCGTGGCAGCATCGCCCGCCGCCCATACGCCGACGACTGACGTGGCGCCCCATTGATCGACCTTGATGTGAGGTCCGGTCGGTCCATCTTCGTGCTCGCACCCGAGCATGGCGGCGAGCGGCGTGGCGGCTTTGGTTCGCGGCGCGGTGAAAACGGCTGCGACCTCGATCAAGCGTCCATCGGCGAGCCGGACACCATCGAGCGCCGGCGCAGTGCCCAGCAGCTCCACCACTGGAGTGCGCTCGATGGTGATCTGTCGCGCTGCGAAGCCTTCAAGCTCGGCGGGTTCGGGCTCGAACTCTCCTTGCGTGAAGAAGGTGGTTGGCCCCCAATCCGGAATGAGCAGCGCCTGATGCGCCGACATCGGATGGGCTGCAATCACCCCTAGCGGATGGTCGCGCATCTCGTATCCATGGCAGTAGGGGCAGTGCAGCACGGTCGCTCCCCACCGCTCTCTCATGCCCGGGATCGGCGGCAATTCGTCCGCCACGCCGGTCGCCAGAACCAGGCGTTTGCCGCGGTGTTCGCTGCCGTCTGCCAGTTCGATCGCAAAGCCTTCGCCCAGCGCACGTGCCGCAAGCGCTTCGCCGGAGGTTATCTCGACCGTGGGGTAGCGCAGCACCTGACGACGGGCCTCGCGCATAATCGCCGCAGGCGCGCGTCCATCCTGCCCCAGGAAACCGTGCGCTTCATCGGCAAAGCGGTTCCGCGGCATTCCGGCGTCGATCACCAGCACCTTCTGTCGCGCACGGGCGAGCTGCATTGCAGCCGACATCCCCGCAAAGCTGCCCCCCACTACAATCACGTCGTACATGTCGTTGCCTTTCATATAACTTCGCTAGTTACATGAGTGAGCAGCGCGCCTTTTGCAACATCTAATGTGACATGATATCATCTGCGGGTACAATCGGAGTTCGACAGCTTGGACGCACGCCTTTCCAGAATGCTTCACCTGCTGATCCATATGGACCGCATGGATGGACCGCTGACGTCCGACGCCGCGGCGATCATGCTGGGCACCAACCCGGTTGTGATTCGCCGCACGATGGCGGGGCTTCGCGATGCCGGTTACGTGCGCTCGGTCAAAGGGCACGGCGGAGGCTGGTCGCTGACGGCCAAGCTCGACGATATCACCATGCTCGATGTGCACCGTGCGCTTGGCGAGAACCGGATTTTTGCGCTCGGCCCGGCCGATCCCGATCCAGCCTGTCTGGTGGAACAGGCCGTCAACAGCTCGCTAGAGAGTGCGATGCGCGAGGCGGAGGCCCTGTTGCTAGAACGCCTTGCCGATGTCTCGCTAGCCGATATTGCGGCCGACTTTGACAGGCGTTTCGCGGAACTTCTGCCCGACGCCCGGCCTGCAACGCACTGATATGTGCAAAGGCTGAGGCAGGGGCTAAGGCGCCCCCTACTCCATCAGCCCCGCGCGCCGAACAGTGCGGAGCCGACACGGATTTGCGTCGCGCCCAGCATGATCGCGGTCTCGTAGTCTCCGCTCATCCCCATGCTGAGGCCCCACGCACCCGGTTCGGGCTCGTGCCTCCGCGCCAGTTCGCCCAGCAGCGCGAAGAACGGCGCGGGTTCCTTGTCGGCGGGGGGGATGCACATCAGGCCGAGCAGCGGGATGTCCGCCTCGCGCGCCTGTGCGATCAGCGCGGGCAGGTCGCCAATCGCGCAGCCGCCCTTCTGGTCTTCCTCGCCGACATCGACCTGGATGAAGCACGGCACGCGCCTGCCCAGCTTGTCGTAGGCCTTGGCCAGCGCCTTGAGCAGGCTGGGCCGGTCGAGCGAGTGGATCACGTCGAACAGCTCGGCGGCATCTTCCGCCTTGTTCGATTGCAGCTGGCCGATCAGGTGCAACTCCACATCGGGGTACTGCTCGCGCAGATCGGGCCACTTGTCCTGCGCCTCCTGCACCCGGTTTTCGCCGAACAGGCGCTGGCCTGCTTCCAGCACCGGCTCGATCCGGTCGACCGGGTGGGTCTTGCTGACCGCGATCAGGTTCACCTCTTCCCGCTCGCGCTTGGCGATTGTGCAGGCGCGGGAGATCCGCTCTTCGACTTGTGTAAGGGCTGCTGCGCTATCCATCGCGCGCCGCTATAGCGACTGGGCGATGCCGATCCAGCCCCGACCCGAAGAACTGCCACGTCTGTGGCTGATGTCCGATGCCCGCAACGACGCAGTGCTGGAGGATGCCCTGGCGCGCCTGCCGGAAGGTTCCGCGCTCGTCTTCCGGCACTATCATCTGGGCAGCGTGGCGCGACGCGAGCGGTTTGAAATGCTGCGCAGCATTTGCCGCAGCAAAAGCCTGCGCCTGATCCTCTCCGACCGCGCGTCGGAAGCGCGTGCGTGGGGTGCGGACGGTGTCTACGGCCCGCCCGGCAGGCTCGGCGATGCTGCGGATATGCTGCGCATCACCTCCGCGCATGATGGCGTCGAGCTTGCCGCTGCCGGGGCCGCAGATGCGCACGCGGTGATGATCTCCCCCGTGTTCGCCACGCGCAGCCATCCCGGCGCCCCCGTGCTCGGTCCGGGCGGCTTCCAAGATCTCGCGCGGCGCGCTTCGCTGCCTGTTATCGCGCTCGGCGGGATGACGGCAGAGCGCGCCCGCGACCTTGGCGTTGCGCGCTGGGCGGCGATCGACGGGCTTTCCTGAGGCTCGCCGCAGCCCAAAAGCCTTGACCCGGCACCAGCCGAGGATTCATGATGCGTTCCCGTATTCCCCCCGCCCTTCCTTCGGGAGACTTCGCAATGGCCAGCAAGGCACTCGTTACGACCGAACAGGTCGACTGGCGCGACGCGCTGCGCCACTCGGTCAAGCGCGCGCTGCAGATGACCGGCGCGGTGATCCTGCTGGGCGCGATGCTGTTCCTCGCGCTGTCGCTGATCAGCTACACCCAGACCGACCCCAGCCCCTCCACCGCCGCCGCGCCCGATGGGCCGATCGGCAACTGGATGGGCACTGCCGGAGCATGGGCGGCGGAGCGCGCGCTGTTCCTGTTTGGCTGGATCAGCGTGCTTGCCCTTCCACTGCTCTATATCGGCGCGCGCGGGCTGTGGCGTGCGGCGAACGACGACGAGACGGTGGAGCGGCATACACGCTGGTGGCGCCCGGCGGCGGCGCTGCTGCTGGCGATGACCCTGCTCTCGACCGTGGCCGCGCTGACCTTCGCCGATGCGGCGATCGCGCTACCTGCGGGTGCCGGCGGACTGACCGGGCTGCTCGGCGCGACCCTGACCGAGGGGATCGCAACGCGGCTGGTCGGCCCTGCGGCGGGCTGGCTGATCCTGGCGGTCGCGCTGGTCTTGCTGGCCATTGGGACGACGCTGGTCGCGCGGGTCTTCGCGATCGACTGGCGCGGGCTGCTGACCCTGCCCAGCCTGCCGCGCCGGATGCAGCGCGAGCGGGCCGAGCCCACCCCTGCCAGGCCCAAGCCGGAGCGGCGCACGGCCAAGCGCGCCCCGGTCGACGAACCCGTGATTGAGGAGCCTGCTGCCGAGCCTGCCGCAGCCCGCCGCGCGCCCAGGATCGTCGACCCCAAGGTCGCCCCGCGCAAGGCCGATGGGCACGCAATCACGCGGCAGAAGGACATGTTCGCCGCGTTCGATCTGCCCAGCCTCGAACTGCTGTCCGACCGCGGTGAGGCCAACGTGGTCCCGCTCGACCGGCAGGCGCTGGAGCGCAATGCGCGGCTGCTCGAATCGGTGCTCGACGATTTCAACGTGAAGGGCGAGGTCACCGCCGTGCGCACCGGCCCGGTGGTCACCATGTACGAGCTGGAGCCTGCTCCCGGCACCAAGGCCGCCCGCGTGATCGGCCTGTCCGAAGACATCGCCCGCAACATGAGCGCGGTTTCCGCGCGCGTCAGTACGGTGCCCGGCAAGACCGTGATGGGCATCGAACTGCCCAATGCCGAACGCCAGATGGTCGGCTTCAAGGAGCTGGCCGCCTGCGCCGACTTCGTCGATGCACCCGGCGACCTGCCGATCATCCTGGGCAAGGACATCGCGGGCGAACCCGTGATCGCAGACCTTGCCGCGATGCCGCACCTGCTCGTCGCGGGGACCACGGGCTCGGGTAAATCGGTCGGCCTCAACACGATTATCCTCTCGCTGCTCTACCGCTTCACGCCCGCCGAGTGCCGCCTGATCATGGTCGATCCCAAGGTGCTGGAGCTCAAGAGCTACGAGGATATTCCGCACCTCCTCTCGCCCGTCGTCACCGAGCCGGAGAAAACCATCCGCGCCTTGAAGTGGACGATCGAGGAGATGGAGCAGCGCTATCGCAAGATGAGCGAAGTGGGCGCGCGCAACCTGACCGGCTTCAACGAACGCGTCCGCACCGCCAAGGCCAAGGGCGAACCGCTCGGCCGCCGCATCCAGACCGGCTACGACCCCGAAACGGGCGAAGAGATCGTCGAGGAGAAGGAGCTCGATTACGAAGAGCTGCCGCTGATCGTGGTGATCGTGGATGAGCTGGCGGACCTGATGGCAGTGGTGGGCAAGGACATCGAGATCCTGATCCGCCGCCTGACGCAGAAGAGCCGCGCGGCGGGCATCCACCTGATCATGGCGACGCAGCGCCCGTCGGTCGACGTCATCACCGGCGTCATCAAGGCCAACCTGCCCACCCGGATCAGCTTCAAGGTGACCAGCCGGATCGACAGCCGCACGATCCTGGGCGAACAGGGCGCGGAAACGCTGCTGGGCAAGGGCGACATGCTGTTCAAGCCCAATATCGGCAACCTCACCCGCGTCCACGGACCTTTCGTGAGCGACGAGGAGGTCGAGGCCGTGGCCGAGCACTGGCGCCAGCAGGGCTCGCCCGCCTATGTCGACGCGGTCACCGAGGAACCGATGGACGGCGGCGGCGGCTTCGCCTTCGAGGACGAACTTACCGCGAGCGACAATCCGGAGGAGCGCAAGTACCGGCAGGCGTGCCAGGTCGTGTTCGAGAACCAGAAGGCGAGCGGCAGCTGGCTCCAGCGCCAGATGGGCGTGGGCTACAACACCGCCGCCAAGTGGATCGAGCGGATGGAGAGCGAAGGCCTGGTCGGCCCCGCCAACCACGTCGGCCGCCGCGACGTCTACCGCGACAAGGATGGCAACCCGCTCTGACGCCTGCGATTCGCCCTGCGCGCCTGTAGGGGTTCTGACACACCTGACACACTGTCCTGGGGGAGAAAATCTCGCCCCGTGTGAGGCGAGATTCCGGCGAAGGATCGACGGTGTGAAAGAACCGCGCTCAGGCTAGCGCCGCCGGAGCGTGTAGGACAGCGCGCGCATCATGCGACAGAGCGGGGTAAACGCGCAGGGCTCGATCGGTCAGCCCCCGATCCCGTCGAGCCGCGCGACAGCCTCTTCCGGCAGAGCGAGATTGGCCGCAGCCACGTTCTGGCGCAGGTGTTCGACCGAGCTCGTTCCGGGGATCAGCAGGATATTGGGCGAGCGCTGCAGCAGCCAGGCGAGCGCGACCTGCATCGGCGTTGCCTCCAGATCCTGCGCGACATTCTCCAGCGCTTCCGACTGCAGGGGATCGAACCCGCCGAGCGGGAAGAACGGGACATAGGCAATGCCTTCCTGCGCAAGATGGTCGATCAGATCATCGTCGCCGCGGTTGGCGAGATTGTACATGTTCTGCACGCACACGATCTCGGTCATCGAACGCGCCGCCTCGACCTGTTCGGGCAGCGCATTGCTGATCCCCAGCGCGCCGATCCGGCCCCGTTCCTTCAGCGCGATGAGCGGTTCGAGCATCGGCCTCACATCACCGGGAGTAGGCCCCGCGTCGCCCGCGCCGAACATCAGCCGCAGGTTTGCAATCTCGATCCGCTCGATCCCGAGGTTGTCGCAATTGCTTTCGACCGCATCGATCAGTTCCTGCGGCTCCATCGCGGAAAGCCAAGCGCCTTCGTCATCGCGGAGCGCCCCCAGCTTGGTCACGATCGTCAGATTATCGCGAAATGGCGCAAGCGCATCGCGGATCATGCGGTTTGTGTGGTGCGGGCCGTAGAAGTCGCTCGTATCGATATGGTCGATACCGAGCGCGACCGCTTCGCGCAGCACGGCGATCGCGCCCTCGCGGTCCTTCGGCGGGCCGAAAACATGCGGGCCGGCGAGCTGCATCGCGCCGTAGCCCATCCGGTGGACGGTGCGGTGGCCCAATGCGAAGGTGCCCGAATTGGCGATGGCGTTGTCTGTCGTAAGCATTGGCAATTCCTTTATTTCTGATCGGTTTGCGGGGCCGGAGTCAGTGCTGTCGCGAGCACGTCGCGCAGCGGAGTGGGCTTGCGGCCGAGGAGGTTTTCGAGCGTCGGATCGACCGTGCTGAAATCGCCCCGACGAGAGGCGCGGAAGGTGCCCAGCAGCATTTCGGCGTAGTGTTCAGGCACGCCGGCAGCGACCTTCGCCGCTTTCCATTCCGCGTCCGAAACGACGGTGTGGCGAATCTCGCGGCACGTGATCTGCGAGGCGAGTTCGGCAATCTCGCTCATCGTCCAAGCGCGCGATGCCGTCAGCGGCGGAGTTGCCCCGTCGAAGGTCGCCTCGCCCGCCAAGAGCGCCGCGTCCGCCCGTGCCAGATCGTCGCGCGCGGTCCAGCAGACCGGGCCATCCTCTGGCACGCGTAATTCGTTGCCCTTCAGATCGTCACCGATCATCTGGAGACAGCTCTCGGCATAGAAGCCATGCCGCAGCGCCGTGAACGGCGTGCCGCTCGCCTTCAGGTCCGCTTCGCTCTTGGCGTGCTGGTCGGCGGGCGGAAAGGGCGATCCCTCGCGCGCGCCGGCGTGGGAGGTGTAGAAGATGCGTTCGACGCCTGCGTCGCTGGCGGCGGCGATGGCATTGCGGTGCAAGCTGCGCGCCTCCTCCCCGAGCTTGTCGACCGAGACGATCTCGATCCGCTCGATCCCGGCAAAAGCCTCGGGCAGACTGGCCGGATCGGCGAAGTCCGCGCACCGCACGGCGACCCCCTCAGGTGGCGAAAGCGCCCCCGGCTCGCGCGAAGCGGCAATGATCTGCGCCGGTCCCGTGCGGTCCGAAAGATATTCGACGATACCGCGGCCAAGGTGACCATTGGCGCCTGTGACGAGCATCATGGCTGCACTCCTTCCAGTGATATGCGTTCTATGTTATCAGTGATAAACGTAATACGCAATCGACGCTATCATTGTTCCCGTATCGTCGATAATGATTGGCCATGACGACGGACGAAGCCACCGACACCGATACAAGGAGGGCAGTGCTCGACGCCGCTGCCGAGCTGATTGCGAGCGGCGGAACCGCTGCGCTGACGACGCGCGCGGTCGCGGCCAAAGCGTCGATCCAGCCGCCCACGCTCTATCGCATCTTCGGCGACAAGCGCGGGCTGCTCGACGCGGTGGCGCAAGACCGGCTGGCGCGTTTCGTGGCGGAAAAGGAAGCGCATCCGCCGCATCCCGATCCGATCGAGGACCTGCGGCAGGGGTGGAGCCGCTATGTCGCCTTCGGCCTCGAGAATCCGGACGTGTTCGCGATCATGAACGAGATAGGTTCGCCGCTGGCGCAGTCGCCCGCGTCGCTCGCCGGGATGGCGGCCCTGCGCCGCCGCGTGTCGCAGATCGCGCGGGCGGGCCGGCTTCGTGTTGCTGAAGAACGGGCTGTCGCACTCGTCCATGCGTCCGCAGTCGGCATCGTGACCACGTTTCTGGCCTTGCCTCCCGAGGAACGGGACGAGCAGATGCTCTGCCTGGCCCGCGATTCGGCGATTGCTGCGATTGTGGACGAGAGGGCAGCTTCGCAAGCATCCGGGCCGGTGCCCCACGCCATCGCCCTGCGCGCGCACCTCGATGACACGGACGGGCTTTCGACGGCGGAAAAATCGCTGCTGCGCGAATGGCTGGAGCGGCTGATAGAGCGCTGAGGAATATCCTCGCGGCGCAAAACCACGAGATTGACGCGTCACGTGTATTGCAGAACGTGAGCCAGGGGAGCTTCCGCTGGCAAGCTGAGTGATCCTCACACATGCCCTTCCTGCAACCCGCGTAACCTTCATCGCAATTGCGCTCTGCGCGCGAAAACTGCATCGCCCGGCATCAAGTCCCACCCGAATTGCACACGATCGGCGCGGGAGCGCCTGGAGGCGAGAGATGAAATTCGAGATCAACGAACATGCCGCATGGGTGTTCAAGGCCGGCTGGAAGGGGCTGTGCCCGCGGTGCGGCAAGGGCCACATGTTCAAGTCGTGGCTGAAGGTCAGCGACAAGTGCGATGTGTGCGGGCTCGATTACCGCTTTGCCTCGCCCGACGATGGCCCTGCGTTCTTCTCGCTGTGCTTCGTCGCCTTTCCCCTGGTCTTCCTGATGGTCTGGGTGCAGGTGGCGCTGGAGCCCCCGATATGGCTGCTGCTGATCATCGCGGTGCCGCTGATAAGCCTCGGCTGCTTGCTGCCGCTGCGCCCGATCAAGGGCTGGCTGGTCGCCTCGCAATATGTGAACCGCTCGGTCGAGGCGGGGACGGAGAAGCTGTGGGCGGAGATGCACGCGCGCGAGGACGAGCAGAAGCGCGGTGAGGGCCGCGACTGAGCGGCACGCGCCCCGCCCGCGCCCTCAGCCGCCAAACCAGCGACTGAGCCCAGCCGATCGTAGGCCGATCACCGCGCCGGCGATCACCAGCAGCGCCGCGACACCCGTCGCGATGGCGACCGGCTCCGCGCGCTGTCCGCCTGCGGCGTAGATCGCCGAGAGCGCCCACAAGAACACGACCGCGTAAAGCGGATTGCCCCGCCCTCTGGCGAGCGCGAGACAGGCGATGATCCCGCCGGTCAGCACCACCAGCGCCGAAATCAGCGGCGCGGCCTCTCCGCCATCGACGCCGTAGAACAGCAGCGTGGCGGCAATGTTGACGATGGTCGCGGCAGTCAGCCACGCGGCCAGCGCGCTCAATGGCAGGACCGCGAGCCAGCGCTCGCCGGTCGAGAAATTCGGCTCCCACCGGGCGAACACGCGGTAGATCGCGATGAGGCATGACAGGGTGAGGATGATGATCACTGCGGAGAACACCGCCAGTCCGAAGAACTGCGTGTAGAGCGCCCACAGCGCATTGCCGAGGAAGGCACCCGCTGCAGGCAGGCGGATCTGCGCCAGAAGCCTGTTCGTCCGCTGCCCGGGCAGGGCCTGGTAGATCGCGAAGGCGATCGTACCGGCAAACAGTGGCCCCCAGATAGAGAAGGCCCAGCCCGCGGGCGTGATCAGCGTGCGCACCGCATTCGACTGCGAGCCGATCGGGTCGCCGATACCCAGCGCGGGCAGAGAGGTCGTGACGATCTGGAGCAGGGCCGCGACGATCACGGCCCCGACCAGTGCGGGATTGGCGCTTGTCCGGGTGTCGCTGGGTTTCATGATGGGAAAACTGCGGCGTACCGATTTCGTTTCTGCGAACGTGCGCTGCGAGTTCAGCCCGCTGCGTCATCCACCGCCAGCGGGCCGATCAGCTGCGCCATCGCGCCCCGCGCCATGCCCAGCGCCCGTTCGCTGTGCCACGCATCGGCCAGCAGCCGCTGCGTGTGGCGCGCGCCCAGGAAATAGAGCGCGGCGATCCCCTGCAACGCCACGAAGGCGGAGGCGGCGAGCGCGGCCCGGCGCTCGGCCGGATTTCGGCGGCCTCGGTCCATACTCGGGAGGCGGAGCTGTTCTACTGGATCACGATCACCTTCTCGCAAACGCTGGGCACCGCGCTGGGCGACTGGGTCGCGGACGGATCGCTGGGTTATCTGGGCGCGGCGGGCATCTTCGGCGGCGCGCTCGCGCTGGTCGCGGTAGCGCACTACACCACGCGCATCTCCAAGCCGCTGCTGTTCTGGTCGGCCCTCATCCTGACCCGCCCGCTGGGCGCTGTGGTCGGCGATTTCCTCGACAAGCCGGTGGCGAATGGCGGGCTCGAACTGAGCAGGTTGGCGGCATCGGCCGTGCTCGCCGCGGCGATCGTGCTGCTGGTGACGCTGCTGCCGCAGCGGCCCGAAACGGTCACGCAGCAGGAGCGGCTGGAGAGCTGACCCGTCGCGGCGAGGCACACGAAAAGGCCGCCACGCTCGAGAAGAGCGGGCGGCCTTTCTGTTGGCAGTGGGTGGCGGTGGGCCTTACTCGGCCGCTTCACCCGGCGCGCCGTTGGCGGTCTGCGCCTCGGCCCGCTCCGCCTCGAGCACGCTGTCGTTCTCGAGATCGGCGGCGGTCAGCTTGGGGTGCTGTTTGATGCGGCTGGCCATTTCTTCCATCGTGCCGGCGGGCAGGGCGACGAGGCCGATCTTGGCCAGCGGCCCGTCACGATCCCACATGTCCATCCACTGGTCGAGATAGGCCTGAAGGCCCGGAATCGCCTGCAGGTGGGCCAGCTTGACGTAGATGTAGAGCGGGCGCGCGCCGGGGTACTTGAAGCTGGCAATGTTGTCGTAGGTCGGCTCGACCCCGTTCATCGGCAGGCCCTGCACCTTGCCCTCGTTCTCTTCGAGATAGGAATAGCCGAAGATGCCCACGGCGTTCTTGTTGCCCTGGATCTTCTGGACGATCAGATTGTCCTGCTCGCCCTGGTCGACATATTTGCCGTCGGAGCGGACTTCGGTGCAGGTCCGCTCGAACGCGTCCTCGTCGCTGTCCTTCAGGGCTTCCATCGCCGGGTCGGTTTCGCAACCCGCGGTCAGGACCAGTTCCTTCAGCGCGTCGCGCGTGCCGCTGGTAGACGGCGGACCGTAGACCAGGATCGGGGTGGCGGGCAGCGAGGGGTCGACATCGGCCCAGGTCTCGTTGGTCTGTTCCTTGCCGTAAGGGTTGGCGGCGAGCGCCTTGTACACGATTTCCGGCGTCAGGTTCATCATGATCCCGCCCTGCGCGCTGGCAAAGGCGATCCCGTCCAGCCCGACCTGGATTTCGGTAATATCGTTCACGCCGTTCGACTGGCAGGTTTCGAACTCGCTCACCTTCATCCGGCGCGAGGCGTTGGCCATATCGGGCGTATCCGCGCCCACGCCCTTGCAGAACAGCGCGATGCCGCCACCGCTACCGGTCGATTCGATCAGCGGCGAACGCATGCCGGGATTGGAGCGCGAGAAGCTTTCCGACACCAGCTTGGCGAAGGGATAGACGGTGGACGAGCCGACCGCGCGGATCGATTCGCGGGTGCCGCCGCTGCTGTCGCACCCGGTCAGCATCAGGCCGGCAGCCGCCGCCATCGCCAGAACATGCGTGATTTTCATTGGGAAACGCCTTTCTCTCAAATTGGTAAGGCCTGCAAAGCCGGGACGGCTAGAGTGCAAGTGTGACACTCATATGACCGGACCGGTGGTGATCGCTCCTGCTCGCGCCGTCGCACTCGTGCCCGCTTTGCCTTGCCGTGGACCGCGCGCCAACCTAACGAGCGCGACGTAACGGAAAAAAGGCTTTTCTCACCCATGCGCATCGGATGCCCGAAGGAAATCAAGAACCACGAATACCGGGTCGGGCTGACCCCCGAAAGCGCCGGCGAGCTGGCCCGCCACGGCCACGAGGTGTGGATCGAAAGCGGTGCCGGCCTCGGCATCGACGCGACCGACGCGGAGTACACGGCCGCCGGTGCGCGGATCGTCGACGGGCCCGACCCGATCTTCGCCGAATGCGAGATGGTGGTGAAGGTGAAGGAACCCCAGGCGGTCGAGCGCAAGAAGCTGCGCGAAGGCCAGATTCTCTACACCTACCTGCACCTCGCGCCCGATCGCGAGCAGACGGTCGATCTGGTCGATTCGGGCGTCACCGCGATCGCTTACGAAACGGTCACCGGGCCCAACCGCTCGCTCCCGCTCTTGAAGCCGATGAGCCAGGTGGCCGGGCGGATGAGCGTGCAGGCCGGTGCCACCGCTCTCGAAAAGGCGCATGGCGGACGCGGCGTGCTGCTGGGCGGCGTGCCGGGCGTCATGCCGGGCAAGGTCGTGGTGATCGGCGGCGGTGTGGTCGGCTTCAACGCGGCGCAGATGGCCGCAGGCGTCGGCGCGGACGTGACCATCCTCGACCGCGATCCCGAAGTGCTGGAGCGGGTCGGCACCCATTTCGAAACCCGCGCCAAGACGCGCTTCTCCAACGCGGCCAACCTGCACGATGCAGTGTGTCAGGCGGATCTGGTGATCGGCGCGGTGCTGATCCCCGGCGCGGCTGCGCCCAAGCTCGTCACCCGCGACATGCTGCGCGACATGCAGAAGGGCGCGGTGCTGGTCGATGTCGCGATCGACCAGGGCGGCTGCTTCGAAACCAGCCAGGCGACCACCCATGACAACCCGACCTATGTGGTCGACGACATCGTGCATTACTGCGTTGCCAACATGCCCGGCGCGGTCGCGCGTACCAGCACCTATGCGCTCAACAACGTGACCCTGCCCCATGCGCTGCAGATTGCCGACCACGGCTGGAAGGCCGCGATGCGCGCCAATTCGCACCTCGCCGAAGGGCTCAACGTGTGGGACGGCAAGGTCACCTACAAGGCGGTGGCCGAAGACCTGGGATACGAATATGTTCCGGTCGAAAAGGCGCTTGCCTGATACGACAATGACCTGAGCGGGAGAGAGACGATGGGAATACAGCAACCGGTGAATTCGGGCTTCGGCCGGACGAGTGAACCGCAGGAGGTGCTGGACGGCATCGATCTCTCCGGCAAGGTCGCGATCGTCACCGGCGGCTATTCGGGCATCGGGGTCGAGACCGTGCGCGGGCTCGCCGGGGCGGGCGCGACAGTGATCGTGCCCGCGCGCGACCATGCCAAGGCGGTGGGCAACCTCTCCGATGTGGTGGGCGATGTCACCATCATGGCGATGGACCTCGCCGACCTCGCCACGGTGCGCGCCTTCGCTGCCGAGTTCATGGCACAGCACGAGCGGCTGGATCTGCTGATCAACAATGCCGGGATCATGGCCTGCCCGCTGACCCGCGTCGGCCCCGGCTGGGAACAGCAGTTCGGCGTCAACCACCTCGGCCATTTCGCGCTGGCGCAGGCGCTGATGCCGCTGCTGGTGGAGACGGCCAGCAAGCCGGACAGCGACGTGCGCGTGGTCGCGCTGTCCTCCACCGCGCACAAGATGGGCGATATTCGCTGGGACGATCCGCACTGGGAAAGCGGCGAGTACGACAAGTGGAAGGCCTACGGGCAGGCCAAGACCGCCGACGCGCTGTTTGCCGTGGGCATGAACAAGCGGCTGGCCGAGCATGGCGGACGCGCGTTCTCGGTCCATCCCGGCGGGATCATGACCCCGCTGCAACGCCACCTGCCCAACGAGGAGATGGTCGCGCTCGGCTGGATGAACGAGGATGGCGAACTGTCCGAGGACGCCGCGAAGATGTTCAAGAGCGTGACGCAGGGTGCCTCGACCACTCTATGGGCCGCAACCTCGCCGGCGCTGAAGGACCGCGGCGGTGAATATTGCGAGGATTGCGACATCGCACAGCTGGCCGATCCGGAGAACCGCAGCCGCTACAACAAAGTCCAGCCCTACGCGGTCGACGGGGACAGCGCGCAGCGCCTTTGGGCGATGAGCGAGGAGATGGTCGCGGCGGTGTGAGCATCGGTTGGCGCGTTGCGCGTCGCGGGGTGACCTCCGCGGCTCAGGCGGTGACGGGCCTGACCTTCGCGCACCCGCCCTACCGTTGGTCGATGCCGTATTTCTCGAAGAACGGCGTGATGCACCGCTCGAGTTCCTGCGTCGCGGCGCGTTCCAGCTCTTTGCGTGAAGCGCCCCGCTCCTCCATCTCCTGCAGAGCGTGTGTGCGATCGACAACGCCGTGGCAGCGGACGAGCTGGGCGCAAAAACCGCGATCGAACGCGGCATCACCGCTCGATCGGCGCAGGTCGCAATAGAGCTCGCCGGTCTTGCGGCGGGTTTTGACCCGCGCGCGGAACTTGCGCAGCCGCTGTGCGGTGACGACGATCGTCGCGTCCTCCCCGGTGGTCGCTGTCTCTGCGGCTCTCGCCTCGGGTGCCGGGGCCTGCAGCGAGAGAAGCAGAACGGGTGCCAGATACAAGAGCATTTCCGTCTCCTCAGAACCGGATAGGCAGCCCGACGAAGAACGCGTGGGCGGAGCTATCAAGATGCTCGTATTCGAAGCGCAGGTCGATCCGCTCGTCGAGCCTCACCTGCGCGCCCGCCCCTACGACGAAGCTGGTTCGCCACTCGCGCGCGTCTTCCACACCGGCCGCGTTGTCGATCGCGTAGCGATCTCCGCCATAGCCGCCCTTGATGAAGAACAGCGCCCGGTCGGCCGCGACAACGCCGATCCGCCCGGTCGCGCGATAGCCGAACCGCTCGTTCTGCTGGTAGCGCGCCCCGCCCACGAAGGTTTCCGGCGATCCGCCACCTTTCAGCAGCGAGACTTCGGCACCGATCCGCACCCGATCGCCCACAGCGATGTCGTATCCCGCCATCGCACCGCCGCCGATATCCCAGTCCCGGGTATAGGCACCGTCGGTTGCGCCCGTCTGCGCGTCGGTCTGCTCGATGTAGAAATGATGCTCCAGCACGCCGACCAGCGGCCCGGCGTAGGCGCCGTCGAACGGCACGTCCTGCGCATGCGCGGCAGGCGCAAGGATCAGCGAAGCTGCGGCCGCGGACACGGCGGCGCAGGCACGGCGGAAGGGGGAAGAAAGGCCCATCGAAATTCCTTCGTTGCGGATCGACGATTCGCTCCGTAGTGTTTTCCTGACACGGAGATTTATTTCTGTAAAACGAAAAGATATTCA
>Ga0114909_1000728_pt1 | contig 21899 bp, 29 predicted proteins | sample MalvireepMed_906_FD_87290 | JGI IMG/M metagenome (GOLD analysis project Ga0114909, IMG submission 87290) | Marine viral communities from the Global Malaspina Expedition - Malaspina viral metaG DeepMed_906 | ecosystem: Environmental > Aquatic > Marine > Oceanic | place: Mediterranean Sea...
ACCTTACACGTTCCTCTACACGGACGGACAAAAGAAAACTCGCTACTTTACCAGCCCTAAAGAGGCTGCAGAGTGGGCGAGGAACGAAGGCGATCACCTAATCACTTGGACAGCAGGAAGGGATTAAAGAGATGGTAAAATTTAGCCTAATTAGTGATATGCACATTGACTTCCCTCAAGAGAAAACTCCTTACGATCTTCTAGAGAAAAATGTCGTTGTAGCAGGAGACACAGGAAACGGACTCGTAGGTTTGAAGTTCTTGAACAAGATGCGAAACAAAGGGTTTGAAGTGTTTGCCTGTGATGGAAACCACGAACATTACGCTAACCTATCCTCTGGACGGACCGTCTACGAGACATCAGCCCGCTTTAGAGAAGAAAATCCTAGCGAAGGTGAGATGGATGGTGTTCCTATTATACTTAGAAATGGGTGGTATAAGGTTAAAAACTACCCTTCTTGGATTAGGATGATGAATGACTCTAGCAGGTGTAGTATTGATTTTCAGGACATTTGCAAACTCGCCGCCGAAGAGGCTTTCTATATAAAACTTAAATTGAAAGAGTGGAAAGACTACCAACTTAAAGGTATTGTGGTGACTCACACAGCACCGTGTGAAGAAACTCTTGATCCTAAGTACGATGGAGAGCTTTCTAACGAATGGTATTGGAATCCCTATATGAGGCCTCTTTTAGAAGAGTTCTCAGATCAAATACATGTTTGGTGTCACGGGCATACCCACGCAAGAAATGAGGCCGTTGTGGACGGGGTTCGTGTTATTTGTAACCCTAGAGGATACCCCGGAGAGAATCCAGAATGGAGTCCTTTAACAGTGGAGATTTAAAGATAGAATAAACATGAAAATAACTGTTGACATTTTTAAAATATCTGATATAATAGTTATATAGGGTAAAGAGTTTTAACCTAGAAAACGAAAGAGAAAGAAAACTATGGCTGAATTTACGACTGAATTTGTAACTGGTGAAATCTGGTGGTGCAAGGCCCTTGGCAACCCCGTTGACAACTACGACGGTGACGCCAAGGAGTGGACTCTGGACTTTGTTCCTGACGACACTGAGTTCCTTAAGAAGCACCGACTGCTTGATCGCCTGAAGGAAGACAAGACGGGTAACATGCCCGGAGAGTACATCCGAATCCGTAAGCCTGAACTGAACAAGGATGGCGAGAAGAACCAGCCGATGAAGTTCTACGACTCGGACGACATGCCGTGGGATCGTGAGACTCTGATTGGTAACGGATCGAAGGCACTGCTCAAGATCACGATTGCTGACTGGGGTAAGGGTAAGAAGAAGTCCATCTGGATGGAAGCCGCTCGTATCACGGATCACGTAGAGTACCAAGGCGGAGGCGGTAAGCTGTTCGAAGCCTACGACAACGGTGAGGTTGAAGATACTGCACCTAAGAAGGAAGCTAAGAAGGCTCCGAAGCCTAAGACCAAGAAGACTGACGAGGAAATGGAAGACCTCGACGACGATATTCCGTTCTAAGTAAATCAGGTCCCACTCTACGGAGTGGCATGTGGCAGGAGCATGTGCGGCAGTGGAAGCGCTGTCCGTCTTCCTGAAGAGGCGGCCTAGCTAGACGCCCCAGTAGGTGAGAGGCCTACACTTTATTTAGAGAGTTGAACTATATGCGATATGAAGTAACTGTTAAGGTACGTCGGATTGTTATTGAGACGATTGACTTGATCCTTGACGCTAAAGATAACGACGAAGCGTTCGACAAGATTGAAGAAGTTCTTACCTCGTTCCCTGAGGGTCACAACGTAGACGGTGTTCCTTACTGTTTCGTTAAAGACAGGTGGCAGGAGGACGGAGAAATCCTTGACGCTAACCTGACGGAGAATGTAGCTTGAAGCAACTAGAAACACTACCACAGGACATCTACGCCCTCTTCGATCCTGACTACGATCACGAGGTAAACGAAGAACACCTAGAGATTTTCGCTGAGGAATGCAAGAAGCTGTTCCGAGAGCGACTAAAGAAACAGGATAAGTCTGGCCGTCGTGCCGTCCGCTTCTCTGGTCTTGGTAAACCTGACCGTAAAGTCTGGATGGACGCACACCCTGACCCTGATAACGAGGAACCTCTTCTGCCGAAGACTTACCTCAAGTTTTTGTACGGAGATTTGATTGAGCAACTCTTACTCTTCCTCACCCGAGAGGCTGGCCACACGGTTACCGAGACACAAAGCCAAGTTGAAATCAACGGTGTCACGGGGAGCATTGACGCAATCGTTGATGGTGTCGTTGTGGATGTTAAGTCGGCAAGCCCTTATGGATATAAAAAATTCGAGCAGAACTCAGTAACCGAAACAGATACGTTCGGCTACACAGAACAGTTGTCGGGATATGCAGATGTCCTGACCCCCGGTGAGGATGCTGCTTGGTTGGCAATGGAGAAAGTAGCGGGCGACATTTGTGTTTCGCCGCTCAAGTCTTCTGTCATCAAGCACTATCCACCGGGGCCACGTATTGAACACTTAAAGGAAGTGGTAGAAAGTGAGACGCCTCCTGAACTTTGTTACGAACCTGAGCCTGATGGTAAGTCTGGTAATCTTAAGCTACCTCTTGGTTGCTCTTATTGTAATCATAAGTTTCGTTGCCATCCCACTGTGCGCACATTCCTTTACTCCAACGGTCCGCGCTTTCTTACGAAGGTGGTTCGGGAACCGGACGTACCGGAGATTACACGATGAAATATACTATTACAGAGTATGACCGAGATTACAACACGGTTACTGACTTCTTCGACAAGGAGTTCAGTACACGAGAACAGGCAGAAGAGTGGTGCCGTAACGAATCGTGGACTGGGTACAGCTACCACGTAACCGGAGAAGGATGGGGCGGAGACTAATGAACGTAGATTACGTTAATCACATGGGAGACGACCTGATGGTTGTTAACGCTGCTCGTGTGTCGTTCAATAAAGAGAGCGAGTGGGATAAGATTGATTGTGGTCACGACGACTGTGGTCCTGAGTGCCGTGGATATAGCAATAGTGTTAAAGAAGCCGACAAGAAGCTTATTAACTATCTAGCTACTCACGGACACTGGACGCCGTTCAGCCATCCTACTATTACGGTACGAGTAAAGGCTCCTATCTTTGTCGCTCGTCAGTTGTTCAAACACAAGGTAGGTATGACTGAAAATGAAGTCAGCCGCCGGTACGTGGACGACGAGCCTGAGTTCTACTGGCCTAGTGAGTGGAGAGGACGGCCTACTAAAGGAGCAAAGCAAGGAAGTAGCGAAGAGACAGTTAAGACTATTAAGTTCTACGGAGTTGTAGAAACGTGGGATGATAACATCAGTAGTCTCTATGGCGCACACCTTGACGCTGCTCACGCTCTTTATGACTCAATGATACGAGGGGGAGTAGCTCCTGAGCAAGCCCGTATGATACTGCCTCAGAGCATGTACACTGAGTGGATTTGGACAGGTAGTCTTGCTTCCTTTGCTCGTATTTACAAACTACGGAGTGATTCTCACGCACAGATGGAAACACAGGAGATTGCAAAGATGATTGATGACATCGTTCGTCCTATCTTTCCTGTGTCGTGGTCAGCCCTTATAAACACTAAAGGAGACTAGTAGTGTATCAAGAATTTAAAGAAAGGAAACATTGCAAGCATGACTACGAAGAAGTCTCTTCCCCTCGTGATTTTGAAGGAGAGACTTATAAGTGTAAGATATGCGGAGATAGGTACCGTTTATACTATGATGATATGCGATGAAGTTTAGAAGTAAGTTTGAGAAGAGGGTGTGGGGTAATGTGCCAGACGAAGTTAAAGGACGAGTGGATTACGAGTCGAAGTCATCCGCTGTCAGTTACAATACACCTGCCACTTATACTCCCGACTTCGACCTTGGTAATGGAGTCTACGTGGAGTGCAAAGGATATTTCGACAGCCGATCTAGAGGAAAGATGGCTCGTGTTAAGAAACAGCATCCAGACCGCGATATTAGATTTCTGTTCCAACGAGCGAACAACCGAATCACCAAATCTCCGAACAGTATGACTTACGGAGAGTGGGCAGAGAAACATGGATTCCCTTGGGCAGAGGGTGATCGCATTCCAGAGGAATGGTATGACTAGCATTATATCTAAGTGGCCTACAGGTAGCCGCTACATTTGTACTCCTGCGGTGCTTAACACCGACGACGATTACGTTGTTCTTGCTAAGCAAGGATGGAGTAAAGAGCTTGAAGACAAAGGATTTACATACACTCCTACTGATGTAGAGTACGATAGTATGGGGGAGTTTACCTCTGTCCGTAAAGGCGATATAAATTATATCGTAACCGAAAACCCTGTGTTCTTCGAACGGTTTAGAGCAGCTACCGAACTAGCCAAAACTCTTAATCTACAAAATAAAAACGAGAGGGTTCGGCTCTTCCAGTTGGTACTGTACGGAGTTACTTAATGAGTAAAATTCTTTATATTGACATTGAGTGGGAACCGGCTACGGCTTACGTCTGGCGAATGTGGGACGAGGTTATCACGCCAGAGAAACTAATCGACGAAGGCGGTATGCTTTGCTTCTGTGCCCACTGGGAGGGCGAGAAAGATTACCTCTTCTTTAGTAAGTGGGAGCACGGACGTGAAGGTATGGCTAAGGCGGCTCTGGAACTCTTCAACGAGGCAGAGATTGTGGTCACGTACAACGGAGATAAGTACGACATTCCTAAGATCAGAGGTGAGATCGTACTTGCAAACCTTAATCCCCCTCCTCCTGTTCCTAGTGTTGATCTTCTCAAAACGGTAAAGAAATTCGGCTTTGTCATGAACAAGCTGGCCTACATCGGGCCTCTTCTTAAAGTAGGGGGTAAGATACAGCACCACGGCTTCAAGCTTTGGACTGACGTGATGGCTGGTAAGCCTGTTGCACAGAAGAAGATGAAGAAGTACTGCATTCAAGATGTTCGTCTTCTCGTCAAGCTGTACAAGAAGGTACTGCCGTTCATCGACAACCATCCGTACACGACCAAGACGGGCGGTGCTTGTCCTAACTGTGGTAGCCACAAGCTACAGAAGCGGGGTTTCTACACTACCCGTTGTTACAAGACACAGCGAGTACAGTGCACTGACTGTGGTTCGTGGAGTAAGACTACAAGAAAGAAGATTTAATATGACTCTGAAAGAGTTTTTTATTACAGGTGGGTACAGTAAAAAGTTCAAAGCGCACATGCGTCCGTTGTGGTTGATGATCCTACTGACTCCTGTTGCTTTACTGTACCACCCTGCCAACGCATTTGTACGCTTCTGTGATCGGAATCTATAATGGACGAGGATTTCAAGAATCAGCTTATTGATTACTTCGATTCCTTCGAGCTAGTCGAACTACTCGGCATCACGACCGAGGAAGTTGTGTTGGCTTTCGAAGAGCAGATCGAAGACAATCTAGAGAAACTAAAGGACTTCATGAACTATGGCGAATGACTGGTACTCAGACGGTAAAGATCGTTTAATGAAAGAGATTTCTAGTGATCTAGGACATCCCCAGAATGTTATAGCCAATGTTTATTCTTGGTTAATTAACACAGGTTTCATTGATTATGACATTGAAAAAGAGGCTATTTATGCTCGATACTACGACTAAGGAATACACTAATGACCCGGCAGAAAACGTTTCGAAAGGAGCGATCAAGTACGACGCAGGTAAGCCATCAGCTTATCGCGGAGCAATTTCTTATTTCCCTCGTGCAATTCGAGAAGTCTCTGCCATCTCCACTTTCGGAGCAGCTAAGTATGATTGGAACGGATGGGAGCAGGTCCCCAACGGACTTGCGCGATACTCTGATGCAATGGTACGACACCTGCTCGCCGAGGCAACAGGAGAAACTGTGGACCCTGATAGTGGACTTCTTCACGCTGCGCACACCGCTTGGGGTGCCCTCGCACGGCTAGAACTAATCCTTCGCGAAAAGGAACCTGAACATGCAGGAACAACCTAAGTATTCAATCAGTACTTACGACGGAGACTTCTTTGACTTTGAAAATCCCGAGGGTTATACGTACAGTATTTACTGCATCGCTCACGCTCTCTCTAATATCTGTCGTTACGGCGGCCACTCTGACAAGTTTTATTCCGTGGCTGAACACAGTGTATTGGTATCTAGGCTTGTACCTAGTCACCTTGCTCTTACTGCTTTACTGCACGACGCTAGCGAAGCTTTTGTGGGAGACATGCCGTCGCCTCTTAAAGCTCTGTTCCCCGATTACAAAGCTTTGGAAGAAAGAATCCAAGCCTCCATCAGTAAGCAGTTCGGAATGGTTTTTCCTTTCCCAGCGGAAGTAAAACTAGCGGACAAGCAGGCCTACAAAGCAGAGCGAGAGCAGATTACCTGTGTCGCTGATCACGTCTGGCACACAGAGATTGAACCTGCTGACATTGACGTACAGTGCCTTTCACCGGAACTAGCCCACTGGGCGTTCTTGCAGAGGTACAATCAAATAGTACAAGAGCGGCGAGAAGCTGCCTAAGAGAAGCATCGCTGCGATTAGCGAAGCTACGAAAGGAAATACTTTGAGTAAGAAGACTTTTGAACAGAAACTACAGGCTAAGATTGAAGACGGAACTCCTGAAGAAATCCTTGAGTTGTTCTCGTACTTCCTTGACGACGTAGGAGTGAACACCCAGTTCATCCAGAACGACGACGGACTGATCATCGGTCAGGTTGTGATCTTCCGGTGTGACGACAAGGTGATTGTCTCTGAACCTCAAGAACTAGAGTGGCCTCTTCAGCCACTACCTATGCCGGATGCTATGAAAGGAAACTTGAACTAATGACTAACGAACAGCTTTATCTTCCTCTTGCTCCTACTCGTGAAGACAGAGTTCTTGAGTTCCTTAACGCTGCTAATGGCATCCCCTCGTTTGAACTAGCGTGGGGTTGTCTTGGCGAAGAGTTCATGGAGCTTAAGGAAGCAGCAGAAGCTTACGCTGAAAACGAGAACGAAGAGACTCGTGCCAACCTCGTGAAAGAGTGGGCCGACGTACAGTACGTTCTCTCTCAGCTTGCTCTCTTCTACCGTATCGACGGTGAGGAAGCTTTCACCCGAGTAGCGGACAACAACATGACTAAGGTTGTAGGCGGTAAGGTATATTATCGTGAAGACGGTAAGATTCTTAAGCCTGACAACTACGTCAAGGCAGACATGCGAGGACTTTAATTTGACCAATCCTTTTCCCTCTTCGTATGAAGAGCCAAAGAAGTATTATGTGTACGCCCACATAGACCGACGCAGCAACGGAGGTGATATTATTTATATCGGCCACGGTTGCGGAGGAAGAGCATGGCTGTCAACCGTACCTTTCAGGGATGAGGCTCATGCCGACAAACTAAAAGAGTTTGAAGACCGAGGAGAGACTCCTGATGAGTGGGTTAAGATTCTTAAGAAACGCCTGACCAAACAAGAAGCTTGCGAGTACGAAAGAAGCCAGATAAAACTTAAGAAACCGGCCTTCAATAAAATACAAGGTGCCTCTCTTCTTAAGGTAACGCCAGAGCTTCTTGAAGAGGCTTTTCAACTCAGGGAGAAAGGCCTCTCATACTCTGCGATTGCAGAAGAGTTGGCACTAGCAACTATGACTATTCACCGAGCAATGAACGGTAAGAGTCCAGCCTTGGAGGAAGTTCTTGAACGACGAAACTAATATGTACACGCCCTTTCCTGATGCCTACTCTTCCTTCATTTACAAGAGCCGTTATTCGAAGTGGCTTGAGGATGAGAATCGCAGGGAGAACTGGGACGAGACTGTCAGCCGTCTGATTACTTACTACAGGGAACAGATTGATCCGTTCGACTCTACGGATTTAGACGAACCCTTCTATCTTATGTACGAAGCAATATATAACCTCGAAGTAATGCCCTCTATGCGAGCGTTGATGACTGCTGGTCCTGCACTTGATCGCTGTCACGTTCCGGCTTATAACTGTGCTTACATCCCTGTCGATAGTCCTCGCTCCTTTGACGAAACTATGTACATCCTTATGTGCGGCACAGGTGTTGGATACAGTGTGGAGACTAAGTATGTCGAACAGCTTCCCCGAATTTCTGAACACTTTGAAGATACCGACACAACAATTATTGTTAAGGATAGTAAAGAAGGTTGGGCCAAGGCCCTCCGAGAACTCATCACGCTTCTTATTGCAGGTCAAGTACCAAGCTGGGACGTTAGCCGAGTTCGACCTGCCGGAGCAAGACTCAAGACGTTTGGAGGAAGAGCTTCTGGACCGGAACCTCTTGTTGACCTCTTCCAATATACAGTTGACGTATTTCGGAGTGCCAGCGGTCGTCGTCTTAGCAGTCTAGAGTGTCACGATCTGATGTGTAAGATCGGGGACATCGTTGTCGTTGGTGGTGTACGCCGCTCGGCTATGATCTCTCTGTTTGACTGCACTGACGACCGTATGATCAAGAGTAAGAGTGGTGCTTGGTGGGAGGCTCACGGTATCCGTCGTCTGGCAAACAACTCCGCAGTGTATAACAACCGACGCCCTGATGCGGGCTTCTTTATGGAGAAGTGGAATGCACTATATGAAAGCAAATCAGGAGAACCCGGAATCTTCAGTCGCTACGCTTGCCAAGCTATCGCAGGACGTTCCGGTCGCCGTGATGCATCATTTGACTTTGGGACTAACCCCTGCTCCGAGATTATTCTACGGCCCTTTGAGTTCTGTAACCTTACTGAAGTTGTTGTCCGTGCAACGGATACTCTCGAAACTCTCAAAAGAAAGACGCGGGTTGCCACTATTCTTGGAACTATACAGTCAAGCTTCACAGACTTCAAGTACCTAAGGAAGATTTGGAAAGACACCTGTGAAGAAGAGCGTCTGCTTGGCGTCTCTCTTACTGGTGTGTGCGACAATCTTGAAGTACTCTCTAAGGAGAACCTTAATGAACTTAAAGACCTTGTGGTCCAGACTAATGTCGAATGGGCCGAGCGCCTTGGTATTAATCCTAGTGTTGCTACTACTTGCGTTAAGCCTAGTGGGACTGTTAGTCAGTTGGTCAACAGCGCTAGTGGCCTCCATGCTCGTCACAGTCGTTATTATCTCCGCACTGTCCGAGCGGACAACAAAGACCCTCTCACAGAGTTTCTCAAAGCTGAAGGTGTTTATTGGGAACCCGACGTCATGGCTCCCTCGTCTACGAGCGTATTCTACTTCCCTGTGGAATCGCCTGAAGGGACAGTAACTCGTGACGAACAGAACGCGTTGGAAGCTCTGGAACTTTGGAAGCATCTCCAAGATAACTGGTGTGAGCATAAACCCTCTGCCACAATTAACGTCAAAGAAGATGAATGGCTTGAGGTTGGTGCTTGGGTCTACAAGCATTTTGATAGTCTCTCAGGAATCAGCTTCCTCCCGTATGACGGTGGGTCGTATCAGCAAGCGCCCTACCAAGCGTTGACAAAGGACGAGTTCGAAGCTTGGAAAGAAAAGCATCCGACGCCTGATATTGATTGGAGTCGCTTGTCTGACTTTGAGTTTGAAGACGCTACTACAGGGGCGCAGGAATACGCCTGCTCCGGTGGAGTGTGCGAAGTCGTTACAGTAGGAAAGGTAGAATACGATGGATAATTACATGTACGGTAAAGAAGTAGCAGAAGGGTTGGGGAGTGTTACGGCTGGTGACGAAGATTACACAAGTCCTTTCACCACAATCCCTACCGCCCTTTACGAAAGCCTTCTAGAGGATGCTGCTTGGCTTCGTGCTCTAGAGGACGCAGGGGTCGACAACTGGTGTGGTTACGACTTTGCTCGTGAACTCTTTAACGAAGCGAACGAAGAAGAAGGAGAAGAAGAGAATGCTTGAGACAATTGTACTGGTGCTAGTCGGCATCGCTGCTCTCGTGTTTATTGCACGACGAGCCTGAAGTAGATACAAAAAGACCCCCGGTAGCACTTAAGCCGCCGGGGGTTTTCTTTTACTTAGTGTTCTTAGGTAGAGGCGACGTTCCTTTGTTCTTGTCGTAAGAACGCATAGCACCTACACCTAGCATAGCCATGATCAGTGTCATAAGCTGGCCTGTGTCAGGCATTGGCATCTCGCCTACATACCCATTCGCCCGAGCAATGAACTCAACGAATGGAGAGAAGACAAATGTATACCCAAGCCCGATACCGCTAACCCATCCGATGAAAGGCCGCCAGCCCGCCACAAATACAGAAGCGTGTTTTGCTTCTTCCTTGTTGACCTCAATCTGCCCCATGAGTTCCTTATGGTAACGCTGGTCCACCTGATCAGCCAGTTTTTCAATCTCAAGCTTAATCTCATCTCGCTTATCCTTGTCAACGACAACTTCAGAGATGATGTCAGTTACCGGAGACAGGACCTCCTTCAAAATTCCTCCGAGGCTAATCCCCATTTTATAAATCTCCTGTGATGTCGATTCTTTTTGCACTCGACCATTTAGGTGTGTAAGACGGTTTGTTAACTACAGTGTACACCGTAGACTTACCATCGTTAGACCACTTCTCATCAAAGAAAAGATCACGTTCCTTTTCTCGTCGTTCGATGATAGACGACGGAGTACGCCAGTTCATGATCTCTCTACGAGCTTTGGCTACGTTCCCTGCGTTGAAGGACTTCACCCACGAAGCCCGTTTAATGGCTCCGGTGTTATAGTGGAACGACAGAGCAGCAGCAAGTTGAGCCTCAGAGAGTTCAACAGTGAACGCTTCAAGGACATCAGGAAGGTACTTAGTCTCTACCAACCACTTGTAAATCTCAATAACCTTACTCATCGGCTGAGGGTTATCTTTGTACCGCAGGACGCGGTGACCTGAGGCACTGGTAACACCAACACCCCAAGTCCACACGCCTACGCTATCTTTGTACGCCTCAAGGACAATGCCCTCGTGAGACAGTAGTTCAAGGAGCACACGCTTCGTCAGCCCAGAAGAAGGCGAGGGTTCCACAGTCTTTAGTAGTTCTGTTAGCTTTGCTACGAACTCTTCTACGACCATACGGATCGCTTCTTCGTAAGTCACGTTCGTTAACCTCCTTTAAACCAAGATACTATTGCAGTCGCAGCAGCTATGATACCGGAACCAAAGATGATCCCAAACAACCAGAAGGCTCCTGCTCCTTTGTGTTTGAGAGAGAGGAGTTCATCTATTTTACTAGACAACTCCCCAATCTCTTCTCTTCGTTCAGCCCTGTCAAGCACCATCTGAGCGTTAAGGTGTTCGACCTGACTTTCTAGAACTGCGACTCGTTCTGCTGTAATTATATCACTCACTTCTATTATTCCAATCCTACGTAAGCTAGAGCGTCCTTCCGAGCTTCTTCCTTAGCCTCGTTACGGACGTCAGAGATTATTTCCGCTTTCTCTTTGTCGCTCAGCCCTTCCCACGCAGGGTCAGACGTTACGCTTTCCATGCCGTCTGCAAGGTATTCGTCAAGACGTTCTTGCCAGAGAGCCTGAATCTCAGGAGAGAAAGTAACCACACCATCTACGACAGTGTAATCCTCAGTCGCCTGATCTTCTAGTTTACTACGTTCGATTTTATCCGGTGCTTCCATCCGGCGTTCAGTGTCAAGAGCGTAGGGCTTGTAGTCCGACACACCCGCACCGAACACAGCCGGTGCAATACGTGCCGAGCCTTCCATGTACCCGTACTTCTCGCCCATTTCGTAGATGTCCTGTACAATGATCGGGAGCATACGACTAATCGCAGCGTCCTGAGGGGTGACAGCGTCACCTTTGAAATCTTCCTGACGAAGGAAGTCAGCAACAAGCGAAGCCACAGGAGACGACTTGTTAGTAGCAAAGTTACCAACCATCTCAAGAGCGTTGCTTTCACCGAAGTCATTACCGTACCTTTTCTCTTCACCCATGCTGTTCTTGTAATGAGCCACAAGATCACCACCGGCTGCCGTGTCAGCGCTGAAAGCACCGAGACGAGCACTAAGAGTAAGGTAAGAAGACAGACCACCCAGAAGTTCGTACCTCGTGTCTCCGATCTTAACTTTACCGAAGTCACTGGAACGAGGGTCAGCTTCTACGTCAGGAGCCAGTCCCGACATGGAGAGGAGACTGATTACCGTCGTAGCGTTAGCCCCGGTAGCGAGAAGAGACATCACTGCCTGTTCTCGTACACCCTTAGGCAGAGTAGCGTAGTAGTAAGGATTAAGCATCTGAACTCTGGAAGCGATCAGACGAGGCGAGAAGAACAAACCAGACAACCAAGGGGTTGCTGCGTTGAACGACTCACCAAGACTACCACGACCAGTCGCGTTACCGATAAAACCACCAAGGGCTTTCAAGGTGTCACGATCAGCCGTGAAGTCAATCCCTGCTCGCTGGTAGTTCTCTACCATGCTGTCAAAGACGTCAGCACGAAGCTTGTTCAGGAACCCTGCGTAAGCTCGTTCCGATCCTCTAACAACACTACCAAGCACAGGAATCTTGCCAGCCCACGAAGACATGAAATCTTCTTCTCGTGCCGCAAGGCGTCCGTCAGTCTTGGTAAATGGTACGTTAGCTTTGACCATATCTTTGTAAGAAGGACGGCTAGTGATGTCACGCATAAGAGAGTTGTAAGACTCCTGACTTGCTGCGTATTTGAACATCGACAACATTGCCCTCCACCACTCAGGCTTGTGCATCAAGAAGATACCCTGACGAAGCGGAGCACTAAGGTCAGCACTAGACATAATAGCACGAGGGAAGTTAACTACTTCACCAACGAACGTACCAAGCCTGCTACCACCTTTGACAACCTTCTTCTGGCTTTGATCAATCTGATCCTGAGCTTCACGAGCGAAACGAAGGAACATGTCGGGGTCCGCTGCGAGCAGCTTCTCCAAACCTTCTACATCCTTTCCGCCAAGCATGTCCTCAAGACCCTTGACGTTACGGAAAGTGTAGTTCAAATCCCTGATCGTACGAAGAGCACGACCAACCTCACTCTGTTCGCCGAAGATACGAGAGCCTAGTTCCTGAAAACGTACTACGGTCTTCAAGTACTCAGCCCTGTCAGTAGGAGTAGCGCCACCTTCACTGATTTTACCGTACAGCTTGGTCAGCTTATCATTAAGCTTACCGGCTGCAATGTCGTACATCATCAACCGCTGAGACAACTGCCCAGCGCCGATTTCCTTACGCTTCATCAGGTCACTAGCAGTGAACCCACGAAGACGAGCTTCGTACTCAATGTCTTCCATGGTCATCGTCTCGGGGACGTGATCATCGGTCAACTTCTTCAGAACTTCCACAGAGTTCTCTGCTTCAAACAGTTCGTCAGGAGTGAAGGTCGAAGTGTCGATAGGTTCCCCTGTCGCTACCTCACCGGTACGCTTAGGCTTCGGCACTCGCTTGACGTCACGAGGATCATCAAACCGCTTACCTTGAGAGTACCGCAGGTTAGCAGGTTCCGGCGTTTCCGTAGCGCGAGTATCCACAACAGTCTCACGAACCGCAGGGCGAACGGACTTAGCCTCTCTCTGACCTTCTCCGCTTGCTACTGCCTTCTCACGAGCTTCCTGAGCACGAGCATCCCACGTCTTAGCGTGTTCAAGGTTACGGTTGTATGCTCTCTCATTCTGGTTGATGAAGCTAGCAGCCCTATTACGGTAGTACTCAGCCGTATCTTCCGAGAACTGAGCGTACTCGTTGTGAGACATAGACCGACCGGGAAGTCTAGGACGTCCACGATCTGTCTTCTCGTACGTACGATTAGAACGTTTATCTAGTGTAAGATTGTCGTTCTGGGCCTGCTCGCCTACAGGAAGGTAACCACCTTTCTTAGGTTTCGAGTAACGAGCAGTGATCTTGGGTGTTTGGTCGTTGAACACAACGTAGTTATAGACAGGAGAGCCGTCAGGATTCTTTGGGGTAGTACCGGCAACAGTCCCTGCTTCGTACTGGTTCCCTGCGATGCCTTTCTCGTTAAGGTAAAGAGAAGCTGCTTTATCGGAACCAAGTTTATCTGCCAGAAGAGCATAAGCATCTTCACCAGTAAGACCGTCATAAACTACATTTTCGTTAGCTCTTTTAGCCTCCTGAAACTTCTGAGCAGTTACCTGAACATCAGTAAAAAGCCTATCAAGAAGCTCTTCTTTAAACGTAGGGTTATCTACAGGAGAAGCAGCGTCACTTTCTGCTAGTTCATACTGAGCAGTTGCATCTTCATAGTCGGAGCGAGCATCTTGGAAACGCTTTTGATTGTTTCTGTACTCTTCTTCGCTAACGAATTTAAATCCCTGCTCTTCAAGAGCTTTCTTCATCTTAGGCTGCGAAGAAAGATCACTGTTCCACAAGTTCCAGTCAAGGTCGTCAGCAACCTCTACCTCGTAGAGCTTTCCGCGAACACGGCGCTGGATACGGTTCTCTACGTCCTTAATAATCGGGGACATAGCATCATAGACATCTTTAACCTGCTGCTCGCTACGGGGTTTTAGGCCCATAGCTCCAGCGATAGTAAGAGGAGTAGGAGGCCTACGGCTATCTCGAATGTGATCGAACACAGCATTAGCTACATCAACCGCCATCTGGTTTCCGTATTTACCACTAATCTCTTGATCCATGGCGTCCCGCATTTGATACCACGGCATATCAACACCACCCCAGAGAATATCTTCTCCGCCGATAGCCCGCTGATAACCTTCACCAATACCACGGCTCTCGGTCAGGTACGTACCCCAGCCGAACACCTGATTACCCTCACCAGTACCCATGTACGAGTGGTCGAACTTGTCGAACGTAGCCCCGCTTCCGTGCCACAGTTTCTTCAGTCGATAGCCAGCACCACGAGCACCGGTGCCCTTGCTATCAATAACCTTACTGTGAGCCTGAGCCAGCAGAGCTTTTACCTCTCGTTCCGAGAAGTTCACTTCCCTACCGAGGTAGTCACGAGCGAACTGCTTAATAAAGTTAGCGATACGGTCGTACACAGTAGCACTACGAGGACCCTTCTCACTCCACTCTGCAAGGACTTCTTCCAGAGCCAGAATGTCCCTGTTCGGGGCACCCTTATAGGAGTCAGGATTCTCATCCATCCACTTAGTAACAAGCTCCTTGATACGAGGCTCACCGTTATCAACGATGTCCATCAGGAGATTGTCGAGGCTTTCACCGAACTGATCCAGCAGGCCGTAGTGGCCGAGGCTTTCGTGAAAGACCGTAGACTTGATGATGTCCTCAACAGGAAGTTCAAGACGAGCAGCCTCGTTCGTGATTACTTCCATGTTCAGATCGACTTCACCAGTCTCACGGTTAAACACACCACGAGCGTCGTTGTCGATACCCTTCAGCTTCGTGAAGTTCCTGTTAACGTTGATCTGCGGAGCGTTAGTCCAGTCTGCCGTAATAGCGTTGACGTACTCAGCAGTCTGGTCCAGAAGATTGTCCATGTCCTCCTTGTAGACCTTGCTGCCTTTCTTACCGCGAGGAGTAGGGAGAGGAGCCGGAGGAGCAATAGGAGTACCGTCAGACTCGAAACCAACAGCAGACTCAATCACTTCTTCCGAGTAGCCCGCAGCCTTAGCAAGACGACGACGATTAGCCGTAGTCGCAGCGTTAGCAAGCTCGCCCGTAGCGTGGATACCTCCACTGAAGAGAGCGCCAATACCTGCGTCAGCTCCTAGCTGAGTGACAGAGAACTCATCTTGCACACCGTCAGCAATGTCAGCAGCTTGATAGACAGCACTACCTGCTGCGTTCACAGCCGTGCCTTCACCCATCTTAGTCAGAAGACGTTCGGCAAACTTAGCTCCTTCAGCGAGACGAACAGCCGGGATGAAATCTTCAGGGCTTGCGCTACTAAAGAACTGACCAGCAAGCCACGGGACCATAGGATCGTTCTCGGCAAGCTTGGTGTTAGTCTCACGCAGACCCTTCTGGGTGCGAGCGATGACTGCTTCTTGCAGGGCTTCAATCTCTTCGTCGTTCAGGTTGGGGAAACGCTGACGGAGGACATCTTCACCAGTACCCATCCAGTCGTAGTAGGTACGAGCAACGATACCGGGAAAGCCGTACTGGACTCCATCCTGATACGAACGGACCATAGCCGGGAGCCAGCCCTCTTCAGTCGGAGACATGCTCTTGACTTCTTCAGGGACGATCTCAGCAGCAAGGGTAGCAGCGTTCTGGTAGTCCACTTCGCTAGCAGCAACACCGGACTCTTCAATAGCGGCACGGGTCTTGGCGAGGTCTTCGTAGAACCTGTCATCAACCTGACGTCCCTGCTGAGTGAGGTACTCACCAATCTGCTCGGGAGTTACGTTAGGGTCGTTGGTCATCTGAAGAACACGAGCTTCCACTTCCTTAGGCAGGAAGGCTTCCTCGGGCCTGTCGAAGCCGTTGACCACAACAGTCTCGGTGTTACGAACCGCAGGCACAGCTTTAGGGGCTTGTGCAGGACTGGGCATCGGCTGCGCCTGCGGAGTAGATACAGAAACAGGACCCTCAGGAGTTGCACCTGAAGGCCCTGCCGTTGCTGGCACGTCGAACGAGTTGAAATACTCCTTAGTCTCGGGATCGTTCATGTCCACATACTGGGACACGTACTTCCGAGTTTCAGGGTCCGAGAGGTCGATCTGATCCAGACCAATACCACCGAACGGATCGTCTTGTGCAACTGCCATAAATAGTCCTTAGTTAATTTATTGAGGAACGAGCTTACCGTTCCTGTATACATACTTAGTCTGTCCACCACTTTTACCAAGAGGACGACGAGCAGGTTTATCAGCAGCCCCCGCTGCCTTTTCTCGTGCAATCTCAATACGCTCATCACCCTGTCGTTCAAGGACACGGTTCCTATCTGCGGTGTTACCAATACGAGCGTCACCCTGTCGTGCAGAGGTAGCAGCCCTACTGGCGTTAGTGTCAGCGTTCCTCTCGCCAGTACGAACAGTACGTTCACGAAGCGGAAGGTTCTGCTGCTGGTTAACAGTCATGTCGCCAGCGGAGTACATCGTAAGCTCTTCCGGGCTAAGGTCAGCAGGTAGACCAAGGTCTTCCATACTAACTCCAAGCCTGTCAGCCTGAGCCTGAAGGATGCTAAGAGCACGGTTCTGAAGCTCTGGATTATTACCAGCACCTTGCAGAAGACGAGCACCCCAGTTACGAAGGTCTTTGATGTTGCCTTCAAGCCTGTCAGTAGCAAGCGACTCACGCTGTGCTCCTAAGCTTTCCTGCTGTGCCTGTCGTAGCTGCTGCTGTTGGTAGTTCTCTCGTGCAGCCTGTGCCGCAGCGGGGTCTACCAGAGCCATACGTTCGATAGCAGCCAGAGGGTTCTCAGCAAAGCCGTACATGGCATCACCAAGCTTCTCTCGCTGCCTCTGTGGTGCGTAAACACGTTCGTTACCGCTCTGGGTAAGGAAAGCATCACCAACCACGCCTAGGATGTCTCTCAGCGTACCTTTAGTACCGAACATTCCTTGACGAGGAACCATCTCTTCCATCATCTGAGGCGACGGAGGGATACGGTCATCTTCGTAGATGTCAGGACCACGAGGAGCACGAGCCTCTACGACGATCTCGTCAGCAGCCATCGGATCGGTAGGCACAGGACCCATACCAAGCGCCTGCTGTAGGAAAGGGGGTAGTGCCATATTAACGTACCTCTAGTTTGCTGTAGTCCACAGTCTTGTTACCGTCGATGACGGGGCCGAGTGCCCACGGACGAAGCTCTTCAACTTCTTCCACCATCGTACCGACGTGGATAACACCGTCTGGATCACTCTTGTACGAGAACTTGTAGATACCAAGACCGTCCTCAAGTTCGCCCAGCTTTTCGATGTTCTCTTTGAGACGTCGTTCCGAAGCAGCGATACCGGAGCCAATGCTTCCAAGGAAACCGCCGATACCGGGAGAGCTACCACCAGAGCTAACCGAGCCAGCACCACTGATGGCCTGACCAGCACCAATGCCAAGCTGAGCCTGACCGTAGAGACGCTGAAGATAGTCGTCAAAGAAACCCTTGCGGAGGTTAGTTGTGTAGTCGCCGTACGCCTTAGCGGTCGATCCTGAACGGAGCAGACCAGCACCAGCAGCACCAGCGTCAATATCATCTAGACCCTGAGCCTGCGTGTTAGCAAAACCCATGTTAGTGAGGTAGGACTGGAAACCACCACCACCTTCACCAAGGCCAAGCTGTTGCATCAGGGCGTCGTTAGCTACCCCAGTAGAACCTAGAGTAGAGCCAAGAGCATCCGATACCTGACCGTAAGCCTGATTGCTGCTCTTACTCTTGGAGCCACCAAAGATTTTACTGAAGAGTCCCATAGTTGTTTAGTTCCTTTATTAAGTTTTAACGAGCAAAGACGGTAAGAACACTTCCTGCTCTGTACGATCCTGCGTCAAGAGTAAGCGAAAGAGATGTAATAGCCGCAGTGTTTCGCCACTTGAAAGCGTTGTTAATCACGTTACCACTCGTGGACGAAGTACCACTAACCTGTGCTGACGTACCGACACCCGCCTTCCAGCGGTCAGTTGCAGCGTACCTACCGATAGTGGCATCTCCGTACACAAACCAGTTAGCAACTGCGTTAACAGCAGTCAGAGAGGCACCAGTCTGGTTGATAGACTGATCGCCACCGTGAGAGACACCACCGTACTGACGGTACTTGTCGTAGACTGCGGAAGAGTCTCCGTTAAAACGTAGGTCAGCAAAGGCGACCGTAGTCCCGGCGATACTGAACTCTATAATAAGATCGCGGTACGTACCGGGAATACTACCTACCGACAGCGAAGTCTCACCACCAACAGCGATAGCCTCACCGATAAGGGCCGCACCACCACTACCACCTGTTCCGTTTGCCGCAGCAGTAATCCTGCCTTGAGCGTCTACGGTAAGGTTAGTGTTTGTGTAGGAACCCGGAGTAACTGCTGTGTTCTCAAGGTCGATGGTTACGTCGTTAGCAAGAGAACCACCACCACTAAGACCAACACCAGCGTTGATGTCTCTAGCAGCAAACTCGTCTTGTACGTACTGTTGCATCACTTCAAGCGACACAGCGTCTTCTACATCAAGGCCACGAGCCTGTGCCCACCGGATGAAGTATTCGGTAGGGGTTCCATCCGGGTTTATAATCTTAGCGTTATTAGGGAGCGGTTGGAAAATCCCTACCATCTTAGTTCTCCGAAACCGAGTTAAATTCTAGGTCGTCAATGCGAGGCAATGCACCGTTGTCTGTAACTCGGAACAAACGTCCCGGTGCTGTGATCTGACCTAGAGAACCCCACATAAGTTCAGTGTTATAATCCGAGGTCGGAACAGTAATACTTCCTACGTCAGAGAACGTGTTACCACGGTCGTCCGAGATAGAGAGAGTAACCTGATCACTAGTAAGTGCTGGGTGGCCTACGTCTCCGGTAAGGAAGACATCGTAGCAAGGGACAGCTTGTCGTCCACGCAGCGGGACTTGACCAGTAGCCTGACGAGTGAACCTGATGGTCGTGTCGTCAATATCTGGATCGTCATCGTAAGGATAGTCGGGGTCGAGCATCCAGATAACGGAGTAAGTATCGTCTAGTACAGTGATGTTGCTGCCGTATTCAAAAGCCTGAGTCACGCCACCTACCCAGTTCATCCCTAGCGTAACACGCCAGAAGTTAAGCTGAGAGTTGTTCCACGTACTCCACTGCTGGCTGTATGTGTCGTAGACCAGAGTCTCCATGTCACCGAGACGGAGGACATAGAAGTCATGACCGTCTAGGGTGAACGTCCAAGCACGAATCGTCGGCTGACCAACACGGCCTAGGCCTGCTGCCATAAGGTGAAGATTTTGAACTCGAACGTCCACGATAGATTTCGCCGTTACTTGTACATCTCCGTCGTACACTCGTACAAACGGAGTAGGGAAGTTGATCGCCCCCAGTAAAGTAGCTGAAGACACATTGACGTTCTGCGCCGAGAAGTTCGACGTAGCCATTACATCAGCTTGAGTTACTCGTACTTGAGGGGTTAAGGCCATCTTAGAGGGTCCTGTCTACTTGTAGATTTACTTGGTTAACCGCAGAACGAGTCCACGAAGAACTGGTGTCAGGGTCAACCTCCCAGATGTCGGACCAGTAAGTAGCGACAGTCGTCACCGGTCGGTCTGTACCATTGCCGGTAGTTCCGTTGCTGATCACAGACACCTGAAGCTGTCCGTCACCGCCGTCAGTCTTAAGAGCACGTACGAAGGACTTAAGACCTCGGATGCTCGTAACGTCTTCTGGCAGGTTAGTAACTCCAAACGAGCTAGCTGCCGGAGGGGTATCATCTGCACTGATGTAGTCTGCGTCGTCAGCCGGAGCTTCGTCAATCAGGTTCCAACCAGTGGAGCCAGTCGAAGGAGTCCAGTTGAACGACACGTCGCTATCAGGCGACAGGAGATAAACCTGCACACTACCGAGGAAATCGGTGTTCTCAGTACCACTACCGTCCCAGATAACAAAGTCTTTGTAGTAGACGCTAGAAGGAGACTGTAGCTCGGTACCAACGTTAGTAGCCCCGAAGACCACCTGTGCGAAGTTCTCGTCAGCGATGTCCTGACCCGTCAGTATGATAACAGGAACACCGTCAACTCGGACTTCGATTGAGCCGTTAGGGATGTCGCACTTCATTTCAATGTGGTGCCACGTACCGGCCACAACCACCGGCCCCGGAGTAGTAAACGATTCAGCCGTTTCGTTGATGTCATAGCTTACCCGCAAAGCGCCGGTAGACAGAGGAATCAAGTTAACTAGACGGTTGTTGCTGATGTCGTTGAAACCGAAGATCGTAGGAACAGCGGTGTTCTGAGTAGGAAGGTTAGGCAGCCACACACGGCAAGCCATACCTACTACAGATTGAGTAGTGCTAAGAACATAACGTACTCGCTCACCATAACCATTCTGAGAGCCACGAGAGACAGACAGAACCGATCCCGTAACGTTCGGATCAGGGTCATTAATAAACCCTACACCCGAGTTAGCGCCCGAGGTTGCTACGTTCGCGTAAACGCCGTTCTCCATGTTAGTCGTGCTGCCTCCCCAAATACCCGGAGAGCCGCTCGGGAAGTCCATGTGCTGAAGAGCCATAAGTTAAATTCCTAAGTTGTTAGTGTACGACTGGAAACGAATAGCCTCTCGGATACGTTCTTCAATCGACGGGTTAGAGATACGTTGCATTCCGCCACCAGTGATCTGAAAGACACCGCCGTCACTGTCAACGATCATCATGCTTTCTTTCACCTGAACAGCAGTACCTTCCCAAGTCCCTCGGTCAAAGGCAACACCTTGGAGCCTACGGAACGGAGCAGCATCCTGACGAGTGGTGTACCACACCTCGGTCTTATTCTCGCCGGGAAAATAAATCTGATCCCCGAAGACGACGACGTTCTGCACAGGGTCGGGAGCCGACTCAGCAGTAGCGAAGTTCAACGGATCAATAGAAACCTCTCCGGGTTCAATCCAGTAGAACCTGCCGTTAGTCTCTGGCGTCTGCGTAGGAATGACGATGATGTACGAGTTGATCGTAGCCACCGCAACAGCACCAAGGCCGTCAGGAAGGCTTACTTGCTGTACGTACTCAGTGCCACCATCTTGCAGCGTACCAGCACCCCACGCCATTGCAGTGCCCGTCTCAGTCGTAACAACCGTATTACCCTCTGCACCGGCAGTTTTGTAACGAACCGTCAGAGTGTCCGTGCTGTTAGAGAAAACCTCTACAGTCGGGTGTGCGGTGGTTGCCGTGCTGTACTGAGTACCGGCAGTGCCGTTGGCGTCGATTGCGTTAGCGAGGTTCTCAAGGCTCTGGTCAGCGTCGATACCGACAGCCACAAGCCAAGGGTTCCCGCTAGTACCAGCAGGGGTCCCGCTGTCAACAGAACCAGTAGTAAACTGATAATAAGTGTCGCCGATGCGGACTTGCTCGCCATTGTTAATAGTAGAACTAGCG
>Ga0114909_1000730_pt1 | contig 21868 bp, 16 predicted proteins | sample MalvireepMed_906_FD_87290 | JGI IMG/M metagenome (GOLD analysis project Ga0114909, IMG submission 87290) | Marine viral communities from the Global Malaspina Expedition - Malaspina viral metaG DeepMed_906 | ecosystem: Environmental > Aquatic > Marine > Oceanic | place: Mediterranean Sea...
CACTAATCGTGTAGTACGAGCAAATAAAGCACAGCCTAATCTTTTCTCTAGTTTTGAAATTTGGCGACTAACATGACTTGTACTACAGCCAAGCTGTTTAGCTGCTGATGAAAAACCTTGGATCTCAGCTACGCTGACAAATTCAATAATACCGTCAAAATTATCCATAACACCCTCTATTGTTGCAATATAGCAATAGTAATTTGTCATTTCACTATATTGTTGTCAATACGTTCTACTATTATTATGTATTCAAGTTCAAGAGAGCAGACCGATAAAATTAATTAAAGGAAACCACAATGAAAAAAATACTTATTCCAGTAACGAATCACGCAACATTAGGCACTACAGAGCATGAAAATGGCACCTATTCACCAGAGCTTACACATGCGCTGCATGTTTTTTTAGCAGCAGGACTTGAGTATGAGCTTGCTTCCATTAAAGGCGGTAAAGCACCTATTTATGGTACTGACATTGAAGGCGATTCAGTTAACGATACAATTTTAAATAATGAAGAGTTTCAAAACCGAATTAATAATACTATTCCCGTGTCTCAAATAAATATCGATGACTATGCCGCCATTTATTACCCAGGTGGATTTGGTTTGTTATCTGACTTAGCAAAGAACGAAGACTTTGCAGCACTCAGCGCTAAGCATTATGAAAATGGCGGTATTCTATCTGCGGTATGTCATGGTCCAGCTGGATTACTACCTATTACATTAAGTAATGGTGAAAAGCTATTAGCCAATAAATCTGTTACTGGTTTTACCCGTGAAGAAGAAATAGATTACGGAACAATTGATGATATTCCTTTTTTATTAGAGGAATCTCTTGCTCGTAATGCTGCACGTTACAGTAAAGTTCAACCTTGGGGTGTATTTGTGATTGAAGATGATCGTGTTATTACAGGCCAAAATCCTTCAAGTGCTCATGCTGTAGGTGAGGCTGTGGTAAATCAACTAACTAAGTAAGTTATTAAAAATGGACTTCTGATAATACATTCCGTAGCCCATGTTTTTATTCGAGAAACTGCAAATAAGCAATACTATGAAATATTTGCAGTTTCTCAATGCCCACTTATTGAGGCGTTACCGACCGTCCGAGATTGGCACATAGAAGTCATAAAAACGAAATATTGAAATGTCAGCAATCGTATCTTTGCTGACGATAGCGGCTGATTATTCTTTAGGTCAAGTGATAGCCATAAGCCGACATGGTGTTGTTAATTTAAATTACTAACTTTTTGTTGAAGGAGCGCTCCTTACTACATCCACTTTTATGTCCGCTATCTTCAAGGATAGCTGATATTAGAATATATACTCTAAGGCGCTTCCGCCCCCAAAGTGAGATAGAAAAAGAATGAAATTAGAATCAAAATCATACAGTGGCTATCTCAGATAAAAAAATATCCAAAAAGTGTATGTCACTTTCTAGTCACAAATCTGTTACTACAAAAGAAGCAGCCTATTAACTTGTTGATTTAAGATAAAAAGAAATACATGGCCCCCCCGATAAGAGGCGTCGGAGAAAAAGCAGCTATTTTTTGTTCTATTGTTAGCTGCTGACTCTAACTAATAATGGTATCGACAGGATATGACCGTAATATGACTGTCATTAACTGCATATACTAGACGATTTGATTCATCGACACGTCTAGACCAAAAACCTGATAAATTCTCTTTAAGAGGCTCAGGTTTTCCTATTCCCTCAAAAGGAGAGCGCTTAGTGTCAGTAATTAATTTATTAATTCTTTTTAGTGTTTTTTTATCTTGCCCTTGCCAATATACGTAATCAGACCATGCATCGTCAGTCCATGCTAGCAGCCTAGTCATTTAATATTTCTCGCTCAACCACTTGAGCTGATTTAAATTGCTCGATTGAGCGAGTTAAATGAGCAGCGTTAGCTGGAGATTTTAATAAATGAACGGTTTCCATCAAACTGTTGTAATGATCCATAGACATAACAACAGCATCTTCTGAATCTCTACGTGTAATAACTGTATAATCAGCATCGTTGACGACATGATCAAGTACAGATTTAAGGCCATTTCTTGCCTCAGTAAAAGATACAATTCTCATAATATGTTCTCATTTTTAATTGTACAATTAATAAGACAAGTCTAACCCAAAAGAATGACTTGTGCAATATTAGGTACAAGTCAATCTAAAATAGCTTCCGCCCTCATAACGAGACAGAAGCCATAAATCAATGGCTAATATTTATAGACAATACAATCTCTCAACACTACTATTTCAGTACATAACAATAGAGATATTCTCTCCTCACAGAAAGTTAAAGTTTCAACAAAAACAAATCCCCTAAAGTGATTAGACCAAGGTTTTATACTTTTAAACGCTCTTCTTATCTAATAACTTCGCTGGTTTCAATATACAAATAGCGGATAGGATTAAACCAAATACGGCAACGTTGATCACGGTATTATATTGTTCATTGGTCAAAATAAGTGCGCCAACCATTGGGCCAGAAGCCAATCCCAGCTTAGAAGAAAAACCACCTAAAGCGGCCAATTGCCCTGCTTTATCTAGCTCTGAACAAATACCGAACATATAAGGTAGGGCAAATGCCCATGTCACGCCAATAATTACATTAGCCACTAAATAAACTTGTTCATTGTCACTAAAATGTAGCAACCAAGTGCATAATGCGGTAATCAAAATTGAGGAAAATAAAGGGATAGTTCGACCATATTTAGTGCCAATGATAATAACTAAAAACGCCCCAACTAAAGCAATCCAACTTGCATAAGCCAGTGCAGGGCTCATAAAGTCAATGGTTAATCCCCTGGCTTTACCAAGTCCTATTACATAGGCAAATAAGCCCATATTAGCGGCCTGAAATAAGAAAATTGCTGCCAAATTAAAATATAAAGGCTTTCTTTGTACTACCGGGGTTTTGTCTTGATGTGATAAGTCATTTGCTATTTTATAATGTGGTATAAACGGCATCATTACTAAGGTGACAGCGGTAAAAGTGATTAAGGCAATAAAAAGTGCCGTGGTACCATAAACAGGCACAAGCTCAGGTAAGTACATTAAACCTAAACCACCTAATCCCCATTGGATAAAGAGTAAATAACCAAAGGTTTTATCTGCTTCACTGGTTCTTGAAATAATACCAAAGCCAATACCTACTAATAATCCGCCAGTTAAACCATGGATAAAACGAATAGCAATCATCAGCGTTGGACTTTCGATAAAGACACATGCACTGTCCATAGCTATTAAGCTAATTAATAAAGCATAAGACCAAGTGCGCCAGTTAATGCGTTTAATTAAAAATACAGCGGTTAACGCACCAAGTGCTGCACCATATAAATTTGCTGAACTTACGAAACCGGCTTGTTGATTAGTAAAAGCTAAGCCTTCTTTTAATCCACTGACAACAGCAGGCATGATGTTGATATAAAATATTCCAGCTGTTGTTAAAAACGCTAACATAACACGGGCAATAATCCCGTTAGGGTCGACTTTGTTAAGTGTATTTAATTCACTATTTATTGTTTTTTCTGTCATTATATTACTCGTCTAATTGCTTACTACTGACACCGTGAAGTGAAGCTAAATATTTTATCCTTTAACCTCATTATTAATCACAGCAGATCCCGGCTTGTTCTAATTGTGCTTTTAATGGCGCAAGTTGTTGTGCAAATTCCCTCCATTTTCCTTGAGAACTTTTATAAATCCCTTGACGAACTTGCGTGGCGCTCGCTGTTGTTGATGCAGACTTATTATTTTGAAAATCAATGCACTGACTTTGCCAAGTTAAATCACATTGTAGAATTAATGCTTTGGCTTGATCTTCGATATTATCAATAACATCTTCATAGGCTATTTGATGAATAGCTCCTGGTATTACGTCTTGCCAATGCTGCATCATTTTATGGTGAGCAATATAATATTGACCTAGTTCTTTTAAATCATAAGAAAATGGATAACCTTGAGTAAACAATTGCTTATAAATTGCATAACAAGTATCCATGGGATGACGGATGACATGAATGATTTTAGATCTGGGTAAAGCTAAAGAGATCAGCCCGACATACAAAGAGTTTAACGGAGATTTATCAATGAAATGTTTGCTTTTACCTGTACTGTTACGAGTACTTTCAATATAGCTTTTCCCTAGTTGGGTAAAATTAATTTTTGTAGTTAAAGATACCAACTCTAATTTGTTTTTAGGGCCGCTTTTATTTTGTTGATGGCAATAAGCTTTTACTTGCTCCATCATTTGCAGAGCAAAATCATTTAATTCGCCAGCACTGTCAACATCACTATGATTACTGATAATTCGGTCAACTAAAGTAGAGCCCGTTCGCGGCAACCCTAAAACAAAGATGGCTTCACCATTGTTACAAAAAAGTTCATTTTGTTTTGCTTGTTGTTCGAAAAATTGCGGATTAAAAGCCTCAATAATTTTATTTAACGTGGCAATATCGTGCTCAACATCATAACGAATATTGCTGCGCCTGCTCTGCGCTCCCTTTGTTAAATACTCAAAGCTCTGTTCATATTGTTTTAAGTCTTCGAACTCTTTGGCTAATGCATAATAAACTTGCGCTTTAGCAACCGGATGTTCTATCCCTTTATTTAAAACTTGCTCTAGTTCATTAACATGATTTTTTTCATTTGTTTGCTTTTTTAAACTCGAGCGTAATAAATAAGCTTCATAATCATAAGGGTTAAGTACTATGGCAGCAGTTAAACTAACTTCTGCGTCATCAACTTTACCTAAGTAGCGTTGAACAGTGGCAAGGTTGAAAAATAATTGCGCTTTACGTTGTTTACTTGAGCCTGTTACTAAATTGATGGCTTGCTGATAGTAAAATTCCGATAGTTCAAAATTTCCTACTCTATTAAGAATGAGCGCAACTTCTGCAAAATTATCAACGACACTTGGATCCAAGCTTTGTTTATCACCTAGTTTACATTGATTAAATGGAGCATTGCTGATCAACTGTGCAATAAGAGCTTGCGTCGACTTTATATCACCAAAAAGTAATAAGCTTTGTGCTTTGTGTAGTTGCCATTGGACATTTTGTGGCTCTAACGCTATTGCTTTGTTAATAAGCAATATTGCCTTGCTAAAGTCTTTTAGTTGAAAAGCAAGAAAACTTGAAGCGTACCAAGCATCGGTACTATGGGGGAACTTACGATTGAGTTCAGCACAGTCTGTATTGGCTTGAAGCACTGCTTTGTTATTAATTAATGACCAAACGTGATCAAGTGCGGGTTCAATACTTAATGATGAGATATTGCTATTATTTAACGGCTTATGGGAAGAATATACACTCATAAAGTCAACTATTAAGGTTATGAAAGTTTCACCATAACGTTTTATTTCAGGGCTAACAATATTTGTTGCCTCATGGTTGTTATTGATGAAATTAAAAAGGACATTAACTAACTTAACAATGGACGTTGTTATTAGCTTAATTAATGTCCTGCAGGAGTTGATACTTTTTAGAATCTATATGTTGCTGATAAACCGACTGTTCTTGGTAAGCTTATATAATCTTTAGATGAGTTACCATAGAAGTTTTCTGAAGGTTTAGTGCCCATATGTTCTTCTTTAATGCGCCCAGTTACGCCCTCTTCATTAGTAATATTTTTAATGTAGAGCGTCACATCCCAATTCTCAGCACTAAAGCGTGTGCTGGCATTTAGAATGGCAAAACCATCAATACCGGAACTGTAAGTTGGGTTATCACCAAGGTAATTCTGAGATTCAGATTGATAATAGGCATTCACTTCAGTTATCCAGTACATTTCATTATCCATAGAGTGTGTGTAATCCATGGAAGCACTTAAGGTATGTTCTGGTGCTAAAGGTAAAGTATCACCTTTACTTGCTTGTAGTTTATAGGTGTCTTCGGTCCATATAGCATTAGGGGTATAAAAATCTTCAGTTAATGAACCTTCAATATAGGCATAACCTACTGAATAATGTAGATCATCAGTTAAATAACCTTGTAGCTCAAGTTCAAGCCCTTTGGTTTCTGCTGATTCGCCATTTGCAGCCACAAAAAATCCCCAATAGGTTGTAGTATTTAATTGTGGGTTTGACCAGTCAATATAAAATACCGAGGCAGTATAGCTATGCGTGCCACCATCAAGGTAACCTTTTAAACCTAGCTCATAGTTAACAACACTGTCTGAGTCATACTTGTTCCATTCAGGTCTTTCTGCTAGATAACCTTCGCTTGGTACTGCATTCGCTCCACCACGACGATACCCTTCTGAAATGGTACCATAGACCATAGTATCATCTGCTAAATCATACGATACATTGACTTTAAATAAAGTGTCATCTTCTTCCGTATCAAAGCTCGAATTAGGTTGTGATGTTGGCCATATAGGGAAATCTAACTCGGTATTGTTGGTAAATTCATTTTTAAAGGTACGTGCACCTACCGTAGCTCTAAACTGGTCTGAAAAATGGTAAGTAAGCTCACCAAATAATGCTATATCGGTAAAGGTTTGCTTTCGTAGGTAATGAAAGTCGTTATCCACCATATTGGCGCCCCAGCTTTCCCAAAGCGGTAAGCTGCCTTCAGCTTCAACTTGCTCTACCCATCCTGGCATATAACTCTCTTGAAACGCATCCATTTCTTGATCCATATAATAAAGACCAACAACCCAATCAATGTTATTTTTTGTCTCATTTGATACTAAGCGAAATTCCTGTGCTAGCGATTTATCATCGTAACCTCGAACCGCTTGTGCCATTGGGCGTGGTGTACCATTATATAAACCAGTAAACCATTCTTGCTGCGCATAAAAACCTGAGTTATCACTAATTGCCATGCCCTCATGGGTAGAGCTTGATGTGCTTGAAGTTAACGTAGCAAAACCTAAATCCCATTCAATTTCTAACGCGGTTAATGCAACATCACGTTCAGACGGCTCTAACATTACCGCACCATTTTGATACTCGTCATAGCTTTCTTCTGTACCTGTTGTCCAATGTGTTCCTCGAGTAACTTGACGTCGACCGCCTGTTTCATCCGACTGAGATTGATGAGAAAGTAAAAAAGATAAGTTATCAGAAGCTTGCCAAAAAGCAGAGATTCTTCCGTAGGTAATATCAACTGTATCGGCATCTTCCACAGAGGTAAACGAAGGGCCTCCATTGGCTAGGTCACCACCGTTTGCTGCGGGTGCATAATTGTTACTATCTAAAACATAAACATTGCTGTAATCAACTATGCCATCATTGTCAATTTTGCCTACATTAGCTCTTATTGAAAAATCATCAGTTAAAGGCAAGTTAAGCATCACATCACTATTTAGGTTGAAACCTTCAGAACCATCAGTTTGACTAACGTTAACAGAAGCACTGCCATAGAACTCATCGCTATCTGGTCTATTCATTCGGTAGCGAACAGCACCTGCTAATGAACCTGAGCCATATAGCGTGCCTTGCGGACCACGTAAAACTTCCACCATTTCAACGTCTTTTAAAATAAAGTTTGCATAAAGTGGAGTATCATTTATATAAGAAGCAACCGTTGGAACCGCTGATAATGCAACATCGCCATTAGTGCCATTATCGACGTTTACACCACGTATAATAACACCGTTAACATTGCCTGAATTACGATAACCTCGATCAACAACACTGATACCTGCAACACCACGCATCATATCTGAAGCATCAATAATACCTGCACTTTCTAATTCGTCACCTGATACGGCAGAGATGTTATAAGGCACTTCTTGAATACTTTGGCTACGGCGAGTTGCTGTTACTTCAATATGTTCTACTTTACCTTTCTCTACTTTTACAGGTTCTGCTGCATTGGCAGAAAAAGTGCTCAATGACATCATTAATGCTGTACTCACTGCCGTCGATACTGTTGATTTGTTAAAGATGACTTGTTTCATGTTATGACTCCAAATTTTATTGTTGTTTTTTTAAACTGCTTTCAGAATAGACCCGTCATTTTTATTATCCTAGTACCAGTTTCAATGATACTATTGGTCCAGTTTTTATTTTGGTAGTACTAATGGACCAAGTTTTTTTAACTCGTTGCTTTTACATGATATTTTTTGTTGTTCTGTTTGGTAACATGGGAAGTTAACCGGAGTATTTGCAAAACTTTTTAGCGGTTGGCCTAGCCCATGTAAGCCTCGCTCTCGATTTCTTTGTACCAAAGAAAAATCCACTTCCACCGGAATGATTTCAACACCACTACCTGCTTGGTAGATAATGTTTCCTTCTGGCCCCACTACAACTGATTGACCGTAACCTAAATCGCCAGCAGCATTAATGGTGAGTACATAACTTTGATTGATAATTGCTGTTGATTGGGCGAGGATAACTTCTAACGAACGGTCAATAGTGCCGGTTAATGTCGGGTAAATAAGTACTTCAGCGCCCATGCTAACCATTTGTCTAGCTACTTCAGGAAACCAAAGGTCATAACATATAGCGACACCGATACGTCCTTGGGGTACATCAAAGACAACAAAATCTTTGCCTGCGCTAACACCTTTTTCATAAGGGGTAAAAGCATATATTTTACGATAACGATCAACGACTTCGCCAAGGTTATTGATGATTGTTGTCGTATTGAAGACTTCACCTTCCACTTGCTCATAAAGTGAACCAGGGATCAACCAAATATTATGTTCCTTGGCTAATTGGCAATAAAACCTCTCTGCGTCATTAGGCAATACACTGGCATATTTTTTTTCTGGACCATAAGTTGCTAGCTCACTTAGCACGATCATATTTAACCAGGGAAAACGTTTTTTTGTTTTGACAATTTCCAGACCAATTGACGCTAAATTGTCACCACAAGGTAGCGCAAGCTGTAGTCCCGCAATAGAAAAATGACTCATGTAATTTCCTCTAGAACACTTTATAGATTTGATTATTATTTTATAACGCTAGATGTTATTTAATGTAACTATGATAAGTTGGCATGGTTAGTACCAGTTTAGGTAAGGTTGTGGTGCCAGTTTATTTCTGCAGTATATTAAAAATTAAATTTTTCCTTTATATCCTTTTAATTCCAGTTGTCTAACAAAGCAATAATTTTGATCAAACCATTTCATTTCATCACCATCCATAATGACATAGAACCCTTTTGCTTCGCCGTATGCCCATAGCTTCCATTGGCGATAATACATGCCACCTTCTATCCACCATCGTCCAATATCGACTTCGCTGTCAGTGCCCCCCGTTCTTCCTTTCATGCGTCCATCTGCTAATAATTCAATTGAGCAAGGAACCCCATAAACCATCTGACATTCCAGAAGTGCGCCAAGTAGTGCCTGTTTCAAAGCTTTTCCACTGAGTAATTTACCTTTAGCATTTGTCAGCTTTTCTTCATGCTCATCGGTCAATTGATGAATCAACTCAGCAAGTTTCTTTACGCCTTCTCTAATTTTCTCATTGGGGATACTGGTAACCCCCATGCGAAAACAGTTTTCAGGATGAGTCGTACTGGCAAAATAGCGTTTAACCGGTTCAATGAGTATGCCTAATTTAGCCGCTTCTTCTCGTAGGTGCTCACCATCGAGTTGTTTAGGGCCTGTAATCCAATAAGCTGTTCCTCCTTGAATAGGCCCAGTATCAATACAATTAGGTAGATAGGTATTTAAGGCTTCTCGTAAAGTGAGCCAACGCTCAAAAAATACTTTGTGTAGGTGCATCATAAAGGCATCGTAATAACCTAATGATAAAAAATAGGCAACTGCACGTTGGTTATTTAAAGGTGGATTACGCATCACCATTTTTCTTAGCTTTTTAAGCTCAGTAATAACGCCTGAATCAGCAACGATAAAACCAATTTGAATACCTGAGGCCAATACTTTTGATAAACAAGATATATATACCACACGATTATCTTTATCTAAGCTACGTAATGCAGGATTCGGCTGGCCAAGAAAGTTACTCTCAAATTCAAAATCGTCTTCAATGATTAATAAATCTTGTTCATGGGCTTTTTTCAAGACTTCATCACGTCTATCCATAGACATAGTAATACTAGTAGGCGTTTGGTGACTCGGGGTAGTATAAATAATATCGCATTGGTCAAGCTGTTCATCGACTACCAAGCCTTTATCATCTATGCCTTGATAATGTAATTTAGCACCTTGATTGGCTAATAATTCACGCATTTCTGGGTAACCAGGCTCTTCAACAGCAACCGTTACAGTACTATCAACAAATAACTGACAAATTAAATGTAATGCTTGCTGGGTACCTACCGTTATCAGGATTTCATTTAGGTTTGCTTGTATGCCTCGCCTTGGTAAAATTTTGGTACGAATCTCATCAAGTAACATAACGTCATCTTCTGCACCGTGTAATTCTGACCATTGATAAATTTCTTTTGTAGTATGGGCTTTATTGTTAGCCTCTCGCCATTCTTTTACCGGGTATAAGGAGGAATCAAACTTTCCATCGATAAAAGGAAAATTATACTTATGCCAATTCTGTGGGCATGAAGTAGCGTTTGTGGTGGCTAATGCACCTTTAAAACGATGATGATTATTTGTTGACGAATCATCATAGCTTGGTTGTAGTTGATTAAATTCAACTTTTCCTTGAGACACTTGATCGCTGACATAAATACCGCTACGTTCACGACTTTCAATGTAGCCTTCATCTAGTAGAGATTGATACACTAAAACCACAGTGTTTCGAGATACACCTAATTGTATCGCTAATTTTCGTGATGAGGGTAACTTAGTACCTGGTGCAAAAGAGCCAACTAGAATGCCTTCCACCAATTTATGACGTATTTGACTTTGCAAACTGTCATCAGATGTTGCATCAATATGTATTAAGCGACTGATCATATTATTATCTTTATTTGTTAGCTTTTACCAATTGCACTAATTAAGTGATCATTTTCAAATGGTATTATTTATCACTCATGGTACGTTTTTTAGTAATCTACGGCTTTGCTTAAAACTCGTTCATCACACTAAACCATATTTACTAGGTTTAGCAATAAGGGGTAACTTAAATTTTAACGTTTTCCTTTATTATTAAATAATCAAACCTCAGAGGACTTAATCATTAACCAGCATGATATCAAATACTTAAACACAAAACCTCGTTACAACAACCTCATACTTAGTGTCTATTTCATTAATATCATTCAGTTGAACACACTTCTGGCACCATAAATGTTCGATAACTGGCGCTATGGTTAAAAATAAAACAGATTAATATCAGTTGACCCTATTTTTATAGTCCCTATAAGGAAAAAGGACATAGTTATTATGATATTTCATAGGAAGCGCCTTAACCATACTGGCTTACATAACTATCTATTAGTCTGATGATAGTTGTTGATTTAATAATAAAAAGACTAAATAAGGCTCACCTATGGTGAATATAAGAATGAATTCATTAACACTAGCACTATTGTCTATAATGATGTTATCAGCTGTACTATATAGTATCGGCACTGTTACTACTTATGAACTACCAACGACAACAAGGGATCTGCATACCTTTACTGGTGACGGTAATGTTGCTCGTACCGCCTTAATACTTAGTGAGTTGAACGGAACGAGTTTAAGTGTGATGGACTTTTCCCACTACAGTCATGGTGTTACTGAAATTGATGCCGATAATTCAAAAGCCGCTGAGCCGACAAATACCTTTGAAGGGCGCTTAGTACTAAATAGCGGTAACGCTACGGCGATGAACTTCAATGAAGTGACATCAGAAAGAAAACAAGCGGAAAATTATAATAGCCCAGGTACTTTACCAGCCTTTGATTTTGAATTTGTACAAGTGGGCTCACATATTATCCCTAAAGTTCGTGGTTTAATCGTCAGTGGTAAAATCGGCGCGCCAGACTATCAAGATTGGAATTATATTATAGAGCCTGGCCGAGTATGGAATGAAAATAATGACAATGGTTATAGCCGAGTGGCCATCCCCTTTTCATTACAGGAAAACCAAGCCAACTGTACCCATAACGGCGTGTTAACCTTTGCATTTAAAGACGACGGCTCAATAACCAATGCTGCGATTCAAATAGGCGGTGAAACTTGCTTATACTTCCAATATGATTTGACTGGCTTAGTGCCAGCACAATATGTTTCGGCTACTGTATCGGGTGCGGCGACATTGATTGCTGATTATCAAACAGAAGTGCTAAACCGTTTACCGATTAAACCGCTTACTCAACTAGCTATTGATTACCCTGTAAGTAATATAAATGTTACTAATATTGCATCAGAACAATCTTCAGCGCCAACAACTCATGGTGTCCTTTACCTAGGTGTTCATTATGCAGCACCTTGTAGTACTCGTCATGGCAATTACCCTTTCTGTGAAGTAATGAGTTTACCTTCTTATTCGACAGCAAAAACAGCCGTGGCAAATATGGCCTTTGCTTTACTGGTTGAGCAAAATAGCCTTAATCGTAATGCCATGATCGCGCCCAGTGTTGGTGAATGTCAAGATGGCATCAATGGTACTTCATCTATTTGGAGTGATGTATCAATAGAAAATGCTTTAGATATGGCAACGGGTAATTACCGTTTAGCTTCTTATGAAGGTGATGAAGGCGGAACTGCCACGGTTAAGGAGTTTTTCTTAACCTCTACGCATGATGAAAAAATCGTCCACTCATGTGAGCGTTATATCCGTAAAGCAGCGCCAAATACACATTTCTCTTACCACTCTTCAGATACTTACATAGCAGGAGTGGCAATGGACAATTACAGCAGTGGCGATCTATTCAACAAGCTAGTCAATGAAGTATACAAACCACTAACACTTAGCCCTGCGGCATACACAACGGTGCGTACTGAAGACTCCCTTGCTGATCCATTTTGGAGCCATGGGATGACTTGGCATGCCGATGATATGATTAAGTTAGGCCAGTTAATTAATGACCGTGGTGTTATTAATGAACAACAAGTGCTTAATGGCGATATCATGGATGACATGCTTGTTAAAGGTGGTGATCTTGGTTTAGAAACTTATGGCACAGAGTCTCGTTATTTAAACGGTGTCTGGACTTATGATATGGGACAGCGTGCGAGCCCAATATGTCCAACAGGCTCTTGGGTAAGCTACATGTCAGGATATGGAGGCATTGGGGTCGTGATGTTCCCTAACGATGCGGTGTACTATTTTGTCAGTGACAGTGCTAGTTACGCCTTTGGTGGTGCTGAAGCTGAATTGCATAAAATTAGTAATGTTTGCGGTAATTAATCGCTAGTAATATTTTATCAAGTCTCGATGATTCAAACTCTTCGAGGTTTGATTACTGCGTAGAGCAGGCGTCCAAAAATTCAAAAAATATTTAGAACAAAACAAGCACTTGAAAACTTTATCACAATCCTATCTCACTTTGTGCCCCAATAGAGTTAGAGCTAACCGTCACTTTTGCCAATTACTGACCTTTTCTAATGCTCTTAATCATCATGAAAATGGTCTTCTCTGATACGACCCTAATAAAAATTTTATTTAACTACTTAATTTGTTTTTGGTTGCATAAAAAATTGATAAGTGATGGTCAACTTTCCGATCATATAGCGGACGTAAATTTATTAACGCTATGGCGCAATGGGGCACTTTGCGCCACAGAATTTATGATTAGTTTGTGCGCTTGGAGACCTTAGTAACAGGTTATTCTTTAGGTCAAGAGCTAGCCAAAAGCCGACATTAAGTTTTTGTGAACCTATGATTATGTTTTGGGTAACATTACCGAGATTTTATAGTCGCTTGTCAGACCGCTTTAAGCTCAAAGCTGCCGTAGGAACTCCACCTAGTAATGCTAACTTTTACCATTAACCTGTCTATTTACAGCATAAAAAAAGGCGAATCATTCGCTGATCCACCTTTAAATTAATGTGCCAAATACCGCTTATTTAAGCCGTTTTAAAGATATATTTAATTAAGGTTGATAATAAATAGGAGATTCTGGCCCTACAGGTAAACCAAAGCCAAACACCCAAACATAGAATAGTGTTACCCAACCAATAAGGAATACAATGCTGTATGGCAGCATCGTAGCTACAAGTGTACCTATTCCCATATCTTTTTTATATTTCGCAGCAACCGCTAAAATTAAGCCGAAATAACTCATCATTGGGGTAATTAAGTTAGTTACTGAGTCACCAATTCGGTAAGCCGCTTGAATGGTTTCTGGCGCGTAACCAATTAGCATCAGCATAGGTACAAATATTGGTGCGGTTGCCGCCCATTGCGCCGAAGATGACCCTAAAGTTAAATTAATGGCAGCACACATCAAGATAAAACCAACAAACACTTCCGGGCCTGTCAGACTAAGTGCTTGCAACAAAGCAGCACCTTTAATTGCTATTATGGTGCCAAAATTAGTCCATTTGAAAAACGCGACAAATTGAGCCGCAAAAAACACTAGCACAATATAAAGCCCCATTGAGCTAATGCTTTTTGACATCGCATCAATCACATCTCGATCGTTTTTCATCGTGCCTACGACTTTACCGTAGATAAACCCTGGTATCGCAAAAGTTATAAAAATAAAGGCAACAATACCTTTAAGAAAGGGAGAGCCCGCCACTAAGCCGGTTTCTGGATTTCGCAATATGCCGTTTTCAGGAATGATACTAAGCGCGAGTAAAGTACACATTAGTAAGAAAGTAAAACCTGCCCAACGAAGACCTTTCTTTTCCAAAGGTGTAATATGCTCCACAGTACTTGCTGATAAATCAATGCTTGCTTCGCTTGGGTCATATTTTCCAAGGCGCGGTTCAACAATTTTCTCGGTAATGATGGTACCTAAAGTTGCAATAAGAAAGGTTGAAACAATCATAAAATACCAGTTGGCTTCAGGGCCAACAACATAATCAGGATCAATCATCTGTGCGGCTGGCGTAGTGATCCCTGCTAGTAACGGGTCAATGGTACCCAGTAATAAATTTGCGCTATAACCACCAGAAACGCCAGCAAAAGCTGCGGCTAATCCAGCAAGCGGATGACGACCAAGGCTATGAAATATCATAGCAGCTAGTGGTATTAACACCACGTAACCTAGTTCTGATGCGGTGTTTGATAAAATTGCGGCTAGCACGATTGCAAAAGTCACAAAACGCTTAGAAGCGCCCATAACCATATTACGCATTGTTGCAGACAATAAACCTGAATGCTCAGCAACACTGACGCCTAATATAGCTACTAAAACAGTACCTAGTGGCGCAAAACCGGTGAAATTAGTAACCAGACTAGTCACTATTCGATGTAAACCATCTACTGACATGAGACTTACTACATGAATAACACCATCAGGTGCTCGACCCTTCGCTCCTTCTGGTCGAGGATCAACCACGCTCAAGTCAAATAAATCAGCTATGCCGCTGCCAAGGATAATAGCAACGCAAAAAATTGCGAACAGGGTAATCGGATGTGGTAATAGGTTTCCTAAGAATTCCACTGTAGCCAAAAAGCGATTAAACAAACCTTTTTGTTGCTCATCTTTGGGCTTGTTATCAGTAACCCCAGAAGTCATAAATGTATATTCTCATATTAAAAATAAAATAGAGTGCAACATATCATGAACAGCGCTGTTGCTCTAGTCGAGTGCAAACGAAATATGGGAGAAAAGAAACACAGAGCCACCCACTGCAATGAATCCCCTTGAAAACTCCCAACAGACCAAAGGAATTAACATGACTATTCGTATTAAATACGAAGGCTTAGCCTTGCCACTTAGTCCAATGTTTACACTCTACATTACCAACTCACTTGCGAGCCATGAACATGAAAATGACGTCACCATTAATTTTAAAGAACCAAGTACAGCGCCGTCGATAGTGGCTATCACCCGGTAGAAATAAGATTAGAAAACGAATGAGATGGCTGGCGGTTTTGCTATATAACCGACTTTTGTGTTGTTGGCTCAGGTTATTGTGCATAGTGCCAAAGACTTGATTTTGATGCTGGTATTTTTTAAAATCTACACGGCGTATATCCTATTGAACAGGCTATAGAGGTGCTCCAAATTGGGAAAAGTAGCTTTTTATTACGCTATGGTTACCAAGGTTTTCAATATTATCGTTACTGTGGATAGCTAAATTTGTACAGTGGTCAAATTAGCATTGTGATTGAACACTCATTCCATAAAGTAGGCTTATAAATTTAATCATGAACGACAGCAATGGTGGCTTTGTTCTCATTCAGGCTTAACAGGTTATTGTCAAAAATCATCATCAATAAACTAATGGTTTTATATTTTTGGAACGTCCGGTTTCGTATCATTGAAGAAGGCGTCCATGCCTTCAGTTTGAGTTAAATATCGGTTGTTTCCGAAAGCTCAAGCGCATCATCTACTTCAACACCAAGATAACGAACTGTGCTCTCTAGTTTCGTATGCCCAAGTAATATTTGAACTGCTCTCAAATTTTTTGTTTTCTTGTAGATTAAAGAAGCTTTGGTTCGTCTCATGGAATGAGTACCATACAGAGTGAAATCTAAACCTATACTTGAAATCCATTTTTTAACGATCCTCGCGTATTGACGAGTAGTTAGATGAAAACCTTTTTTTACCCTACTGCCAAACAAATAATCACCAGAACCAAGCGATTTTTGTGCTATCCATTCTTGCAGTGACTTTCTAGTTTTTGTGGTTAATTCGAATTGAACTGAGCTACCTGTTTTCTGTTGAATAAGCATAGCTCTGGGCTGAATGTTAGTTCCATGAGCAACATCCAAAACTTTTAGTTTAATAAAATCACAGGCACGCAGCTTACAGTCTAACGCCAAATTAAACATCGTTAATTCTCGCAGGTTATTTGCCAGCTCTAACCGTATCCTAATTGACCATATTTCTTCGAGTTTAAGGGGAAGTTTTTGACCAACTAGTTTGCCTTTATTCCAGCAGGTTTTTCGTGAAGTTGATTTGCTGTTATACATAATAGTGCTCCTTTCTTGAAGGGACTATAAGTATGGTTTGATACACTAAAATTTATTTATAGCAGACATTATGCGTATGTAAGAGAAGAATGCTTCTCTTAGCCATAAGCGGTCATTTAGTTTTTGTGAATCCATGATGATATTCAGGGCAATATTAACCTTAGCATCTGAAGTTTTCGACTAAAATTTTTTGTATAAAGCCAGACATATTTGTTATTGGAGAATACTAGGGTAACAAGCAACATGATGTAGATGTGGAAGCCAGTTATAGTGCAAACACCTAGGGGAGTTTTTTTGGCACAAGAAATTGAGGAAAATATAAGAGTATAATCATGTAGCCGTTGGTATCTAGCCTTTCCCTCGTGTCAGATAAGCATAAATTGCATTTTTTATGGAAGGAAAGGCAATTTTATTTAAATTTATTTCATTCAAATTTAACCAATGAGCAGCTTTGATTTCAAGTTGTTCCAGTAGTAAATTGGGACTGTAATTTAACTTTGTAATAAAAAAGCTATCAAGGGTATGATATTCAACACCTTTGAATAAATAAGTATTCGGGTAAGAGCATAAGTATTGCCAATCATGAATAACTAGATTTAACTCCTCTTGCACTTCTCTAGTTAGCCCTTCTTCTAAAGTCTCGTCTGGTTCAATAAACCCACCGGGTAGATCAAATAATCCTGCCCTAGGCTCATTGGCTCTGGTGGTTAGTAATATTTTTCCTTGATATTCGATAATGCCTCCCACAGCCGAGGCAATATTGTGAAAATAGGTAAAATCGCAATCAGCGCAACTTAAAAAACGCTGATTAATAAATTTCAATTCATTACTTGTACAACGAGGGCAATGATTAAATACTTTATTATCTTTAGTTCTCATTGAACTATCAAAAGGGTCCGCAAACCAATGCACGTTTAACCCCAGGTGTTAAGTGAACAAGTCCATCAATGAGTTTTTCATTACCAATTAATACATCTACTATTTGTCCCGAATACCTGATAGCGGTTTCACGCATCATCCCCATCATAGGCCACCCCCATAAAGAGGAGACTAAAACGCCATCTTGAACAAAATAAGGCTCAGTTAAAAAACTACAACTCATTACTGCTTCAACTGGGCTTCTATTTGTTGGGCTACCGCCAACTAAATCAATCACTACTGAATTATCAGGTATTAACTCTTTGAGATGTTTATTGCTTATCAGAAAGTTTTTCCCTCTTAACTCGGCGGATTGCTCAGCTCCGTTGATCACAATATCAGCATCTCTAAGCCAATAATCAATACGACTTTTAGCCGTTTGAGTTCGACCTAATACATGGATATTTTTAACGCCTTGTTGATATAATTCATCCATTGCTCCTTGGGCGACATTACCATAACCAAGAATGACGGCCTTTATATCTTCTTTACTGATTGACGGTTTACTTTCAGATAATAAGCCCATGCCATATCTTGCTCCTGCTTGTCCCGTTTCATGTAAGCATTGAATGCGGCGCATTCCAAATTCGGCAGGAGGATGATTTTCGCGATAATTAGCTATTGCTTGTTCGCCGTATTCAGATTCAAAATCATTGATATCAAAAGCGAGTGTTATAAGAGCGTTTAACCTTTTCAATATGCCTTTAGGGTCTTTAAAGGTCTTGCTGTCGTAAAAATAGAGTGCATTAACGCCAGTAGCATCAAGGTCTTCAAATGATGTTGAGGGTTGAATAATTTGCAAAGAACGTGGACTACGATTGCCGCAACGATTAATCGCACCACGTAAACGTTCACTCCAGCCAATAACTCTGACCCGCAAACCGCCAATGCTATTATCCTGAAAGAAGGGCGTTAGTGCTTCGTTCATGGCTACACGGCCAAGGATACGTTCATCTGAATCTTGTTTAGGAGACTCACAAATTTCTTCCATAGCAATAACATTAATACGTCTGTCTTGCAGCATTTTTGCTCTGTCGGGATAGGAGTAAAAATGCGCCATACATAATAATGTACAACCTTCGCTCATTTGCTCTATGGAAGAAAGTGCTGGCCCTTTAAACTTAATAATAAGCGCTTTATCTTTATATATTTGTTCAGTCGTTTCCATAATAGCATTATTTTTTACGTATTCGTCATCACTAAAACCAACACCTTCTCCTGCACCAATTTCTACATAAACCTTAATACCTGCTTTCACCAATTGACCTACATCACTGGGCACTAGTGCAACACGTTTTTCTAGTCCTCCCGGATTTTCAGGAGACTCTATTTCTTTAACAAGGGCGATGGAAGAATAATGAGGAAAAGTTGGTGACATAAATATGCGCTCAATAATAAAGTGTAAAATATGATTGAAGCATAACATGGAATGCTAGCCAAGATTTTTTACCTCTATTTAAAGTAAAAAGTTAATATATTTTAATTTATAAGCCAGTTGACAAGCTTAAACCTTCACTCGTATGATTCATTTACTAAAAAATATATTTATCAAATAAAGCATTTATTTTTAAGAGGATTGATAAAACAATGCCTGCTTTTCCTATCGAAGAAATATACTCGTTAAATTCAGCGGACGATATTACCCATCGTTCAGGCTATGAATATCCCGTTTCCACTAAAAAAAGCAATTTTGTTCGCATTCTCGCAGTTTACTCGCTGAATAAATCTAGCATTAATTGTGGTGTAAGCGATTGTTTAGAAGAGCATCAAAAAGGTTATTTAGTTCTTACGCCTAATGAGCAAGAAACTTGTCTGTGTCAAGCCTGCGGTAAGCGTTTTTTTGCTGCTGATTTTGATGAGCAACAAAATGACTTTGTTGAGCAAAACCGAATAAGAAAACAAAAGTCGCGGCTCAACAACTTGCTTGAGCAAACGGGTAATATCAAAGAGAAAATTGATTTCATCAAAAAACAACCTCATGGAGCCAACTGGCTTTATAAGTCATTAACTCATTTCAAACAGGCGTATCCCTCTGAGTTGATCCGTGCGTTAAAAACACTGGCAGCGAATAACGAAGAAAATAGAGTCTTAGCAACACTGATTGAAAGTGAAGCTGATTCTTCGAATATAGAGGCAGTGAGACAGCTACAAGGCTTAAGTATCTTTATCTCAGATATTCGAGAAGAACTGATTGGTAAAATATTAATGCCATTAGTTGAATTAGAAAAAATTGCGGCTTCTCCCGATGAAACCCCCTCCTTAGCTCGTTTTGGTAAATTAACAGATCATTGGCAATCGCAGTTGGAGAAAGCCGAAATTTTGGTTAGAGAAGGTCAGGCATTTTTCCATATCGATAATATCGCACGACTCAAGAGTATTCCGCTTTCTAAAGAAAATTCACGCAAAGTTAAATCGTTGCATTGGAACTGTGATAAAGGGGACATAAAATGAGCTTTATCCATCGACATTTAAAAGGCTGCTGAAATGTTAAAACTATCCGTAATGATTGGTCGTCTTTTATGTCGGCTGGGTTTTCATGACTTTATAGTTATCGACAGAACCTTTGGTTTTGGTGCGGGTGGTGGTGTCGAGAAAGTACAGTGTCAACGGTGTAGGATTGTACTAACCCGTTCATCGCAAGATAATTAAAGTATCAATGTCTATCTAAAGTGCGTAGTTAAGAGCTGTATAAAAGCATGCTTATTGAGAGAGTACGGTTGACTAATTTAGACACAGTTTAACTTTGAGGTTCCGCTTTATAAAACCTGAGAAGATTGCGACGTTTCATAGAACGCAAAACTTTCATTTTCAAATGACTTTTCTTTTTTTGTAAATTTAATCTTTTCTTGTTTATTTTCATTTATTGTTTTTTACCTTTTAAATAATTCTGACTATAAGTTAAATATACCTGCAAACTTGCCTTTAATCAAAAGTAGTTGATTAAAGGGGGAAGCAAAGGATGTCAACGTCAGCTAAGGCGTATATTTTGAAGTTAGCTGTCTAACGACCTAGATCAGCTACTGACTGACAGTTGACCTCGACAAACAATCATAATTCAATATTTACTTCTGCAATATACACACTTGAAGTCATGCCCATGCAATTATGTGAAAGACGGTTGTGGCATAGTTGCCTGCCAAACAGTTTGAAATCTAGTATGCAAGTAATACTGCTCCTAAAAGCTGATTCGGATTAGATTTTGGATAGATAACGACACACTAAACTATTTTACAGGTACAACAAAAGCTGCGTCAGGGTTGCCCACTTGGAACACTGCTAGTGTTAGTGAATTTTTATTACTAGGGTTGCGTGCTTCCATTTCTATTCCTGAATTCATTTGAAGAGCTTCGCCTTTTCTGTATGTAACCTTTTTACTACCTTCTAGCTCTACTTCAAATTCACCTTCAATAACATAAATAAACAAATTACTATTATGGTAATGGCGAGGTGCTTTCCAATTAGGAGGGAAAAAGGCTTCTCTTATTTGTACTTCCTTACCGTCTTCTTCAGAGATAAAGCTCTTAAATAGTACCTTATTATATTTTTTTGGTTCGTTTGCCTGAGCTAAATGAGCCACACTCAATAGCAGGAAGATTATTATAATTTCTAGAGTTTTAATCATTGGAGTTGTTCCTTCAATTGAAAGCTACCATAACCTTAAACTGAAATTTACACCATTACCACTTTGTACAGCTAATAACGTACTAGAAACAGTATTGATAATTTTATTACGCTAACGTCTCTATGCACACATTGAAGTCATGCCAATGCGACTTCGTGACTATACGGTGGCTTTTGCGACTGTTAGAAACAAGATAGTTTGAACACTATAAACAGCTTAAATATCTATTGATGTTAATGTCCGGTTTCGTATCTAAGTGAACATAAAACTGCCTAATTTTGAGGACTAATTTAGGTCAGCAAAGTGGTAAAGCTAACCTTTTCCATCTCACCAAACTGCCTGCTATTAGCGAAAAATGGAAGTCTTGGTACGGTCAGCTCTAACCACCACTCTACGCACTTTTTAAGTCATGCCGGTACATTAGG
>Ga0114909_1000731_pt1 | contig 21868 bp, 20 predicted proteins | sample MalvireepMed_906_FD_87290 | JGI IMG/M metagenome (GOLD analysis project Ga0114909, IMG submission 87290) | Marine viral communities from the Global Malaspina Expedition - Malaspina viral metaG DeepMed_906 | ecosystem: Environmental > Aquatic > Marine > Oceanic | place: Mediterranean Sea...
ATTTCCAGCTCAACGTCATGCTCCCTCTGGTGGGCGGTAACCTGCTGGACATGACCGATTTGCTCGCCAATGCGGCCATCATGCTGGCGGACAAGGCGATCAAGGATTTCACGGTCAATGCCGACAACCTGAACGCAGGTGTGGGCAAGAATCCCGTACTGGTGACAGCGCTTAATCCCGAGATCGGCTACAGCCTGGCGGCAGACATCGCCAAGGAAGCATATAAAACGGGCCGGCCAGTCATCGATGTGGCGGAGGAACGCAGCGGCCTGAGCCGGGAGCGGCTTGAGGAGTTGATGGATCCGCTCAAGCTGACTCGGGGCGGTATCGCCTGATCGGTCGTTTCAGAGGGGCGCAAACGCTTGCTGATCATCCTGGAGCTGTTTGTGATGCTGGTGCTGGCCAACGGCACGCCGGTGGTTGCCGCCGGGCTGCTGAAAAACCGCTGGTCGGCCCCGGTGGACGGCGGTCGACTGCTGTCCGATGGCCGCCCCGTATTTGGTGAAAGCAAAACCTGGCGGGGTGTTGTATCCGGTGCACTGGCCTGCGGGCTTTTCGCCCAGTTTACCGGGCTGGGATTCGTGTTCGGGCTTCTGTTCGGCCTGCTGGGGCTGGGAGGAGATCTTCTGAGCAGCTTCATCAAGCGCCGAATGGGTTTGGCATCAAGTGCCCGGGCTGTCGGGCTGGATCAGATCCCGGAAGCCCTCCTGCCCATGCTGCTGGCGATGTGGTGGCTGCCGGTGAGCCTGTGGGTAGTGTTGGTTGTCGTGGTGGTTTTTACCCTGTCCAACATCTATGGCTCACCGCTGCTCTACCGTCTCGGTATACGCCGGCAGCCCCACTAAACCGGGCCGCGAGTCAGGGTGTGAAGGGTTACTTCCGGCGGGCAGTTCAGGCGAACGTTTACCACGGACGTTCCGGAACCCGGTGAGGTGTAGCCCTGCATGCCATTCATCCGCCAGTAACCTCGACCGAGTGTGCGCGGGCAGTCAGAGTCGAGAGTCACCGGTATACCTCCGGGCAGGCAGATCTGGCCGCCGTGTGTGTGTCCGCAGAGAAAGACGTCGTAGCCGGCGTGGGCAGCCTCGCGCCAGATCTCCGGCGTATGGCTGAGGAGGATGCTGGTGCCTCCCGCAGGGATATTGTCCCCCGCCTGGTGCAGGTTGTGGACCTTGAAGAAGTGGGCGTCGTCCACACCCGCGAGGTACAGGGTCTGGCCTCCCCGTTCAATGGGCGCCATTTCGTTCATCAGCAGTTGGTAACCCATGTCTTCCAATGCCGGTACCATGCGAACGCTGTCGTGGTTACCCAGAACCGCATAGGGCTTGCTTTTAATACCGTCCCTCAGCCGCGCCATGCCGTCCAGTGCGCCCTCAATCGGGCCCCACGTGAGTTTCCGGTAGTCGCCGGTCAACACGCACAGATCGTAGTCTAACGGTTCGATCTGGCGCAGGACTGCCTGCAGGTTGGCTTCGTCCATGTCTACGTGCAGGTCGGTCAGATGCAGAATGCGGAAGCCCTCGAAGGCTTCCGGCAGGCCGGGAAGCTGGAAATGATTGTGCACGGTGTTCAGGCGCCGGCTGTTGCTCTGGCCCCGGCCCCAAAGGCCAACCATGCGCAAACAGGTACGGATAAAGCCGGGCGCCGTGGCCCAGTTTTCCAGATGGAATGAGCTGTGATCCTGCCCGAATACCTTCGCTTCAGCTTCCCGTTCAATGCCGAGCCTCTGGCGGGCGTGAACAGGGCCGAGCCTCAGGCTCAGGCGGTATTCCAGGAGTTCATCCTGGTTCTCCGGTGTACGAGCCCTTGCCGTCATTTTTCTTCCCTTATATGCCGAGCCGGGCATGGCCGATGTGCTAAGTGGCAAACCCTGTCTGTCATTATGGATGGCCCTCGAAGGTATGCAACCAAAACGACACAATGTTCATGTTTGATGACACACTAACGGTGAAACCGGCGGCGCAACAGACTCAGGAGATTTATGACGGAGCCATCGAGTGATGACAGGCTGTCGTTCAGCCAGATTTTCCTGCTGTTCCTGCGGCTGGGGCTGACGTCGTTTGGTGGTCCGGCAGCGCATCTCGGATTCTTTCACGATGAATTTGTCAAACGTCGGCGGTGGCTCTCAGACAGTGCCTACGCAGAAGTTGTGGCCCTCTGCCAGTTGCTGCCGGGACCGGCCTCCAGCCAGGTCGGTCTGACTATAGGGTTCCTGCGCGGCCATTACCGCGGCGCACTCGCAGCGTGGCTGGGGTTCACCCTGCCATCGGCGGTGATCATGATTGGTCTTGCGCTGGGGTTGAACGCCTGGCCAGAGGCCAGCAGTGGCGGCTGGATACAGGGTCTCAAGTTGTTTGTGGTGGCGGTGGTGGCCCAGGCGGTCTGGCAGATGGGAACAACCCTGTGCCCGGACCGTCCCCGAATCGCCATGGCGTTGCTGGTAGCGGTGAGCCTTCTGGTGATGGGCGAAACCTGGATGCAGATGCTGGCGCTGGTCATTGCCGGGGCTGTGGGTTCCTTTCTTGGGTTGGGGAGCGGAGAGGCATCTGAGCCGCTGCATGTGCCACTGCAATCCCGGAAACCTGCGCTTTTTGCGGGCGCCTTTTTGATTCTGTTGATGGTTTCGTTCCTGCCTCAGGCCTCCGGCAGTCTTGGCTGGATAGGCGCTGAAATGTACCGGGCCGGTGCCCTGGTTTTTGGCGGTGGTCACGTCGTGCTGCCCTGGCTGCAGGAGGGCTTCGTGGCCTCCGGTGCCATGCCGGCGGACACTTTCCTGGCGGGGTATGGCGTTGCCCAGGTTATGCCGGGACCGCTGTTTTCCTTTTCAGGATTTCTGGGTGGTTCACAGGCCGGTGTTCTCGGTGGTGTGATTGCGGTACTGGCTGTGTTCCTCCCTGGAACCCTGCTTGTATTCGCCGGTCTTCCCCTATGGAGCTGGCTTCGGGAGCATCGTCGCGCCCGGTCAGCGCTGGCCGGCGTAAATGCAGGCGTGGTGGGGTTGTTGCTGGCGGCTCTCTACGATCCGGTCTGGGTCTCCGCCGTCCATGGTGCGCATGATCTGGCACTCGTGCTCGCCATTTGGGTCTGTCTCGCTGTCTGGCGGGTTCCGGTCTGGGTACTGGCGCCGCTGAGTGCGCTGGCTGGAGTGATCCTGCTGTCCTGATCAACGTACATATAATCCCTTCTTCCTGAGCCGGCACATGGGTTGGCAAATCAGCAGGTTTCCAGCCACAATCGAGCGGTTAAAGGCAGATAATTCGAACGCAGAGGTTACCATGACGACATCCTGCAGTATCCCGGGTCTCAACGTACCACGTAGCCGTTTTCCCGATCCTGAACAGGACCTGCCGGCGGCCGAGGGCGAACAGCGTGTCGTGCTGGCTGGCGGCTGTTTCTGGTGTGTGGAAGCCGTTTTCCTGGCCATCGATGGCGTAACCAGTGTTGAGTCCGGTTACGCTGGCGGTCACGCCAGCTCTGCCAATTATGAGGCCGTATGCTCAGGTACTACCGGTCACGCAGAAGTGGTGGATGTTCACTATGACCCTGCCAGGGTCAGTTTTGGCGAACTGCTAAAGGTGTTCTTCTCGGTTGCTCACGATCCCACCCAGTTGAACCGCCAGGGCAACGACCGGGGCACCCAGTACCGCTCGGCTGTGTTCTACGAGACTGCCGAACAGCGGCGGGTAGCCGAGGCCTACATCCACCAGCTCAATCAGGCCGAAGTGTACCCGGATCCGATAGTGACCACGCTGGAGCCGCTGGAGGCATTTTACCCGGCAGAAGAGTACCACCAGAATTTTGCTGCCCGTAATCCCTACCAGCCATACATCATGGCCGTGGCCGCCCCGAAAATGGAAAAGCTTGTAGACAGTTATCCTGATCGCCTGAAGCCGGAATTTACAGACAACGACGCAGGCAGCACCGCCTGAGGAGGCAGACTATGGGAGTTTCCGCTGCAGGTTATGACCTGACACCACTAAACGAAGCACAGGTTGAGGAGAAAGCTGCGGATCTGACATCGGAAGAGCGGCGCGTACTGCTCGACCATGGCACCGAGCATCCGTTCTGCGGAACCTTGCTGGATAACAAAAAAGCTGGTGTTTACCACTGCCGGCTTTGCGATCTGCCTTTGTTCAGCTCGGACTCGAAGTTTGACTCGGGAACCGGCTGGCCGAGTTTCTTCCAGCCCTTTGATCCGGAGCATATCCGCTACATTGAGGACACGAGTCTTGGCATGACTCGCACCGAAATCCGCTGTCCCCGTTGCGACAGCCATCTCGGCCATGTCTTTCCTGACGGCCCGCCGCCAACCGGGCAGCGCTACTGCCTGAACTCGGTTGCCATGGTGTTTCAGGAAAACGCCTGAGACGAAAAAAGGGGGCCGCAGGGCCCCCGATTCTATTTATTGCCGCCTGTCACAGTCGCCACGTAGTGTGCTACCGCATTTATCTGTTCCTCAGACAGCGACTCGTTGAACGCCGGCATGACACCCACCCCGCTGGTTACGGCATTGACCACCTGTTCCATCGTGGGTTTGAGTTCATCGAGATCCGGGCCGATTGCACCAGCCGAACCGGCGTCCGCCAGGGTGTGGCATATGGTGCAGGAAGGTTGAGCCTCCTGAGTGAATACCTGTTTCCCCTTGTCAAAGTCGCTGGCCATCGTCAGGGGCGACAGTCCGATCAGAGCTATGGCGCCCAGTACTGCAGTTTTTCTCATATCATTGCTTTCCGGATAGGTCGGAGCCGCCTTACTCCCGGGTCGGCTCCGCCAATGATCAACTGATGGCAACCGTGACTCCGTGGTCGCTCCAGCCATTGTGACCGTAGCCACGTTCATTCTCGGTCCGACCCTCAGGCTGGGTGTTGCCCTGCACGTCGGTCGCCCGGCTGACAATACGGTGCTCTCCGGCCGCGAGATCCGCTGCCAGGACAAACGGCCTCCAGGCATAGGGGCCAAGGTCCGGTCCCAGGAAACGAGCCTGTTTCCAGGTTTTACCACCATCCACTGAAACGTCGACTTTTTCGAGCGGAACAGTGCCACCGAAAGCGACGCCATAAATCATATTGCGACCGTTCTGACCGCTTTCCAGAGGCGATGTTACCCAGGATTTGACGTTCATTTCCCACATGGAAGGCTGATCCGGGGCGCCTTTCACGCCGACATCACGAACCCGGTAGCCTGAAGCCTGGATCTTGGCGTCCGTCTGGTTTTCGGTGAAGGCAAGGTTCTTGACGTACTTCACGTTGTTCACGCCGTAGTAACCCGGCACAACCATTCTTAGCGGGCCACCGTGCGTGTGGGTCAGAGGCTCGTCATTCATTTCCCAGGCCAGCAATGCGGTTTCCATGGCACGGGTGGGAACGGAACGTTCCACGATAATCGTTTTCGGGTCCAGGCCGTCGGGAAGTGTCTCGCCGCCGGTGCTGGTGATGTACCGTGTACCGTCAACAGGGCCGCCAAGAGCCTCCACAACATCTTTCAGCGGTACACCGGTCCACATGATGCAGCCCGCAGCGCCAACAGACCATTGGGTACCACTCGCGCCATGGGGGAAGAAGGCGCGACCGTTACCGGAACACTGTAATACGGAGGCAACGGTGGTAACCCCCATCTGTTTCAGGTCGCCGACCGTCAGGGTTCGGGGATTTTTCACGCCCTCGATCCGCACCTCCCAGACATCGGGGTTATCGGTTACCGAGGCTGGTGGCGCGGGCAGGTTATTACGAACGAACAAGCGGTCACTTGAGGTAATAACGCCATTGCCGATGGCCCCCCGTTGGGTTTCCATCGTGTTTGCGCTGTGAACAATCAGGGCGTTGCGTTCTTTCCAGGCGGCGTAATCCGGGAGTGATTTTGGTTCATCGGCTTTGGCAAGGGGCGTAAATCCCAGCACGCTTACCGCGGCCATGGCGCCGGCACTGCCAAGTAGCAGGGTGCGGCGGGAGGGGTTCTGAAGGCCCGGGTCATTCGGGCCGCGCATCAGCGCTGATTCCTGCTTCATTATCCGTCTCCTTCTTAGGGTTGTCGTCGGACGGTGGGACTGCTTTTTCAATTCTTCGCGGTTATATCCTTATATCTTATAGGTAATGGTTAAAAATTAATCAATACTTTTGTGTGTTATTCAACGGGTTTTTCAGTCGCTATAATTCGCCCCCTATTGAACGCGCAGCAACGAGGCCGCGAACGAACCCGGGAAACAGAGAAGGGTAGCTGAGATGATTCGATTGAAGATGAATCCGCTAACGGAGTCAGCAACGCTTCTTCGGCGGGCGGGTGTGGTTCTGGGCAGTGTCGGATTGACAGCACTCTTTTCCCTGTTGGTTTTGCTGAGGGCGCTGTTCGGGAGGTTGAACCGGCCCATCGTCGACAAATACTGCCGCGAGTGGTCGGCCTCGCTGTTACGACTGGTTCGTGCCAGCCTCACCGTACGCGGGCAAGTGCCTGATTTCGGCGACGGGCGCCGGTACATCATTATGTGCACCCATGCCAGCCACTATGATATTCCGGTCACCTTCGTATCGTTGCCGGGATCGATCCGTATGCTGGCAAAAAAGGAGCTGTTCAGTATCCCGCTGCTGGGGCAGGCCATGCGTGCAGCGGAATTCCCCTCAGTAGACCGCTCCAATCGGCAACGTGCAGTCAGGGATCTGGAGAAGGCGCGGGCGATGATGGAAAGTGGAATCGTGCTCTGGGCCGCGCCCGAGGGAACCCGCTCGCCGGACGGAAAACTCCTGCCTTTCAAGAAAGGCTGTTTTCACCTGGCGCTGGATACTGAGGCGGTGATCGTGCCGGTGGCCGTGCGGGGTATCCACCGTGTTTTACCGGCCCGCACCTGGCAGATCAACCTCGGGCAGCCGGTGGATGTGAGGGTAGGAGAACCGCTGGATACGGCAGGTAAGACCAAAGCCGACCTGGACGAAGTCATGACCGAGGTGCGCGCAAGGCTGACGGAGCTGTTGGGAGACGGTGAAGCCGGTTAGCACCGGCCTCACATCGGCACGCAGATCAGGCCGTACCGGCAGCCACCACCGTGGAGAGCAGATAGCCGGTATAGGCCACGTACACCAGCACCAGGATGCCACCATCCGCACGGCTCACCAGTTTTCGCCATCCGGTAAGCCCGTAACCCATCAGGAACAGACCCACCGTGAGCGCCAGCATCAGCGTCCAGTCACGGTAGAGCACTTCCGGGTCCACCGCGAGGGGTTCGATAACAGCCGCGAGACCCACCACGGCGAGGGTGTTGAAAATGCCCGACCCCAGAATATTGCCCAGGATCAGGTCGTGTTCGTTCTTTTTGACCGCGGCCAGAGCCGAGGCGAGTTCGGGCAGGGAAGTGCCGATGGCAACGATGGTGAGACCGATCACCAGATCGCTGACTCCAAGGCTCTGGGCAATCGTCACGGCACCCCAGACCAGCATCCGGGAGCTGACGATCAGCAGTACCAGGCCAATTACCAGCCAGATCACGGCGGTTTTCAGGGACATGGGGTGCGCAATGATCTCGGCGTCGGCATCACCGGCCAGGGGGTCTGCCTTGCCTTTCAGGCCCTGGAAGATTGACCAGCCCATAACCACTGCAAATACCGCCAGCAACACCCAGCCATCCATACGTGAAAGTTGCCCGTCGAGCAGCTGGGCGCCGGCAATGAGGGTGAGCACGATCAGCAGCGGCAGTTCTTTACGGATTACCTGGGAGTGCACCGCGATGGGCGCGATGATGGCTGTCAGGCCGACAATGAGCGCAATGTTGGTAATGTTGGAGCCATAGCCGTTACCCAGTGCCAGCCCGGGATTGCCATCGGAGGCTGCCATGGCAGACACGGCCAGTTCCGGTGCCGAGGTACCGAAACCGATAATCACCATGCCGATCAGCAGGGTGGGCATGCCGAGATGTTTGGCGGTCGCCGCGGCGCCCTCCACAAATTTATCGGCACTCCAGACCAGGAGGACCAGGCCGGCGATGATTGCGCCAAATGCCATTAGCATAGATAGACCTCAGTTGATGAAACGCCCGAGCATGTAGACACCGGCGTAGCCCAGGGTATAGGCCGCCAGAAGGTGTGCAAGATACCGCATATAGGCGGCAAAGGTCAGCCCCGGAATCTTGCTCATTGCCACTATACCGGCGGCTGAGCCAATCACCAGGAGCGATCCACCCACACCCACGGCATAGGTCAGGCCCATCCACTCGCCGGGGCTCATGTCGATGCCGGCCTTCAGCAGGGCCGCCGTCAGAGGCACGTTATCGATAACGGCCGAGAAGATGCCCATCAGGTAATTGGCGTACAGCGGCGGCAGGATGTCGTAAATCGCCACCAGCGAATCCAGCGCATGGATCTCCTTGAGCATGCCCACCAGCAGGAGGATGCCGAGAAAGAACAGGAGCGTTTCAAACTCGATGATGCGGATGTACTCGAGAATCGGGTCCAGATCGGAGTCGTCACTCATGAATCGAGACACCAGGAACATGATGGACAGGCCGAACAGAAAGGTCAGTACCGGTGGAATCCCGAACAGGGCATTACCGGCAATGGTGCTCAGGATTGTTAACAAAAACAGCCCGCTGATGATCGCGTCCACCCGTCGCACCGGGGTGGTGTTGGAGCGCAGTGTCACGGTTCCTGTGAGCCCTCGCGACAGGAAAACCGCAAGGATGAAAACGGTGATCGAGGCCGGAATGGCCAGGGTTAGAAGGGTCAGTATTTCAACCTTTTCCGCCAGGAAAATCATCAACGTAGTGACGTCGCCGGTGATCAGAGAAACACCTCCCGAGTTGACCGCAAACACAACCAGCGTGACGAACTGGATACGTTTTTTCAGCTCCAGATCGAGAGACAGAATCAGCGAACATGAGACTAAAGTGGCGGTGATATTGTCTGCTAAAGAGGAGAAAATGAAACAAAAAAGACCGGTCAGGAATAGTAGCCGTCGCTCGCTTACCTGCTTCGGCATGATCAGGTAAATCACGTTTTCGATCATACCCTTCTTGTTCAGGTAGGCGACAAACGTCATGGCTGCGACCAGAAACAGCCACAGCCCGGCGATTTCGGCGATGCTCTCGGACAGACCATCGGAAATGGCAGACGTTTCACCAGCGTTATCACTGAACAGGAACAGCAGCATCCAGCTCATGGTGCCAAAGAACAGCGTTACCTTGGCCTTGTTGATGTGGATGACCTCTTCAAATATGACGCCAAGCAGTGCCAGAACCGCGAGCATAATCAGAAACGCATCAAGGGCAGACATTGGGGAAATCCCGTCCTGGTTTGTCAAAGTGGAGGCCTGAGCCGGCCAGACAGATCACGTGGGCGGATTGGATTTTAGACCTTTGACCCGTAGCAAACCACTGTTCGTAAGTGCACGTATCTGCCCCTGAAGCAATTAGATGCCGAAGAAAGACGCAACGATTGACAATCGCAATTTATTATCCCGGCAAAAATCGGGATAATTGCGCGCACATTCAGACCGGAAGCAGACGGCGGCGCCGTTTACCTCGCGCCCGGCCGGCTTCCGACAGGCTCTCTTGCTGATCGTGAGAGGGCAAAAGGCTCAACACTAGCTAGGGTGAAAACCAATGGCCGTTAGACAGGCAGACGTAGTGCTGGTCGGCGGTGGCGTCATGAGCGCCACTCTCGGCATGATGCTCAGGCAGCTTGATCCGTCCCTGGACATCGTCATGGTGGAGCGTCTCGACCACGTTGCCCATGAGAGCACAGACGGATGGAACAACGCAGGTACCGGGCATGCCGGGTACTGTGAGCTTAACTACACTCCCGAGACCGGTGATGGCGATGTCACCATCGATCGGGCCCTGCAGATCAACGCCCAGTTCGAGGTGTCACTGCAGCTGTGGTCCTACCTTGTGGAGCAGGGCATCCTGCCCGAACCCTCCAGCTTTATTAACCGCACACCGCATCAGAGCTTTGTCTGGGGCGAGAAGGATGTGGCCTTCCTCAAGCGTCGTTATGAACGCCTGAGTGCCCATCACCTGTTCCGCGACATGGAATATACCGAGTCCCCGAAGGATCTCGAGGAATGGATGCCGCTGATCGTCAATAACCGGGACCCCATGCAGCGGGTTGCCGCGACCCGGATCAAGCACGGTTCCGATGTGGATTTCGGCTCTCTTACCCGCAGCATGGTGAGCTGGCTGGAAACTCAGCCGAATTTCGAGCTGATGCTCAGCTCACCGGTGCACTACATCGACCAGCGGGATAACGGCCGATGGAAGATCCGCGTCAAGAACCAGAAGACCGGCGAGCTGACCAAGCTCGAAACCGGCTTCGTGTTCCTCGGCGCCGGCGGTGGCGCGTTGCCGCTGCTGCAGAAATCCGGTATCGACGAAGCCCGGGGCTACGGTGGCTTCCCGGTGAGCGGTCAGTGGCTGGTGTGTGGCAAGCCCGACATCGTCAAGCAGCATAACTCCAAGGTATACGGCAAGGCGCCGATCGGGGCACCGCCCATGTCGGTACCGCACCTCGATACCCGCATCATTAATGGCGAGCCGGCCCTTCTGTTTGGCCCTTTCGCCGGTTTCACTACCCGCTTCCTGAAACAGGGCTCGATCTTTGATCTGATTGGTTCGGTGAAGCCCACCAACCTGAAGCCCATGCTCTCGGTGAGCAAGAGCAACATGGACCTGACACGCTATCTCATCGGTGAAGTGTTCCAGTCCCACGGTGACCGGGTGGCATCGCTGCGCAACTTCTTCCCGGACGCCATGGAAGAGGATTGGCAGTTGCGCATGGCCGGCCAGCGCGTCCAGATCATCAAGCAGGTCGATGGTGGTGGTGGCAAGCTTGAGTTCGGCACCGAAATTGTGGCGGCAAAAGATGGAACGCTGGCGGCGCTGCTGGGTGCTTCGCCCGGAGCGTCCACCGCAGCCAATGCCATGATCAACGTGATCGAGCGCTGTTTCCCGGAGAAGATCAAGACGCCGGAGTGGCAGGAGCGGATGAAAGAGCTTGTTCCGTCCTATGGCCAGTCCCTGGTAGAAGACGAAGCACTGCTTACCAAAGTTCGCGAGAGGACCTTGTCGACCCTGAAACTGGGCTGATATTCCTAATCGATCTAAGAAAGCCTAAGGCACTGCGATTGCTGGATTCACTCCCGGCTGTCGTAGTGCTTTTTGCGTTTCAAATGGGGGCGAAATTTGCGATTTCACAGCTAATGCGTAGGGTTATAAGTCAACCCTTATGAAAGGAGAGAGCCTGTGAGTGAGCAAAAGTACAATCCTGAGAAAGGGTATATTGCATTACTGGGCTGGAGCCTGAATGCGGTTGAAGCGGCCGACAAATTCGATCGTCGGTATGTTGTTGTGGCACCGGACTGGGCCGAAGCCTATTGCGAAGAGCATGACATTCCCTACGTGCCCTGGAATTTTGAGCGCCTGAATGACCGTTCGGTAGAAATTGCGCAGACCCTCAAGGAGATGGGCGTAGACGTTGCCATCCCGTTGTTTGAGGAGACTGTGGAGTGGGCAGGTGCCATTAACTCAGTGTTGATGGACAAGCCTCGTTTGTTCGGTCAGGCCATGCTGCTGCGTGACAAGGCCCTGATGAAACGCCGTGCCCAGCTCGGTGGTATCCGGGTGGGTATCTTCGAGGAAGCGCACGACAAGGGTGATGTTATCCGGTTCCTCAAGCGGGTTAACCAGACTCTGCTGAAGCTGGATGGTGACCCCAACGATCCGATTCACCTCAAGGCCTTTGATAAGGCCGGCTGCCTTGGCCACCGGGTGATCCGTACGCCTGATGAAGTCGATACCATCCCGGAAGAAGAATTCCCGGTTTTGATGGAGTCGCACCTGGATGGCTGGGAGTTTGCGGTCGAGGCCTGGATTCACAACGGCAAGATCGCCTTCCTGAACATTTCCGAGTACGTGACGCTGGGCTATTCGGTATTTGTGCCCGCAACACCGGACCTGGAGAAGTATCGCGACCAGATTCGCGGCGAAATCGAGAAGCTGATCAAGACCTTCGATATCGAATTCGGGTTTATCCACCCGGAGTACTTCGTGACCAGCGACCGGACCATGTACTTTGGCGAGGTGGCCTATCGCCCACCGGGCTTCAAGGTATTCGAGCTGCTTGAGCGTGCCTATGGTTTCAACGCGTATCAGGGCATGATCCTGGCCTTTGACCCGAAGACCACGGAAGAGGAAATCAAGGCCTTCTTCCCGAAGGAAGTGGTGGATGCGAAGGGTTACGCCGGTTGTTTCGGTGTGTATCCGCGCCGCCGGGTTGTCAGCAAGCTGGAAATCCCGGACGAGACCGAAAATCACGAGTATTTCGAGTCTCACGAGCTGACTGCGCCGCTTGAAGAAACGGTCACCAAGCGTACCGCTTTCGGTACCCACTGGGGACTGGTGTATTTCTTCGGTGAAGACCCCTATGTTATGCGGGACCTCCTGAAACATCAGGAAGACCTCGATTTCTATGTATAATCAGGAGAAGCATTAACAACAACCGGGTTTGGTGCCAGGCCCTGAGGATTATCGTTTGAACGATCACCAATCGGGCAGCGCAGCGCCAGCTGTAAACATTGACAAGCTGGCTCAACGCCTGGATGACGCCATTCAGGCTTTGGAAGAAAGCCGGTCTTTTACCAAGGCCGGCAAACTGCCGCGTGTGCTGGATATTGCCCGCCGGGTCCTGCTGCAGCCGGATGGCTGCCGGATCATCGAGGAGCGCGCTGAGCGCCTTGAACTGGCGGGCGTCTTTGCCGGCACCGACTGGGCCGAACCCGGTATTCTCCTTCCCACGCTGACAACCTATTCGCTGCAGAGCCAGAATGCCGATACCGTCGTCATTGAGGCCTTCAGCGAATTGCGGCTTCTTGCCGTCGCCCGGGGCAGCTATCTGCACCCTTCGGTGTCGGCTGAACAGGCCCACCACTATCTGACTCAGGTTCTTGCCATCAACCTCGGCCTGCTGTTTGGCATGACCGGCGAGGCTGAGCGGGAGCAGGGCAAGCTAGCTCTGATCAGCCAGAACCTTGTGCAGTACGTGGCCCACCACATCGGCTACGAACATGTCATTGATAGTCTGATCGAGGAGATCTGGCGCATCCTTGAACAGCGACCGATCCAGGTATCGGACGTACGCAAGATGATTACCCAGATTGCCCTTTGCCGGGCCGATCCGCAGGCCGATCTGGGCAGTGCCGGGCGCGGTGCCGACCGGTTGATCTCCAGCCTCTATGGGCCCACCCGGGCCTGCAGTGAAGACCCCGGAACCGTGGTCTATGAGCAGCGGCTGGAAACCATGGACGCCCAGGCCCTGCAGAACGAGGCCACCGGGTTTGCGCGTTCCATGCACGATACCGGCCTGGTCTCGCCTTACCATGCCTCGTTCATACGTTTCATCCTGTTGGACCAGGACACCTTGCTGAGCGAGGCGCTGGGGCTGTCCAGTACCGGCCGGGATTGCCTGATGTGCTATCGGGAGCTGGTCCACACCCTGATTAAAGAAGGTATCTATCCGGAAACGGCACAGGGCATCTACGGCCTGGCGCTACTGCTGGAGCGGGGTATTCTTTATCAACCTCCTGTTGCGCCGGGTCTGTGGCGCCAGGCACGGCTCTCTCTGTGCCCCCATGCGCGGGAGCGACTTGAACTGGCCTATGGCTACCAACCGCAACCCAATGCCTGGCTGATTCAGGGCGTATTGAATATGTTGGGCCAGCCTTTGGGCGTGGGGCAGGGCAACAATCCTACCTGCCAGTCGGCCCGTGCTCTTTCGATGTGGGCCTATAACGATCCGGATTATCTCTTGCAGATGGTGGCCTGGGCTGCCCGAGACAATGAAATCGTCATTCACTTTGAAGGCCAGCCGGTGTCGTCGGCCCGCAGTGTCGGCGGTGTCGCGTCCGAGGTTACCCTCGATCTGGATCCTGTCTCCCTGGTTGTAGTGCCGCATCTGGACCGCATTTATGTGGAGATGGGCCGGTTGTGCGTCGGCCGCCAGGGCGATCCCCACAAATGGGTGAACCCGGAGTTCCACGGCTGGTCTGCCGGGCGCGGATTTGCCATCAACGTGGATGTGGCCACTGGCAAGCTGCATGATCTGGAAGGCTTTATCCGGCATTTCTATGCCAGCTATCACCCCTACTACAACGGCAATCAGCCGCTGATCCACCCGCAGCCCGCGGGTATTGCAGTGACCGACAGTGCCGCCCGGTTTATCGGCTGGCACGCCATTACCATTCTCCGGGCCGCGCTCGATCCGGAAGGCGAGATGCGGATTTATTTCTTCAATCCCAATAACGACAGCGGCCAGAACTGGGGCGATGGAGTCAAAGTCAGTACCTCTGGCAACGGAGAGCGTTTTGGCGAGTCGTCGCTGCCTTTCGAACAGTTCACATCGCGACTGTACATCTTCCATTACGATCCCCTGGAGCGGGGGGAACCTGCGGAAGTGAACGAGGATGCCCTTCGGCGCGTAACAGAGGGTGTGTATCGCAGTTGGGGTCTGGATCGCGTGCCGGCGGATGCTTTGCAGGCGGAGCCGCCCATAACCGATTGATCCCGGAACCTGCCGATCACCCGGAATCCACAGATCAAGAGGAAGGCCATGGCCAACGAACAGACCCCGGCCCGTAATGGGGCCGAGTTGTTTATCCGGGCGCTGGAAAACGAAGGCGTTGAATACATTTTCGCGGTGCCCGGTGAGGAGAATCTAGCCTTCCTTGAGGCTTTGAGGACCTCCAGTATTCAGCTGGTCCTCAACCGCCATGAACAGGCTGCCGGGTTCATGGCCGCCACCTACGGCCGCCTGACGGGGCGGGTGGGAGTCTGCCTTTCCACGCTCGGGCCCGGCGCCACCAACTTCGTGACTGCCGCCGCCTACGCTCAGCTGGGCGGTATGCCCATGATGATGATCTCGGGCCAGAAACCCATAAAGTCCTCCAAGCAGGGGCTATTCCAGATTCTGGATGTGGTGGACCTGATGCGTCCGCTCACCAAGTACACCCGGCAAATCAGCAATGCCAACACCATTCCTGCCAAGGTTCGGGAAGCTTTTCGCCTGGCCTCTGAAGAGCGCCCGGGTGCCGTGCATCTGGAGCTGCCGGAGGACATCGCAGATGAGGCGCCCGAATCCGATACCCATATCTTCAAACCCAGTGACGCCCGGCGGCCCTCGGCCAGCCCGAAAAGCCTGGAGATGGCGTGCGAAATGCTGCGCGAGGCCCGGCATCCGCTGATCATGATCGGCGCCGGCGCCAACCGGAAACGGGTTTCCCAGGCGTTGCTGCATCTCGTGAATGTCACCGGCATCCCGTTCTTCACCACCCAGATGGGCAAGGGCGTGGTGGATGAGCGACATCCGCGCTACCTGGGCAACGCTGCCCTGTCGGCCGGGGACTTCGTTCACTGTGCAATCGACCGCGCCGACCTGGTGATCAACGTGGGCCATGATGTGGTGGAAAAGCCACCTTTCTTCATGACCCCCGGCGGCAAGAAGGTCATTCATGTGAACTTCAGTGCGGCCGACGTGGACCCGGTGTACTTCCCCCAGCACGAGGTTGTCGGGGATATCGCCAACAGCGTGGAATACATGGCCGAGAACTGCGGCCAGTGCGCCAACCACGACTTCACCCGTCTGATGGAGGTGAAGGAGGCGGTGGATGCGCACCTGCAGGAGCGGGCCGAAGACGATCGCTTCCCGGTGATCCCCCAACGCATTGTTCATGATGTGCGCCAGGTAATGCCCGATGACGGGATCATCACGCTCGACAACGGCATGTACAAACTCTGGTTTGCCCGCAATTACCGCGCCTACGACAACAATACGGTACTGCTCGACAACGCCCTGGCCTCCATGGGCGCCGGCTTGCCCAGCGGCATGATGGCCTCCATGCTGTATCCGGACCTGAAAGTGATGGCGATCTGTGGCGATGGTGGCTTCATGATGAACAGCCAGGAGCTGGAAACTGCGGTTCGACTGAACCTCAACCTGGTGGTGCTGATTATCAACGACAGTGCCTACGGCATGATCAAGTGGAAGCAGGGCCAGGAAGGCTACAGCGATTTCGGCCTGGATTATCGCAACCCGGATTTTGTCACCTATGCCCAATCCTACGGCGCCAAGGGTCACCGCGTGACCCGCACGGAGGACCTGCGGCCGACCCTGGAAGGTGCCCTGGCTGAAGGCGGTGTTCATGTGGTGGACGTGCCCGTGGATTACAGTGAAAACCGCCGGGTGTTTGATGAGGAGCTGGCGGAACTGACCTGCAAACTGTGAGGGGTGTATTATGCGTCCATGGATGATGAGCCCGAGGTAGCACTGCAATGATCCGTTCCTTTTTTCGCGGCCTGGTGGCCATCGCGACACTGACGTTGCTCGCCGGTTGCAGCAACCCCGAGACACCCCAGGAAGTGGCGGCGGCCTTCTGGCAGGCCATGGCCGAGAACGACGCCGGTGATGTGATGGAATACTCCACCCTGGCAGAAGCCACCGCGTTCGACGGTTACAAGCGTAGCTGGACCGACGCTGTGCCATCCTTCGGCCGGGTCGTCATTGAACATCGCGAAGCCACTATCGTAACCCGCCTGCCGGCCGAAGCCGGAACCGAAGGTGAGCGGCTGGAGCTGGTCACCTATCTCGTACGGTTCCAGGATCAGTGGCTGGTGGATTACGACCGTACTGGCGAGGCCATCCTTAATCCTTCCCCGTTCAGCAGCATCATGGGCGAGCTCAGCCGGCTCGGTGACGAGCTCAGCGCCCGTTTCTCATCGTCTTCGGATGACTTTGAGCAGCAGATGGAGCAGCTGGCGCGGGATCTGGAAGCCTATTCCGAGGAAATCGGGCGTGAGGCAGAGGGCGCCATGGAGACGTTCGGCAAGAAGTTGCAGGAAGCCATGCGGGAGCTTGAGCGCTCCGTGGAAGACGCCCTGAAAGACAGTGAGCCGACACCGGAGGAAGACCGGGTGATTCTGGAGCAGGCTGCCCGGGATCTGGATCGCCAGGCCGATGAGCTGAACGATCCCACCATGGAATCGATCGCCAGTGCCAGCCGCACCGTGGCCGAAACCGGCGAACGCTTCACGCGCCTGAGTGAGGAAACGCTGAATCGTCACCGGGAAGAGTGGCAGCAGAGGCTGGCTGAGATGCGAGCTGACGCGGACGAATTTATCGAGCAGCTCAGGCTTTAGCGGGCCTGCTCGGCGCCTCGCAGCATGGCCTGAAGCAGCTCCTCGGCATCGAACTTCGTCAGCGCTTCGTTGGCGCCCACCTGATTGGCATAGCTCAGGCTCATCTCACTGTTCAGTGACGTATGCAGGATGATGTAGGGCTGCTTCAGCGCTGAATTGTCCCGCACATTGAACGCCAGCTCGTACCCATCGAGCCCCGGCATCTCGATATCGCTGACCAGAATGTCCGTGGGCCGGCCCAATTCATGGTCGCGCAGCAGAATCTGCAGGGCGTCATCACCGTTGGACGTCACCTGATAGGGGATGTCCTTGCTGTCCAGCACGTCCGAGAGTTGCTTACGGGCCACCTGGGAATCGTCGACCATCAGAATGTTCAGGGACTTGAGCGTCTCACTCTGCACATCCGTGAGAACCACCTCCTGGGTGTCGAGTGATTCCGGGTACACCTTCGCCAACAGCAATTCCACATCCAGCAGCTGGATGATATCGCCATCCACGTCCAGCAGACCTGTGATAAACGCCTTGCTGCCCAGGGCTTTGGGTGGCGGCATCACCGATTTCCAGTCAGTCTCTATGATCTGTTGCACGCTGCGCACCAGAAAACCGATCTCCTGGCGCTGGATATCCGTGACAATAATCGAGGCTTTTTCCCGTTCTTCCTGCGTCAGCGGCGGATAGCCGACCGCGGCAGCCATATCGATCACCGGAACGGCGGAACCCCGGAAGGTGGCCGTGCCGATGACGGCGTGATGGCTGTGGGGCAGTTTGGTCAGCCGCATGAAAGGCAGAATTTCCCGGATCTTCAGGGTTCCGATCCCGAACAGACGCTCGCCGGAAAGCCGGAACAGCAGAAGTTTCTGGGTCTGCTTCGCTTTGCTGGACATACAACCGGGTCCTTTCAAACGCAAAAGCCCCTGACGCAGGAGCTTTTCAAGAATTGGATTCAGCAGGCTGTCTGGCGGGTGCTGCCAAGCCCATAAGCCTGAAGTATGTAGCAATAGTAGCAGCTTTACCGTGAATCGGGATTCAGAAGGATTGTTTCAAATGGTGACAGAAACACTCCGCGCGAGGCCTTGCGCTGCCATGCCAGTGCGTCCTCAGAACGCCATGTCCTTGCCGTCCCAGGCCTTGAAGCAGCCGGTTTCGGCGAGGGTGAGGCTATCAATCTGCCGCCTGAGGCCATCAACGGATTGTTCAACCGATACCTCGGCGTCGCTGCCGCCCATGTCCGTGGCCACCCAGCCCGGGTGGTAGATGCCCACGGCTATGCCCCGCTCACGCAGGTCCACGGCCAGATTTCGCCCGAGATTGAGCGCCGCCGCTTTCGAGGCACGATAAATGTACCGGCCGCCACCGGCAGAAGCCTGGGATCCAAGCTTGCTGGATATGATGGCGATTTTCGGGGTGCCGCCCCCGACCAATGTCAGTCTGAGATTGGGTAGCAGCGCCTGTATGGTGAGGAATACGCCGGTCACATTGATCTGGAAATGCTCCGCCCAGAGTTCTGGCGGGTAGCCGTCGTCCAGCTGTTCATGGCGATCGAGCAGAATGCCGGCGTTACAGACCAGTGTTGAGATTGGTTGGTTTTCGAGGCGCTCGCCCAGCGCGGTCACGCTGGCGGGGTCGGCGACATCCAGCACCTCCATGCCCGGTTCGCTGCGGGCCGTGCCAATGACATGCTCGCCCGCCTCTCTCCACTCATCGGCCAGGCCCTTGCCGATGCCGCGATTGGCGCCCGTGATAAGAATGGTCATGTTTGTATTCCTTGTGGCTGAGGCTCAACATTAGCACAGGTCTCTGGCGATCCCTGCCGGAAGTGCTGCCTACCAGGGGAGGTTGTTCAGGATGAACCAGGCGGTGCCGCCGGTCGCCAGGATTGCCACCAGGGCAAGCAGACCGTCCCGCGCCACGATGGCCAGGCCAAACGCCATCAGGGCGATTCCGGCACCGTTGGCGCTGAATGGAATCACCTCCATCAGTGGCATGGCAGCGGCCACAACCATACAGATGATGGCGATAACGTATTGCCCCGGCCCGCGAACCAGCCAGAGCAGCCTTTGTTTTGTCCATCGATCCACAAATCGGGCGGGCTTGTTCATCCAGTCCAGCCCCCTGGCAAGCTTTTCTCTTTCGATGTTTCGGCGCGCCAGCTTTGAGGGAATCCAGATCGAGTGGCGCTGGAAAATCAGTTGCCCCAGGGTGAGTAGCACCATCAGGCCAAGCAGCGTCGGTACTCCCGGGATATCCCCTATCAGCGGGGCCAGGGTGATTACGCCGGCGATCAGAACCATCGGCCCGAAGGAACGTTCACCAACAGCTGCCAGTACATCGCCCACAGACACCTGAACCTGTCCCTCGGTGTTTGCGCGAAGGCGTTCCAGAAGTTCTGTCAGACTGGCCGGATCGTCTGGCTGGTTCATGGTGGTGCTCGTGGTCTCCTATTGAACAGGTTTTGCAGACACTACCTTGATTGGGCAACGAGTGCATGAACACAAGATGACAGGGAGTTAGCCCGGGCGTTGCCGCTCAGAATATTGAGTGCCTGACTAATTAGTCTATATTAATTAGACCTCCCCTCCTCGGCGGCATCAAAGATGTATCCAGGCCAGAGCAACGGGTTGCCGTTCTCAAAGTTGTTGCACCCGCATTTTTTGACGCCCGCACGGCGCAGATCTGCTTTGGTGCTCGCGTTCATTCTCTGTTTTTCCGCCCCAAGCTATGGCGACTGCGACATCACCCTGCGCTGGGACGATGATCCGCCGTATTTCATGGTTCAGGAGGGTAAGGTGGTCGGCATTGATGCCGACCTGGTCCGTGAGGCCATTGGGCGCCTGAATTGCGGGCTTTCCTTTCAGAAGATGCCATGGGCCAGGGCGCTTCGGGAGTTGCGTGATGGGCATGTGGATATGCTCTCCGGCGCCTACCGGACTCCGGAGCGAGAGGAGTATGCCCATTACTCCGACGTGGTCGGTCTGGTATCACCCAATATCCTGTTTATACGGCGATCTGACGAGTCAAGGTTCGAGCTGAATGGCTTGCGGCAGCTGCTGGAATCGGGTTTCAGGCTTGGTGCCCAGATTCATGTGTCCTACAGCGAGGAATACAGCGCCCTCATCCAGAATCCCGACTACGACAAAAACATCGAGTACCTCTCCCGCAGGGAGCCGCTATGGCTCATGCTGGCCCGGGATCGGGTCGATGGTGTGGTGGCGAGTGAGTTAACCGGGCTCTAAGAGATTCAGGAACTGGGGCTGACCGGAACGGTTATTCCCAGCTCCCTGGTCGTGTCCAATAAGCCCGCGTACTTTGTTTTTTCCAAAGCCACGGTTACAGCCGGATTTGTGGCAGATTTTGATCGCGCGCTGCAGTCGATGCTGGATGATGGCACCTTCACGGCTATCGTAAATCGGTACGTTTGCGTGGATGCAGGCGCTGGGCTGTCAGAAACTGAAGATGACCCAGAGGCTTGTTCTTTGGCAGGTCTTTCGGGGGTAGCAAATCTGGCAAAAGCGAATGAAAAAAGCCGGAGGGTTGCTCCGGCTTTTTCGTCTTCAGGATTGGGTCATCACTCGCCAGTTTCAGTGGCGCCGACACCACCCTGGTAGTTGGCAGGAATGAATTCATAGCCCTGGTCTGCGCTTTTCAGGTGCCCCAGGCCGGGAAAAGACAGGTGGGCAGAGCCTACCCAGTACCCGGTTTCCTGGGCGTCGGCAAAGGCCTGTGCACGAGACTCCACTGCCTGTTCACTGTTCACATCTAACTGGATGGCAATGTCCGGCTGCGGGAACTGAACCGCTGCCACGTGAATCAGGTCGCCCCAAAGCATCAGCGTGTTGTCCCCGCTTTCCACCTTGTAAAGGCTGTGGCCCGGGGTGTGCCCGCTGGCGGACACTGCAGAGATACCCGGCACCAGCTCCCGGTCTTTGTCGAATGGCTTGAACTGGCCGGACTCGACATACGGGTTCAAAGAGGCCATCGCGCCCTTGAAAAAGCCCTTCGAACCTTCGTCAGCGGCCTTCAGGTTGTCTTCGTTCAGCCAGAAATTCTGGTCCTCCACGCTGGCGCGAACAATGGCATGCGGGAACACAATCTCACCGTCAGATACCAAACCGCCAACATGGTCCGGATGCATGTGCGTGATGTAGATCTCGTCGACATCTGCGGGCTCGTAACCGGACGCTTTCAGATGTTCAACCAGTTTTCCGAGAGTCGGGCCAAAAAGGCTGCCAGCACCGGTGTCCACCAGTACCAGATGGTTGCCGGTGTTGATCAGATAGCCGTTAACGGACGTGTCGAGCGGGGCTGAGAGGAAGTTATCCGCCAGGGTGTTATGCACGTGTTCTTCGGTGGTGTTCAGCAACAGTTTGTCCACCGGCAGCTTGACGGTGCCATCGGACAGGGCGGTGATTTCGAAGTTGCCGAGCATGGTGCGGTAATAGCCCGGAGCCTGCTCTTTTACCATCGGAGCCTCCGCCTGGGCGGCGGCCGCAAACAGAACACCGGCTGTCAGGCCGGTAATGCGAGTCAGCATGGTAGGCATACCTAATCCCTCTTCCGTCTTGTAAGCAGAATGAATGTTTGGGTGTGGGGGTAATCTTCGTTGAGGGAACCAGTTTAGACCACTCTGGCCGGGCACAAAAAAAGGCCTCGTCGTGGGACGAGGCCTTTTGGTTGTTTGGTGGAGACGGCGGGAATTGAACCCGCGTC